>MTLD01000546.1_pt1 | contig 39507 bp, 49 predicted proteins | sample 1982471 | NCBI WGS metagenome assembly MTLD01 (sample SAMN05712604, study PRJNA340218) | biofilm metagenome | isolation source: sample SPM anode biofilm adapted to -50 mV | place: USA | collected 2012-02-03 | reverse complement strand
AAGATTTGGATGGATAGTCCAAGAGCGGAAGAAGGGTAGCTTCGCTATACTCATTATAGTGCAAGCGATCATCCTCCTGCAAGGGCGATATTAAGGGAGGTATTTTTTATGCCCAAAACGGTTGAATTGTGCATACAGGTGCGGGCGATATTCCCGGATAAGGATGACCGCGATGCCCTAATTGAATCCTTACAAAAGCAATATGAAAGCGGAATGATTGGCATCATCATCAACCTCATAATGACAGTGGTAAGTTTGTTCGCTGGTGATTTTTCTGGCGCGCTTAAATATGCAGAGAAAGCGCTAGAAAGCTTTGCTAACTTTTACCGAGGAATCGTCATTGGGTTAATCGAAGTCGGGGAAGGTCTTCTTAGGACCATCGCCTCTATTGGCTTATCGCTTGCTAGTTTGGGTTCTCGCGGCGGGGTAAGCGCTAAAAGCATGGCTGTTTTTAATCCTCCTCCGATTGTTGTAAATAACAATAACGAGGTGAATGTAGCTGGTGTTCCCAATGCTAGCGTAAGTACGAGCAACGAAGGATCTAATATTTTCAACAAACCGGCAGCATGGGAACAGCCGAGATATGACTTTTTAGGAGGTTAATATGGCTGACGAAGAAAGCAGCAAAGCAGCAATCCTTTTCCCAGTGCCGACAGACCCGACCAAAATTGGTCAGCTAGAAGTTGACGTCATGGTTAGCTCGGAACTGACTTATGCCTCCGAGGTCACGGAAAACCCTGTGGAAGATGGTTTTCCTGTCCACGATCATGTGATCTGCAAACCGTTGCAACTGTCTATGGTTGTGGTAGTTTCGCCGTTGCCGGTTACTTGGTATGAGAAGTTTGGCGTTGATACCGGCCGCATGGATGATGCCATTGCCAAACTGGAACAAATCTATAAAGACCGGCAGCCTATTACCATCATCACCAACGAGAAAACCTATGAAGATATGGTGATGACGGAGTGCAAGATCAATAAAGCCAAGGAGGATGGAAAAATCCTTCGCATACCTCTGGAATTTAAGCAGATTCGTAAGGTGGAGGTTAAGACAGCAGACATTCCGGAAGAATATGTGGATGCGCTGACTGCTGGAAAGGCGGGGACTACAGGGGAAGACGCTGGTACTGCAGCAACCGAGGATATTGGCAGTGGGACTTCGTCTGATACTGCAGGTGGAGATTCGACCGAACAGACAACAGCAAAGCCTGCTTCCATGGCGTATCAAGCTTTAAAGGGGGCGTTTGGCTGATGCTGAAAATTCCTATGTACGATGCCAATGATTTTGTTTTAAGCGTGACGCTGGACGGAAAAGTCTGGCGTCTTCATTTTTCTTGGAATGACAGAGCGGCGCTGTGGAGTATGGAAATCCGCAATAGCAGTGATGTTGCGCTAATTCGCGGTATTCGCTGCGTGCCTAACTACCCGCTTATAAATCAATACCGGCGGTCTACGTTGCCACCAGGTGAGTTTATCTGTACGGTGCTGGATGACTCTTATTCCGGCATTGGCCGAGATGATTTCGTAAACGGAAAAGCAACATTAACCTATATTCCGGAGGTGGAATTTAATGCCGCAATTTGACCGAGTTATACGGCTTACCGTGGGGCAACCTAGCGGCGACGGCGTGATAATTGAAAACTTGCGTATGACTTTTGATATTGAAAAAGACCCTACTGACACCACGAATAAATGCAAAGTCACCATCTACAATCTGGCGCCGAAAACGCGGCGGACGATTGAGAGAGCGGACAGCATTTGCATTTTAGAAGCCGGATATAAAGAAGATGCCGGTCTAAAACGTATTTTCATTGGTGCTGTCCTGCACTCTACGACCCGTAACGAGGGAGCTGACCAGGTTACGGAACTGAATTTAGCCGACGGTCAGATTGCTGTCAGGGATAGCGTGGTATCGGTGGGCTATGCTGTCGGCACTAATGGTCTGCAGATTATTTCGGACATCGTTGGACAGATGGGGCTTACTCTAAAAATCGGGCCCGACGTTTCTTTTCCAGACTACTCCAACGGCTATTCTTTCGCAGGCTATGCTCGGGATGCACTAAACATTCTTTGCGCGGCAGCCGGCGCGGAGTGGAGCATACAAAATAATGACCTGCAAGTCATCATGGGGGGCAGCACCACCGGTGTTCGCGCCCTTGTTTTTTCGGCAGGCAGCGGCCTGATCGGCAGCCCGGAACGCATCGTAAAGTCTCCGAAAAAAGCGCACTGCACATCCGGCAAGCGCCGGAAGAAAAAGAAGAAGGAAAAACCAAGCAGGCAAGCTGGGTGGAAGATTGAAACGCTCCTAGCCCCGACTGTGAATCCAGGGGACGCGGTGCGGCTTGAAAGCATCACGGTTAAAGGCTGGTTCCGGGTGGAAAGCCTGCGGCATGAAGGAGATACCCATGGCGATGACTGGAAGACCAAGATGGAGCTGATCACCGTATTTTTGGATGAGGATGGTACTCCGGACGAAAAGGCCAATGAGGAGGCCGAAGACGATGAATGATTTTGTAAATACAATGAAAAAAGCGATTAAGCAGGGCATCTCCAACGTGCATACGGCCATGCCTGGGACGGTGTTGTCTTATAGCGGCGGTGTTGCTACAGTGCAACCGTCGCTGCCATTTAACGCACCGGACGGGCGCAGCGTTGCCATGCCACCTATTGTCGGCGTGCCAGTTGTGATGCCAACCTGCTCGGGCGGGACCATCGGAGTGTCGCTGCCGGTCCAGCCTGGGGACGGCGTTCTGCTCGTGTTCTCCGAGCGCAGTCTTGATGACTGGAGCAAAGGGGGAGAAAGCGCGGATCCGAGACGTCATGACCTGACCGATGCCATTGCCATTCCTGGGTGCTATTCTGGCGGTGTGCCGGCGAATACCTCTAACGACCTGACTCTCTTTGCAGGCAGTACAAAAATGACGGTTGCTGCTGGAAAAATCAGCATTACCAGCGGGGACTTGGAAGTTGACGGTATTTCCTTCAAAACCCACGCTCATAGTGGAGTTACGCCTGGCGGCGGCAATACTGGCGCGCCGGTAGGAGGTTGAGTATGGCAGGACACGACTTGGCTCTTTCGGCTGCGACGCATGATCTGATTATCGTTGATAAAGATTTGGTGCTTATAAACAATGCCGAGCGCGTGGCTCAGCAGATAAAAATTACGCTCTTGGCTTTTCTTGGGGAGTGGTTTTTAGACCAGCGCTTTGGCGTGCCATACCTTGAAAGCGTTATGATTAAAAATCCCAATATGGCCTATATCCGCGGCATTCTGCGAGGGAAAATTCTAGATGTGCCAGGAGTGAAAAGCGTTGACTCTCTTAGCACGCAGCTAAATGTAAAAACGCGCACGCTGATCGTGAACTATGATGTCAGTACGGCTTACGGTCTAGTAAAAGGAAGGGAGGTGCTTGGATATGGCAACTAACTACGGCGTGACATCGACAGGCTTTGCGCGACCACGACTGCCGGAGATTAAAGCGGATCTGGAATCATCGTTGGCTACTGCTTTTGGCGTGCCGATTAACACCCGGACTGACAGCGTGCTGGGCCAGCTTATTGGCGTTTGGTCAGACCGAGAAGCCGACATTTGGGAGGCTTTGGAGGCTGCCTACTATGCGATGTATCCTCATACGGCAGATGGTACAAGCTTAGACAATTCGGTGGCTTTTACCGGAGTGCAGCGGATAGCGTCAGAAAAGACGACGCTGATTGCTACCTGCTACGGCGCAAACAATACAACGCTGCCTTTCGGGGTGCGTATTAAATCCGGTTCGGATAGCGACTTGGCGTTTACTTCGACGGCGGTTGGCTATATCAGCGCCAACGCTGCATCGTATGCCGAGATTGGCGTAGGAACTGTTACAAGTGGGGCGACATACACAATTACCATCGACGGAACGACCTATTCCCGTACTGCTGGTCCTGGTGATACTGCAACAAGTATTTTGGTGGCGTTAGCGTCGTTCATGATTGCGATGGAGGCAGCGGTAAGCGTGGCCAACGGTGCGATGACTATTGAAAAAACAGACCAACGCACAGGTTTTTCTTTGAGCGTGTCGACAAACTTGGCTATCGCAAAAATTGGTAGTCCTGTGGCGTTTGCTTGTGATAATTATGGCGTTCTAACGCCGGCGCTCAACGACATTAACCAGATAGTGACTCAGGTAGCAGGCTGGACGACAGTAGCAAATAAAGCGGCAGCAACAACAGGACGTGCATCTGAGTCTGATATTGTACTGCGGCAGCGCTATGGGCGCAGCGTATACCGCAAAGGCCGGGCGTTGGTCGAAGCGATTCAGGCGCGCCTTTACTAGGATGTGTCCGGGGTTACTGCGGCGATTGTTTTTGAAAATAAAACTGACAGCAAGGACACCGATGGACGTCCACCGCACAGCATAGAGGCCGTAGTACAAGGCGGTGATGATGCCGATATTGCGGCAATGCTTTGGCAGACGAAACCTCCTGGAATTGATACCTACGGCAGCACTGCGGTTGAAATAAAGGACAGCCAAGGTGTAAGCCACACTATGAGTTTTAATCGACCAACGGCTAAGAAAATTTGGATTAAAGTTGTGCTAACTAAAAATCAAGGAGAAACTTTTGCCGGAGACACAGCGTCTATCGTACAAAATCAAATTCTCAGCAGTGGCAACGCGCATGCGGTTGGCCAAGACGTTATCTTGCAAAAATTCCTTGGCAATATTTACAGCAACACCATTGGCCTCGGATTGGTTACCATTACGGCGGCTGTTTCCGACGTTGCGCCAACGGGTGGAGCGTATTCGGCGGCTAATGTTACGATCGGACCTCGGGAGTTAGCCACTTTTAGCGCGGATAGAATCGAGGTGACAGTTGTGTGACCGATCATGCACAGGTAATGGTAGATAGACTATTAGCCCAGTTTGGCAGCAGTCCCAATTTGGAAGCGCTTGTCCGCGTACTCGGAGAGCGATTTAACGTATTAGAACGAGTCATTGCTGACTTGCAAGAAAAACGCTGGATCGAAACAGCAGAGGGAGTGCAGTTAGATGGATGCGGGGAAATTGTTGCACAACCGAGGACTATTTCTAGTGCTATTGCTATTCCTTTTTTCGGATTTTACGGACAACCGGCGATTCGTGGATTTGGGAAAGCGAGGTTTCGCCGGCGATACGAGCATTATCTTTCCTCTGCGAGCTTGCAAGATCCTGAGTATCGCAAGCTTATAAAAGCAAAGGTGGCTAAGAATATCAGCTGGGGAACAACGGAAGAAACAATTTCGTCTTTTCAGCAGATTTTTGAAGCGCCTAAGGTTGTTTTGACGGAAACAGGGAATGCAAAAATGAGAGTCGGAATCGCTAGAGAGCTGTCAGAAGGGGAGCGTGTGTTTGTGCAAGCTCTTGATCTATTTGTTAGGCCTGGTGGGGTGGGCGTAGATATACGTTCGCACTTTAGTGAAAACGGCACCTTTGGTTTTCGCGACCAAGGGTTTCAAGGATTTGACACTGGAAAATTTGCAGAAAAATTTTAGGAAAGGAGTGAACGTAGGTGACTAAACCGGACTTCAGCAAAGTTTTTGCATTAAACGGAGAAACTTTACCGCTATCTGATTCGCAAGTATTACAAGGGTTTGCTTACCTGGGAGGCAATCCGCCAACCAAGGAAGAGTTTAATTGGTTATTCCAGCAGGTTTGGCTTGGAATGAAATGGCTTGATGAAAACGGAACGGGAACAAGCAGCGGTGGTCGTTTTTTAGACGGTGGGAACGCAGCCTCTACCTATGTGATATCTTCCTTCGACGGAGGTGGAGCTGGTGGCTGATCATGATTTAATACAACATCGGCGCGATACATCTACTAATTGGTCATCCGTAAATCCAATTTTGGCCGACGGAGAGTTTGGGGTAATAACCGATGCGACGCCTAGGCAAATCAAACTAGGTGATGGCGTTACCCCGTGGAACTCGCTGCCGATGTATGCGCCTCAGAAAACGTATGGATCAATTTGGTGGAAAACGGCTGGAACGTTTACCTTTATTGCACCTGGCGACAAACTAGTTATTCACGCTGGCGCTGCTGGTGGTGGTGGCAACAGCAATTACGGTCTCGCTGGTGGAGCTGGTCAATGCATAGTTGGGCGTGCGGTGTCTACCATTAAGGGAGAGGTAATTACTGTTAACGTTGGTCTTGGCGGAAAAGGATCCGTCGGAGGACAAACAGGAGGAGGCATAGCTGCAATCGCGGCTAGTAATGGCGGCAACACTACAATTAGCGGCTCTTTTGGCACCATTACTTTAATCGGTGGTTTTGGCGGTTGCTACGATGGAATGCTTAATCCAGGACAGCATGGCGGAGACGGTGGGCAGCGCGGCGAGTTTTGCTCAAGCTATTCTATTGACTCGCGCTATACCAGGCATGGCGGCCGCGGAGGCGATAGTGAGTTTGGAAAAGGAGGTATGGGCGGTTATTATGCCGACAATCCTACTACTTACGGGAATTTAGCCCACGGCGAAAAAGGGGGACCTGCTGCCGGCGGCGGTGGCGGCGGGAATATCTTCGGCGCATCAATTACAGCAACAAACGGCGGCGATGGTGGAGATGGCATCGTAATTTTCGAATGGGAGGCGGCAGCATGACGGAGTATCAAATTTTGGGGGTGCTGGCTTTGAGTTTCTTTTTATATATGTTGACGCGGCGAAACAAAGGGGAGACTACTATCATAGGCAAACGGAAGATAGTTTGTTTAGGTGATAGTAATACCTGGTATCCGGATGAATCCATTACACCCACTGCGAGCCAGTGGGTTTCGTTATTATCAGGGCGGATTGAAGTTTCCGTAGTCAATAGTGGGGCGCCAGGAAGAACTTCAGCCTATATGCTCGAAAACTTCCAGGCTTTGGTTTTGGATCATAAGCCGGATATCTGCATTATTGAAGAAGGGGCCAATGATGCACTCAACGGTGTAACCGGCGACGTGACTATGAATAACATTTCTCAAATGGTTGCACTTTGCAAATCGCACGGGATTACACCTTGGATCATGAACTGCAATCCGCAGCAGTTCAGCGCAGAATATGTAGATGCTCGTCCGAGTCTTGCGGGTAAAAACCGAATCTGGGAAGGCGCTAATTACTTACCTCTAACCCGTTCTTTAGAAAAGACGTACTGTGAGGCGAATAACATTCCACTAATCGATATATGCAGCCCTCTGTTAAGTTCGGACGGTACGCAAAACACCGCGCTGAACGCTGCTGACAAGGTGCATATGAATGCGGCTGGGCATCTAATTGCCTTCAACAAGATCAAGTACTTATTGGGATTGGGGTGAGAGTATGCTAATTGGAGCGTTCCAGTTTAGACGCGATACTCTTGCTAATTGGGAAACTATTAATCCGGTCCTTAAAGATGGAGAGCCAGGAATTGTAAAAAGTACAAATCCACTGCGCATGAAAATTGGCGACGGAGTTTCCCCGTGGAATTCGCTTTCGTATACGCTGGGAACTAATTTTCTTAGTGCAACTATAAATGGAAGCGGAAATCTTGTGCTGACTTTACTAGATAGTACGGTTATTGATTGTGGAAAAGTTAAAGGGATTGACGGTACGGATGGCGCTGCGGCTACGATTGAAGTCGGAATGGTAACAACGGGGGCAGCTGGATCAAATGTGATTATTGAGAATGTCGGCACTGCAACGGCAGCTAAGCTAAACATCACTATCCCGCAGGGCGCTCCTGGGGCAACATACACTCCGCCGGACGATACCCGCACTTTCCCCCTGATTTCCGGCGGTACTCCGACGAAGCATTTTTTTAAGACTGCAAAGACGCTAAAAGAGATTATTGTCTTGCAATCTGCAGTGGCTACGGCAACAATTACAGTCAATATTTACGGGCAGGTTCTTGGATCGACTACAGTGACCACGCTAGCAACAGTAACCATTGCAGCAACAAATCCGGCGGTGGCTACGTCAGTTGATATTGCCGACGTAGCTATTGCGGCACAGTCACACGTATGGGCTGATTGCGCGGATCTCAAAGGCGGCGGTAAAACAAATGTAAGCGTGGTGGTGGGGTAATGGCTACGACATGGAATCCTTCGGATAACACAGGCTTTACCTTATCAAACAATAATTTAACGGCTGGTAATTCACAGTTGGTAGATTCCATCTATGCGAGAGCCACAGGGCCGGCGAAAAGTAGTGGAAAATTGTACTTTGAAATTACGGGTGTGGGCTCAACTACATGCGGCGTAGCATCCCCGACCGGCTCTGCATTCTATGGACAATATGCAAATGTGCTCTATTTGGGCAATGCAACTGGGTATTGCTATGGAAGTGGTGGTACAACCTATGACCCTAGCTGGTATAACCAAACGGGTAATGGCACTTACGGCTTTGCTGTTGACATAGACGCAAAAACTATCAAAGTGAGAAAGGGAACCGGAGCATGGTCTACAACTAAAAGCATTGCTCACCTTGCTTCTGTTCTTCCAGCGCTAAGTTATAACGCGGCTGAGAGCTACTTTACGCTTAACTGCGGCGGCAGCTCTTTCGTGGGAGCAATCCCAGATGGCTATTCGGCGTGGGATTCCGCCGCTATCACCGACGATCAATCTGTAATTTAGGAGGTTACTATGTATTGCTACAAAACAGCAGAGGACGGCACAATTACGGGCGTCAGGCAAACCGACACGCCACCTGACGATTATCCGTATCGTTATGAGCAACCATTGACGGCCGGCGCCAAGATCATCGATGGCAAAGTAGTCGAACCGGATCCGGTGGCTGAGCCGGAACCTTTACTGCCGACGGCGGAGGAAATTAAAAAAGCAAAATACACCGCGATCAACATGGAATACTCGCAGAAAATCTCAGGCATAGGCAGCTTTGGTATTCCTGTAGCGAAACAGGATGCTCTTGTGAGCAACTTGCGTACGCAGTGGAAAGCGGCGCTGCTGAGCGTGGCAAAAGGAGGTGAAACAGCTTGAGTAAGCCTGACTTTGATAAGATTTTTGCTCAGAATGGAATTGTAACACCGCTTACCGACTCCCAGTTCTTACAAGGCTTTGAGTATTTAGGCGATGCTCCGCCTACGAGGGAGGAATTCAACTGGCTATTCCAGGAGATAGGGAAGCGGCTAAAATGGCTTAATGAAAATGGGAGAATTCCTACGGTACAAAGATATTTAGTTGCTGGCACCTATACCTTTGTAGCTCCCGTCAGCGGGTTTTATCGAATTACAGTTGTCGGATCCGGGGCTGGAGGCGGTGGCGTTTATAGCACGGCTCAGCAGTCCTCGTCGGCAGGGGGCGGCGCAGGAGGTGGCTATGCTACTAAGACTATTTGGCTTGATGCGGGTACCAGCGTTGTTGTAATCGTCGGGAAAGGAGGATTGGGCGGAGTTGGTCCAGCGTTAGGAAGTGACGGCGAAACATCGTATTTTGGAGACCTTTTCCATGCAACCGGCGGCCGTGGTGGTATCTATGGCAACGCAGCAACTCCGGCGCTTGGCTATGGAGGAGCTCCAGGAGAAGGCGTTAACGGAGATATTAATGGTCTAGGAATGCCTGGAGGCAATCCGCTACTAGTAAATCCATTGATGCCTGCATCTGGCGGCATTAGCGGAATTGGTGGAGGAAGTATTTTGTCCGGTGGCACTCCTTTCGCAAACAACGGAAATGGCATTGGCGGTATCCTTGGATGCGGTGGTAGTGGAGCCGACGGTACCTCAATAGCCGGAACTTTTGTTGGAGGAAAAGGTGGGGATGGTGCGGTGATCATAGAGTACTAAAAGAGCCTGGGGCTCTATTTTTATTTGTGGAGGTGGCGCATGGAGCTGAATTTGAGCAATACTGTAGAAATTTTGGGCATCATAGGCTTTACTGCTGGCGTGCTCAAATACATTGTCATCGACCCGATACAACAGGCGATGGCTACGCTTAAGGAAGCACTGGAAGAGGTCAAGGGTATGTTGAAGGAACTAGGCGAAGACCAGCGCAATATCGATAAGCGTCTGGTTGCGGTGGAAGAATCCGCAAAGCAAGCGCATAAGCGGCTTGACGGAATGGAGCATGTGCTACAGTGAAAGATTTCATATTGAAAGTATCAAATTGGGCGCTGGCCAACTGGCTAGCGCTCGTTATTTTTATGACTGTGTTCTGGATGTTCCTGCTAGTTCTCGTGGTGCTTTCGTGGCTGTATGGCTATTGGAGCAATGGCATGTACGGAACTAAGTATGAGCTGCAGAGCTGCTGGTCCGGCGTAGCTGCCATCTTGACTGGCTTTGCTTCTATTGCAGCTCTGGCCAAAGCAGCTTGGACTAAATACGGTCAAGACAGTCAGTTTAATACACCCGAGAAAACTGCTCCGCAATGGGGAGAAAAGAAAGGATGATACAAATGAATGAGCAACAGTTGGCTTTAGAGATTGCAAAAGGCCTCGTGGAAACAGGCGTAGAGGGACCATACGGCTGCGTTACCTGCAGTACCGCAGGTGATTATCCTTCGATGGGATGCTCACAGTGGGAGGGTATCGGAGGTCGAGGAGATTTGCTGCTCAGTTACATCGACGGCGGCGCTCAGTTTGCTGGACGCACTTACAGCGATATCGAGGCAGCTGGCGAACTGGATGCGCTTTTGGCATTGCTTGACAGTGAGCAAGGTCAAGCCGCGCAGAACATAATCCTGGCACAGGATTGCGCCGACAAGTACCTGCCAGCGCTCTCTGAAGTTGATGGGCTGACAAATCCGGCTTGCATTATCTACGCCGGAATTTGGTGCCCGACTTCTCACTATGTCGTGCAAAAGTTCCTGCAGCGGCGGCGGGACCGCGGTTATGACATCAATAGTCTGGAGGCTATGCGCGACATGTTCCGCGATGAGTATGCCATCGCAGCAGACTGCGCAGATTATATGGAAGGATATGCGAATCGCGCCAACACCACCTACGAGTATGTGGCGGCGCTGGGGGTGTCGGTATGAGTACTCTTGACCTTATTTACGTCACAACGGGACGACAGCCAGAATTGGAGGCCCTGATTTGCAAAACCACCGACAGCAAATTTTCTCACGCTGCTATCGGTTTTGAGATGGACGGGCGGCAGGTTATCGTCGAAGCCGTCCGTCCGGCAATTCGCTTTGCTCCAGAGGGAGAGTTTGACGGAGCGACAGCGCTACAGGTGATTAGCTTGCCTATTACCGATGAGCAGCGGCAGGCGGTAGTAACAAAGGCCCTAGAAATTGTCGGAAAACCTTACGGCGTAGACGATTGCATTATCGGCGGCATTCATGATTTGCTCGGTGATACTGCTGCAGGCGTCGCCGATCGGCTGCTAGATAACAATAATACGCTCGACTGCAGCGCGACGCAGGTCGAGATTGCGAGGATGGCTTTTCCGGACTTTGCGGCGGATGCCGATGCGTCGACGATTACCCCGGAGCAGGCTCGGCAGATTGGCTTGGCATACGCCGAGCGGTTGGGGTGGCGTTGTGATCGGCAAGACGGTCCGTATTCTTCGCGGAGATCACCTTGGAGAGATCGGAGAAGTGGTGGATAGCACTATGTTCGCAGGTGTAAAAGAGCCAGTTTATCGCGTATGGCTTGGCGGCACGAATTCGGCTCTTTGCTGTGAGGATGAAATGGAGGTAGTAGAATGCAAATAAAAATTACGCCAGAGCAGCGCACGGCGGCCATTAAAGTTTTGGTTCCGTTTGTTGTGGGGATTATTTTAGGCGCATGGGGGATGCAAGCATGGTTAGACTCTGATTTGCGAGAAAAGCTTGCGGAATTACAAGGGAAGCTGCATCGAACCGAGCAGCAGCTTGCTGAAGAAAAAGAAAAAATCCCTGTCGTGATTACCGGAGATAAAGTCTCTACTACGGAAATTAAAACGGTACCCGTGGAGGTCCCTGGGGAAGTGACTCGCATTATCGATAAAGATGGTAAGCAATTCGTTGTTGTTGCCGGAAAGGAATATCAACTACAGCAAAGCTCCAGCGCTCCGACAGTAACCCTCGGGAAGGACGGTGCTGTCAGCATTACGAAAGAAACAACATTTAAGTTAGATATTACGGATATGTTTAATGTTGCAGTTGCGGCTGAAAGGAAAGCTGCTGTGATGCAGTACGAAAAAGATAACCCCGATAAACATTTTGGGATTGGAGGAGTTATTAGCAATCATGGCGCAGCCCCGGAAATTTCATATCAAAACAAGCTAAATAAGCACGTAGATTATGAAGCGGGAATTTTTTATGGTAAAGATTTAAAAGGTGGATCACTAAAATTCAAGTTTTAGTAACAAGGCCAGCCATATGTTTTTCAACATAAAGCTGGCCTCTTTTTTATTTGATAAAATATGGAAAAAATATTATAGTAATCATGTGAATATTAATAGCGGAGGAGTTTATGAATGATTCTAAGTGGTCTACCGGGGCGATAATTACAATCTTATCGCTAATCATTGCGCTTCTGGGGTCTTTATCTACATTTTATTCTGCGAAAGCAGCAAATGAGCAAGCCCAGATAGCTGTATCTCAATATCAAGATAGTAAGCCGAAGTTAGTTGTAGATGCCTTTGAAGTAGAAATTTTTCCTGTTGTGAAACAGGAAGATAATTTAAATCCTCCTTATCGGGCCGGAATATATGCCACATTGATAAATGAATCATCTTTGCCAATAACGATCACCAGGTTTCGAGTGGAAAATGATAATGGTGATTTAATAGCATTTTCGGCTCCTCATTTTACTTATAATGAAAAATATGTTGTAAAGCGTCAGTGGGTAGATTCACGTTCATATACGGATTATTTGATAAACTTAGAGGGAGAACGACTTTTAAAGCCATTAATTACACTACCTCCATACGACGCGAAAACAGGTCATATTTTTCTTTTAGTGCAAAAAATAGAAGCGCTTCCTATTCAACCTTCAACTAAAATACATTTAGTTGCGGATACTAGCAGAGGTCCATTTGGATGTGATATTCGATTTAAAATAGAAAATGGCTTGAAAGACTAAATCCAGCTCAGTGTCTCGTGGCGCGGGGCTGCTTGTTGGAATTTACATAATAAAATATGTTGAAAATGGGATTTCAAAAAAGAACTTAAAGTGATACGATATATGAGTAGTAAAACAACAATAAAAATAATTGCAATAGGGGTTGGAGTATGGTACTTAAAAAAGCGTATGTATTGGAATACAAGGTTACAGAAAGTCTTTGGAATGAAAGAGTTAAGGAAAATGCAGAAGAAAGTGAAACTGCAGGAGGATTAAATTTCGGTACTGCTTATCAAACTGGAGAAATATTGCATGAAACTTTTCCTATAAGTCCTACTGCCAACCAACAAGTGCATGATAGATTTGACGAGTGTAAGAAAAATAAAATTCCTGTTCGCATTATCCATGGAGAATTTTATCTTGATGATGATGGTAGGGCGACAAAGGTGAATGGTAAATTTTCCCTAATAGAAAAATATAATTGGCAGTAAAAATACCCCCGTCCTAATGGACGGGAGTATTTTTTATATATACCGTCCATATTGTAGAATTAAATTTTATTAAGTGCTATGGTTAAAGAGAAAAAGATTTAGGGGGTATGATGTTATGGATGGAAATATTGTTTCAGTAATTTCGTCAGTAGGGGGAGCGGCATTAACTGCTTATGGACTGAAGGATATTTTATCAGAATTGTATCGAGATTCAGCACAACCAGGTGTCCGTAAAATTGGGATTGCTTTAGAAACAATTCTTGGCTATGGAACCAATATATTAACATTTTATGGAGAAAAACAAAAAATGTTAATACAAAAAAGATTGAATCAGTATGCTGAAAAATTAGAGTCAGTTACAGATGAACGCATTGTCCCAGTACCTCCAGAGTTAGGAATTCCAATATTTCAACGGTTAAGTTACTATGCAACAGCAGATGATTTAGCCAATTTGTTTTTAGAATTATTATCGCGAGCTTCGGTGGATGATACGTACGGACTTGTTCAACCAAGTTTCATCTCTATTATTGAAAGAATGTCTATAGACGAAGCGAAAATATTGAAGTATATTGCGGAAAACAACAGAATAAATATTTACTTTTCAATTGTTACTGCACAAGGGATGGCAGAACATCTCCAATTAACTCCCCCGATTACGGGGATAGAAAAACAACTAATCCTTGATCATCCTAAAAATATTAATATATATTTTGAGAATTTAATTAGCTTGAGGATAATTGAAAATGCCAATACTTTCCTCGGGAGAGACCTAAGTGAATACCTAAAAATGGAAAAATTGTATGGCGGGGAAAAGTATTTTAAAGATAAATATGGAAATTCTCCAGAAATAATTCAACACCAAGCCCAAATAATGATTATAAGAGGATCATATAGGATTACATCTATGGGCTTAAAGTTTATAGAGTGCTGTGTTGGTAAAAAGATAGAAGATAGTTACAAAGCGTGGGGTCTGTGATAACAACATAATGATTTAGAAAAAAAGCGCCCCTTGAGCCACATTTCTGAAACTTTTTCACCTCCTCAAAATCTCTATATATAATGAAAGCTTTTTTTCAGTATCCGGGAACGGACGGTTTTTCCCTGACGCCCAATTACAGATACTCTTCTGGTTTACTCCTAATTCCGCCGCCATTTCTTCTTTAGTGTGCCCGCGATATCTGCGGGCCTTTTCTATTTTCTCGGCCAATGTTTTCTGAGGTAGGTGGTCATAGCCACCAACGTACCAGATCGGTGCCCGGAGAGCGTCGGCCAACTTCTTTGCCGTGAATACGGACGGGGGCAGTCTTCCGAACTCGCAAGCTTGGATGATGCGGACAGAAAGGCCTGCCCTGATGGAAAGAGTGGCCTTGGACCAGCCACGAAAATCACGTAACTTGGTGATGCGTTCGCCAGCGCTTAAAGAGTCAGTGATATCAAGGGGTTTGTGGGCATGCGTGGTGGTGAAAAGAACGGGGGACGTTGTCGAGGTTGTTGACTGCACGTTTGTCCGTGCGGCTGGTTTGGCTCCCAAGGACCGCATATTTGCAAGTGCAGCGACGGAGAAATCCGGCGGTATCAAAAGCGTCTTTCCGGTCCCTTGCTGGATCGTATTGATCTGCGAGTTGAGGTGGCGCCGCTTTCGTATGGTGAAATGAAGAGCAGCGTAAAAACGGAAAGCTCGGCTTGCATACGCCAGCGAGTGGAACGGGCCAGAGCGCTTCAAAAAGAACGTTTTGGAGCTGGCGGGACGTTAGTAAACGCAGCGATGACACACGGCCAGATTTTGCAGTATTGCCATTTGAGTACGGAAGCGGAGCGGCTGTTGGCTCAGGCTTTTCAAAAATTGGGCATGAGCGCGCGCTCCCACGATCGCCTGCTGAAAGTAGCTAGAACTATTGCCGACTTAGACTCTAGCGAAGGCATTGAGATACAGCATATCGCCGAAGCGGTGCAATTGCGCGGCGGCGAAGAACTGGAAGGCTTGTAAGTTGATAAAACGCAAGGCGGGCGGGAGTTATCAGCTGAGAGACTTAACGCAGTTTTTTCCGCTTGCTTTGGCCAAGTATAAACTTTGATCAGCTCGCAGAACTAGCGTCGTGACAGTATCTTCAGCTTTTAGATGACTAAGACCTAAACTTGCGGTTATGCTGAGGTTAGCGTTGGTATGGTCTTGCTTAACATGAAATGAATTATTAGCGATAGAGACACGGATTCGTTCTGAAATATCCCAGGCAATATGGGGTGCTACATCTGCTAAAGCAACAATAAATTCCTCGCCTCCATAACGACCAACTGTATCTTGCGAGCGGGTTGAAGCAGTTAGGATTGCCGCAACTTGCTGCAGGACCATGTCGCCCGCTTGATGGCCAAGATGATCGTTGACCGCCTTGAAATTGTCCAGATCAATCATCAATATTGAAAAAGGAGCATTCGTACGTTTCGCACGGTCAAACTGTTTTTGGATGAGCAGATCCGAATAGTGACGATTGCAGATTTTGCAAAGGCCGTCTTGTTGGGCTTGTTCTTTCAATTTTTGGCCTTCAAATTTTTCTGTGACATCCATACAACTGCCGATATACCCAGAAAAAATATCCTGTGAATAATAAGGAACACCGCGATCATTAATCCAGCGGTATTCGCCATCATGGCGGCGCAGGCGGTAATCCATTTCAAAGCGCTGTCTTAAATCAAAAGCAGCGTAATAGACATCAGCGCATTCTTTTATGTCATCAGGATGAACATTGCTAAGCCATCCATTTCCAAGTTCCTGTTCCATCGTACGACCAGTAAAGTCTAACCATGTCTTATTAAAGTAATTGCAAAGCTTATCGGTACCAGCACGCCAAATCATATTTGGCGAAGATTCGACAATGAGCTTATACTGCTGATAATCAAGGGGAGAATACTTCACTTGTAATCATCCTTTCGTAAAGAAGAAAAAGGAAATAGATGCTAGTATTGTTGATTAGTGGAAAAATACGACAGGATGTAAAAAAACCCTTTAAGTATGGGGAAATGAGAGCTAATTAATTACTATCATAAGGGAAGCTGAACCGACTTCTTGCGCGGCGAAGAAGTTGAAAGCTAGAAAAAAGATAATTTATTTAGGTGTAAAATGAAAAATAGATTACCCTTTGGTAACTATAAAATGTTATAATATCCACTGTCCAGATTGTGAAAAAGCATTCGCGAGCGTGCAGCTGCGTGCAAAGAGGGTTATATGAGATATTGGCTAGGGAGCTTATGCAAAAGGATTTTGGTAGTATTGGTCTGGGGCAATGTGCTGTTTGGAGGCCAAGTTTTTGCCAATCCCGAGGAAAGACATATTCTGATTTTAAATGGATTTTCTCCTGGTTTTGCTGCGGTGGAAGGGTTTAACAGCGGTTTAAAAAGAGAATTTCAACGGCAGCCGGACTATATTGCCTCGTATTCTTATGAATATCTTGATATAGCGCGCTTTAATCAAGAAGGATATTTAGAAGAATGCGCTAGGCATTTTCAAGTGAAATATGAAAAACAAAAGCCGGATCTGATTGTCGCTGGAGATACAGTAACACAATTCTTGGGGGACTATTCGCAGCAAGTATTTCCTGACGTGCCTATTGTCGCCTTGCAACCGCTTGAAACCAAAGAGATAGCAGCCAATATAACCTGGGTAGGTAATTTCCGAGACGACCTGAGTAAAAACATCGAACTCATTTTAAAAATAAAGCATTCTACGAAAAAGATCGTAATTATTGCTGGCGGTTCGATCTTAGAACGTGAGGCTATTGAAGCGTTTTTGCCCTTGGCAAGTCAATATGAAGATCAGGTGGAGCTAGTATTTACCAACAATCTCTCTCGAGAGGCCATGGTAGCTGAAGTAGAAGAGGGCGGCGAAGATAGTGCGGTATTATTTTTAAGCTGTCTTGTGGATATAACGGGGCAACGCTATGCTTCGGATCAGGTTTTAAAAGAACTATCTCAAGTGGCTAAAGGGCCGATCTATACAACGGATGCATCACTTCTTGGTGAAAGGACTGTAGGCGGATATCAGCGAAACTGGAGTGCCGCAGGGGAAGAAGCAGCCCGAGCAGGCATAGCTGTTCTTAAAGGCGAAGAATATCTTAAAGAGGATCCTTCGTTGAATACGTATGCCTTTGATGGGCGGGAATTAAAAAAATGGCATATTGATAAAGCTCTTTTACCGGCAGATAGTGTGGTACAATATAAAGAGCCATCGTTTTGGGAACGTTATGAAGGGTGGCTCTTTAGCGGTGGAGCAATTCTTTTCGCAAGTGTTTTTATTTTGTACCTGCTGCTTAACCGTTCACGAAGAAACGCGGCGGAAGAAAAAATTAAACAGATCAACCGAATGCTGGAGAAAAAACTTCAAGAGAGAACTGTGGAACTGCAAAAAATGGAAGCCGAATTATCGCGTTTAAAAATAGAGCAGGAAGCGGTCAAGGAAAATAGCGCCGAAGTTAACTATGAGCTGGATTTTGCAGCGAAGACGGACCAACTTACGGGAATTTATAACCGGCGCTATATTCTAAAGCGAATTGAAGAAGAGTTAGCGCAGTTTTCACAAGAAGCCTGCACTTTTTCCTTAGCCCTTGCAGATGTTGACTTCTTTAAAAAAGTCAACGACGAATATGGTCATGAGGTAGGAGATAAGGTTCTTTTAATGGTTGCCGGTATGCTGAAAAGCTCTCTTAGAAAGCAGGATGTTGTTGCTAGATGGGGCGGGGAAAAATTCTTGGTATTGCTGCCTGAAACTACTAGTGAGCAGGCGCAGCAGCTGCTGGAGGGTGTACGTGAACAAATCGCTCAAACTGGATTGTGGGATGAAGAGCGCAATATACAGGTTACAGTGACGTTAGGGATTGCAGCGATGCAGAAAGGAGAAACGATTGATGCGGTCATGAATTACGCGGATATTGCGTTGTATAGAGGAAAGAAAAACGGTCGAAATTGTGTAATTGTAAACAATGGAACAATGAAAGATTTTTAAAAAGGAGAGTCAATATGCAGTTTCCGAGACAACAAGAAAGACAAATGCAGCTTACGGCTAAAACGTTAGTTAAGGGGGACAATCGAATCTATCGGGTGCAAAATCCGTTTCGGACCGAATTTTCGTTGTCCATTTATTTCTTTCTTAAATGGCACCTGTCTAAATCCATAAAAACGGTATCCACGGCGAACCCTAAAGCCAATATTCTTTTTGGCAGGATTGGCGGTTCTTGGTGGAAGCCGCAGTTCCATGTTATTATTGGCGGCAGGACCAAGAAAGCGGTATTGGCTGCTGCCGAGATGCTGCAAAATGAAATGAACGGAAAAAAGAATAAAAAAGAAGATAAAAAAGAAAACGCAAAATAAAAAGTAAGCCGGCAGTGAACATACTGCCGGCTTACTTTTCTTATCCTGATTGCAGCCGTTTGGGAAGCACCGCAAGCCTTTGCTTGGTGGATCTTTTCCTGCAAGAGTAGTACTTGCAACGGCTCATACCATTGTGACTCGCCTTCTCTGCTGGTATGACGGCCTTACCTGCCGCTCAGGATGCAGAGCTGCCAGACGAGAGTGCTGGAAGTGGACGATTTGATCTTCCATCCCAGTTGCTGGAACCAAATGGTCCTCTTCTTAGTTAAAGAATATCATCAAAAAAGACAAAAGTCAACCAGAGAAAAACAATATTAAGCAAAAAAATAAAAACCAACAAGGAGATATGAGAAAAATGAACACAAGCGGCTTCTCATACTAAATAGATAATTATTTTCTTGCAATTTTTTGTGTTCTATGATATTCTTAAGAAGATCATTAGCAGGAATTTCCAAAAAACGTGAAGCAGATGCTGTAACTCTTCTCGTCGTGACTGGTAGCAATGTGAGATGGTCTCGGTAAAGGAAATGGTTTAGCCCGACCATGTTACCAGAAGCACGCATAAAGGAGGAGAGAGAATGGATCATCGCATTCAACAAATGCAACAGAAGTTAGCATTTTTGGGATATCGGCGTTATCAGATTCAAAGAATCATGGAAGAAAGTAACGGCTCGCATGAGCAGTTGCTTTTGGATTTGCAAAAATATGAAGTTCTTGGCGCGGATTACGTACAAGGATATAGTAAATAACTATCCCTGTGTAAGGGAAAAAGAGTTAGCGAAAGCTGACTCTTTTTTTATAGACAATTATGTCTGGAGAGGAGAAATTTGAAAATAGTGTGACACAGTTCTGATGAAAAGGTATAATAAAATTAAATTGACTTGAAAAGACAAGGGGGCAAGGACATGCTCAAAAAGATTGCAGTGATGACTAGCGGTGGCGATTCGCCGGGAATGAACGCAGCCATTCGCTCTGTGGTGCGTGTAGCGCTTCATGAAGGAGCGGAAGTCTGGGGGATTTATAATGGCTATGCTGGGATGCTGGCGGGCGAAATGGAACTGCTGACATCTCGTTCTGTAGGGGATATTATTCAGAGGGGCGGTACGTTTTTGGGTACGGCTCGCTGTGAGGAGTTTCATACTGAAGCAGGGCAGCGGAAAGCGATAGAAAATGTACGTCAAAAAGGGATTGAAGGCTTGGTGGTTATCGGCGGCAACGGCTCTTTGACTGGCGCGATGAAGTTGGCGGAAATGGGGCTGCCTGTAGTTGGCCTTCCCGGCAGTATTGATAACGATATTTGGGGTACTGATTATTCTATAGGCTTTGATACCGCTATTAATACGGTGGTGGATGCGATTAACAAACTGCGAGATACGGCTTCGGCGCATCGCCGCGTCATTGTTGTGGAGGTAATGGGGCGTAAATCCGGTTGGATTGCGATGACTACCGGTTTGGCCGGCGGGGCGGAACATATCTTAATTCCAGAAATGGAGTATGATCTCCAGGACATATGCAAGCAGCTTGTCGCCTCGCGGGATTGCGGCAAAAAGTACAGTATTATCGTTGTTGCAGAAGGCGCTGGGAGCGCTATAGAAATCGGCAAGGTCATTGCCGAGGAGACAAATTTTGAGACCAGGGTGTCTATTTTGGGACATATTCAGCGCGGCGGTTCGCCTACGGCCATGGATCGGCTGTTGGCTAGCGCTTTGGCGGAAAAGGCTGTGTTGGCGCTTTTACAGGGACTGTCTAATATTATGTTTGGCTATCGTACAGGAACCATTTGTTCCGTATCGCTGAAAGATGCGGTAACGTGCCAAAAAACAATTGAACCTTCGTTGTTTCGTCTTTCAACCGTGCTTTCTTAAAGGAATGCTCTTACTGGGAAGGCTGGAGGGCTGTGGAAAAATTCCACAGCCCTCCTTTATTTTCTTATGAGTTTTCAATTTTTAGTCCAATTCGACCACTAAGTGGACGGTGGCGTTGAGTTTTAGCAGGCCTGCGGAGATCGGCGTAGACGGCGTTGCATCGCCCAGGGCTTTAAGGCTGTACATCCGGTTGGAGGATTCTGGGCTTTGAACGCTGATGCCGCTTTCCGTGACAGTTTTAACTCGGACAACGCGTTTGTTCAAGGCGTCAGCAATGGCATTGGCCTTATTGAGACCATTGCGTACGGCTTGCGCTAGAGCGGCGTTTTTAACAGCGTCATCATCTTTTTTGCCAAATTGCAGATGATTTACCTGGTTACAGCCGGCAGTAAGGGCGGTGTCGATCACTTCACCTGCTTTGTCCGGAGTGGTGGTTACCGTGATGCTGTTCGTGGCCTGGTATCCTTTAATTACATAGTTGCGACGACTGTCATCATTTTTGTAGAGCGGGGTTACTGTATATTGGGTGGTCTTTATATGTTCCGTCTTGATGCCGATGCGTTCTAACTGTTGTTGGACGTTGGAGGATATTTCCGCATTTTTGCTTTGGGCTGCGCCTACGGTGTCGGCTTCGGTCAGCGTACCCAAGTTGATGTAGACGACATCCGGCGCAATTTCCTCCTGGTAAACGCCGCTTACCTGAACTTCTGTGGCTGAAGAGACTTCTGCAGCCAATGCGGTGGGACCAAGCAACGCGACAAACAAAGCGAGGGAACAGAACGTTTTGATTGTTTTTGACATGTATATCAACTCCTTTGCTTATATAAACGCTTCTAAGAGAAAAAGGTAACGGAGAAAAATAAAAAAAATCTGGAGCTCTAAGGAACCCAAGGATCGAGGGGTTCTTGCGTCTCCAGATTTAATTGGACTAAGAGCAGGTCTACTCTTTTATTTTAATGTCAGGCAGCAAGGGGCTTTCGCGTCGGCGTTGGTGGAAAAAACGGCTTTTTGTACTTTGCTGGCGCTGTTGGTAACTACAACCGGTGTAATAGAAGATTTATTATGCGCCGTCAGTACGCGAGGATCGAAGGAGAGCAGTAGTTCTCCTTTATTAACTTTTTGAGCGACTTGCACATGAATTTCAAAGCCTTCGCCGTTAAGTTCCACTGTATCTAAGCCGACATGGACGAGGATTTCCAGGCCGTTCTCCGTTATGAGCGCGATAGCGTGCTTGGTTGGGGCAATCAAGGCGATAGTGCCGTCGCAAGGCGAGAAAATTTGATGTCCCTCTGGTTCGACGGCGAAACCTTCACCGAGGAGATTTCCGGCAAAAGCGGCGTCAGGAACATTGGCTAAGGGAAGCACGTTGCCCGGAGCCGGGGCATGCAGTTGAAACGATTTGGCATTGCGTTGCAAGAAAGAAAACATGCAGACAACTCCTTTGTTTATGTATAGTTTAGTGGATGCTGAGATGCGCAACAGTCCGCGTTTCGGTGGAATACGCTGCGGCCGGCTACATAAGTTGCTTCAACCGTAAAATCATCATGGAAGAAAACAAAATCGGCATCTTTGCCAGGGGTTAAGCTGCCTTTTGTTGCGAATGCGCCGACGCTTTGGGCGGCGGTGCTTGTTACGGTGCGCAGTAACTCTGGCAAAGAGAGGGCGGTTGTCACTTGAAAATTTCGTAGTTCTTGGGGCAAAGAAGTAATGCTGCCAGCAAGAGCGCCATTTTCTAAACGAGCGGCGCCGTCGCTTACGTTGACTGTTTGTCCGCCCAAATCATAGCGACCTTCGCCAAGCAAGGCGGCTCGCATAGAGTCGCTCACAAGCAGCAGGCGGTCTACGCCTTTTTGGCGCAGGAGAAGACGTTGCATAGCTGGATGAACATGGAGATTATCAGCTATGATTTCGCAATATACATGCTCAAGATCTAACGCAGCTCCTATGACGCCTGGCTGACGATGATGCAGGGGCGGCAAAGCATTGAAAGTATGAGTGAGATGGGAGGCGCCGGCAGCAAAGGCTTGGCAGGCTTCTTCGTAGGTTGCGTTACTATGGCCGATAGAGACAATGAGGCCGGCGTCGCAGCAGCGGGAAATGAATTCCAAACCGCCGGGCTCTTCAGGGGCTATCGTAAGCAAACGCAGCTGTCTTAGATAAGGCGTGAGAAGGGAAAAATCAAAAGAACGCAGATTCTGCGGCGCTTGTGCACCTTGCCGCATAGCACTGAGAAACGGTCCTTCCATGTGGCAGCCTAACGAGCAGGCCCCTGGCCAGGAAGCTTGACTCAAATTTTGCAAGGCGGCTTCAATTCGCTGCCAGTCCATGGTCATGGTTGTAGGTAAAAAGGAAGTAACTCCCTGAGAAGCCAGCAGAAGGCTGATCGTATCTACGGACTTCGGCAGAGCATCCATCACATCGCAACCGCCGCAGCCATGAAGATGAGCATCAACCCAGCCGGAGGAAACATAAAGTCCGGCAGCATCAATGCAAGGCATATCGGAGGGCAGGTTCTGCTGCGGCAGGAGAGCTATAATGCGGGAATGATGGAATACTAAGGCCCATTGAGAGAGTATGGAATCGGTGGTGACCAGGCGGCCATTAACGATGGCTTGCATGACTGGCTCCTTTCGAGGGACTTGATAGGTACGGCCTGAGAGTACCACATTTGTCCAAATATCTCAAGATGAAAAGAGTCCTTTCTTTTGCTGACAGGGGCAGGAAATGTGAAATCGTTGCAGAAGAAAACATAAAAAGACATAGAAAGGCTGGAGCAGAGCATGACAACGATAACTGGTTATACGAAATTGTACGGGCTTCTTGGCTGGCCAGTGGGGCATACGGCTTCCCCGGCTATGCAAAACGCTGCTTTTGCAGCGTTGCAAATTGATGCCGCCTATGTGCCGTTGGCTGTGGAACCGGCTAAAATTGGCAACGCCATCAACTCTTTAATTACCTTGGGGTTTGCCGGGGCTAACGTTACGGTGCCTCACAAGGTGGAGATCATGTCCTTTGTGGATGAACTAGATGAAATGGCGCGGCGCATTGGCGCTGTGAATACCCTTGTATTTCAGGAAGGACGCGCGAAAGGGTACAATACCGACGCTCCTGGTTTTGCGGCGTCCTTGGCCAGAAGACAGGTGGCAGTGCAAGGTCGGCGCGTGGTGCTTCTCGGAGCAGGCGGCGCGGCGCGGGCGGTTGCGGCGGGACTGGCGGAGGCTGGTGCAGCAAGTATAGCTGTGGCGGCTCGGCGGCCGGAGCAGGCGGATTGGCTGGAAGCGGCAACTGGTAAGCAAGGGCGTGTGGTTTCTCTTGGGGCAGCGGCTGAAGCAGGAGCGTTGCTGGAAGAATGCGATTTGCTTGTGCAATGCACTTCTTTAGGTATGGCTGGCAAGTCGCTGGGGCAGTGTCCGGATATTTCTTGGGAGCGCCTGAAGAACGACGCTGTTTGCTGTGATATTGTCTATCGGCCTTTGCAGACGACTTTCTTACAGGAGGCGGCCAGACGTGGACACAGGACCGTGACCGGAGAGGGTATGCTGGCAGAGCAGGGAGCGCTGGCCTTCGAGCTGTGGACAGGCCAAACGGCGCCGCGCGAGGTGTTTTACGCCAAGCTGCATGACTTTTTGCAGGAGTCCGGGCCGGGCTAGAACGAGATCGCTTTTTAAAGCGCTTTTAATTAGAGAACCGCTATTTTAGAGAACGATTCGCTAACGGCGCTGCAAAGCGCCGTTTTTCTATGTTTGCGAATTTCTAAATAAAGGAGGCGGTGGCGGTGCGAGAGGGCGCGTTGGCATTAAGGCAGTTTCGCGCTGAGAAACCGAAAGAGCTGGCTATGCTGCCGGTGCCTCAACTGGTAGATGCGTTATTGCAGCAGGCTCTGCAGGAAAGAGCTAGTGATATTCATATTGAACCTGCGACGCAGGGGCTGCGGGTGCGGTTCCGAATCGACGGCATGCTCCGCGAAAAAGAGCTGTTACCGCTAGAAATGCAGGCTGCGGTTTTATCGCGCATCAAGTTGTTGAGCGCACTGGATATTGCCGAAAAGCGCTTGCCTCAAGACGGACGCTGGCGGGTACAGAAAGAGAATCAGGACGTGGATGTGCGCGTATCTACCTTGCCTGTGCAGGGCGGAGAAAAAGCGGTGCTGCGCATTTTGCCCTTTCGGGGCATGCGACAGAATATAGAAACCTTGGGTTTCAGCAAAGATGCTTTGCAACGTTACCGGTTGCTCTATCAAAAACCCCAAGGAATCATATTAATCTGCGGTCCGACCGGGAGCGGCAAGACAACCACCTTATATGCGACCTTGGCGGAATTGAATCGGCCGGAGAGCAACTTAGTGAGCATTGAGGACCCGGTGGAACTGCAGCTGGCAGGCATGAATCAGGTGCAGGTCAATGCGAAAGCAGGACTTACTTTTGCCACGGCTTTGCGCGCGATTTTGCGGCAAGACCTGCTGTGAATTACTTTGATACATAGGTAGTGTTTTATGCTGGTGAAATACAAGGCGTAGTAGGGCTGTCTGAAGCCCTAAAAGCCTACGGTAGCTGGTTTTGATAAAATAATAAGAGGTTGTGTGGCCGATATCATACTGACTAAAGCTTTTCGTGGCTTTAGTTTTTTATTTCTAAAAGCCAAGAGAGTATATTGGACTTGCACACGGTAAAAAAGTTATCGTTTAGAGAGTGTAGTTATCGTTGGAGAGTATAGAAATCGTTGAAAGGGAGATAAAGTACAGGCGTTGAATACTGAGTAGTATTGAACGGTATATAGATTTAGGATACAGTGCGTTGAATGAAGAAAAAATCCGGAGTTTAAAAGTATAAAATCATCGTTTTCAATCTTGAAAATTAAGGATGGGAATTAGTAATGGGGGATAACTTTCTTGATAATCTAATTGGAGTTAAAAACATTGGCGAAACAATCAAAGATGCATGTAATAATGCAAAGTGTGAATTAGCGCATCTTTATTTTCAAGCGAAAGATGAATACTTAATACGAGATAAACTTGCGTATTATCTTGCAGAAAAACTAAAAGATAAACAAAAGTATTTTGTTGTGAGAGAGTGGAAATGTCACAAAGGAAAGTCAGAGTCTATTGATTTAGCAATACTGGAGAAAAACGAAGAAAATGAATGGTTTCCAATAGCATTATTTGAGTTTAAATGTGAACTTACCTATCATTCTTTCGACTGGATTGAGAAACGATGTGAAAAAGAAATAGATGGTAATAAAAATGTTAAATGGCTTCCCGTTTGGATGTATAAGGATCTTGCTAGGATGTCTGATTTTAGTGAAATCAATTCTTGGTGTTATGAAATTATCATTGGAGTAAATTTTAAAAAAAAGGTCAATGCTGATTATATTGGAATAAATCCTCATTACGAGGTGATAAATAATAATAAAAATTTTGATGAAAATGATCTATATAAAAGAATTTCGAAGGAATTGAAAAAAGAGTGTCTAAAACAAATTTGTCTCAAACGGCGTAACAGTAAATGTAATAAATGTGCAGATGCCAAGATAGAATACATCTGCATTGCGCAAAATCAATGTGATAATAAAGAAGAGTGTAGTTCTGCTAGTTGCAAGGTGGGAAATCTTAAAAGTTGGAAAATAATCGAACCCATACAAATTGCTTTATCAGACAATATTGAACTTTATTTTTGGATACTTTCTAACAAAGTTAAGCCTTAGACCAAATGGGACGAACGTCTACTTCAAAGATTTACGGCATGGTGTGGGGAGCGAAAGGTACCCTTCTTGGTGCGGCAGCGTTATCTTGGATTCCTATTGTAGGGCCTATCGTTGGTGGTTTAGTAGGTGGTATGGTAGGTTATATGGCTGGCTCAAAAGTAGGAAATGCTATTTTTAGTGGTTTGAAAACAGTTGGTAGTGTGGCCAGATCGGTTTCTCAGCTGCTTGGAATGGTGCTAAGTCGGTTGGAAATGCTATTAGTAGTGGAGTTAAAAGTATTAGCAGGACTATTTCTGGTTGGTTTTAATAATGATAGAGCATATAGATGAATTTTATAAATTTCTTTCTGAAAGTCACCTGAATTGGTGGCTTTTTTTGCACTACAAGGACGGTATGTGTCCAATCCATTTCGGTATACTCAGGATGTAATTTGTAGGTGCTTAGTATAGGGAGAAAGAAGGCAAAATAATGAACAAACAGCGTTTGGTTGAACGTTTGCAATCAAAACCGTTTTTTTTGTTGCAAACAGCGTGGACGGTTGGGATGTTTTTTTCAACTATACAATGGTTACGCGGTGAGTTCGTTCAAGAATCGGTGGTCCCTTTTATTGCGCTAGGACTACTTTTGCAAAACATATGGCTTATTTTGCAACTGCACGTACGAGATAAAAAGATTGGTATATTGCGTCAAAAAAGTGAGCGAGATGCTTTGACGGGTTTGAAAAATAGAATGGCATTTGCTGGCATAGCGAACATGATTGAAGAAGGCGGAAAAGAAGCGACTGTTCTTGTTTGCGATATTGATGGACTCAAATGGATTAATGATACAATGGGGCATCATATAGGAGACGAAGTTATTCGGCAAGCAGCGGACGCTCTTGCTACGTGCTGCCCAAATGGTGCACAAATTTTTCGTATGGGAGGAGATGAGTTTGTTGCTCTGATTTCTGATGAACTGTCTCAAACGGAGATGGGTGAGTTGAGTGAGTGCTTGCATAAGTACACTCAAACCAGAGAACATCTACAATTGTCTATAGGGCTAGCATCTCTGCAGAAGGATATGTCTTTAAAAGAGGCGATACGAATTGCGGACTGCGAAATGTATCGTTTGCGGAAAGAAAAGTATCAAAAATGTTCTGAAACCAGAGGATGTGAGCAAAAAGAAGACAGCAAGCAAAGGAATCAAGTCCATAATGTGGAATTTGACATAGTATGAATGTAGCGGATGAAGGAGGATATAAGGTGGCGGACCAGCGGAAAGCAGCAAGAGTGTTATATTTATTTGAGCAGTTGTCTCATGGGAAAACTGTGAAAAAGGCGGAACTGGCTAAGCGTTTTCAAACCAGTGAAAAAACGATACAGCGAGATATTGAAGACTTAAAAGAATATTGCTCGGAAATGCTGGCGGAAAGCTGCACGACTTATTGTGGAGCTATTGCGTATTCCCGAGAAGCCAAGGGGTATCAAATGGCAAAAGGAGATCACAAATGGCTCACGCACCAAGATATATTAGGCATATCAAGAATTTTATTAGAAAGTCGTTCGCTTGAAAGCAAAGAAATGCAAGGGCTTTTAAAGAAACTGTCGAATCAATCTTTGCCAGAAGAACGCAAAGAAATCCAGGAAATTATACGCAATGAACAGTTTCATTATCAGCCGGTGCGACATGGTCGGAAACTTTTGAATCTGTTGTGGAATATGGGGCAGGCTGTTCGTAAGAAAAAGCTACTTAAGCTTAGGTATCATAAGGAGAGCAACGGCGAAACGGTTGAGCGGATAGTGGAACCGCAAAGCGTGTTATTTGCGGAGTACTACTTCTATTTAATTGCTTACATAAAGGACGGCGGACATGACTTTCCCGCGATTTACCGTTTGGATCGCATAGAGGCGTACGAAATATTGGAAGAGGGCTTTCGGTGCGAGAGTGAGAAAAATCGCTTTGAAGAAGGAGAGTTTCGTAAGCGAATTCAGTTCATGACTCCCGGAGAGCTCGTACGGTTGCGGCTGAAATGCTATGGAAAGTCGTTGGATGCAGTCCTGGACCGCTTGCCAACGGCTAAAGTTATGGAGGAGGATGAGGATTTCACGGTAATTGAAGCGGAAGTGTTTGGCGGCGGCTTGGTTTGGTGGATACTAAGCCAAGGTGTGCGAGTAGAAGTGCTGAAGCCCGAAAAGCTAAGGCAAGAAGTGAAAGAAAAGCTATCGGAAGCATTGGCATATTACCATTAATAGGTGTACGTATAATAAAAGTAGGGGTTGAACGCATGGCGGCTGGACCGGAACGTAATATTTTCAACCTGGTTCAAGTGGATACTTGGCTGGAAGAGCTGCTTTAACCAGAGGGCGACCGAGAGGATATTGGGTTGAGGGTGAGGCGAAACCTTCGCAATTATTTGCTGCGTGATTATGAGCAATTGTAAGTCTTAGAAGTCTTATGGCGAAATGCTTGCGCTTTTGTCAGGAGAGCGCAAATTGCGTGCTTTGCAGGAAGGGTTATCAGAAGAAGAACTGCTGGAGTTGTTAAATGACGAGGCGTTCTTCTTTTTTTGTTTGGAAAAGTAGGTTTCGCCATTTGGTATTCCAATAGCTGCTGAATCGAAATGGACGTTTTTTGTCCAAATGAACAGGATAGAATGAAATGGAAGCAGTAGTGAGAGCGCTCTTTGATAATCAAATATTGTCTTTTGGTAGTGCATATGCTTAATGATTAGTATGGAAGCTAAATTTAATGCTAATGAGTATTTTGGGTTAGAAATCAGACCAATCTCAGTGGCACTGAGCTCAGTGAGGCCGATCTAAGGTGCACCATTACCGAAAAGCAGTACCTGTAAATGGGGTGTATCTGTGGAGGATGTATAATCCTTTTGCAGGAAATAAAGAATCAGGAGCGTGATGGCCGTGAAACGAAAATTCAAGCTAAATAAACTGAAGAATTCGTATCCTTCTCGTCGGTTCGATGATAGTACTTGCATTGGTGAAGGGATTATGCAACTAAGTAAAGAGCACTTAGTCGAAATCATTGCTTTACATGGTAAGTGGCTAAGGAAGGAAGAAGACGGAAAACGCGTCGATCTTAGGCACGCTAATCTCAGTGGTGTTGTTTTTAATGGTGCCAATCTCAGGTTTGGCAGTCTCTTTGGAGCTAATCTCAGTGACGCTGATCTCAGTCACACCAATCTCTATGGAGCTAATCTCATTGAGGCTGATCTCAGTCACGCCAATCTCAGTCACGCCGATCTCTGGTTCGTCAATCTCAGGGGTGCCTTTCTCGGGGGTGCCAAGCTCAGTGACGCCAAGATCCCTGACGCCATTCTCAGGGGCACATTTCTCGATTACGCCAATCTCAGTGGTGCCGCTCTCTGCGGTGCTGATCTTAGGTACGGCAGTTTCCGTCACGCCAATTTCAGTGGCGCTACGCTCACTAGAGCTAATCTCCGTGGCTCTGATTTTAGTGACGCTAATTTCAGTGGCGCCTTTCTCAGGGGCACCAATTTCAGTGAGGCTGATCTTTGTGACGCTGATCTCAGAGGCGCTGATCTCAGAGGCGCTGATCTCAGTGACGCCTTTCTTAGTGGCGCTGAGCTTAGTGGGGCCAACTTTAGTGGAGCTAACCTCAGTGGAGCTAACCTCAGTGGAGCTAACCTCAGTGGCACCAATCTCAGTGGAGCCAACCTTAGTGGCACCATTACCGAAAGGCGATACCTGCAAATTGGGTGTATTTATGGAAGCCTTATAACTTACTGCGTTGATGATGACGTTGTGCTATGTGCGGGATTGGACAAGCATCAAGGAGGGACGCTGCAAGAGTTTGCGGAACAAGTGGAAGGCATTTACGGTGAAAACGGGGAAAACCCAAATAAGAGATTAAACAAGGAATGCTCAGCTGCGATTGCATTTTTCAAAGCGTGTAAAGATGATCAGGATTGAAATGGCAATGATCTATACAATTGCTTTAATCAAACGCGTGCAGTGAGGAAGTGATAACATGCCATTTTGTACTCAATGTGGATTTCAGCTTAATGCTGAAGCGAATTTTTGTTCGCAATGTGGACAGGCTGTTGTTAAGTCACTGAGAACATCAACTGATGCCAGTCAAACGGCAGGCACATGTGGTTTTGAGAAGGATAACAGGATTAAGAATATGACGCCGTATGTTTCTCGGTCTGCCTTTTGGTCTAACTTTTTAAAAGGGGTAGGATCTTTAATTTGTCTATTGTTTATTCTTTTAGGCATTCTCTTATCATTCTTATCCGCTGGCGGGCTAGGTGGTATAGGTGCATTCGTACTGGGGGCTCTAGCATACACATATTTTAGTGACTTCTCAAATGAAATTTGGGAGGCTGTCTTTGGATCAGTGAAGTATGGTAAATGCCCTTATTGTAACCATGAAATACGATTGTCTGATTCAAGGACTACTGATTTTGATTGTCCTATATGTAAGAACAGGATTAGTATTGAGGGGCAATATTTTATTGGCATGCTCCCCAAAAATCGAACCGGATTTTAAGTGGATAGGTTACGCTAACGTGAAAATCAAAGTGTTAACGATCCAAGGTTCTCTATATTATAAAAGTAGGGGTTGAGAGCATGGCGGCTGGAACGGAACGTAATATTTTCAACCTGGTTCAAATGGATGCTTGGCTGGAGGATCTGTTTTCCCATATTGGCGGGAGAGAGGATATCAGGTTGTGGGTGAGGCGAAATCTTCGCAATTATTTGCTGCGTGAGTACGAGCAATTGCAAGTTTTAGAAACCTTGCCCCATGACGCTCCGTTATGGGCTAAACGCGATTTTGCCAAAGGGCGGGTTATCCAGCGAGTTTGCTTAGGGCCGGTGTTTCGAGGGCAAATAGCACATGTTCTTGACTTGTTTTTGGCAAAGCCCTGGCTGCGATTGGAACGGCTGTCTGTTTCTGATGCCCTGCTGCATGCGCAGCGATGGGATGCGGAGTTGAGCCGTCAAGTAGCCGTTGCAGAAGACTTGCGGGGCATTAGGCCGGTCATTCTGTATGATAACGGCTGGAGCTGGGTGCAGGTTCTTTCGAAAGATGCCTTGCACCGAGAAGGGGCGAAAATGAATCACTGTGTTGGCAGTTACTATGGGCGTGCCAATGTGAAGATTTTTAGCTTGCGTGACAAGGATAATATGCCTCATGTCACGCTGGAAGTTACTGCGACAGGAGGCCTGCGGCAAGCCAAACGCAATGGCAATCGGCGCATTGACAGGCAGTGCTTCTATCGCGGCCTGGTATTTCATTTTTTACAGCAGCAACAGTATACTGGCAAGTTTCTATACGGTTTTTGGGATATAGAAGGATCGCTTGTTTTGCCAGATAGGCGCTTTGCAGATTTTGAAGCATACAAAGAGTTGTGGAGCACCTATTGGCAAGTGCATGCGGACGAGGCGGCTACTTGGTTGACACAATTGTCGCGCTGGACTATTTTTACGAAAGAGCAAGGCAGGGAACTATGGCAAAGCTTGCTGGAAGTCATTGAGATGGATGGGCAGCTTTCGTCTGAAGGTACACTTCCGCTGGTGTTGCAGCAATTGAGACAAATCCTGTTTTCAAGGATGAATTACAAACAGGACCTTTACGGCGAAATGGTTGCGCTTTTATTAGGAGAGCGTAAATTGCATGCCTTGCCGGAACGGTTATCAGAAGAAGAGCTGCTAGAGTTGCTAAAAGACGAGGGGTTCTTCTCTTTTTGTCTGGAAAAGCATGTTTCGGTCGATCAGGCATTGGGGATTCCAATGGAGCAATTTGAATCCATTTTGAGCAAGAACAGGGAGCTGTGTTACTATCTTTTGCCGGAACAAATTGAGCCAGAATGGCTTGCGTCTGCAACGGTGCTGGCGGAGTATTTAAGACACCAGCCTGGCCGCATTATATATGAACCTGCAAGCGATGTGGAGCGGTATAAATATCAGCTGCGCCAGCTGGTTTTTAGAAAGCTTGGTTTGGGGAAGGAAGACGTTTTCTGCACCGCCAAAGATATGGAGGGACTCCTGGCGGTTTTATTTCCACAGCCACAGCAACTGCCAGCTGCGTTATTTCGTGAGGAGGAATCACCGACGATACTGGCGGCATATTGGAATCAGGTGATTCCTTCCTGGCAGGCAACGGATCTAGAAAAGGGCAAGTGGGCGGCTGCTTTTTTACAAGAACTGGGGTGGCCTCGGGAGTGGTTTGAAGCGTTCCTTGCCGGACTGGCGACAGAGGCAGCGGCCTCCATATTGGTGATGAAGGAATATGCCACACGACATGAAGTGGAACAGGACTTATGGCGGCTGGGGTTTTCACTAGAGTACCTGGAAAAAGAAAAGGCATTGGATATAAAAAGGTGGCAGAAGATTCCTTACCTAGAAGAAGCAAGCTTAGCGGCTCCTGCGGGGGGACTTCGTCCGAAGTATGCGGTTTCGCGCTTGCTGCCAGCGTTATGGGTGCTTTATCAGGGGCAAAGCGTTTTGCACAAAGCGGATAAACCGGAAACGGCAGACCAGGCTTTGGATGAAACGATAGCGGCTATGTGCTGTCAAAAACAATTTTTTGCGGAAGACCTATGCCGCATCAGCCAGAGAGAATTAGCTGGCGTGGTGGGGAGTTTGAGCGGTGATAAAACCCGGAAAATTGCCAGCCTGCTTCCCTTTCTCAGCGCAGGAGCCAAGGAAGCCTTGCTTTCTGGTGTGAGCAAAAAGCAGCGCAGTGAAGTAGCAGAGCTGACGCAGTGCCAGGCAGCTATGATGAGGCTCGATTCTAGTGCGGCTATGGCCGAACTGATGCAGCGTGTTTGTTTACACCTTGATATGGGAGAAATTCGCTTGCAATCAGATGATGCCCGGTTTTGGGGAGATACTGTCTTGGCTTCTGCCTGGAGCAGCCTGGAACAAAATGAAAAACTGCTAGTGCATAAAGTATGGAGAATCGCTGGTAATTTACCGAATGAAATTCTAGCAGAAACAATTGGCTCGTTAGATGCCAAAAAACAACGCTGCGCACTCTTGGCGCTTCCATATCAACTGCGGCAGGAAGTGGATGACTGGCTTCAAAAAAATGGTCAGCAGCAGTGGCAGCAAGCCTGGTTTTTGCCAGCGCCGGAGCGTTACCTTCAGTACCTGCGAGTATTGGCTTGTGCTCTTGGCAACCAGCTGTTGTTGGATGGAGAAAAAGAGACGGTGCAAGAACTGGAGCAACAGAGGGTGCAGCCCTTTTTGCCGCCTGTACTGAAAAAGGTGTGCGTGGCCGACATACCAGATATGCTACACAAAGTGGTTGCAGCTTACTTTCAGGAAACGCTAGGACGAACCACGGAATAGTCGTCAAATCGAAATGGACGTTTTTTGTCCAATTGAATAGGATAGAATGAAATGGAAGCAGTAGTGAGAGTGCTCTTTGATACAGAAGAAAAGCCGGTTGGGGTGAATTGAAATCACCTTGACCGGCTTTGTCTTATCGGTTTTATAACAGCTCAAAGAGTAAAGACCGCTAGTCCTTTTCGAAAAATACCGATACCGTCGTACTTTGATTGACAGTCACGGTAATAGAAGGCTGTGGTAAGAAACTTTTGCCGTTGACAGTGAACATGACGCAGTGGTAACCATCATCAGGGATAATGGCTATCTCCAGCACGGTGCCCCTAGCGACAAAGGCACTTCCTTCAGGATCGAGGTGTCCTCCTTCACCGGCAAAGATGGTGACTGGTAAGGATGTTTGCCCACTTCCTCCAGGGTAGGCCAGTGCTGTGGACGCTACTACTAAAAGTATGGCAAGGCAGATAAGAACTTTTTTGTTCAATTTTATTCCCTCCTCTTTTTTGTATAACCCAATCATAGCATAGCTATAGAGAATAGGAGATGTCGTAACGGAACCGAGCATTTTCAAAACTACTGATGACATCACCTGTTCAGAGCCTCAATGCTACAATGAACTAAATGAAAGAATATAAAGGAAGGGAGGGCTGGGTGTTGGATATTTACAGTTATATCAACTCATGTGATGTAGCTCAGCATTGTCGTGAAATCAACAAGGTTTGGACACCGTTTGAAATGGCAGTCTTGATAAGCCGGAGCAAACACCAGATAAGTGAAAAACATACGGCCTGGACTGAGTTGATGAATGAATACCCGGATATGCCGACTAAAAAAAATAGTTTTTTTAAGAGTTACGATAGCTTTCACGAAAAGCTTGTGGAATTGATTGATTACGAAAAGCAAACCATTGCTTTGTTTATGCAGTCAGAACCGGGTGCAGGTTACGCATATAAACTTTTGTGGGATGGTAGCCGCCACCATGATACGTCCATTTATTCAACCTATGATAAGGTGTGGGCTGCTGTGAGAGAGGGCTGGGAGCGTGGTGAAGCAGCTGAAATAGTAATAAGAAAAATGTTTCTTGATGATATGGGCGGAATTGAAGCGCATGTCGATTATGACGGGAATATTTATTCTATATATTCCCTCTGTGATGAACAGACCGGTACTGATTCGATTAGGTTATTCGCTTCACAGTATATTGATGTACCAGTGCCATTTAAACGCGGTGATATTTTGACAGTATCGCCAAATCCACTTGGCGATGACCCCGAAAGCATCTTTGTTCTAGATTGCCTTGATCGTGATGATCCTGTAAGCTTTGCGCGGCACCTGGAATATGGTGATGATACAGACATGACGGGTTGGGGATTCTTCGTAGATGAGAATGGAATTTTATACGGCGACCATATTATGTCTTATGATCGCTTGGTATATTTCAATGGTAAGCTGGAAGGTAAAGATGATCTTCTCCATTATGTGAATTTATTTATCAATGATAAAATCCGTTTGCCTGAATTATTAACCATGCAATGCCGGGTTCTGTTAGAGAAACAAATAAAAAATAACTTACGAATTGATACTCACGGTTGCTATATAAGTGAGGAATTCCGTGTCGCTAATCGACCTGTATATGAGGAGGGCCGATGATGCAAACCTACTTGGAAGAAACTTTGGAATTCATCGAATCGGAGGAAATGCGAGCGTATCTGCGAAAGGTAGCACAAGAATGGTTATTGGACAAACGTACTTGTGCGCAAATTATATCAAGTGCGCCTTCGTCTCTGGAACGGAAAATTCCTGTAATAGAAGCAATTGCTGGGCAAACCCAAGCTGGGGAGGCTGATTTTGAATACTTAGCGAAGTTTGCGAAACAATCTCGCCTAGCGTTTGATGAGCAGGACAACAACCAACTTGGCACAATCTTTTGGTTAAAGGATTTCTATTATTCCGAGGAAAATGGTGACTTCTTCTTTTCGAACTTCGATGCAGCAATACGTTTTATTAAAGAGCAATTGGTAGACAATGAGCATTCAGATATTCACGAATATCAGTCATACGATATCTGCAAACTCATCCCCGGAGAAAAGGGTACAATGATTGAGTATTGCCACTGGATTTTGAATTTTTCAGGTGAAATATGGTATTTTGATTACTTTGGTAGAGGACCGGAAGGTTGGAAAAAATTACTTTGGACTGAAGGAAGCTTGAATCTACCGGTACCATTTATGCCGGGGGATATCATCCTTGCCGATTGTCGTCCGTTCGCGAAAGAACGGCGTGTGTTGATTCTGGAAATTGGTGACAATAGAGACTGTTGTGCAGTGCAATGTTTGTATCTATCAACCAATAGTAAACTAAACACGGGTGCGTTCAAGCATAATAGTTTTTTACATCTTTTATATGAAAAAACATATGTTTCTGGACTTTATCGTGCTATACGATGGACAAGCGAACTTACGGAGCAGGAAGCCCCGCTTGCTATTATTGGCATGGCAGTGAAAGCAAATCCCGTATTAGGAAGGGGTATATGGGAATATTTCTATCAAAATAGAGACGATAGCGGGGTAACTTGGGAGCAGCTACAAGTGGCATTCGGATTTTAAGGACTTTTTGCGAATCGAATAAGCATCTTTCTTATCAACATAGGGGGCGAAAAGATGGACTGTTTTGAACTGAAGAGCTATGAATTGTTCTTTCGTAAAGAAGCAATAGAACTTGTCAGGTGGGACGAAATAGACCGTGAGGCGCTTGTAGCGATGTTCCATAATGAAAAAATCAGGAGAGCTGCCGAAAGTTTAGTCAGTTATGTAGAGCAATATTCTGAAACAGATAACATGAAAAAGAAGCTTGCCAGGTATCTCTATCCAGCTGGCAGGTTTGATAATGTGTTGTTGTTTCTACGGTGCGCAGTTCAAGAAGAGGGCTGTATTGAAATGATTAATCTTCTAAGCAAAAATCTTGCACAATCCAATCCATATAATGAACCCCTGTGGGTGCTGTGGGGGCGTTTTTTAACCGATGTGTTGGATGTACTCAGGGAGTGGACGTGTTGTAAGGACAAAGTGATGGAGCGCATACCATACTTTTGAGAAGTTCGATAAAGGCTGATGGTGGGCTTATCAAATTGCTGAGAGGAGCGCCTACTTATGTAGCGACATCACCTATTCATAGAAGGCTCTGTATACTTAATAATAAGAGAAGCACATCATGTTCTTTGAAAACTTCATAATTCTTAAAAGATGAGCGGAATTGCACAAGTTTACGGGATTTGACAAGGATGCGAGAGGTTACTTTTATCAGGCGGTAGTTACTAGCGATGCGTGCTCCAGCCGACTTTGTCTATCAGCAGTTTTTAGGAGCGATTGGCACAAATGGAAGAAGGCGGCGGTATAAGGAAGAATATGGTATGGCAAGGTGCTCTATAAAGGGATATGTGTAGAAAATAGCGAAAATGAGTCGGTGGGTGAAAAAGTCTGAATGAAGATGGGTATTTTTGTGCCTGATTGTGATGTTGATTGTGGCTGGGAAAAGCGCGTTAATTAGTCCATAGGAGGAGTGGATATTTCTGGGGAATGAAAAAAATAGGAATATCATTTTGACATATCAATTGGAACAAGAGCAGCTTGATACAGTATGTCATATATTGAAATCCATGAATTTCCAAGGTACATTGGCGTCTATAAAAGAACCTGAACTTGTTTTAGCTATACCGCATCTTATGGCATTTTTGAATTTTGCTTCGCTGGATGAGGCACAAGAACAAGCAGTACTGAACAAACTGCAAATGCAGGCGGAAAAGAGGTTGCCAGAGCGGCCTGATAAAAGAAAGATGCCATTAACATACGTTTTGCATTGTAAAACTATCACTGCCAAAATACCAAATGTCTTTATAAATAAAGACATTTTTGGCGATAACGAAATGCTTAGATTAATATTGCTGCAAAACATAAAAGAGAAGGAAGATAAAAAGCTGAAAGAGCCGGTATCAGATCGTTTGATTCGACTTTTAGAGATGTATCATAATATAGTCTATTACTTTTCTTTGACACCGCGCAGTGACATTTCGTCAAGACGTTTTTATCAAGATATGGCTATTATTAAAATGCTTGTTCCGGATGTTCAATATGATAAACGGCAAGGGAAATATATTAGGGCGTGTCTGCCGGAAAAAGAAGAGAGCCGTCAAGTCGTTGCCGCGGCAAACATTCCACCTAGAATTAAGCGCGTTTTGCTTACTTATCAGCAGTTGTTGTACGAAGGCTGGATTACCAAGGAAGTGGTGGAACAGATTTGTGGACGGGTGTCGCTGCGCATGTTTCAGAGAGATTTAGTGGTTATTGATGAGCTGTATAATGGGCTCCATGGACGTGTGGTTTATGACATGGAGCAGCAGAAATATATATTGGAAAACGGAAGGATAAACGTAAGTAGCAGAATCAGAAAACGGAATCGACATTTGATCTACTGAAAAAAGCCAATTTACTTGTGAATGGCAATGCTACTATCCTGAGAAAATCGGGGATAGTAAAAGTGTATGTTCTGGATCAAGAATACAAACTTGCAGATGTTTTAACGTGGTTTGCGGCTGTTGGAAGAGAAGAGCTAGGAGGTGAACTAACTTGCAAGAATGCATGATTTATCACACAGGGGTAAATGAAAGGGCCAAGGGGATCATAAAAAATGGTTTGGTATACCTCTTAGGCGACGAAAATCAACTATACTTCCCCGGAGAAATGTTTATGGCTAGAGAAGAATGTGATTATGGATTAATTCAATTTGAAGTAAGAGGAAAATGGGGATTTGCAGATATATATACAGGAGAGATAAAAATCCCAGCAACTTGGGAGTATGCTGGTCCTTTTTATAGAGGATATGCACACGTTGTAGCAGGGGCTCAATTAGAGAGGTATGGGGCTTGCCATATGGAGTCACATGGGGGTAAACATGGATATATCGATAGGAATGGTACTATTATCATTCCTATCGAGTATGATGCTGCTGAAGAAATACCTTATCGTCAATTCTTCAAGGTTGCACAAAATGGCAAATGGGGGCTAATTGATAAGCAAAATAAAATAGTTATTCCATTTGAGTGGGATATATTAGAGACCAGCTATTATCATGACTTGGTTTTTTGTGGCATTATTGAAGAAACTTGTGATCCTTATGTAGGTCCAGAAGATAAATTGCTTGAATCAATCTTTAATATTCCTGCGGAGCCGACTTCTAGACGTAGGTTGAAATGGGGGGGGTATGACCCAAACTTTAATTTAATTATAAGCCCAGAACTTGATCATAAGCCTATGCCATATAAAAAGAAGGGAAAAACTAATTACCATGACCGCGATTCAAACTACTATCTTTTGAAAAGAAAAAGAAAATATGGTGTGCTTTGCAAGGATGGTAGGCTAATCACCAACATTACGCTTTTAAAAAGAGATGCTACAAATATAATTGATAAACTTTCTGGATAATTTGAGAGATCTGTAGAACTAGTTATTAGTGTTCTTACAAAGTAATTGAACTGGGAATAACGGGGGATTTTACGGAGATGCCAACGGAAACTTAATGGAAACCGGCAGGATAAATGTAATGGTTTTTCATGGTGGGGCTCATTTCGATAACGTACAATTAAGTTCGCAAAAGAGAAAAAGGAAAAGCCATCGAAAACTCCGAACAGGTAAGTGCTAGCAAACCCAAAGGAGTGTGAAATCGATGGCTTACCAAAATTCTACCGTACCTTTCGAAAAAATGCTAATGAAATTTGTGTTGGACGAAGAGCCCATGTTATCGATGCTCAAATGGCTCTGTGA
>MTLD01000062.1_pt3 | contig 39710 bp, 33 predicted proteins | sample 1982471 | NCBI WGS metagenome assembly MTLD01 (sample SAMN05712604, study PRJNA340218) | biofilm metagenome | isolation source: sample SPM anode biofilm adapted to -50 mV | place: USA | collected 2012-02-03 | reverse complement strand
TACCGGGCTGAAGGAGGAACTGTTTCCGCCAACGTCGATCTGTTCATTCAGGGGAAATTATCGGAACTGACTCCCCAGCAGACCTGCGGAGGACATGGCCATGCCGGTGGTTGTGGTCACTGATAAAAATATGGGTGACTGAGTTGAGTCCGAAATGTTCGGCATTAGCCCATCTTCTGCGGTTATCTGTTGCTAGCCGCAGAAGATGGGTTGGCGTTTTCAGGTTCTAAAACGGATGAGTCCTTTTGAACCGATTGTGGTAATCAACCAGCTTGATGCGTAAATGCCACCGAGCAAAACAACATCGATTGGTCCGACGGGCAAATCCAGGCTATAGGCGCAATAAAAACCGAAGAACGCGGTTATCCCTCCGATTACTGAGGCCTGTACCATGAATTGCCGCATGTTGTGCGCAAGGGTGTGAGCCGTTAATGCCGGAATAATCAAAAACCCGAACGTAATGAGGGGGCCGACACTGAGTACCGATACGGAAACGGTCAGGCCGATCAATACATAAAGTATCACGTCCCAGAGCACCACATTTTTCCGAAGCGAAATAGCCATGTCACGGTCAAAAGAAACAAAGAGCAGTTCTTTTTGAAATAATCCGAGAACGGCAAGGACAAAACCAAGAGATATTGCCGTCAGAATAAGATCGGAATTGGATATGGTTATTATTTCACCCTTCAGCATATCGAGCCAGCCGATTTCACCGTATGGGTTTTTAGCCAGCAAAAGAATACTTAATGCAGAAGCAACAACATACGCAGTTCCAAGGCGGCCTTCCGGCTGCCCTCGTCCGCGCCGTTCCATGAATGCCAGCAAGAGTATGGCTGCCAGCGAAAACACAATGGAACCGGTAAAAGCGAGTGCATGCACAGGGGACTCACCTGCATCCTGAATTTTGAAACCGAACCACAAGGGAAGCGAAAGAGCAACGGCAATGCCCGTTGATGAAATTTGCGGCAGTGCTACTCCCATGAATACCAGCCGGCGCATGACGAGGAATACACCAATGAGCGGACAGGTAAATCCGATCAGAACACTCGCATAAATTGAGTTGCGCAAGAGAAAATCAGGCGAAAGAATTTGCTGCAATGTTTCCATTTTCATTGCCCCCTGTTTCCAGAATCTTCATCATTCGTTCAGCAGCAAGCAATTCTTTCGCAGTGCCAAACAATATCTTGTTCTCGTATATCCAGATCACCTGTTCGGCATATCTGCGCACCATCATGAAATCGTGCGTGACAAGCAGGACGGCAATCCCTTTTTCGCGACTGATGTGCGAAATAAAATCCAGCACTGAGCGGGTTGTCCCATGATCAACTCCGGCTGTGGGCTCATCCAACACCAGAATGTCGGGACGCGTGGCCAGAGCCCGCGCGATCAGCACGCGTTGTTTCTGGCCACCGGACAGTTCGGAAAACCTTTTGCGCGCAAATTCCATTGCACCGGCCGCGCGTAGACATTCGTGCGTAAATGCATTTTCGGCCGCCGGAATGGAACACCCCGGCCCTACGCGTCCATACACTCCCATCAAAGCAACTTCAAAACCGGTAAGCATGTACATTGGATCGAACTGAATCGTCTGTGGGACGTAACCAAACACGAACGGTTTTTTTGACGATGTTGTCGCGACATGTCCCGCAACCGGTGGCAAAAGTCCGATTATCGTCTTGAGAAGGGTCGATTTGCCCGAACCGTTGGCGCCGAGAACTGCGGTGAAACTTGCCCTGGCAAGGCCAAACGATATGCCGGACAGCAGAGGTTGATTGTTGTAGCCGATACTCAGGTCATCCAAAACAATAATAGTTTCATTCATTGCATGCGAGAACATGTCCGTCCGCAGATCAGGACGGACATGTTCTTCCTCCCTTATTTTTTAGCTTGAACCAAGGTATGAATTATGTAGTCCATCATTTGGATATAGGTCTCCGTATGCGGCACGCCGCCGGGCATGATCGGCAGGGTGACCAACGTTGCGCCTGTTTGTTCCGCGATTCGTTTCGGCACTCTCTCGGGAAATTGCGGTTCGCGCACAATTATGGACACATGGTTGGCCCTGATCGCTGAACTCAGTTCCTGGATATGCCGTGGAGTCGGATCGACTCCCGGTTTCAGTTCAATCGTTCCGAAACCGTGCATTCCGAAACGGGCGGCAAAGTACGGCCAGTGCTCGTGGTAGGATACAAATTTCACCCCTCTAAAATGTTTGGCTTCTTTTTCCCACTCGGCGATTTTGGCGTTGAGTTTGGCGAGATAGACGTCACGGTTGTGTCTGAATTCCGCTTGGTGTTGCGGCGCAAACGCGACCAGCGCGTTATAGATATTTACTATGGCGACTTTGGCCAATACCGGATCAAGCAAGTAGTGCGGATTGCCATAGGGATGTACGTCACCCTCGGAATGGTCGATCGACTTTGGAATATGGCGAGGCTGGATTCCTCTGGAGCAGTCCACGTAGCCCGGCTTGTTTTCCTGTATGCGTGGGTTTTTGCTTGCTTCCAGGAGTGCGGGAAGAAAGGCGTGCTCACAATCCAATCCTACAAGGACAATGAGATCCGCCCGATTCATCAGCGGAACGAAGCTCGGCTTCATCGGCACGCCATGTGTGTCTTCAACCCCGGTAGCCAAACTGCGCACTTCAACCAGGTTTCCGCCTATGGCGCGCGTAAAATCGGCAAGATCGGTTAATGTCGTAACGATCCTGATTTTGCCGGCAGCGTGAGCAGGCAGTGCGACCAGGCAGATTATGGCTGTGAGCAACATGACGGGTAAAAAATGGAAAAACTTGGATTTCATGAAGAGTTATCCTCCTGTAGATTCAGCGCTGTTGCCAGCCGTGTGAGTGTGCCCCGATGATCCACGCCCATTGAAGATATATCGCGTGATCAGGATGCAGTCCCATCGCTTGCGATTCGGCATTGTGATCGGTGTAGGTGTATTGAAGGCGCAACTGGTTCCAGTGACTGAGAGCCCACGTGATGTACGGGGAATAGGCGAAGGTTTGGGCATGCTTGTTCTGGGCGTCCTGCACCCAATCGAACAGGAATCCTGTCGTCCATTGGCGGTGGAATTTATACGCAAGATATGAGTACAGGCCCAGAGCGCCGACGGATTTGCCGGGCAAGGCGGTGCCGGATGAATCGGTAACATCATAGCGGTTATCACTGAAGAGTACCTCCGTACCCCAGGTAAGCGTCTTGAACTGATTATTTCTAAGTGGTTTATAGTTCAGGACCAGATCCGCTCCATAAAGCCGGCGCTCCCGTTCAACATATGTATTTCCGTTCGATTGAGCGAGCTGACCGCCGCGATCAATTGTCTTCGGATTCCAGAGGCCCGAAATACCCGGTTCGAGTGAAATATCGGGGGTAATATCAAAATAGCTGGAGAGTCTGCTCCAGAAGTTCACACCACTCAGATGCCGGAAATTACCGACATTATTCGGATTGGGAGCATCGCCGCCAAACTGGTTGCCCAACCCGGCAGTCAGGCTTACGTAGTGGTCCAGCGGCAGCAGCCAGTTGATTTGTGCTCCATCCGTTCGTGACTCGCCACCAATAAAACGATCGAGAACAAGGGGACGGTTAACCACCGGAAGTTCGTGATCATGGATATAGGACAACCGGCCGAATTCTCCAAAGAAGCGGCCGGCTTTCAACTCCAGGTTCCCGGGTAATGACGTGGTTTGCAAAGCAGCTTCTTCGATACCCACGGATGCTTCGCCGGTAGCGGCGTCAGCAGAAGCATTTGCAACAACATAGGCTTTTGCGAATGGATCTACCGATGCTGATGCGGTTAACTCGATTGAACGCTGGAAAACATCGAAACCACCAGGCCGGTCACTGCCGGTCTGGTCCTTGCCTTTACTGCGATACCCGAAGATCGTTTCTCCCACGAGTCCTATGGCAGGATTGAAAATTCCCGGGAAGCTTTTAGACTGTGCTTCCACAACCTGTTCGACTTTATCCTTCAACTCTTGGACTTGTTGCTGCATATCGCCTGCAGGCGCTGTTATCTCGTCTGTTGCGGTTTTTTGCTGATCCGGTGAATGTGTCGGATGACTTGTGATTTCAGATTTCAGTTCTTCAATTACTTTTCGCTGTTCATCAATTGTCTGTTCCTGTTTCTTCAGGGTTTCCCGGAGCTCTTTCTGGCTCCGTTCCTGTTGTTGAATGGTTTTTTCAAGAAGTTGCAACCGCTCTTCCAGGGTCTGAGCAGATACACCTGTAGAAAACAAGGACAATATGAATAGCGAGATAAGCGGGATTATGGGCTTCATAATGGCGCCTCCTTCTATTCTAAGTACATGTTGTAATTAATATGTATAATTCGCTGTATGTCGTTTGGTACAAGTATCCCTTTACCAAGTGTTATCCAATGAGCATTGGCTGTAAATGCGGCGAGAATCTGCGCAATCCGGTAATAGGGAATAGGGGGAAAACTAGAAAATTGGAGGGGCGCGACTGTTGAGATGGATCAGGAAAGCAGGCGTACGATAGATGATGCTGTCATGGGGGATGGGGTCGAGTACCGCAATACTTGTGTTTAGACTAACAGGAGTGGAACCATCGAATTCCGCGAAAGACGTTACATGGGCAGTCGCGCAGATAGGACAGTCATTATGGGCCGTGTCGCCGAGATCATGATGATGATACGTTATTGCCGTGCTTGAAATAAAAAACAGCAGCACGACAATCAGGGAAAGCAGTGATGATGCGCGGACCTTTGTATTCATCATGGTCTCAAACTATATTGAACGAGATAAATGGTCAATTCTCTTTTATGTCAGCCATGGTAATTTTACGGGTAAACGTTCGGTGAGATGCTTAAATTTATTCTATAGCAGGTCATTGCATCAATTGCTGATGATTTCTGGGCTGCGGATTGTATGTCGTTGTCAATCCGCAGCCCGTCATCCATACCCCCATTGCAAGAAAACAGTTTCTAAAACATCGCTTCGTTAGTGCTTCTCCTTTTTATTATTCTGTCTTTTGAACATTGTGAAGAAGTGCATCAGCAGGCCAACAAGCGATTTCTCCCTGAGTGATAAGTTTACCTGTCCCAGTTCGCCGATAGGTTTGCCGGTTTCAGCAGGGAGCGATTCGCTTTTGCGTATTCCCAGAAGCTGGCTGGGATAAACGCTCCGGTAACCGACCATGAGGAAGCTGACCATACAGGCCACTGCAGCCTGGGGGGCGATTGCGGAACCGAAAAGCTCCATAGCCATGACCGATGCTGCGATGGGGGTATTGGCAGCCCCGGCCAGAACCGCTACCATGCCGATGGAGGAATAAGCTGCCAGGTAGTGCTCGTTGAAGAGGTGGGCGAAAAGGTTTCCGGCTGCCGTGCCGACAAAGACAATCGGGGTAATTTCCCCCCCATTTCCGCCGCTCCCCAGGGTTAATGATGTGGCGAGGCTCTTCCAGAAAAAGGCTCCGCTGGGAAGAAGGTTCCCTTTCCACCCCTCTTCGATGGTCTGAATCCCAAGCCCAAGATAGCGCGGTGAGGCGAGCAGGGTAATTGCTACCAGCAATGCGCCTCCTATGGCCCCCTTCAGAATCTTGTTCTTGAAAAAGCGGTCGAAGAATCCGTGTCCCAGTTTCATCGTTTCAATGAAGAAAAGCGCGACCAGACCGCACCACACTCCCAATAGAAGTATTTCGGCCATGCTCCAGCCAGTCATCTGGGGCATGATACAGGTGGGGGTATGGGCATAATTTACCCCCAGTGATATTGCAACATGGTACCCAACGATTCCTGCAACGAAAGCAGGAAAGAGCACCTCATAGAACATCTGCCCCAGGACCAGCACCTCTACGCCGAAGAGGGCGCCGGCGATCGGAGTGCCGAAAACCGTGGCAAAGCCGGCGCTGATGCCGCAGATTACCAGTTTGCGCCGATCAATGTCGTCAAGTCGCATCAGGCTGGCAAACGACGATGCGAGGCCTGCCCCGATTTGGGCGCATGGTCCCTCTTTTCCTGCTGATCCGCCTCCGGCGATGGTAATGACTGTTGCCACGAATTTAACCGGCACGAACCTGAAAGGGATTTTTCCCATCCGTTTGTGCACCGCCTCAATGGCCATGTCGGTCCCGTGTCCGGCCGCCGCCGGGGCAAGCCAGGCTATGAGAAGGCTGCTTGCAATGATGATAAGAGGGAGAAGGAAGTAGTAATCGGGATAGCGACCGAACTGAGCGGAGCTCCATTCAAGTGCCTTGAGGAAGAGGGTAGTGCCGCAACCGGCCAGGGCCCCGACTATTGAGGCGTATACCGACCATTTGGCTACGCTGGCGAAAAGTGTTAGTTGTTCGTATAGCTTGGCTTTCATTTGATTCCTGTGCTTTTACAAAATAAAACCTGGCAGAAGGTCACAGACCTCCTGCCAGGCAAGGATAGTGTATCACTGAGGAAAAATGGGCTATTTCCCACTGAGAATTACAAAGTCGTCTCTTCTGTTCTTTGTCCAGGCAGCTTCGTCGTGGCCGGAGTCAGCCGGTTTTTCCTTCCCGTAACTGATTATGGAGAGGCGATTGGAGGGAATACCCATGGTCACAAGGTACTGCTTGGCGGCCTTGGCTCTTTTTTCACCCAAAGCGAGGTTGTATTCTTCGGAGCCGCGTTCGTCGCAGTTTCCTTCAATACGTACTTTGGTTTTGGCATTCTTCTTCAAGAAGGCGGCGTTCTTGGTTAGGGATTCGCGTGCAGTGGCATCCAGATCGGAAGCGTCAAAATTGAAGTACACATTCTCGAGAGCGGCTTTCAGAGCTTCCTGGCTGGACGCAGTATTGTCACCCTTGTTTCCTGTTACAGTGGATTGAGTTGTCTGCTTCTCGGGTTTAACAGGTGAAATTTCCTTCTTGGGAGTAGTTGTCGCCGTCTTTGCGGTTTGGGCAAGAGGCTCCTCTTTTTTCACTTCTTGCTGCGTTGCACACCCACCCGCCACGAACGTTACGACTCCCAATGCCAGAAAACAACCGACTGCCTTCCTCTTCATCTTTCCTTCTCCTTTTGTTGGAATATCAACATCATCTTCGGACAGGCACTAAAACCTGTGATCGATGATGTAGACAATACATGGCCAAGCAACAATAGATTATTTGGAGCCATGTCGGACGATTGCGTTACTGGAAAAAAAGATGGTGCAGTTCCGGGACGGCTTTTAGCATAACCGCCTGGAGGGTATCCTGCAGGACGGTTCCGGCCAGCAAATCGCGATCTTTTATATCAATCTTCGTTGACGATGCTTCGTACTGAAGTCTTTTGATTTCTTGACCATTCTTGAATACATCCACCCCAACTTGTACACGGCAGGTTGCCTTGATGTCAGGAATGGCTGAGGTCTGTTCCAACTTGATGTCTGCTTTGGTGAGGTCGAGCAACAGTTGTTCGTCCCCGGAACGCTTTGTTGCCGGTATGACAGTGTAGCCTGCCCGTTTGAACTCCTGAGTAAAGGCTTCCTGAAATATTTGCGCCGGAGATCGGGGACTTAATACCTGATCAATCACCCTGTTTTCGTCGTCTTTTACCTTCCCGATCACCCATTCGATGTTCGGGGATTGAGCGAGTCGGTTATCGGGAATGATAATGAATAAATCTCCTTTGCCGCTACCAATAGTCGTTGCAGGCTCGTAGAGCATATTCACGCTCTTTGCGTATCTGGCGCACCCACCTGACATCACAATGCTTGCAATTAGAAGAAACACGAGAACAAATGATCTCTTGTTTTTGAGGATTATTGCGTTCATTTCAAGCCCCCTAACTTGTCGTTGACGCAGGTTTTTTACCAGGAATCGTGAGGATGGAGTAAATGTGCCTTGTGTTTAATTTGTATTCAAATATTTAGCATAAATATGATTTGTACGCAAATTTAATTTATCGTCAGTTGGAGACCTGGAGTTGGCAAAAAAGCGCACGACCTAAAGACATTTATTTGTATGGATTGGTAACAATGTGTCAGGGTAGGTGGAGCGGCTCTCGTAACAATAGAAAAGCAGGAAATCTCATTGGCCGTGAGAGCAATTCTGCAAACGACCGGGAATGTTCATTGGAGAGGAAAATTATTACGGTTTTGCCGTGAGTTATGATAAGTAATTGTTTATTCGTTAATTGCAACAATCAATTCAACTCGGGGGGTACATGGGGAAATCAGATAAGGCAACCGTTGTTTCGGAAATCATCGATAATGTTCGGCGTCTCTTTCAGGCGGTTAATGAATACTCTAAAAAAGCGGAACGGGAAACCGGACTTACCGGCCCACAGCTTTGGGCGATCAAGGTCATAGCCAATGAAGACTCTATCAAAGTATCGGAAGTGGCCCGCCGGATGTATCTCCATCCGGCCACTGTCGTGGGAATTCTGGATCGCCTTGAAGCAAGGGGGCTCGTATCGCGCACCCGCTCAAAAGAAGACCGCCGGGTTGTTGAAATCAGTTTAACCGAACAAGGAAGGGATTTGGTTGTCCAATCCCCCGAAGTTGCCCAAGGCCTCCTGGTAAGCGGACTGGAACCGCTGGACCAACAACGGTTGCTGTGTATTTCGCAAGGACTTGAGCAACTGGTCGAAATCCTCGGAGCCCAGCAAATCCCTCCAAAACTCATGCTCTCCCCGGAAGTGAACCTCCCCCCTGAAGAACGGTAACCAGGAACCCAAAAACTCCCTTCGGGAATCCTCTCCAACTCATTCGAGTCACCGGAAATATAGCCATGCAAGCCTGGCCGGCATCCGAATCAAGCGGGTTCAATTGTCACGACGGATTTTGAGTGTACTATTGACTGTAAATTGAAATTCCTGACGATAAGGTGGCCATGACATGGAGCCGTCGCTTGATAACAACAACTCTGAAGAAACTAACCAGGCACTAGGGTTTCCCGGATTTATTATCTGGTCAATCATTATCGGAGTAGTCTCAAGCCTGGGCGCTTTGTTCTTCCGGTCTCTCATCAGTCTTTTTCACAATCTCTTCTTTCTGGGGAAATTATCATTTTACTACGATGCCAGCCTGCATACCCCGTCAAGTCCGTGGGGGGCGGCCGTTATTTTTGCTCCGGTAGTCGGGGCATTGGGAGTAGCCTTCCTGGTCCAAAACTTCGCTCCCGAAACGAAGGGGCACGGCGTGCCCGAGGTAATGGATGCTATCTACTACAAGAAGGGGATAATCCGGCCGGTTGTGGCCCTGATTAAGTCTCTGGCATCGGCGCTCTCCATCGGCAGCGGCGCGTCCATCGGCCGTGAGGGGCCGATCGTCCAGATCGGCTCGGCCTTCGGGTCGACCCTGGCCCAGATCCTTAAGCTCCCGGCTTGGCAGAGGATCACCATGATCGCCGCGGGAGCCGGTGGAGGGATAGCAGCGACCTTCAACACTCCCGTGGGTGGGGTTTTGTTCGCCATGGAGCTGCTGCTCCACGAGGTGAGCGTCAGGACCATCGTGCCGGTAACCATTGCCACAGCCACCGCAGCCTACCTGGGAAAGCTGATTTTCGGCCCCAACCCCGCCTTTGTGATCCCCGCTTTCGAAACGCCTTACTTCACCCACACCAATCCGGAGGTGCTGCTGACATACCTTGGACTAGGTGTACTCATGGGGGGCGCCTCGGCTGCCTACATAAAGTCCATCTACGCCTTTGAGGACTACTTCGACAAGCTGGTTCCGAGAAATTATTATCTGCGCCATGCCTTTGGCATGCTCCTGGCCGGAACGCTGATGTATCTCCTGTTGCATACCACCGGGCATTACCATGTCGAGGGGGTCGGCTACGCGACGGTTCAGGATATACTTTCCGGTGCCCAGAACCAATGGTATCTGCTGTTAATCCTCTTTTTCTTGAAACTCTTGGCAACGTCCTTGGCGCTTGGATCAGGGGCCTCGGGAGGAGTATTTTCACCCGCCCTGTTTCTCGGTGCGACCCTGGGAGGCGGGTACGGGCTTCTCCTGCACCTGATTTTTCCGGGGCTCGACATAAGCCCGCCGGCCTTTGCCGTTGCCGGAATGGCCGGTCTGGTCGGCGGCTCAACCGGCGCCACGGTAACGGCAATAGTGATGATTCTGGAGATGACCTACAACTACAGCGTTACCATTCCCCTCATCATAACCGTGGCCATGAGCTACGGAATCCGGACCTATCTCTCACGTGACAGCATCTACACCCTGAAACTTACCAGACGCGGCCATTTCATCCCTGAGGCTCTTCACACGAGCGTCCACCACCTCAAACGGGCAAGGGATATTATGGCCAGGAATTTTACCGTCATTCCGGCTGCTACTCCGATCGTTGCATTCGAACGTATCACCCGGGATCAGGGCGATACGTTGTGGTTCCTCGGCGAAGAAAGGGGAAAAATAACGGCCGCCACATCAAGGGACAGGACACTTTCCGCCCTGGCGGAACGGGATTCGGAGACAACAGCTGGTGAACTTCTGAAGGGGAGCTTCATCGTTGTTGATGAAGATACGACTCTGGTCGACATCATTATCGGAATGAGGAAAGAGCGGTCTACGGTGGCGATTATCACTCCAGAAAGCGGAAATCCAGAATCCATGGAGGTCGTGGGTGTGATAGGCAAGGAGATGATAGTCGATGCCATGGCCGATGCGTTCGATATATTTTCCAGGCATGGCTGAAATCAGGCAGTTTATTGACTGGAAGTAGTGCAGATCTGGACAAGCGATGAGGGGCGGCTGTTAACCACCCCTCATCGTCTTTCTTGTTTCTTTAAAAAACGGTATTACTTCTTCATCGGCTTCATGCTGTCAATAGCCTGCTGCAGTTCGCTGATGCTCTTCTCCAGCCTCATCATGTCTTCCTTTGAATAGACGGTACCTTTTTTAATAGATTCGTTCATTTTTTTGATCTTGGCTTGAATGGCAGAAATATCAGTCATGCATTTGCGGGCTTCGACTTTGCAGGAGTATTCCTCCTGATGATCAACGGCCTGAGTAATCAGGGGGGCTGAAAAACTGACAAGAATTGCGGCCATCACCATTGCAGCTGCTTTTTTCATAACACTTCTCCTTGAAAGTAGTAAATAAACCACTGTTTCAGTGTAGCGGGGATCTGGAAAAAAACAAGTATCTCCTAATCGCGTACCCAGTGGCAGGTGTAGCCTCCCGGATTTTTCTCCAGATAGTCCTGATGATACTCTTCTGCGCGCCACCAGGGGCCGGCAGGCGTGATTTCGGTAACGACCGGTCTTTGCCATTTGCCGCTGGCATTCACCTCGGCCTTTACCTTTTCCGCTATCCGCTTCTGCTCATCATCATGATAGAGGATGGCGCTTCGATAGCTGGTTCCCACATCGTTTCCCTGGCGATTCACGGTTGTCGGGTCGTGCATCCGGAAGAAGAAACGCAGGAGCGCCTCAAAGCTGGTCTTGTCCGGATCGAATTCGATTCTTATCGCTTCGGCGTGTCCCTCATGGTTCCGGTAGGTTGCATTCGGTACCGTGCCCCCCGTATAACCGACTTCCGTCGCGATTACGCCCGGCTGTTTGCGTAAAAGATCCTGCATTCCCCAGAAACAACCTCCGGCCAACGTTGCCACCCGCGTTGTCGGCGCGGCAGAGGCCTGCTTGCCGAAGATTGGCTGGTACGCGCCATAGCCGGCCTTTTTCAGATCAGCCACCGGAATGAAACGAAGAGCCGCCGAGTTGATGCAGTAGCGAAGCCCCCCCTTGTCCTTCGGCCCGTCGTCGAACACATGCCCGAGATGGGAATTCGCTTCCCTGGATCGGACCTCGGTTCGCATCATTCCGAAACCGGTATCCCGTTTTTCCACCACGTTGGAACTTTCAACCGGCTTGGTGAAACTGGGCCAGCCGGTGCCGGAATCGAACTTGTCTTTTGAAGTGAACAACGGTTCGCCGCTGACGATATCGACATACAGCCCTTCTCGGTGGTTATTCCAGAATTCGTTGTTGAAAGGGGGTTCGGTGCCCGATTCCCGGGTAACGTGATACTGCAGCGGCGTCAGCCGGTTTTTCAACGCTTCCTCTGAATACGTTTTTTTCGACATTCTTGCCTCCTGTCCGGTTGCATAATCGCTATCCCGGGGTGTAAGAGTCATTGCCAGCAAAATTGCGGCAACCAGTAATCCAATAACCAATATTATGACTGAACTGATATTGTTTTGGAGCATGATCGACTCCTCTTAGCCGTCTCCCAGCAGGCGTTTGCAATGCCTTCCTATCTGGATAGCCCGATCGTTTTGCAATGGCACGACGATGAGCGTCTTTTGAGGACGTCTGAGAGACTTGCGATCTCGCCAGCTACCTTCGCCATCTTGTCTGGTGCGCAACTCATCTCTGCCGACGATGGCCAGTCCGGACGAACGCCAGAATGATACGATGAGATTGTTCTTGAACATTTCGTCCAGCTCCTCTTTGGACACAATCCCAACTGATCCGTCAACAAACATGACTGAGGTTCCCATAGCTTTACACCCCTTTGCTGATAATCGCCCACAGGGCGGGAGAAACGTTTTACTTGAATAAAACGTACCAAAGAATGGTTAAGGGATTATGTTGGTTATTTAAAGTTTCTGTAAAGATGAGGGGCTTGTGGGAAGAGTGAACCAGATGGAGGTCCAGGAAGGGGAACTCTCAGCACCGACGTGTCCGCCGTGGGCTTCGATCAGCTCCTTGACGATGGCCAGGCCAATGCCTGCACCACCTGCATCCCGCGATCGGGAATGTTCGGCCCGATAAAAGCGTTCGAAAATGAAGGGGAGGCTCCTCTCGTCGATTCCTTCACCCTGGTTGGCCACGATGGTTGTAATCCATCCGTTGCTCAGGCTTGTGGAGATGGTGATGATTCCCCTGGTCGGCGAATATTTCCAGGCGTTGTCCACGAGATTGCGGATCGCCTGCAGTAGTTTGTCCCGGTCGGCGGGAACCGTTTGGGATCCCGGCTCGAGATGCCATTCAACGGTCAGCCCCTTTTCTTGCAGGTTAAATTGATAGAGATCCACGATTTGCCGCAGTTGGTCGTGAAGGGAGATCTCCTTTCGATCCAGATGTGCCTTCGCCGCATCCGCCCGCGCGAGTTGTTGCAGATTCTCCACCAGGCGGACCAGCCGTAAGGATTCGTTTTCAAGCAGCGCGAACGTTTCCTTTGAGGGTGGTATCACCCCGTCGCTCAACGCTTCCATACAACCCCGCAGGTTGGTAAGCGGAGTCCTCAGCTCATGGGCCATGTCCGATACCATGTTCTTCCGCAGCATCTCAATCTTTTCGAGACTTTCGGCCATCTGGTTGAAGGATTGAGCCAGTTGGCCAACTTCATCGGAGGTAACCACGTTCACACGCTCGCGGTAGTTGCCGCTGGCGATCTGCCTGGTTATGTCGGTCATCCGGAAAAGAGGGCGCAGAAACCTGCGTGTCATGAGGTAATTCAGGACAAAGGCAAGTGCCACGGCGGCCAAAGATGCGCTGATCAGGTACCGGTGGATCGCGGTGAGAAACATCCGGTGGGAATCGATGGGATCGATGTGATACTCCTTCATGAGTACCGAGAAGTAGTCAGCCGCGAGGCGGTCGACGGCGAACCAGATCAGAATGACGATGGCCGCGATTACCGGCACGATGTTCCCGAAGAGGAGCTTCCAGAGGAGATGCCGCTTCATTCCGACCACCTACGAATCGCGGTCATCGTTGAACCGGTAGCCGTAACCCCGTATCGTCAGGATGTAACGGGGAGCGGAGGAGTCTTTTTCGATTTTCTGCCGGAGCTTGCTCACATGGACGTCGATTACCCGGTCGACCACCTCGATGCCGTCCAGGCAGAGCTTGAGAAGCTCTTCGCGGGAAAAGGCCCTGCCGGGCGAGCTCATGAGAGTGTGCAGGAGTCTGTACTCGGATGATGTCAGGGAGAGAGTTATCCCTTCAAGGGTAGCGGTTCGCTTGACGGTGTCGAGTTGCAACGGGCCGCGGGTGAGGACTTCCGAGGAGGTCTGCCGGGTCACTGCCCGCGTCCTGCGGAGAATGGCCTTTACCCTTTCCACCAGTTCCCTGGGGCTGAACGGTTTTACCACGTAGTCATCCGCGCCCATTGCCAATCCTGTTACCCGGTCGATTTCTTCGATGCGGGCAGTCAGCATGATGATGGGAACATCTGACGTCTTGCGCAACGTCCGGCAGGTCTCCCAGCCGTCAATGCCCGGCAGCATGATGTCAAGGATCACCAGCACCGGCTCATGTGCGCGGAACTCCCGCAGGCAGCTCTCGCCATCGGGCGCAATGACGGTCGTGAACCCTTCACGTTCCAGGTAAGCGGCAACCAGAGAGGAGGTTGTGTTGTCATCCTCGGCGATAAGTATGGTTTTCGTGATCATGAAAGAAACTCTACCATCGTTCGGTCACTTGACCAGGGGTTTGGAGATGCTACTGTAAGTATAATAGCCGACAGCCAATCTGAAAGCGTGGTTTCGCGCTTGTTATCCTTGAGGAGACCGGATGGACGATTCAAGACGAAAGAGAATCAGGGAAGAGCTGTATTACCGGCATTCGCTGCCGGTCCGTATTCTGCACTGGATTACCGTAATAACGCTCCCCATACTCCTGATGAGCGGCCTCAATATCTTCAATGCCCATCCGGCCCTGTATTGGGGCAAGTCGTCATATACGGGTGCTCCGGCTGTCATGCAAATTTTCAGCCGGGAGAGAAAAAACGGCGAGTTGATCGGCGTTACCAGGGTGTTCGACCAGGAGTTCACCACCACCGGATTCCTTGGCGTATCCAGGGATGCCCGGGGAGAACCCGATGATCGGGGCTTTCCCACTTGGCTCACCCTGCCGGAGAACCGTTGGCTTTCCCTGGCCAGGCGATGGCATTTTTTCTTTGCCTGGATTCTGGTGGCCAACGGGATTGCTTTCATCAGCTACACGCTCATAAGCCGGCATCTTCGGCGCGATCTTTTACCCACCAGGGATGACTGGCGATCCATCGGCAGGACATTCGTCAACCATCTGCTTCTGCGCCATCCCACCGGCGAGGCGGCCAAACACTACAACGTGCTGCAGAAACTGGCCTATCTTTCCGTAATCTTCCTGCTGTTCCCTCTGGCTATCCTGAATGGTTTCGGCATGTCGCCCGGAATGGACGCTCTTCTGGCCGGCTGGGTCGACCTGTTCGGAGGAAGGGAATCCACGAGGACCATTCATTTCATAGTCGCGTGGTCTCTGGTTGCCTTTGTCGCGATTCACGTTTTTCAGGTCATGGTGACCGGTTTTTGGAACAATCTCCGCTCCATAATAACCGGGTACTATCGGATTCCAATTCGGAATAAGGGCGGAGAAGGATCATGAGTGAAAACATGAAATTATCCCGCAGGAGCCTCCTGGCGCGGCTGGGGGCCGGCCTGGGCGCCCTGGTGCTCGGCGGTTGCCAGAAGCTGTCGGAAACGACCTGGTTTCCCGGGATCCTGGGAGCGGGAGAAAAGGCCAGTTATCGGGCACAGAGGCTCCTTCTGTCCCGCAAGGCAATGGCCCAGGAATTTTCGGAATCCGAACGTTCACCCTCATTCAGGAGCAACGGCACCTCAAGTCCGAGCGATCCGGCGTATCTTGCCATGGCCGAAAACGATTTTACCGGCTACCACCTCCTGGTGGATGGCCTTGTGGAACGACCGATGAGCCTTTCGCTGGCCGATATCCGGGGGCTTCCGCACCGCACCCAGACGACGAGACACGATTGTGTCGAGGGGTGGAGCGCAATCGGAACCTGGAAGGGGGCTCGCCTGGGTAGCCTGCTCGAAATGGCGCGGCCGAAACCGCATGCCCGCTACGTCGTTTTCCACTGTGCCAAAGACGGAGGAGCGCCTTATTACGAAAGCATCGACATGGAGGATGCCTTTCATCCCCAGACGATTCTGGCTTACGAACTGAACGGGAAACCGGTCCCCATCGCCAATGGCGCTCCGGTCAGGCTGCGTTTGGAGCGCCAGTTGGGATACAAGATGGCCAAATATGTGATGCGAATCGAACTGGTGGAAAATTATTCCGGTATCTATGGCGGCAAAGGGGGGTACTGGGAGGACCGGGGATATGAATGGTATGCAGGCATATGAGTTGTTTTTAGTATTATTCTTTTCAGAGACATGAATGCCTGGTGCAATCAAACAGATAACCAGAAAAGTCTCTGCAGTGACAAGTAAATAACGTTATGGCTGCATTCCCGGGTGAATCGTCTCCTCTCGGTCAACTCTCTCCTTCAGCTTGAAAACCTCGCAGTTAACCGCTCAAACTCAAAGACTGTCTTTCTGATATTCCACATCAGCTCCTCAACAACGCCAATGTATATCATTTGTATATACATATCATTTGACCTAAAATTAAATATATCAAGAGATAACGAGAAAATGATTCTGATTGAAACGAATTCGGGCGCGATAACCAGAAACAGAATTTCAGCATATCACTCATAGAAATATTGAAATCCGGTCCGGAGAAAGGAGGCTTGATGATCCCCAGTGAACCGGTGTCAATAATATTGACATGCACTGAGCTGGATTTTGAAAGGAGAAAAAATGCAAGAGATCAAACGAATTTTGATAGTTAATCGATTGTCAGTGCACAGTCGAGAAGCTGTGAAAGCCGGAGTATCACTGGCGAAAAGATATGGCGCCGAATTAGCCATTCTTCGCGTCATATCTAACCCGGTAGATCTTGAAGCGATAAATGTCCCGGAGTTATTTTGGAAAAGCCACGAATACCAAAACTACCTGAACCTTCGTGAACAGTACATGTCGGATTTGGACAAGGCTGTGCGACAGGTGGTAAAGGACGGTTTTCCAATCAAGGAATTTGTTACCGATAAGGAGCCGGTAAAAGAAATAATCCGATTGGTTCGGGAGGAGCGAATCGACCTGATCGTGTTACTTGCGCAGCAAGAAGGGTTCCTGGAGCATATTTTGTTCGGAGGCCAAAATGATGCTCTGGTTCGCAAGCTCCCTTGCTCGATCATGTTCATCAAGCATGAGCCGAAGCCGGTCAGTTGGTAATTTAAGTTGTGGAGAAATTAATTGGTCGCAAAAGAATGCGGGGAGGTGTGCCATGTTAGAACGCATGCAGGGTCTGCCGGACAATGTCCTTGGCGTTGAAGCGAAAGGTAAAGTAACCGGTACCGACTACGAGTCGTTGCTCATTCCGGCTGTGGAAGAGATTCTGGAGCGGCATGGGAGAATGCGATTCCTCTATCTGCTCGGAAACGAGTTTGAAGGCTTTGACGCAAAAGCAGTGTGGGATGATGCAAAGGTGGGTTTGAGGCATATCCGTTCATGGGAAAGGGTGGCGGTGGTCACGGATGTGGAGTGGATCCGCACCATGGTTAAGGCCTTCGGATTTGTCATGCCCGGAGACATACGGGTTTTCGGAAACCGGGAACTGGCAGAGGCTCGGCAGTGGCTTTGCGAATAGGAAAAAACATTCTGGCGCAGGCGCAATACATATGAATGTCCATCGGTTATTGTCCTGTGCGTACGCTGTTGACGACTGACAATACCGCCGCAGTGACAACGTCAGGGCGGTCAAACTGGATAAAATGGTCTGAATCAGGAACAAGTTGATGCCAACTTTTCGACGACCATGACGCCTCATCGTCATGCAGTTGCTTCCAGATTTCCTTGCGTTTTCTGCCCTGTTCCGGAGTCAATTTCATGGCTGTCAACGCGTTCGTAGATATGGGTGCCATGGCAGTCAATACGAAGAGCGGACGATCGCCAAGACTACGAAAAGAACCTGCTTCAGCAAGCGTTTGGTCAAAAGCATCACTTTCCTTAAGCACTGCATCCAAGGATGTGGAAGCATAGGCTTCCATAGCCTGAATCGAGTGAACGGGCTGATGAGGCGCGCAGACAACACTGTGGAAAAAGGGGATTGCTGCGCGAACAACACCGGTCCGAGCCAACGCTGCTGCTGCCTTATAGAGTAACGGCTGTCCTGATGAAGCATTTGTTTTGAACTTCTGTGCCTGGTTGGGATGTGATGCATCCACGAAAACCAGGCCGGCCACATCGCGGCCATAGTTTTTGGTGTAGGTCATGATGTAGGGACCACCCAGCGAATGCCCGACCAATACGAACGGCGGTTGCTCGCCCGCCTGTTTGAGAACCGCATGCAAATCTTCCGCAACAGTGTCGCTGTTCAGTGGACCATCATGGGGATCGCTCCACATGATCCCGGCCCGGCTGTAGGTGCAGGCACGTGTGACCTTGGCGACTGAGTCCTGAACCATAGACCAGCTAAGAGAACCATTCAGATCGAGTCCTGATTCGAACACCACGACTGGTGATCCGCTACCGCGGCAGTCAAGCTGGATGCGGCGTCCGCCAATGTCTACCATTTTGCCGGGTGGTGGATATTCCCGAGCAGCATTTCTACGTCCAATTGCCTCATAGATGCTGCCGGCAATGACAATGAGAACAAAAATGCCCAGAAGAGTTAAGGCAATACGTCGCGTCAATTGTTTCATCAAACTTCTTTTTCCAGACTTATAAATAAGGACCATCAGATATATAAAATCCTTTAGATTCACCGGCTGTGCCGGTGGCCCCCCATAGTTTGACAGTTCCTGAAATATGTAGAAGCCAACCTAACGTGAACCGCTCGAAGCACACAATAAAAAGGCTTCATTGGACGACGCACAGAGTTTATGTCACACAAAATGGGATTGCAAGTACCACATTGTTTGGATTGCATTGCGTAAAAAAACGATGTCTGCCTATCTGCGGTGCTTTTTCCTGTTTTTCTTTACCTTATGGTGCTTATGTACGCCTGTCCGATGCTTGACGGTTCTCATGCTTCCCTCATCCCGAAGACCGCTCAATAAGACGCGCGGCTCGTTGAAGTCCGGCGCTGCTTTCTGGGCGGCTTCCAACATCCCCTTGGCCTTCTCGATATCGCCTCTTTTGAGGTAGAGTCTTCCCAGGGCATTCAGAGCCCTGGCGTGATCGGCTTTAAGCGAGACCGTTGCCTGGTATTGTGCGATGGCGTCGTCGTAATCCTTTCTGTACTCGTACATTACCCCCAGTTTGAAGTGGCTGTTGGCATCCTTCGGTAATATCTCAACTCCATCCTTTACCAATGCGAACAGGTCGTCGTACATCTTCAATTTAATGTAAAGAGAGGTCAGGTGGTTACGCACATCCCGGTCATCCTTTTTCAACGAGAGCGCCGCCTGATACTGCGCTGCTGCTTCCGCCGGCATTTTCCTTCTATTGTACAAGGTAGCCAGTTCGATATGCGCTTCGCGGTTGTCCGGAGCACGTTTGATGGTTGTCAGATACTCCTCGGTGGCATTCGTATAGTCCTTGCTTTTTTCAAGAACCCGGGCCAGCTTGAAATGCAGCAGCGGGTTGTAGTTGCGGAGTCTGAGCAGTTCCCGGTATTCAGCGATAGCTTGCGGATAGTTGCCGCGCAAGGTATAAATATCCGCCAGCCGCCTACGGGAATCGCCGTTTTGCGGATTGTATTCAAGTACTTTCCGGTATTCAGCTTCCGCCTTGTCCAACGATCCCTTCCGCTCAAGAAGAATGCCGAGAGAGTAGTGGAGGGACGGGGTGGTCTGATCGTGAGTGAGCGCCTGACGATACGTTTTTATCGCCTCCTCGTCCTGCCCGGCAGCCATCTGTGCATCACCCAGTTTTTCCAGCGCATCCGGCCATTCCGGACGTTTTGTCAGAATGGTTTCATATGCTTCGATGGCTTTCTCATAGTTTCTCACAAGAAACTGCCGGTCTCCCTCTTGAATAAGGCTATCGATATCGGCGTCATGGAGGTTGAGCCCGGCCAGCAGCTTTTCCTTGTCCGCAAGAACTTTGTTCCCTTTTTTCATGTAGAGGCCAGCCAATTTTTTGTGGATTTCCCTGTTCGATGGGTCGGCAAGTTCGAGATGGGAAAATTCGTAGATGGCGTCATCCTCTCTGCCGTTTCTGGCATAGGCGTCGGCAAGCCCTAACCGGGCATGTTCATCAGCCGGTTCTTTATCGAGGATCTTGATATACTCTTCGATGGCCCGGTCCAGTTGTCCCTGTTGAGCGTAGGCGTCAGCCAGCCACGTGTGCAGCGTCAAGTCTTGCGGGTTGCCCTTCAGGGCTTCTTTTGCGTGGAAAAGAAGCAATGCCGTTGCACCGCCTCCGTTCAACAGTTTTGCCATCCCTTGATGATATCGCGGATCCGGTTTCCCGCGTAAAGCCTTGGTCAATTCCGCGGCTGCCTCAACGTTAGAGCCCCGTTGCAGTAGTAACAGTCCCAGGTTGCCGTGGGCCTGACTCAGGGACGGATCTGCGGCGATCGCCTTCCGGTACTCCTCCACAGCCTGATCCGTATCGTTTTCGCGTTCAAACCGGAGCCCCTTTACCATGTGTCCGGCCGTGCCGTCAGGACACAGGTCGAGTATCTGCTTTTCAATCTTATCGCTGATGCCCGTTTGAGAATCGGCAAGAATTCCAGCGGCTTTTTTACATGGGGTTGATGTCTTTCCCCAACTGAAACCGCAGAGTGCCATGGCCGGAATTATCATATATAACAAACGGTTGCCGATTCCAATCTTTCGAGACAACCGAGCCGTCCATTTTTTCACCATCACTACATCCCTCCCGTAACTGCGCTATAGATTAGTGTTACAACATCAACTCTTGACGAAACGCCTGCGCATCAATATAGTTGTGAGGTCAAATTATTTGCATTGCAATTATATTTTTGTCAAGATAAATATTTGGAGCCTCCATGAGTCATATAAGTATTGATATCTCAAATATAATCGATGACTTACGTCGTGTTCATCAGGCTATCAACGATTATTCCAGGGCGGCCGTCGCGAGCACCGGTCTGACCGCACCCCAGCTTTGGGCGTTGAAAATTCTGAATAACACGGCGCCCCTGAAAGTATCGGAGCTGGCGCGCCGGATGTATCTTCACCCCGCGACGGTCGTGGGAATTCTCGACCGGCTTGAAAGCAAGGAACTGTTATGCCGGGTTCGCTCCAAAGAAGATCGCCGGGTTGTGCACCTTCATCTGAGCGAGCTGGGGAAAAACCTCGTAGCCAATGCTCCTGAAGTTGCTCAGGATATGTTGACGAAAGGGTTGGATGCGTTGCCGGAAGAGCAGTTCCGTTGCGTTGAGGAGGGGATGAAACTGATGGTGCGGATGCTTGACGCCGGGCGGATTACACCGCAACCGCTTCAGGGGTAGCTGCGCGGAGAAGAAATGACCGCGGCACTCAAAGAATACACGGAACTGTTACCCGATTGACTGAAGATATCTGGAGACACGCCAATGTCCCACGAGTTTAACCAACGACCTCCAAGCCGTGCTCCGCCTGAGATATATGGCGTCGGCGCGCCGAAAGAGAGTTCTCCGCGTCAATCCAATTTTTGATTGTTTTACGCCACAACCCTGTTCCTGTGCAGATACCTGTACGCCCAGATTTTCACGAAGTCGTTAAAGAAAAACCAGATCAGCGCATAGACCCAGACCAGCAGCGCATTCGCCCAGCCGATCGGGGCGACCAGCCAGCCGTACACCGCGAAGAGGGTTGCCGCCACCTTTGTCAGTGTCGCCGACCAGAACAGGATCGGGGCGGGAAAGGGCCTTTGCCAGAAATGATTCTCCGTACGGGTGACGAAGATGGTCAGATGACCGGCAACCGCCAGTTTCAGGAACACGAAGCTCTGCACCACCGCGGGGGGCAGCCGCAGGTATTTCTCCGCAATGTAGAAAATACCGAAACTGGCGATAACGCCTGTAATGCCAAGTATGGTGGCAATGGACAACACTTCCGCCATGTCCCAGCGGATCGGTTTTTCCCGCGCCTTGGTATTGTCGAAAGCGATGGCGAGGATGGGAATGTCGTTAAGGAACGCCAGAATGATGATCATGATGGCGGTTACCGGATAAAATCTGAAAATAAGAATCGCGGCTGTCATGAAGAGAATGACCCTGATCGTTTCCGCAATCCGGTAGATGCTGTAGCTCTTCATCCGTTCGAAGGTGATCCGGGCCCCCTTGATGGCATCCACGATCACGGATAACCCGGGAGCCAGCAGCACAAGGTCCGCTGCGGCGCGCGCTGCGTCAGTCGCTCCGGACACCGCGATACCGGCATCCGCTTTCCTGAGCGCCGGGGCATCGTTGACGCCATCACCGGTCATACCGACGATATGGCCGGCTTTCTGCAACTTGTCGACAATAAGGTATTTGTCTTCCGGAAATACCTGGGCAAAGCCGTTCGCATTCTCTATCAGATCGATGATTTCCGATTCGTGGCTCTTCACGTATCCCTTGGGCAGGGTGAGCTTCTCGAATTCCTTTTCCAACGTTCCGGCAATTTCCGCCGCGAATTGCCGTAACTCTTCCTCCGAAACTCCGGGCGTCAGTTTCCGGTAGATCCCGCTGGCAACAGCCTCACCCAGCACGATGAGTTCCCTGGTGCTCGCTCCGCTCAACTCCCGGGCATTGTAAATCGCGTTTCCGATTCCCAGAATCGCGGCGATATGTTCCGCGATGGCCTGGTTGTCCCCCGTCACCATCTTCACGTCCACGCCGAGTTGCATCGCTTCCATGATGGTTGCCCGGGAATCTTCCCGTGGCGGGTCGAAGAGTGGAATAAGGCCGATGAATTCGAATGGCTGATTCTCCGTGCTCCGCAGTGCCACGCCGAGGGTGCGGAATCCCTTGGCGGCGAATTCCACCACCTGCCGGGCAATATGTTTGCTGTCAAACTGTTCGCCGCACAGGCCGAGTATCACCTGGGGAGCTCCCTTGATAATGGTAAAACTCTTCTCGCCCGACCGTACCGTTGCCTCCGTTATCTTGCTCACCGGATCGAACGGAACGAACTTCGTCTGTTGAAACTGTTCCAGGTCACGGTATGAATCCGACGTTTTGAGGTACTCGAAAATGGGGACCTCAATGGGATCTTGATTTTCCTCCTTGGAGGCGAGAGCCGCACAACGCATCAGTTCTCCGGGTGTGTGGCCGTCAGCGGCAAGTGGGGCATCGACGGTCATCCTGTTTTGCGTCAGGGTGCCGGTCTTGTCGGAACAGAGGATATCGACCCCGGCCAGTTCTTCAATCGCCACGAGGCGGCTTACCACGGCCTGCTTTTTGGCCAGCGCCATGGCCCCGACCGCCATGGTTACGGTGAGAATCGCGGGCATGGCCACGGGAATGGCGGCAATTGTCAGCACCATGGTAAATCTTAGGACCTCAAGGATGTTTTCATGCCGGAACATGCCGGTAATAAGGATGATGGCCACGAGAAACAGGGTAATCACGATCAGGTAATTGCCGATGTGGATGACCGCTTTCTGGAAATGGCTCCTTTCTTCCCGTGCCGCCTTGGCCACGAGCCCCACGGTTTTGCCGAAGAAGGTGTTCAGGGCGGTGTTGACGACAACGCCGGACATCTCTCCCTGCTTGACGATGGAGTTCGCATAGGCAATTTCACCGGCTCTCTTGCTGACCGGCAGCGATTCTCCCGTCAAGGCCGACTGGTCGGCCTGGATGAAGTCTCCGGAAACGAGCTTCACGTCCGCCGGCAGCACGTCGCCGATTTTTACCTTGATAATGTCTCCCGGAACCAGGTTTTTGGCATCCACGGAGAGATACACGCCGTCTCGCATGACCAGCGCCTTTTTGGCCAGTTTTTCCTTCAGCACCTTCAGGGCGCTCAACGCCTTGTTCTCCTGCCAGAAATCGATGAACACGTTTGTAACCAGGAGTATCAGGATGATCGTAAAATCATCCCATTTTCCGACCAGGGCGGACAGCAGCGCCGCTATTTCGATCATCCACGGGATCGGCCCCCAGAACCGCCTGATTATCCGGTGATATAGAGGCTCTTCCTTTTCGGGAATTTCGTTGGTTCCATAGATGGTCAATCTATTGGCGGCTTCCTGCGAGGAAAGGCCTTTTTCGGGATCAGTCCGGAGTTCGTTCACTACGGCGTCAACCGGTAGTTTCGCATATTCTTCGGTTGTTTTGGTCATTGATATTCCTCCGTAATGTGGCAGGATTGTCCGGAAAATCGATATGTTGTGAGTATACCACGCTCCATGCGTCAAATCTTCGGCACTGAATAATCCTTTCTGTCCGCGCTGCCGGAAAACGAGCATCGGCCTTGACAAATAATTGTTAGATACATAACATTTGTAACACAAATTATATGTATGGCAATTACATCTAGATAGGGACACCGAAATAACGAAAATAAGAGACCCGATGTTCAAGGAGTATTCAAGATGACTTTCCGTTCCCTCCGTTTGTCACTTCGTTTCATCATCCCCTTGGTAGCCGCATTGACCCTGCTGGCCTATGCAGTGACGCCGCTCGTGGAAAAGCTGGCGCTGCACTGGTTCATCCGGGATCTGGATATTCGTTCCCGCCTAGTCGCCAGCAGTCTTCAGGAGCCTCTGGAAGAATTTCTCGCGACAGCGAACAAAGCTAAGATCAATGCGTTGTTCATGCGTGCCGTTCAGGATGAACGGCTGCTGGCTATCGGCTTTCTCGACGAGAACGGCAAGCTTGCGTACCGCACTCCCGCCTTTCCCGCCTCCCTTGCATACCTTCCGCTTGAACCATCCCGGAAAAAACCTACGAAAGTGCTGAACTTACCACAGGGCGGAGTACATGTTTCCTATCACACAATGTTTCGGGAAGGAAAACCGGCCGGCTCGCTGGTGCTGGTCCACGACATGAGTTTCGCCGAGCATCGTAGCGCTGAAACGCGCAAGTACGTCATTGTTCTGTTTGTCGTGCTTGGCGCGGTGACCTCGCTCATTACCGTGTTCGTGGCCCACCTGAGCTGGCACGGCTGGATGAAGGGGGTGCGAGCCATGTTGCGGGGAGAAGGAATTCTGCGCCCGTTCGCACAGCAGCAGGTAGCCAATTCCGAATTACAGCCGTTGGTGGGAGACCTGCGCGCGTTGCTGCGCACACTGGATGTCGAGCGGCGTTTCGCCGACGATTCCACCATTACCTGGAGTCCCGAATCCCTGCGCAGGCTGCTGCACAAACAATTGACCGGAGAACGGGTAATCGTCGTTTCCAACCGGGAACCGTACATCCACCTCAGGAAACAGGACCGGATCGAGGTCAATCGTCCCGCAAGCGGCCTGGTGACCGCTGTCGAACCGGTCATGCGGGCCTGTTCGGGCACCTGGATTGCCCATGGCAGCGGCTCGGCCGACCGGGAAACCGTGGACCGCCATGACCGTACCCTCGTGCCGCCGGAAAATCCCGAGTATACCCTGCGCCGCGTCTGGCTCACCAAGGAGGAAGAGAAGGGCTATTACTACGGTTTCGCGAACGAAGGATTGTGGCCGCTCTGCCATATTGCCCATGTCCGTCCCATATTCCGTTCCAGTGACTGGCAACAGTACGTGACCATTAACCGGCGTTTTGCCGATGCGGTGGTCAAGGAGGCGGACAGCGACGATCCGGTGGTGCTCGTCCAGGATTATCACTTCGCGCTTTTGCCGGCGATGATCCGCGAGAAACTTCCCAAGGCGACCATTATCACCTTCTGGCATATTCCCTGGCCCAATCCCGAATCCTTCGGCATTTGCCCCTGGCGGGATGAGGTGCTGCAAGGAATGCTCGGCAGCACGATCCTCGGTTTCCATACTCCGTTCCATTGCAAGAATTTTCTCGAAACCGTGGATCGATACCTGGAAACGCGGATCGAGCACGAATCTTCCACCATTTCCCGCAAGGGCAACCTGACGCTGGTTGAAAGTTATCCCATTTCCATTCAGTGGTCCCCACCCTGGCGGGGCACGCAGCTTCCGGTCGAGCAATGCCGCGCCGAAGTACGCGGGGAACTGGGGCTTCAACCCGATCACCTGGTCGGGATCGGCGTGGACCGCCAGGATTACACCAAGGGTATTCTCGAACGCTTCCGGGCTGTTGAAAAACTGCTGGAACTGCATCCGGAGATGGTTGGGAAGTTCACCTTTATCCAGATCGCGGCGCCGACCCGTTCGGCCCTTGAAGATTACCAGGCATTCGAGGCCCAGGTGCGCAATCTGTGCATACGCATCAATCAGCGTTTTTCCAGTGGAACCTGGCAACCCATCGTTCTTAAGGCCGAGCACCACGAACCGGAGCAGGTCAACTATTATTACCGCGCGGCTGATGTCTGCATGGTTACCAGCCTGCATGACGGCATGAACCTGGTGGCGAAAGAGTTTGCGGCTTCCCGCGACGACGAACAGGGCGTGCTGGTATTGAGCCAGTTCACCGGCGCGGCTCACGAGCTTCACGAGGCGCTGATCGTCAATCCCTACCATATCGAACAAACTGCCGAAGCCCTGTTTCGAGCCCTGACCATGCCCGTGCGGGAACAGCGGGAACGGATGCGCGGCATGCGCACGCTGGTGCGTGATTTCAACGTCTATCGATGGGCTGGCCGGATGCTGCTGGATGCCGCTCGTATCCGGCAGCGAAAAAGATTGGCGGCCCGAATAGGAGATCTGTCGTGAAACAGGAACAATCCGCGAAGTACCTTCTCGATGATGCCGGCTTAGCGGCGCTTCGTTCATTCATGGACAAGCGCACCCTTTTCGCCTTCGATCTGGACGGCACCTTGGCGCCGATTGTAACCGAGTATTCCGCCGCAGGTATTTCCGAGTTGGTCCGCGAGACCATGGAACAGCTCGTTAAGCTTGCGGAGGTTGCTGTGATTACCGGCAGGTCTCGGAAAGATGCCCTGAATATCCTCGGATTTGAGCCTCATTTGGTTGTCGGTAATCATGGCGCCGAATGGCCGCATGAATCAGGCCTGAGCAATCATCAATTCGCGCGATTTTGCGCCTCGTGGCGAAACAAGCTCCAGGAACAGCTTACTGAAACCCCGGGAATAGAAATCGAGTTCAAGGGAGAATCGCTTGCTTTGCACTATCGAAAGACTGCTGATCAGGAAACAGCGCTTAGATGTATAGATACTGCTATCGCAAGTCTCACACCAAGCCCGAGACGTATTGGAGGTAAATATGTCGTTAATCTTGTTCCAGAGGAGGCATTTACCAAAGGAGAAGCGCTAATGGCTGCCATGGATAGTTTCGGGCTGAAACGAGTGATCTATTTCGGTGATGACGTGACTGACGAAGATGTCTTTCAACTGAGGCACATTGACCTGTTTGGTGTACATATCGGCAAGGATGAGGAGACGGCTGCCTCATACTATCTGAACGAACAGTCGCAGATGCCGGAAATCCTCAATTCGATCATCGGGATTATCGAATCACGGAACGAATGCACCGCAAGGTAATTTATCCCATTGTGCAATGACCGCACTGTCGATTGCCTAAGATAAATCTTCGTTATCTGTTACTATTTATTCATGGCAAGCAACAAGCGTTGCAACTGATGATGTGGAGGGAGCGTGCATCGTGATCGCGCATCGTCTGATTTTTTTCATGTCACTGCTGTCCATTGCGTTAATCGGCTATTGCGACCACGAAGCAGGCGCCAATATTTCCATGATGCTTCTGTATGCGCTGCCCATTCTCAGCGCAGCTTGGTTTTGCGGTAAAGTCGGGGGGATAATCATTGCCGTTACTGCGACCGTCAGTTGGCTGGTGGTGAACGTGCTCCATCAGCCGGCGGGACAAAGCGAAGCCATCCTGTCGTGGAACGCGTTTACCCGCTTGGGCATCTTTGCGTTAATCGCCTATGCAGCGTCATTGCAGGCGCAACTGCTGAAATCTCTTGAAAAAGAAAAGCTGCGAGCCAGTACTGACCGGCTGACAGGTTTGCTCAATAATTGGGCTTTCAGGGAACGGGTAGAAGAGGAGTTGAATAGAGCGCGCCGCTACGGCCATCCTCTTTCCCTGGCTTTTATCGACCTTGACGATTTCAAGCGGGTCAATGATACCCAGGGACATGCGCGCGGAGATAGACTTCTGCGGGATGTCAGCGAAACCATCATTCGCACCATCCGCAAAACCGATATCGCAGGCCGGGTTGGTGGCGACGAATTTGCGGTTTTTTTCCCGGAGGCCGATGGAAAGCAGGTGATCGGAGCGGTTGAGAAGTTGCTTGGAGCGTTCGATATCATGACCAGCCAGTCGGGGTGGCAGGTGACTGCCAGCATCGGCGTGGTAACCAGCGTGAAAATGCATGAAACCTACGATTCTCTGCTGGGTATGGCCGACAAACTGATGTACGAGGCCAAGGAAAAGGGGAAAAACGCAGCGGAGTTCATGGTCGTGGGTGTATCCTAGTAAGAGCAGAGCCGGGGAGGTAGCCATGTTTTTTGCACGTTTCATTGTCGATGACTTTTCCTGTTTGTATTTAGCTTGACCAGCTGAGGAGGTTGTCATGCATCACACCGTGGACGTGCTGGTAATTGGGACGGGAACCGCCGGGTACACACTGGCGCTGGCGTGTCGCAAGGCAGGCCTGCGGGTGGCGGTGGTTGATAACCGGCCCTATGGCGGCACGTGTGCCATACGTGGTTGCCAGCCCAAGAAATATCTGGTGGATGCTGCTGGGGTAGTGTTGTTTTCCAGGCAGATGTCCGAAATCGGGATTCATCCTCCCGCGGTCATTGATTGGCCGGCGCTGATGCGCTCCAAGTCCGCTTTTACGTCAGCGGTATCGGAGCGTACCGAGAGGGTATTCCGCAAGGCGGGAATCGAGCCGCTCTTTCACGGGACCGCCCGTTTCATTTCTTCGGAAGAAGTAGCTATCGGCGAGGAGACGGTCGTACGGGCTCGGAACATGGTTATTGCTACGGGTGCGTTTCCCTCGCGGCTGAACTTTCCCGGCGGGGAACTGGCCATAACCAGTGAGGATTTCCTGGAACTTGCCGCAATGCCGCGCCATGTCCTGTTCATCGGCGGAGGTGATATTTCGCTCGAATTCGCGTATGTGGCGCGCGCGGCGGGAGCCGAGGTGACCATTCTGCATCGCGGTGAACGTATTATGAAGCGTTTTGATGCAGAAATGGTTGATCATCTGACCGCGTCGGCCAGGGCTCTCGGCATTACCATCGTTACCGGAACTTCCGCGTGTATGGCCGAAGTGAACAACGGTGTTTTTATTACCCATGGCGAATCGTCCGGTATCGCCAACTTTTCCTCGGACCTGATCGTGAACGCAAGCGGTCGCACCGCCAACCTGGACGTCCTTGACTTGGAAGCGGGCAATGTTATCCGCGGCGCGTACGGAGTGGCGGTGAATGATTTTCTTCAAAGCGTTAGCAACCCACGCGTTTGGGCAATCGGCGATGCCTGTGATTCACCGTTCCAGTTGGCGTCCGTTGCCGACATGGAGGCAGAGGTTGCCGCTGAAAACATCATCAACGGCAACACCCGGCGACCCGACTATCATGGGATTCCCGGCGTGGTATTCACGCAACCGCCACTTGCCGGCGTCGGCATGACGGAGGAGGCGGCCGCGAAGGCCGGCATGCAGTTAAGGATCAACCGTGGGTCAATGGATTCTTGGGCCTCTTCGCGTCGGATCGGGCAGCAGCATTCCTTTTACAAAGTCCTGATCGATAGGGAGAGCGGAAAGATTCTGGGGGCGCATCTTTTCGGCCACAATGCATGTGACGTGATTAACGTATTTGCGTTGGCTATCAAGCTCGGGCTCACCAACCATGATCTCAAGAATATGGTATGGGCCTATCCTACCTATGTCTCTGACCTGAAGTACATGATATCCTGAGTGGTTTAAGAATATTTGTCCCGATAAGCGATTGGTCAATCCGTTTACTTCAGCCGGTTTACTGTTAAGCTTTGATCAGGGGTAAACTCTCAATCGATTGAAAAATCATGAAAATCATCAGTATTTGGTTGCAGAAAATTACCGGAATCCCTTCAGATCTGATTGCAAACCTGTTTTCAACACTCACGATCATTCTGATTCTCTGGCTTGTTCGTTTGGTGGTCTTGAAGGCGGTGTGGCGACGCACGGAAAATTCCCGGCTTCGCTACCAATGGCGGAAAACATCCAACTACACGGTGTCCGCGTTGGCCATCCTGCTGATCGGCCGTGTCTGGTACGAGGGATTTCAGCCGATAGCGACATTCCTGGGGCTTTTATCGGCCGGGCTTGCCATTGCCCTGAAAGACCCGCTGACAAACGTGGCTGGCTGGTTCTTCGTTCTCTGGCGACGCCCTTTCGATGTGGGGGATCGCATCCAGATCGGCGCTCATGCGGGAGATGTGATCGATATCCGCATTTTTCAATTCACCCTTATGGAAATCGGCAACTGGGTGCACGCGGATCAGTGTACCGGAAGAATCATTCATGTTCCCAACGGCAAGGTGTTTGTCGAGCCCCAGATTAATTATACGCGGGGATGGTTCGACTATATCTGGAACGAGGTCCCGGTTCTGGTGACGTTCGAAAGCGATTGGAAAAAAGCGAAAGAGATCCTTCAACGGATCGCCATAACCCATGCCGGTGACCTGACTTCCCTCGCGGAACAGAAAGTAAAGCAATCGGCGCGTGAATTTGTCATCCTCACCACCAATTTCGCTCCGGCGGTGTTTACTTCGGTGGAGGACAGCGGCGTGCTGCTTACCTTGCGCCATCTCTGCGACCCACGGGGCAGACGCGACATGAATCAACTGATCTGGGAATCGGTGCTGGATGAATTCGCGGAACATGACGATATTGATCTGGCCTATGCCACCATTCGCTATTACCGTATTCCCGAAGAAATACCGGCCGCCGGATGCGGGGATCGAGGCGGCGCGAAGCAATACCAATGACTGAAACGGACACCGGACGGAATTCCCGAGACGATCTGTCGCCGGCCTCTGACGGCGAACCGGCCGGCCGTCGGCTTTTTGCCCTCAGCCTGGCGGCCCTGGGAGTCGTTTACGGCGATATTGGCACCAGCCCTTTGTATGCGCTCAGGGAGTGCTTTTTCGGCAGCCACTCATTGTCTCCTGAGCCGGCGAACGTTCTCGGCGTTCTTTCCCTTGTCTTTTGGGCACTGACCCTGGTGATCTCGATTAAATATCTTCTCTTTCTGATGCGGGCGGACAATCGAGGGGAGGGGGGAATCCTGGCACTGCTGGCCCTGCTTACGCCGCGAAACTACCTCTCCCCCTTCCAGCGGCGGTGTCTCCTGCCTCTTGGCCTGTTCGGCGCGGCGCTTCTTTATGGTGATGGGGTGATTACTCCGGCCATTTCGGTTCTGAGCGCCGTTGAGGGACTCAAAGTCGCTGCGCCGGGGCTCAAGGGGTTCGTAGTTCCGCTCACCATCCTGATCCTGGTGTCGCTTTTCCGCTTTCAGCAGCGGGGAACCGCGAGTGTGGGGGCGATATTCGGGCCGGTCATGGTGGTCTGGTTCGTCTCGATTGCGCTGCTCGGCTGCGGCGGCATCCTGCGGGCGCCGGGAGTGCTTGCCGCGCTGTCTCCGCTTCACGCCGTGAGTTTTTTTCAGGAGAATGGACATCAGACATTCCGCGTTCTCGGTTCGGTCTTTCTGGTCGTGACCGGTGGAGAAGCCCTCTATGCCGACATGGGACATTTCGGCCCGGTTCCGATCCGGAGAGCATGGTTCATGTTCGTCCTGCCATGCCTGCTTCTCAACTATTTCGGCCAGGGCGGCCTGTTGCTTGCGCAACCGGGAACGGCGAACGAACCGTTCTATCACCTGGCACCGCACTGGGCGCTCTACCCGCTGGTCATCCTTGCGACCCTGGCAACTGTTATCGCCTCTCAGGCGGTTATCTCCGGCACGTTTTCCCTTACCCGCCAAGCCATGCAGCTCGGCTACAGTCCCCGATTCCGTCTGATCCAGACCTCTTCCGAGGAGATCGGTCAGGTCTACCTGCCGTCCGTGAACTACGGGCTCATGTTCACGACACTCGCTCTCGTGCTCGGCTTCGGCTCATCGGCGAATCTTGCCGGGGCATATGGCGTTGCCGTTACCACTACCATGGTCATCACGACCATACTGGCCTTGTTCCTGATGCTGAAGCGCTGGAACTGGCCGGTGGCGCCGGTCCTTGCCTTGACTGCTCTCTTTCTTTCCTTCGATATCCCCTTCTTTGTCGCGAACCTGTTCAAGATCACCCATGGCGGCTGGTTTCCGCTTCTTGCCGGCACCGCCGTATTCGTCCTGATGATCACCTGGAGAAGGGGGCGGTCTGTGCTTAACCGGCGATTGCGGGGAGCGGATGAACCGCTGGAGGTTTTCATCGATACATTGTCAGCCGGGCAGCTCCACCGGGTGCCAGGCACGGCGGTGTTCATGATCGGACGTCCCACCGGCACGCCGCACATACTGTATCACCACCTGACCCACAACCAGGTGCTGCATGAGCAGGTCATCGTTCTCACCGTCCTGACCGAAGAGGTGCCCTGGGTTGGCCGGGACGAGCAGGTGACGGTAACTGTTCTAGGGCTGGGATTCGCCCGGGTCGTGGTGCGTTACGGCTTCATGCAGAAGCCCGATGTGCCGGCCGCCCTGCGGCAATGCCAAGACCACGGCTTACCGGTGCACTTGGAGCATGTCACCTATTACCTTGCTCGCGAGACGGTTATTTCCACGCCTCGGGAATCAGGGATGATGCGCTGGCAGGAGAAACTGTTTTCTTTTATGTCACGCAACTCCCTGCCTGCAACCGCGTTTTTCAATATTCCGGCGGAACGGGTGGTCGAATTGGGACAACAGGTGGAGATATGAAAGGACTTTATGAATGTATTTGAAATAACAGCCATACTGATGGTGCTGACCGCCCTGTTCGGTTACATCAACTACCGCGTGCTCCATATGCCGACCACCATTGGAGTAATGTTTGTTTCCCTCCTTTTTTCACTGGGAATCGTCATCCTGGGGTGCCTTGGCATAGAAATCGGCCAGTCTCACGTTGCGCGGGTGCTTGAAACCATCGACTTCAACCAGGCGTTGCTGCATGGCATGCTGTCGTTTCTGCTTTTTGCCGGGGCAATGCATATCAAGTTCGACGATCTGACCAGTCAGAAATGGGCCATAACCGTACTGGCGACGGCTGGGGTCGTGGTGTCGACGTTTGTCGTTGGCGGATTGACTTGGATTGTTCTGGATCTACTCGGCATCCCCGCTTCGTTCATCTATTGCCTGCTGTTTGGAGCGCTGATTTCACCAACCGACCCGGTGGCGGTTATCGGCATTCTCAAGACGGCCGGGGTTCCGAAAAGCCTTGAAACCAAAATCGCCGGAGAATCGCTCTTCAATGACGGCATCGGTGTCGTGATTTTTCTGATTATCCTGGAGCTTGCGTTGGGGGGAGGCGACGTCACGGCGGGGAGGGTAGGGCTGCTTTTCGTTGAGGAAGCGCTGGGCGGGGTTGCGCTGGGACTGGCAACCGGCTTGCTTGCCTACCTGATGCTCAAGCGGGTCAATAATTACCAGGTGGAAGTGATTATCACCCTGGCCCTGGTCATGGGGGGCTATGCCCTGGCTGACAGTATCCACACGTCCGGTCCCATTGCCATTGTGGTGGCGGGCTTGTTAATCGGCAATCACGGTCGCCTGTTCGCCATGTCACAGATTACCCGCGAGCGCCTTGACGACTTCTGGGAACTGGTGGATGAGATTCTTAATGCCCTGCTTTTTATGATGATCGGCCTGGAAATGCTGGTTATGCCGTTTACGCGTGCGCTGTTCATTGCCGGATTGGCAGCAATCGTTATTACCCTGTTCGCCCGGTGGGCCAGCGTGGGAGGGGCGGTGCTCGTTATGAGGCCGCTCAGGTCGTTCAATCCGGGAGCGATCACAATCCTCACCTGGGGCGGATTGCGCGGAGGAATCTCGGTGGCACTGGCGCTGTCAATTCCGTCCGCGCCTGAACGGGCAACTATTGTCACCATCACGTACATTGTCGTTGTGTTTTCCATCGTTGTCCAGGGCATGACATTGGGTAAACTGGTTGATAGAATCTATCCGGATCTTCGGGGCGAACCCGATGGAGGCTAGTTTGAGGTCTTAAGGGAGGCCCATATGATGCGTACCCTCATTGTTCTGATACAGATACTCGCCGTAACCGCGGCACTCGCTTTCGCCGCGCCGGCGGTTCAAAGCGTCGCGCCGCCGTTGCCCGAAGCCCAGGTTACGCTTGACGCCAAACCTCTGTTCGCGATTAAAGTCAAGGTACTTTCCTTTTCACCACAGGACCGGGCGAAAGCCATATCGTCGCGCCTTGCCAAACTCGCCAGGGACCCGCTGTTTCAAATTGATACACTGAAAGTGATGCATGGGGATAGCTCCAGCGACATCGTTACCGGCGATACGATTCTCATGAGCGTAACCGAGGCTGACGCCCAGGCGGCCGGCAAGCCCCGGGCGGCTCTGGCCGAGGAACTTGTTGGGAAAATCCGGGTCGCCCTGGAAGCCCGCAACAGGGAGTACAGCATGCGCAGCATCCTGTACGGCGTCGGCTACAGCCTGTTGGCTACACTGGTTCTGGTCGCCGCTCTTCTGGTGATCAACCGTTTCCTGCCCCGGATTATCGCGGCCATCGAATCCTGGCGCGGTACGTTCATCCGCTCCATCCGCATTCAATCGGTTGATGTGTTGCGCGAAGAACGGATTGTCGCGTTTCTCATTTCACTGGTCAGGTGGACGAAACTTTTACTACTGCTCGGATTGTTCTATCTGTACATCCCGCTGGTATTGAGTTTTTTCCCCTGGACGCGCGGCATGGCCGCCACCTTGTTCGACTACATCCTGGATCCGGTGAGAAACGTCGGAGAATCCTTTGTCTCCTATCTGCCCAAAGTATTTTTTCTGCTGGTCATAATCGTTATCACCCACTACGCCATCAAGTTCAGCAAGTTCATTTTCTCTGAGATCGAAAACCAGACGATTACCATTCCCGGCTTTTATCCGGATTGGGCCGAGTCCAGCTTTAAAATCGCCCGTTTTCTGATCATCGCTTTTGCGGCCGTGGTCGCCTTTCCCTATCTGCCCGGCTCCGAATCGCCGGCTTTCAAGGGGGTGTCGGTTTTTCTGGGGGTTCTCTTTTCCCTGGGATCCACGTCGGCGATCGCCAATGTGGTGGCGGGGGTTATCCTGACCTATATGCGGGCCTTCAAGGTGGGGGACCGGGTCAAGATCGCCGACACGACCGGCGACGTAGTGGAGAAAACGCTGCTGGCGACCCGCGTACGCACCATCAAGCAAGTTGACATAACGATTCCCAATGCCATGGTGCTCAGCAGCCATATCATCAATTTCAGTTCGTCGGTCCAGGAGTACGGCCTGATCCTCAATACCACCGTTACCATCGGCTACGACGCTCCCTGGCGCCAGGTTCACGAGCTCTTGATTTCAGCGGCGCGCGTCACGGACAACATCCTTGAAGTGCCGGCGCCGTTCGTTCTGCAAACCGCTCTCAACGATTTTTATGTCAGTTATGAAATAAACGCCTACACCGATAAGCCATCGGCCATGGCCGCGACCTATTCGGAACTCCACCAGAATATTCAGGACAAGTTCAACGAAGCCGGGGTGGAAATCATGTCTCCGCATTATTCATCCCTGCGGGACGGGAATATGACAACGGTTCCGGAGTCATATCTACCGGAAACGTACCGCCGGCCCTCGTTCGGGATCAACAGGGAGGACTCCTGAACATGAACGGTCATGAGAATCCATTTGCCGTGACCCGAAAGTACCTGTTCTCGGCTCTCAAGCGGTATATCGATGATAAAACGCGCGACATCAGACATCAGGATGTCATCGCCGATCTGGTGCGCCGTACCGATTTATCCGGAAGTTATCTTTCGTCTCTTGTGCTTGCAAACCTGATCGCACTGCTGGGCCTTTTGACCAACAGTGTAGCGGTCGTAATCGGCGCCATGCTGATTTCACCGTTGATGGGGCCGATATTTTCACTGGGACTGGCCTTTACCATGGGAGACCTGGTACTGTCGCGCCGGGCCGTGCGCAATATAACTTTCAGTGTCGTGCTGACGGTTTTAGTGGCTGCGCTGTTCACCCTGATCTCGCCGCTCAAGGGGGCTACCCACGAGATCTTGTCCCGTACCCGCCCTAATATCTACGATCTACTGATCGCAACCTTCGCGGGCATTGCCGGGGCATTGGCGCTTTGCACCCGGACCAACTACCTGTTCATTACCGCCGGCGTGGCCGTTGCCACAGCGGTCATTCCGCCTCTGAGCGTGGTCGGCTATGGAATTGGCGCCTGGCAGCCCGGAATCGCGGCGGGCGGGTTTTTGCTTTTTTTCACCAACCTGGTTGCGATCGTCATCAGTTCGGACCTGGTTTTTAACTTGTGCCGGTTCAGGGGGAACATGGCCACGGAGACCGTCTATCCTGCCAGGCGGCGCTTTCTGATCCTGGGTGTCGTTCTGGCGGTCATATCCATTCCGCTGGTTACGACCCTCATTACCGATATTAGGAGGGTAAATCTTACCAAACAGGTTGAGGGCATTCTGAAGGCGCGACTCGATATCAAGCAAAAAACAAGGCTGACCAGCGTATCGATCAGCAATGATAAAACGCTTACCGTGACAGCATCCATCAATACGGTGAAATACGTGGATAGCGACACTCTGAAGAGCATTGAAAAAGAACTGACTTCCCGGCTCGGCAAACCGTCCACCCTGGGCCTGGAACAGGTTATCGTCCGTTCCGGTGCCGTGGAACTGTCGCCCCAGGTGCCGGTCATTAAGCCACCGCCTCCACCGCCACCTTTACCCGAAACATTGGCGGTTCTCCGGGAAAAAATCTTACATCAGCTCAAGGAAAGCTGCCGAGAGATTGAATCATATATTGCGCCGTTCAAGCTTGCTGACAGCAGCATCACGTTCTCCGGTCAGGGAAGCCCGATTACGGTTCATCTTGCCATCTCCCGCGATTTTCCGTTTACCTCGCAGGAACAGCGCTGGCTGAAAATGATATTGGAAAAGCAGCTTGGGGAAACAATAGAGTTGAATATCGAGATGACTCCTCTCGTGCCGCCGCTCGGTTTTACTGGGAAAGACGAACTCGATGAGACGAGCCGTAAAGCCTTGGAGCAGCTTAAACCTATCATTGCCCAGTTGCCTGCGTACCGGCTGGTCGTTGTTCCTCCTGCCGGCGAGAGACGAAACGCAGCCGTTATCAGACGGCGCATCAGTCGGCTGAAAGAGTATCTGACCAAGGAGTTGTCCATACCCGGCGCATTCATCATGGTAACGCGGGGTGAGGGAAAACAGATACAAATACGTGTTGGGCAATGAAATACACAGGAAAACACGTTCTACCATGCAATGGCACATAAGCTTCTCGCTGGAGTTTTCCATCCCCTTGTTGAGCGGGGTTGTGCTGGCGCTGGTATGGTCCGACCTGGTTCCTGAAGGCTTATAATTAGTTCTGTCTGTTCCGTCAAGTATGCATCACAGTCGTTTGTTATGGCCAGTGACAGGCTGAAAAGAATGGACATTCTATGTGATAATTTGATTATCCAGGAGGGTGCCAGATGGAGAAATTTTCGCGACTGTATTATTTACACAGAGATGAATTCAAAGCAGAAACAGTCAAGTTGTTTAACGAGCCGTCCGGTACGTGTGGAGTAACGAGCAAGTCCTAATATCGGGTCTGTGAGCCGCATCCGATACATGCTACCGCCAAAATCCTCAGAGGGGATGACCTGGCAGACTTTCACCAAACTTTCACCAATAGGGCGAATTTGACCGGATTTTGCTGGACTTTAGTGGACTTTGTTCGGCGGGGTAGGTGCTTGAAATCGTTATATATTAATAGGTTATGGCCTGTGGCGCTGAGTGTGGAGCTAGCATTCGAATCCCTACCTGTCCGCCAGCAAAATGAGTATCTTTGTAATGCCTCGTGCCTGTAGAGCAGAAGAATCTTTCGGCGCCACCTCAATCAGCTTGCCTCAAAAAAGCGTCGAATAAAAACGGTACGTTCTTTCGCAAAACTTTCGCATATGAGGTTAGAATCAAATGGAATTCAATGTGTTTATCTGGACGGATACCACAAGGAAGTGATTTGTAACTTATTTATTTTACAAGTTTTTATATTGTATGGGTAAAAGTATGCTAATCGTGCAACCGATTCAAATCCCGTTTCCCGCTCCAAATAATAACTAACTATGTAACAATAGTTATCAGCATACAGCCCCTGGCTTTGACCGAAACTTTGACAAAAAGTGATGGTTGGAGCAGGGGCTTCTGCTTTTGTGACGGTATTAGCGGTACCGTCATCCTCTCTCGGTAGCGATCTGGGAAAGTGGCTTTTAACTCCTCCAGCGACAGGAAACCCTCCTCCAGAATTCAAGAATCATTTCTTTTTCGTCCGCCAGGCCCTCATAACAATTCCTCGAACAAATGCGCAAACCACTCCTGGATTTTGTTATGCATTGATCTTTTTTCCCATACTTCCTTCATAATCTGATCGGATCGTTTGAGATCCCTGTCGAACATCTTTTCCATATCAACAGCGAAGCTGTCGCTTAAAATGACTGCGTTCACTTCATTATTATTGGAAAAACTCCGAAAATCCATGTTGGTTGACCCGACAGTCGACCAGATATCATCGATAACCGCTGTTTTTGCATGGAGCACTGAATCCCGGAGTTCATACAACTTGACCCCATTTTCAAGAAGTTCCTCATAATAATATCTGCCGGCATTCAAAGCCAGAGATGAATCGCTTATATTCGGAAGGATGATTTTTACATCAACACCATTCGCGGCTGCTTCGGTGAGCGCCTTCACCATCTGCCGATCCGGGACAAAATATGAATTCGTCAGGTGGATTGTTTTCTCGGCAAACGTGATGGCGGATACATACATGACGAATGTTGCCCGCCGCGATTCACCCGGCGAGTTCTTGGTAACCTGTACCAGGTCTTTCCCCCTTTCCTTCAGGACGGGAAAATAGTTCCTGTCGGGGATATCAGGACCTTTTTGCCATTTCCATGTGCTGAAAAAGAGTTTCTGGAACTCTGCAACAGCAGGACCTTCGATTTGGACATCCGTATCCCGCCAGGGAATCTTGTTTTCGGTTTTCTTCTGACTGCCGAAAATTCGGCTCGAATAGACATGGCTTATGTTGACTCCCCCGGTAATGGCAATGTTGCCGTCCACGACCAGGATTTTCCTGTGATCACGAAGGTTAATAAGCCATTTCTTGCGGACCTTCAGCGGATTGACCGGGTTATATTCAAGTACCTTGATCCCATTATCGCGCAAGCGCTGAAAAAATGACTGTGGAGTCTTCAGGCATCCCACGCTGTCATATATGATGTTTACCTGGACTCCTTCCCCCTGTTTTCGTATGAGCAGGTTTGCTAACCTGCGGCCTGTTTCATCATCTTCAAAAATAAATGTTTCCAAGTTTACATGATTTCTGGCGTGCTCTACCGCCTTGAATATGGCGGCAAAGGTGTCAGTCCCATCCAGCAGGAGCTTGACTTTGTTGCCCTTGACAAGCGGGTTCCCGCTAACCGTTTCCATCACCGCTACATGGCGATTTAGAATGTCTGTCGGGGCAACAGTTTGCTTCAAACGTTTCAAGATGGCTTGGCTTTGCTTTTGAGACAACACCCCTCTGGCGGAAGCGATTCGCGGAGTCTTCTGCTCGGAAGTCGCGTTCTGGATAATTTCCGAAGTATTCGGCAGGGGGGCGCATCCGAAACCGAAGCCGGAAACAGCGAGCAACAAAAGAAATTGAGTACGAATTCTTGCCATGATTTATGCACTCGCAAAAAGTAGATTCCCCCTCCCTTGACGGGAGG
>MTLD01001857.1_pt3 | contig 39790 bp, 34 predicted proteins | sample 1982471 | NCBI WGS metagenome assembly MTLD01 (sample SAMN05712604, study PRJNA340218) | biofilm metagenome | isolation source: sample SPM anode biofilm adapted to -50 mV | place: USA | collected 2012-02-03 | reverse complement strand
AGACCCTCCTACGCCGGCTGGAACAGCCGGCCCCGCCTCCGGCCAGAGGTTCCGCGCCGCCGCAGGGTCTCAGCGCCCCTCCCATTCCCATGCCGGCCCCCCAAGCCGCCCCGCCGCCCACCCTTGAGCGCCCCAGCCTCCCCGCGCCGGCGCCGCCGGAGGCCGCGCCTGGCCCGCAGGAACGGCCCAGACCCGCGATGCCCGCACCCGCCGCAGCCCCGAAGACCCAGGCTGCCCCATCGCCGGAGCCCGCGGTCCCCTCTTCTGCCCCAGCCCCCGCCGCCCCGCCGCCCAGGGGTCCCGGGCGGAGCCTCCTGCTCCTGGCGGGAGGCGCCGCCCTCCTCGCCGGGGGCCTCTGGGCCCTCCTCCGGAAACGACGGGGGACGCGGGATCACGGATTCCGGGACCCCGACCGCATCGGCCCCTACCGGATCGAGCGGCTGCTGGGCCGGGGCGGCTTCGCCAGCACCTACCTGGCCCGGCACGAGGCCAAGGGCACGCCCGTGGCCCTGAAGGTGCTCCATCCCTACCGCCAGGATGATCCCGAGTTCCTGGGCCGCTTCCGTCAGGAGGCCCGCCTCGGCTCCCGGCTGGACCACCCCTGCATCGTGCGCCTGCTGGATCCCGGTCCAGAGGAGGGAACCCCGTACCTGGCCATGGAATACGTCTCGGGACGGCGGCTGGACCAGGTCCTGCGCGAGGACGGCCCCCCCGCCCTGCCGGACCTGCTGCGCCTGGCGCGGGAGATCGCCGGCGGCATGGCCTACGCCCACGCCCACGGCGTGGTCCACCGCGACCTCAAGCCCGGCAACATCCTGCTGGCCGGTGACCGGGTCAAGATCATGGACTTCGGCATCTCCCGGGTCGTGGATTCGGAGACCCTCACCACCACCTACGCCTTCCTGGGCACGCCCCTCTACGCCGCCCCCGAGGCGCAGACGAAGACCCAGGTGGGGCCCGCCGCGGACCGCTACTCCTTCGGCATTCTGCTCTTCGAGCTCCTGGCCGGGCGGCCGCCCTTCACGGGCGAGACGCCCTTCGAGATCCTCGACCAGCATCGTGGTGCCGCCCTGCCGGACCTGCGCGCCCTGCGCCCGGACGCGCCGGAACCCCTCGTGGACCTCATCGCGCGGCTCTGCAGGAAGGACCCCGGCCAGCGTCCCGGAGACGACGAGGTCCTCGGGACGCTGGCCGGACTGACGGCCTGAGGCAGTTTCAGAGCCCCAGGTTCACGGTCGTCGTGGTCCCGGCTGTCACGGCGGCGGGCAGGGCCGCCGACATGGTCACGGTGGTGGTGCCGTCGGCGTTCAGCGTCGTCCGCAGGGCCTGGACCGAGTAGGCGCCCGCGGGGACGTTCAGGAACGCGTAGGTCTCTGTCGAGGTCCCCACGGTGGCCAGGCCGCTGCCCACGATGAACGTAAAGGTTCCGGACGCCGGCGTGGTCAGGGTCTGCAGGAGGTTCACCCCATCGCTCTGGTCGCTGGTGGCCACGGGCGTGACGCCGCCGGAGACGGTACCGGTGGCGGCATCGGCCGTGAAGGCGGCGCTGTAGGTGAAGACCGGGGAGGTGCCGGAAAGGACGAAGGCATCGCTGGCCTTGGCGTCATAGGCCTTCGGCGTCGTGCCCACCACCGGCTGGCTCACCACGTAGTAGGTGGCGCCCACGGGCAGGAGGTCCAGGGTGTAGGCCCCGTTTGCATCGGTCACCGTGCTGCGGACGATGGCGGCGTGGCCGGAGCCGTCCAGCGTCTCCGCATAGACCATGGCCCCGGGCAGCCCGGCCGCCGTAGCCCCATCCGTCAGGGTGCCGTGGATGGAACCCGTCACGGTCCGGTCGAAGGCCCGGATCGTGGGCCGGAGCAGGTACTGGCCCGAGGCCCCGGCCTGGACCACCTGGATGGAGTGGGCCGCGTCGAAGTCGATCCAGACATCGGAGGTCGTGCCCGCCGCCACGTCGAAGCTCACGATGAGCTTGATGCCGGTCTGCATGCCCGAGGGCACCTTGAGCGGCTGCACGGTCCCGTCCGACAGCTTCACGGTGCTGCCGGACCCGAGGATCAGCCGCATCTGCTGGTAGTGGCCCGCCGGCAGGGTGGCGCCGGAGGCGAGGGTCTCGCTCACGCCGCCCGTGAGGTTCAGGAGGTTGATGGTCCTGTTCGGTGTGCCGAGCGTGATCCAGCCCTGGCTGCCGCTGATCTCCACGGACTGGATGTCGACGTTGATCTCCTGATAGCCGCTGATGGGTCCGTCCACGAGGTGGACATTCATCGCCCCGGAGCTGCCGGAACTGGACGATCCCCCACAGGCCATGAGCAGGGCCAGGCCCAGGCCCGCGGCCACGGTCACCACGCCACGCCAAGTGCGCATACGCTCCTCCTTCAGGGTGTCGATTCCCGAGGCAAGTGTTGGTCGGAGGCCCCCGCGCGCCAACAAAATCAATAAGAAGTTTTTCTTACTTATATTTATACGGAACCCACTGCCGCGCCAAACCAGGGGTTGCAGGGCGAGTGTTCACCTTTTTTTTAGTCCTTAAGTTGGAATCCCGATGCGGCCCTCCCCTTCCAGGCGTCCGAGGAGCCGCAGGAGGCCGTCGAGGATGGTCAGGGGATGGGGCGGACAGCCGGGGATGAAGAGGTCCACCGGCAGCACGCTCGCGGCGCCGCCCAGCTGCTCCTCCTGGCGGAAGTAGGGGCCGCCCGCGATGGCACAGGCGCCCACGGCGAGGACGAGCTTCGGTGCGGGCACGGCGTCGTAGGTCTTGCGCAGGCCCAGCTCCATGTTCCGCGTGACGGGGCCGCAGATGAGCAGGCCGTCCGCATGGCGCGGCGAGGCCACGTACTGGATCCCGAAGCGCCCCAGGTCCCAGGCCAGGGTGCCGAGCACGTTCACGTCCACCTCACAGCCGTTGCAGCCCCCGGCGCTCACCACCCGCAGCTTCAGCGAGCGGCCGAACAGGCGCTTCATCTCCCCGCCGAGGGCCGCGGCCAGCCGGTACTCCTCGCGGGGCGAGGCGACGAGGTCTTCGCGGCTCCGCACGGCCAGCCGATGCTCCCGGGTGTACTCGATGGCGCCCTCGGGGCAGGCCTCCACGCAGTCAGGGCAGAAGAGGCAGCGCCCCAGGTCGATGTGCGGGCCCCTGGCATCGAAGGTGATCGCCTCGGTGGGGCAGGCCCCGGCGCAGGCGCGGCAGCCCTCGGGACAGCGGTCGGCCTGGATGAGGGGCCGTCCGCGGAACCGCTCGGGCAACGCCGGAACGGCCTTCGGATAGGGCAGCGTGCGGTGGCCCTGGCGCCAGCGGGACAGGAGGATGTGCATCATAGGTCGTGCCCGCAGTAGGAGAGGTTGAAGCTCTTGTTGCACAGCGGGAAGTCCGAGATCTGCTCGCCGCGCAGCGCCAGGGCCAGGCCGAACCAGTTGTGGAAGGAGGGATCCACCAGCTTGTAGCGGGCGAAGCGGCCCCCCGCGTCCGTGATGCCGAGGTGGAGCACCTCCCCCCGCCAGCCCTCCGTCAGAGCCACGCAGAGGCTCTCGGGAGCGAGGGACGGCAGGGGCGCCGGCCTGGGATCGCAGGAGGTTCCCGCCAGCTCCTCCAGGGCCTCGAACAGGAACCGGGTGCTGGTGTCCAGCTCCTCCCAGCGCACCCAGGCGCGCGAATGGACGTTCCCGCTCTGGGCCAGGGAGACCTTCACGGGATGGGCGCCGTAGGGGCCGAAGGGATGGTCCCGCCGCACGTCCTGGTCGATGCCGCAGGCCCGGGCCGCCACGCCCACCAGGCCGATCTCCCGGGCCTGGACCGGATCCAGGCGGCCCGCGGCCTCGAAGCGGATCATCACCGACGCCGCGCCCCACAGCAGCTCCACCGCATCCCGGGTCTCCTTCCAGCTCCGACCTACCCGCGGGAACATCCGCTCCGCCTGGATCGGATCGAGGTCCTGCCGCAGGCCGCCGGGGCGCAGCCAGTCCCGGCCCAGGCGGCTGCCGCAGCCCTCGGCGCTGAGGTTCAGCCAGTCGCCCCGGATGCGGCCGCAGAAGGCGGCCGTGGGGAGGAAGCCCACGTCGCCGGAAAGCGCCCCGAGATCGCCCACATGGTTGGCCATGCGCTCCAATTCCAGGGCCACGCCCCGCACCAGTTCCGTCCGGGGGGGGACCGCCGCTCCCGCCAGGCCCTCGAGCACCCGGCAATGGGCCCAGGCGTGGGCGATGGTGGTGTCCCCCGCCGCGGTCTCCGCCATCTTGAGCGTGAGGGGGTGGGGGCCCCCGACGAGCGCCCGCTCGATCCCCCGGTGCTGGAAGCCCAGCGCGATCTCCAGGTGGAAGACCGTCTCCCCGTGGCACTGGAAGCGGAAGTGCCCGGGCTCGATGACGCCCGCGTGGACCGGACCCACGGCCACCTCGTGGACCTCATCGCCTTCCACCCGGTAGAAGTCCATCACCGCCGGCAGCAGGTCCGCCGGCCGGTCCCAGGGATCCGCGGCGCCGTTCCAGGGCCGGTGGCTGCGCACGGGCTTGAACCAGGGGTGGCCCTCCGGGACGATCCCGAACTGCTCGGCCAGCTCCCGTTCGAAGAGGTGGGCCTGGGGGCAGTCCGGGGTGAGCGCGGGGTACCGTGGCCCGTCGAGGCGGGCGCGGCCCACGCGGAGGGTTCCCGCGCCGTCATCGGCCAGCACGGCATGGAGCCGCCGTTCGCCATCCGCGCAGAGGCAGGCCAGGCGCTGGCCTCCCCGCACACCCTGGAGGACGGCCTCGCGGAACGCGGGGATGGGCAGCTCGGGCACCTCCCTCAGGGGCACGGCCTGCCCGTTGCGGAGGGAGAGCAGCGGCGTCGGGTTCATGGCTGCACCTCCGCGATCCGGACCACCGGGGTCTGCCCCTCCACGGTCGCCGTCGCGCCGTCGAGCATGGCCCGCAGGGGGCCGGGCAGCCAGAGGCCCAGCCCCAGCGCCAGGCCCAGGGCCACGATCAGGGGCGCCGTGGTGGCGGCGGTGTCCCGGTAGGGCGTCCGCACCCGCTGAGGGCTGGGGGTCCCGAAGACCACCTGCAGCACCGCATCGCTCATGCCCAGGAAGATGCCCGCCAGCAGCAGCAGGAAAGCGGCCCCGGCCAGGACGTGACCCGAGGTGAGGGCCGTGGCGGCGATGTTGTACTCGCTGATGAAGGGGGCGAAGGGGGGCAGGCCCGTGATGGCCAGGAAGCCCAGGAGGAAGAGCCCTGCGGACACCGGCGTTCGCCGGATGGCCCCGGTGACGTGCGGCAGCTGCTTGCTGGCGTAGCTCCGGTGGATGTTGCCCGCGGAGAGGAAGAGCACGCTCTTCACCAGGGCGTTGGCGGCCAGGTGGAACAGGGCGAACCGGGTGGCGTTGCCCCCGATGCCGATGCCGAGGACGAGGATCCCCATGTGCTCCACGCTGGAGTAGGCCAGCAGCCGCTTGAAGTCCACCTGGCCCACCATGAAGACCAGGGCCCAGGCCATGGAGAGCAGGCCGAAGGCCACGAGGATCTCCCGGGCGAAGCGGCCCTCGCCCGCCGCCGCCATGATCGCGTAGATGCGGATGAGGGCCAGGAAGGCGCAGCTGGTGACGCCGCCCGCCAGCAGGGCCCCCACGATGCCCGGCGTCTCGCCGTAGGCATCCGGCTTCCAGGTGTGGAGCGGCGCCAGGCCCATCTTGGTGCCGTAGCCCACCAGGGTCAGCACGAAGCCCGCACGGAGCCACGGACGGGAGAGCCGCCCGGCCTCCTCCACCAGGCGCGAGTACTGGAGCGGCTCCTCCACCCCCCCCATGTGCGCGGCGTAGGCGATGAAGAGGGTCCCCAGCAGGGCCAGGGCGATGCCCACCGAGCCGATGACCAGGTACTTCCAGGTGGCCTCTAGGGAGCGGCGGTTGCGGTTGAAGTACACCAGCGGCGCCGTCACCAGGGTGGTGGTCTCCATGGCCACCCAGGCCACGCCCGGGTGGCGGGCCTCCGCCAGAAGCGAGGCCAGGCCCAGGAAACCCAGCAGGCTCACGGAGAAGATCCGGTGGTCTCGCTCCGGCCGCAGGGCCAGGTACGAGGGCGCGTAGAAGGCGCAGATGCAGAAGAGGACACTGATCACGAGGAGCACCCAGCCCCCCAGCGCATCCAGCCCCAGCCAGGCACCGGCGGGAAGCGACTGCCAGTGCCGGAGGACCCCGAGCAGGAGCAGGAGGTGCAGGATCCCCGTGACAGGCAGGAGGCGGGCCCTCACGGAGGGCGAATCCACGAGGAAGGCCGCCGCCGCGGCGGCCAGGGGGAGGGCGATGAGGAGCCAGGCCATCGGTCAGTCCTTCAGCTCGGCCAGGTGCCGGGTGTCCGTGGAATCGAAGGCCGTGCGGATGTGGTTGATGACGATCCCCATCACGAACACGCCCACGAAGAGATCCAGCAGGATGCCCGTCTCGACCAGCACCGGCATGTCCTCCACCAGCAGCAGGCCGAAGAGGTAGATGCCGTTCTCCAGCACCAGGTAGCCCACCACCTGGGTGAGCGCCTTGCGCCGGGAGACGAGGACGAGGAAGCCGGTGAAGAGGGTCGCCAGCGCGGCCGGCACCAGGAAGGGGGGCGCCGCCCCGGCCTTCAGCGGCAGGCCGTGGGCCAGCACGAGGCTCAGGCCCGTGCCCGCGGCGCAGAGCAGGAGGGACACCGTGTAGCCGATGTAGGGATCCACCTCCCGGTGGATCTGCACATGGCGCAGGGCCCGGCGGAGGAGGAAGGGGATGAACCAGCCCTTCACCGCGATGGCGGCGGCGACCATGAAGAGGATGTGGGCGTGGTGGCCCAGCCCCATGGCGAGGGGCATGAGGCCCAGCAGCACCCCCTGCGCGACCGCCACCTGGATGGCCTTGTTGATGCGGCTGGTGGCCACCAGCGTGAAGTTGGTGAGCACGATCAGGGCGATGAGGAAGTCGGGCGACATGGGCTACACCAGCAGGAGGAGGAAGGCGAAGCCGGAGGCCAGGATGCCCGCCACGAGGAACTGGGGCACCTTGGTCATCCGGAAGCGGGCGGTGGCGCTCTCCACCAGGCCCACGGCCACGGCCAGGAGGCCCAGGCCGCCCAGGAACAGCAGCCAGTCCAGCCAGGACCGCCCGGTCGCGGGCAGCAGGAGGTCGACGAGCAGGGCGCCCAGCACCACCAGCTTCAGGCTCGCGCCGTAGAGCACCAGGGCGAAGGGACGGCCTGAATGATCCAGCACCATCACCTCGTGGATCATGGTCAGCTCCAGGTGGGTGTTGGGATCGTCCACGGGGATGCGGGCATTCTCGGCCAGGTAGACGATGGCCCAGCCGGCCAGCACGAGGATGAGCGGCCCCGTGAGGCGGACCCCCGCGGCGCCCGGGGACAGGAGCATGGGCGTGAGCGAGAGGCTGGCCGTGGCCTTCGCCAGGGCCGCGAAGCCCAGGAAGAGGGCGGGCTCGGCCAGGGCCGAGAAGGCCGCCTCGCGGGCCGCGCCCATGCCCTCGAAGCTCGAGCCCGTGTCGAGGGCCGAGAGGATCGTGAGGAAGCGGGCCAGGCCGAACAGGTAGGCGAAGAGGACCACGTCCCCCTCGAAGGCCACGGGCGCAGGGGTGTGGCCGAAGGGCACCAGGAGGGAGGCCACCAGGCCTGCGGCCACGGCGCCCACCGGGCCTGCGAAGAAGACCCAGGTGGTGGTCCGGCTGAACACCGCCTCCTTCCGGGCCAGCCTGGCCAGGTCGTAGTAGAGCTGCAGCACGGGCGGGCCGGTGCGCCCCGCCATGCGGGCCTTCACCTTGGCGATGAGGCCCGGAAGCAGCGGCGGGAGCAGCAGGGCCACCAGGAGGTGGAGGGCCACGTGCGAGGGGAAGACGAGGGAGCCGGGCATCTCAGACCACCATCCAGACCAGGAGCGTGAGCAGGGTGAGCAGGACGTAGAGCAGGTAGACGGGGAGCTGCCCCCCCTGGACGAAGCGCAACCGGGAGAGGCCCCGGGCCGACAGGCGCAGGGCGGGATCGGCGGCCCGGTCCAGCACCGGATCGGGCACGTGGCTCTCGTACCGCGCCGGCCCGGGGAAGATCCCGGAGACCCGCCCGCCCCGGCTCCGCGGCAGGAGCGCCCAACGCAGGCCCGAGACCGGCCCGTCCGCGAAGGAGGAGGCGGTGTACTGCATGCGGGCGCTGGGTTCGGCGTACCCGCAGTCCCAGGTGGGGAGCGCCGCGTCCCGCCGGCGGGGCCGCAGCCAGAGCCCCAGGACGAGGGCGAGGCCCAGCAGACCCAGCGCCAGGGCCGACAGCAGGGGGAGCCCCGCCAGGCCCGACAGGGGGGGCAGCCCGGTGGCCGCCGGGGCGCCCAGGGCCGCCACCCCCCGGTCCAGGGCCGGGGCCACCAGGGCCGGAGCCAGGCCGATCAGGGCGCAGGCCAGGACCAGGATCCCCATGGGTACGAGCAGGCTGCGCGGGACCTCCCGGGCGCCCTCCGCGGCGGCGGTGCGCGCCTGGCCCAGGAACACGGCGCCGAAGGCCTTCCCGAAGCAGGCCAGGGCCAGGGCGCCGATGAGGGCCAGGGCCGCGAGCACGCCCACGGACCAGGGCCAGCGCGAGAGGGCCAGCCCCCGGAAGGAGCCCAGGTAGAGGAGCCATTCGCTGACAAAGCCGTTGAGGGGCGGCAGGCCGCAGATGGCCCAGGCGCCGGCCAGGAAGGCCGCGGAGGTCCAGGGCATGCGGTGGCCCAGGCCACCCAGGCTCTCCAGGTTCCGGGTGCCCGTGGCGTGGGCCACGGAGCCCGCGGACAGGAAGAGCAGCCCCTTGAAGAGGCTGTGGTTGAGGACATGGAGCAGGGCCCCGGCGTAGCCCAGGACCTGGAGCACCGGATGGCCGAGGCTCTTCCCCATCGTGCCCAGGCCGAGGCCCATGAGGATGATCCCGATGTTCTCGATGGAGTGGTAGGCCAGCAGGCGCTTGAGGTCGTGCTGGCCCAGGGCGAGGGCCACGCCCAGGATGCCGGACAGGATCCCGAGGCCCAGCAGGACGGCGCCCCACCAGACCGGGGGATCGGGCGTCCACGACAACAGGCGCACCAGCCCGAGGATCCCCATCTTGATCAGCACGCCGGACATCAGCGCCGAGACGTGGCTGGGGGCGGCGGCATGGGCCGGTGGCAGCCAGATGTGGAGGGGCATGACGCCAGCCTTGAAGCCGAAGGCCAGGAGGCAGAGCACGAACACCGCCGTGCCGCTGCCGCTGGCGGCGAAGCCCCGGGGCAGCGCCGCGAAGGCCCCGGCGCCCTGCGCCGCCAGCACCCCGAAGGCCGCAAAGAGGCAGAGGCTCCCCGTGTGGGTGGCCACGAGGAAGATCCAGCCGGCCCGGCGGGTTTCGGGCTTGCGGTCCTCGGCCATCACCAGGAAGAAGGCCGCGATGGCCATCCCCTCCCAGCCCAGGAGGAAGACCAGGGGGTGGGCCGCTGCCACCAGCAGGGCCAGGGAGGCCGCCAGCGCGCCGTAGACCAGGCGGAGCAGACGGGCGCCCGGCCGCTCGCCCCAGTAGTCCAGGGCGAACACGGCCCCGCAGGCCGACAGCAGGAGCACGGGGAGGAGGAACCAGGCCGCGAGGGGATCCAGCACCAGCAGGCCGGGGGAGCCCAGGGGCGTCGCGGGCAGCACCAGCCGCCCGACCGCGCCCCCCGTCAGGACGCGCACGGCGGCGGCGATCCCCAGGACCGCGGCGGTTCCCATCAATCCCGCCGCCACCTCTCCGCCCCGCCTCCGGAGGACCAGCCCCGGGAGACCGGAGACCGCCGCCAGCAGGACCGCGAGAAGGTAGAGGCTCATCCCAGCAGCCTCCCCCTCAGGAGGAGCCAGAGGAACACCGCCAGCAGCGTGACCAGCACGTAGAGGATGTAGATGGAGAGGAAGCCCGGCTGGAGCCGGCGGAATCGCAGCAGGCGTGCCGCCGCCCGGCCGAACCAGGGCGCCACCAGGCCATCGCCGATGGCATCGTGGCCCTCGACCCGCAGGCTGTGCGGCAGGGGGAAGAGCCCCTTCAGCCGGCGCATCCGCACGGCGGTACCGGGGAGGAGGGCCGCCCAGAACGCCGAAAAGGAACTGCCGCTGTACTGCATCCGCGCGGAGGGGGCCGCGTAGCCGCAATCCCAGGTGGGCGGCGCCGGATCGGGGGTGGCGGGCCCGCGGCGGAGCCAGGCCCAGCCGGCGGCGGCGAGGAGCAGCAGGAGGCCCTCCAGGCCCAGGAGGACCCGCAGGTCCCGCCCCAGCCCCGGCGTCAGCAGGGCCGACCCCGGGGAGACCGGGAGCGCGGCGGCCACGGCCCGGTCCAGGAGCGGCAGCAGGAGGGGGCCGGCCAGGCCGATCCCCAGGCAGAGGCAGGCCAGGACCGCCATGGGAACGAGCATCGCCCCGCCGGGATCGTGGGCATGGGCCGCCGCCGGGCCGCGGGGATGCCCCAGGAAGAGGGTCCCGTAGAACCGCGCGAAGGCCACGGCCGCCAGCCCCCCGGTGAGGGCCAGGGCCACCAGGGCCAGCCCCGCCGACCAGGGATAGCCGCGCAGGAGCGAGGCGAAGAGGCCCCGGTAGAGGAGCCACTCGCTGAGGAAGGCACTGAAGGGCGGAAGGGCTGTCACCGCCAGCAGGGCCGGGAACAGCAGGAGGGCCGTGCGGGGCAGGCGGGCGGCCAGGCCGCCCAGCCCCTCCATGTCTCGGGTGCCCGTGGCGTGGAGGATGGAGCCCGAGCCGAAGAAGAGGAGGCTCTTGAAGGCCGCATGGTTCCAGACGTGGAAGAGGGCTCCGCCGAAGCCCAGGGCCACCAGCCAGGGATCGTGCGTGGCGCGGCCCGTCCAGCCCAGGCCCACGCCCATGACGATGATCCCCAGGTTCTCCACGCTCGAGTAGGCCAGCAGGCGCTTGTAGTCCCGCTGGGCCAGGGCGTTCCCCACGCCGTAGACCGCGGTAAGGGCCCCCAGCGCCAGGAGGCTCCCCCCCAGCCCGCGCGGGATCGCGGGCAGCAGGCCGGAGACCCGCAGCAGTCCATAGACGCCGGCCTTGAGCATCACGGCGGAGAGGATGGCCGACACGTGGCTGGGCGAACTGGCGTGGGCCGGCGGCAGCCAGAAGTGGAGGGGAAGGAGGCCGGCCTTGAATCCGAAGCCCAGGAGGGCCAGGACGAGGATCCAGGCGTCGAGCGCCTGGGGCGCGGCCGCCGGGAGAGGCATCCACAGGAGGCCGCCCATGCGTCGCGCCAGGAGGACGACCATGGCCGTCAGGAACAGGGTACCGGTATGGGTGCAGGCGAGGTACACCCAGCCCGCCTTCCGGACCTCAGGCCGCTCGTGCTCCGTCTCCACCAGGAAGAAGGCCGAGATGGCCATGGCCTCCCAGGCCATGATGAACAGGAGCCCCTGCCGGGCGAGGAACAGGAGCGTCATGGCCGAGACGAGCAGGCCGTAGAAGAAGCGCAGTGAGCGGCCCGAACCCTTCATGGCCAGGGGCCAGTACTCCGTCCCGTAGATGATCCCCAGGCCGGCGACCAGGTGGAGCGGCAGCAGAAAGGCCGCGGAGAGGGCGTCCACCTCCAGCCGCGCGGGGACGCCCCAGAAGGCGAAGTCCAACTGGGCTGGCGGGCCGCCCAGGAGGGCATGGAGGGCCCCGGCGAAGGCCAGGAGGGCCCCGGCCATCCCCAGGAAGGTCCCCGGCCGGTCGTCCCGGGCGACCAGCGCCACGAACGACGAGCCCGCCCAGCAGCCGGCGGCGGCGAGGATCAGGATCACGTCCAGCGTGGACATCGGACTCCCGGGCAGGAGGGCGTTCCCGGAAGTCCACGGGCCTTGGCGGCCCGGAGACGGGCCTGGATGCATGAACGGACGGGAGAGCTCCCGGCCATGGTACCCGATTCAGGTCCTCGAGGTCAGAAGACCCTCAGCAGGGCGATGTACCCCGTCGCCGATTTGACGCCGGAGATGTCGCTCTGGAGGCCGATGCCGAGGTCCACGCGCACGGCGGTGAACCACCAGAAGCCCGGCAGGTCGCCGGTGATGCCCACGCCGCTCACGCCGTAGGTCCTCTGGTCATCCAGGCTGCGGGCGTCGGCATGCTCGAGGCTGAGGGAGAGGCGCAGGTTCGGGCCCGTGGGGATGGCCATGCCGACCTTCTCATAGGCCACCCGATCCGCGGCGATGGCGTTGGCGCGGATGCCCGCGATGCGCACCACGCCCCCCAGGCCGCCCACGTCCAGGGCATTGAAGCGATCGAAGGCCCGGCCGCCGGCCCAGCCCGCCTCGCCGTGGAGCCAGAGGCCGGGCCGCAGCTCCCGGTCCAGGCTCAGGCTGCCGCCCCAGCGGCGGAAGTCCCCGCCCTCGGGCACGGCCTGGGGGTTCGAGGCCAGGCCGTAGGTGCCGTCGGGCCGCAGGCCCCAGCCGTGGAAGGCCCGCACCTGGAAGCCGCGGAACTGCCAGGAGGCCTGCAGGGTGCCCACCCGGGTGAGGCCCGAGGGGGGCAGCTCATAGCCGGGTGTGCGGTACTTGCTGTCGCCCTCGCTGAAGTCGTCGTAGCGGAAGTCGCCCCGGCCCTCGATGCGGAAGCCAGCCCCCAGGTCGTGGCCCAGCTCCAGACCGAGCTTCCCGAAGCGGCGGCCCACGCCGTCTTGGTCGGACAGGCGTCCGTTCACCACGGGGCGCTCGGTGCCCTTCAGCAGCATCACGGTGGCGTCGGCGCTGACGTCGAAGCCGGCGAGGCCCCGGGGGATGGTCAGGCTGGCGGTGTTGTAGAGGATGGCCGTGAGGGCGTTCAGCTGCACGCCCTTGCCGAAGGCGTTGTAGTCGAAGTAGAGGAGGCCGCCCAGGGGCACCACGGGGGGCGTGAGGCCCGGATCCACGAGGATCACGCCGGCCAGGGCCCGGCCGCTGCTCTTGGGCTTCTCCTCGATGCGCCGGGTGCCGTCCGCCTGCCGCGTGAAATACCGCGTCCCGTCCGGCGTCACCTTCAGCATGGTGGTCTTCGAGGTGCGGGCCGCGGCCCGGGCCGTCTCGAAGTCCGGACCGTTGAGCCGGAAATCGCTGTAGCGGAACCGGCGCTGCACCTGGATCACGCCGTCGGCGCTGGCCCAGCGCTCGAAGGTCTGGACCGAGACGGGCCGCAGCACCCCGGGCGCCACCTCCCCGTAGGTGAGGATCTCCCGCTCGCTCTTCACCGTGCCGGGCAGGCCGGAGCGTTCGCGATGCTCTTCGACCACCTGCCCCGTGGCCTCGTCGGCCACCAGATCGCCCCGGTAGAGGAGGGGATCGGCGTCCACGGGCGCGAAGGTCAGGCGCCGCCGGCCGGGGCCCGCGGGCCCGCCGTCCCGGTACCGGTAGCGCTCCGTGAGGCCCAGGGCCACGGGCAGGGACATGGACTGGCGGCTCTCGATGAGGGGCAGCTGCACCTCGCCGTCCAGCTTGGCCTTCACGCCATTGAGCAGGACCTCCTTCTGCAGCAGCTCCGGCCACTCCCCGGCCTTCTCGTAGTAGCCGAAGCGGAAGCCCAGGTCGCCGCCCCGGCCCGTGGGGGCCTGGATGTGCAGGTCCAGGTCCGCGTCGGCCTGGAGGGTGCGCACCGCGGCCCGGTCCCGCAGCTGGGCGGCCCGGATCTTCGCGAGCAGGGCGCCCACGTCGTAGGCGTCGGCGGCGGTGACGGCCACCTCGTGGCGCTCCTTCGGCAGGGGCGCCGCGGTCCAGGCGCCGGCGGCGTAGGTCCAGCGGCGGGCCTCACCCGCCCGGTTGCGCAGGGTGAGGTCCCCCTGGCCACCCTCCACGTCGTCGAAACCGGCCGGCAGCAGCACCGCCAGGCGGGCCGCGGGCCCGCCCCCGGGCACCACGAGGTGGCCCCCGTCGCCCATCAGGGTGGAGGCCAGGGGACCGGGATCGGCGGGCAGCCAGAGGGTCCAGGGCCGGCCCGGGAAGGTGTCCTGGGCCTTGGCCAGGAGGCCCCGCCACCGGGACGGGTCCGTCCCCAGGTCCTCCGGCAGCAGGGCGCCGCCCTCCACGGCGCCCCAGGCGGTCTCGTCGAGGATGGGCGCGGCCTGGGGATCGTAGGCCACGTAGATCCGCACGGCGGGGTTCTGGGCCTTCAGGGCCTGGGAGGCGCCGAGCAGAACCGGCAGTCGGCCCTCGCCCAGGGGCAGGCGCAGGCGCACCGTGGCAGCCGCCTTCAGCGGGCCCACCAGGGGCACCCAGGCCCGGCGGACGGCCTCCAGCTGGGCCGCATCCCGGTTGTCCTTCGGCACCAGGGCCGCCGTGTCCGCACCCCTCAGATCGAGGTCCGCGGGGCGGGGCGTCTCCACCCGCAGGGGGACCTGGGCCGTCAGCGGGAGGACGAGGATGGGGATCAGGAGGGAGCTGCGACGCGCCAAGGGGCCTCCGGGCATCCCAAGAGGCTAGCGCGGGACGGCCGGCCGTTCCGTGAATTCCTGGTTCCCCGGCCCTTTCCGCTATGCTCGGAGTTCACATGCGCTTCACGGTCAAGCTCACCCATGCCAACGGCGAAGTCCTGGTCCGGGACTACGAGGCGGACAGCGCCGAGGCGCTGCAGGCCCGGGTCCTGGCCGAGGGCGGGTTTCCCCTGGAGGTCACCCGCACGGACACGGCCTTCCGCAGCCGGGCTCAGCTCAAGACCGAATCGCTCGTGCTGTTCAACCAGGAACTGCTGGCCCTCCTGAAGGCGGGCATCCCCCTGCTGCAGTCGCTGGAGCTGCTGGTGGGCCACGGGAAGGACCCCCTCCTGCGCCGCAGCCTCACCCAGGTGGTCGAGCTGGTGCGCGAGGGCATGTCCTTCTCCGATGCCCTGGAGCAGGCCGGCACCTTCCCCCCGGTGTACCGCAGCAACGTGGTGGCCGGCGAGCGCAGCGGCACCCTGCCGGAGGTGATCGCCCGCTGGCTCTCCTTCCAGAAGTTCGCCCAGTCCAGCCGCCGCCGCATCATCGAGGCCCTCTTCTACCCCGGCTTCCTCGTGCTGGTGCTGGTCATCGCCCTGGGCGTGATCTTCAACGTCGTGCTGCCCCGCTTCGCGGAGTTCTACGCCGGGGGCGATGTCCCGATGCCCATCATCACCAAGGTGCTCCTGGGCATCGGCAACGCCGTCAGCTCCACGATGTGGGTGCAGGGCGGGATCCTCGTCGCCCTGGCCGTCTTCGCCCGCTGGCTGGCCGCCTCCGAGGCGGGCCGCAAGCTGGCCGAGCGGGGCCTGCTGAAGCTGCCCAAGGTCGGCACCCTCTACCGCATGTACCACTCCAGCGTCTTCTCCCGCACCCTGGGCGTCCTGCTGGCCGGCGGACTGCCGGCCGTGCAGGCCCTGGAGGTGGTCCAGCGCACCAGCCCCTCGGAGCGTATGAAGGCCGGCCTCCACGACGTGACCGAGCAGGTGCGGGCCGGCGGCAGCCTCCACGGCGCCCTGGACCGCGCGAAGCTGCTGGATCCCCTGGCCGTGGAGATGGTGCGGGTGGGCGAGCAGAGCAGCGCCCTGCCCGAGATGCTGGACCACGTGGCCGACTTCTTCGACCAGGAAGTGGAGAAGGCCACCACCGCCGTCACCACCCTCATCGGCCCCATCCTCATCCTGTTCATGGGCGTGGTGGTCCTCGGCCTGCTGCTGGCCGTCTACGTGCCCCTCTTCAACGCCGGGAACATGGTGCAGTAGCTACCGGTACCGCGCCTTCAGCCACTTCTGGGGATCCTGGGGCTGGGCCAGGTGGCGCACCTCGAAGCCCAGGCGGGGGCCGTCCACGGTGTCGCCCACGGCGCCCACGGCCTCGCCCCGCTTGAGGATCTGGCCCTTGGCCACGGCGAGGCCCTGGAGGTGGGTGTACAGCGTGTACCAGCCTCCGCCGTGGTCCAGGATCACCATGGGGCCGTAGCTCTGGTAGAAGTCGGCGAAGACCACGCGGCCCTCGGCCACCGCCTGCACGGGCGCCCCCAGCTGGGCCGTCACCAGGAGCCCGCTCTGCATGGTCTTCGTGTGGAATTTGGGGTGCAGGTGCTCGCCGAAGCCCTGGGCCAGGGTCCCGGCCACGGGCTGGGGCAGGTCGCCCCGCAGGGAGGCGAAGGAGACGGAGGATTCAAAGGCCTCCGCCCGGGGCCGGTTCAGCAGGCCCGTGAGCATGCGCTCCAGCTGCAGGGCCTCCTCGGCCAGCTCGGCCTGCACCTGCTTCTGGGCCGCCTCGTCCTTCTGGAGGCCGTCCAGGAAGCCGTTCAGCCGGTCCTCCTGCACCCGCAGAGCCGCCTGGAGCCCGGCCGCCTCCCGCTCCTCCACGGCCAGCCGCGCCAGCACGGCCCTCAGGGCGACCTCCTTCGCGGCCAGATCACCCTTGAGGCGCTGGATCTCGTCCAGCTGCTTGCGCTCCTGCAGGCGGGCCCAGGCCAGCATGCGGCCCTTCACCAGCCAGGCGTCGGGGTCCTTGAAGGTCGTGGTGAGGCCCAGCTCGCCCAGGGGCCCCAGCGCCTGCATCCAGCGCACCTGCTTGCGCAGCGCCTCCCGAAGCTTCGCCACCTCGCCCTGGATGCGGACCTGCTCCCGCGTGATCCGCTCGACCTCCGCCTGTGCCTGGTCGCGGCGGAGGTGGGCCCCGTCCAGCTGCGCCTGGACCCGGTCCCGCTGCAGGGAGATGCCCTGGAGGTCCACCAGCACGCCCTTCCGGCGCTTCTTCAGGGCCTCCAGCTGCTGGTCCACCTGGGCCATCCGGCCCTGGAGGGCGGCCAGCTTCTGGCGCAGCTGCGCCGGATCCTGGCGGGACTGCGCCCCGAGGATCCCCGCGAGCAGGAGGAGAGAGCCGGCGCGGCGCACGGACCTACTTGGCGCGCTTGGCGCTCCCCTTGGCGCCCCCCGTGGGCAGCAGCATGGCCAGGGCGCCCAGCAGCAGGGGCCCGCCGATGGAGAGGGGCAGGGCCAGGGGCGAGAAGGGGTCCGAGGGCAGCTGGGCCATGGGCAGCAGCCGCACGATCACGTCCAGGGCCTTCACCTGTCCCGCGGACCAGCCCATGTCCTGGCCGAAGTCCAGGAAGAAGCTCAGGCGCGGGCCCAGCTCCCGGAGCAGCAGGGTCAGCAGCAGGGCCAGGCCCGCGCTGGATTTCAGCAGCCGCGAGAGCAGCACGGCCCAGAGCAGCATCTGGAGCCCCAGGAGGAGGCCATGCAGATCCGCCCGCAGCAGTTCCGGCGGCCAGGCCTGGCCCACCAGGCGCCAGCACAGGGCCCAGACCGGGATGAGCGCCACCTGGGAGAGGAACAGGCCGTGGACGAAGCCCAGGCCCGTGCCCAGGAAGAACCCCTTCACCCGCTCCCCCGTTGCGGCGGCCGCCGTCCACTGGCTCACGGGCACGAAGGCGCCCAGCAGCACCACCAGGGAGACCAGCCAGTACATCACCCCCTGGAGGTTGCCCACGGCGTAGCTGCGCAGCGAATCCGCCCCCAGCGGCACCGTCGTGCCGAAGGCCACCACCTGCGAGCCGTCCGGCCCCTGCTGGCCGCGGATGCCCATGAGCACCAGCCCCGTGAGGAAGAGGCAGGCCAGCGCCCAGCCGATGCGCAGCTTCGAGCTTCCGAAACGATCCATGCGAACTCCCCGGGATGCCTCGATGATACCGGGGCCTCAGCCCGGGTCACCGCAGGCCCGTACCTCCGCCCTGGCCGGTCGCCAGTCGGGCCCCAGAGCCAGGGCCTTCCGGGCCGCCTCCTTCGCCTGGTCACGGCTCCCCAGGCGGCGTTCCGCCTGGGCCAGGACCAGCCAGAGGCCGATTGCATCTGGCTTCGTGGCAAGGCCTCGCCGCGCAGCGCGTGCAGCCGCGGAGGGATTGCCTGCCAGGCCCTCGGTGTCGGCGAGGAGCTGCCAGAGATGGAAACTTGTCCGGTTGGTGGCGAGTCCCCGCTCGACCACCTGCCGCGCCGAGGCCAGCGCCGGTTCGGAATTCTTGCCCCTGGCTCTTTCAATCCGGGCCTCGGCCAGGAAGACCTGGGCCTGGGCCCACCGGCTCCGGTAGTGGTCCGGACGGAGGGCCATGCCCCGGGCCGCTGCCCGGTGAGCCCGTGCCAAGCCGGGGACGGGATCACCCCCCTGCTGCGCGATCTGCTCGGCACCGATGGCCTCCATCAGGGCACGGTCCCACCAGCCATAGGCGTTGGCCTCGTAGAGGGCCTGGCTCTTATCGAGGGCTTCCAGACCCGCCCGGATGGCTTCACTGGGGTCCTGCCCCTGGGCTCCTGCCCAGCGGGCCTGGAGGCAGCAGGCCTCTCCCAGGATTTGCAAGCCGTAGAAGTCCGGTCCACCCCGCTCGAGGTGGACCTGGCAGGTCCTGCGGGCCCGTTCCAGCAGGCCACCAGGGTCCCGCCCCCGGGACAGCCAGAATCGTGCTTCGATCAGGTCCAGCTCCGCCTGTTCGAGGGCCGCCGGCGGGTACAGGGCACGGGCCTCTTCCAAGGCTGGACGCGGGTCCTCGCCCCAGATGCGCTGGACCGCACCCAGGGTCCAGGCCACCCCCTTGAGGCAGGTGTCCTTCCACTGGTCCTGCGGAACCTGGGTCTTGATCAGGCGCACCGCACCTTCCAGGAGGGGACGGCCGTCGGTACCGTGGGCCGATTCGTAGATGGCCTTCCGCATCCGGAGGCCAGCCAGCTTGTCCACCAGGGTCGGATCGCCGGGCTGGATCCGGAGTGCCCGCTCGAACAAGGCTTCGCCCTGGCGGAAGGCGGGCTCGGAGGCGCCCCCTTCGTTGCTCACACGGACAGTGACATCGGTCAGTTCCTCGATGGCGCGCTCCAGGAGGCTGGCATCGCTGGGTGCCCGGGCCATCCCTTCGGCCAAGGCCTTTCGGGCCTGGGAGAGGAGGTCGTTCCGGCCGATCAGGTCCCCATCCGCCTGGCGGAGAAACGCCTGGCGCCGCAGGGCCTCCCACTCGAGCCCCTTGGCCTCCACCAGCCAGGGGGTGGCTGCGAAGGCCTCCCGGCACTTCCGGACACAGGTGTCAGGGTCCCCCAGGAGCCAGGCCACCTGGGCCTCCCCGAAGGCGGGTGCATCGAGGGATTGCCCCCGGCTGAGGGAGAAGCAGGCCAGGGCCCGGTTGCCCCAGCGATCCATGAGACGGCGCCGGACAGCTTCCACGGCCGGGTGGGAGAACCCCTCCGCGACCTCGCGGTTCAGATCGCGGCCGAAGAGGTGAACCAGCGCGGTGCCCAGGGCATAGGCACATTCGGGAGACCGGAATCCCTCCTCCCAGGCCCGCTCCAACTCGGCAAGCGCAGCATCATCCTCCCGCAGGGCCAAGCCGAGGCGACCGAGCGCGTAGTGGCCGGGACCATCCGCGGCGCGCCCGAGCTGGGCCATTTCCGTGCGGATGCGATCCCCGCCCTGCCGCAGGCGGGCCTCGGCGGGACGGAGGTCGTGGACCGGCATCAGGCGCTCCAGGCGCAGGAAGTCCTCGAGGTCCTTGACCTCGAAGCCGAACCGTGTGGCCGCCTCGGTCTGCCGGATCGCCTGGATCCGCGTGTGGAGGTTCCAGCCCAGGAGGGTCGCCAGCAGGAGCCCGGATACCGCCACCGTCGTCGCCAGGGTCCGGTGGCGCCGGATTCGTCGCCAGGCCCATCCGTGCCAAGGCAGGGGCCGGGCCAGGATGGGTTCTCCCGCCAGGAAGCGGCGGAGGTCCGCTTCCAGATCGAAGGCCGTGGCGTACCGGCGGGCCGGATCCGGATCCAGACAGGTGGCCACGATGGTATCGAGATCCCGGGGCAGGTCCGGGCGGCGGCCCCGCAGGACGGGGGCCTCGCCCCGGGCCTGGCGGTCCAGCAGGCCCACGACTGTGGTGGCCTCGAAGGGCGGCACACCGGAGAGCAGGGCGTAGAGGGTGGCGCCGAGGCTGAAAATGTCGTCGGACGGGGACGGCGCCTCGCCCCGCGCCTGGGCGGGACTCATGAAGGCCGGCGTCCCCGAGAAGGCCCAGGTGAGCGTGAGGTCGGACCTCGCCAGATCCCGTGCCAAGCCGAAGTCCACGACCCAGGGTTTGAGGCTCCCGTCCTCCAGTCGCTCCACCAGGATGTTCTGGGGCTTCAGGTCCCGGTGCACGAGGTTGGCCTGGTGGGCCGCGTGGATGGCCCCGGCCACATCCGCCAGCAGGCGGGCCGCCGTTTCCGGGTCCGGATCGGGGCGGAGTTCCGAGAGGGGGGTGCCCTCCACGAGATGCATGACGATATGCGGTGCGTTCGGGTCCACGCCCACCTCGTGGATGGGGCAGACATGGGGATGGACCACCAGGGCCTGGTGCCGGGCCTCCCGCAGGAAGCGGAGTACCTCCTCCAGGGCCCCGCCGGTGATCCGCTTCAGCGCCACCCGGCGCTGGAGGAGGGGATCCCAGGCCTGGTGCACCCGGCCCATGCCTCCCCGACCGAGTTCGGGCCCGATGAGAAAGCGCCCCACGCGGGGGCAGAAGGGATCCCGGGCCCATTCGGGGAGGCCCGCAGCCGGATCGGAGCTTGGGTGAGTGGACATGAATGTCCGATTATCCGCCCCCGCCCTGGAACGCGGGTCACGATCCGCCCCCCTACCGCGCCGCCAGCACCCGCTGGAGATGGGCCTTCACGTCCTCCAGGCGCTCGGGCAGCACCGCCACGAAGACCGTGTCGTCGCCGGCCAGGGTGCCCATCTGGCCGGATGCGGGCTCGCGGTCCAGGGCGAGGCCCAGGGCCTGGGCGAAGCCCGGCGCCGTGCGCAGCACCAGCAGGTTCGGCGGCACCGCCGCCAGCTGCACCTCGGGCATGGCCTGGGCCCCGGTCTCCACGCGGCGGTAGCGGCCCTGGACCTTCTGCACCCCCAGGCGCTTCAGGCGCCGGGACAGGGTGGACTGCGTCAGCTCGTGGCCCTCCGTGGCCAGGCGCGCCAGCAGGTCCGTCTGGTCCGTGATGGGGTGGGCCTCCAGCAGCCGGAGGATGAGCTCGTCCACATGCATGCCCCCACGGTGCATGAATGTGCATATTTTGACAAGACCAAAAAAAGGAAAAGCGGGACCCCACATGAAGGCGGATTCCCACGGAAGGCAGGAGAAAAGACTTTAAAGATTGTTCTTATGGTTCTTCTTTATATCCCCTGCGGTTCTCGACGTCCCTCAGCGTTCCCGCTCCTTCGCCTCGAAGTCACGACATTTCCGCTTGCATCGAGCCGAATGGTCGTGCATATTATGCATTCTCGTGCCGGATTATGCAGATCCTTGCACGTCCATGCAGAGGATCCCGCATGTCCGCCGCCCCGACGCTTCCCGCCCTGCTGCCCACCTACACGCCCTACCCCTTCCCGGTGGTGCGGGGGTCGGGCGACCGCATCTTCGATGACGCGGGCCGGGCCTACTGGGACTTCTACGGCGGGCATTGCGTCTGCGCCACGGGCCACGGGCACCCGGCGGTGGTGAAGGCGGTGGCGGATCAGGCCGCGACGCTGCTCTTCTACTCCGCCGCCGCGTCGCTCCCCGTGCGGGACGCGGCCGCCGCGGCCATCACCGCCTTCGCGGGCATGGACTCGGTGTTCTTCTGCAACAGCGGCGCCGAGGCCAACGAAAACGCGCTGAAGGTGGCCCTGCTCCTCACGGGCCGTTCGAAGCTGGCCGCCTTCGAGGGCGGCTGGCACGGCCGGACGACGCTGGCCCTTTCCGTCACCGACGACCCGAAGATCACCGAGCCCTTCGCCGCCCACCTGACCTCCTGCCTGCGGCTGCCCTTCGGAAACCTGGCCGCGCTGGAGGCCGCGGACTTCTCCGAGGTGGCCGCCGTCATCCTGGAGCCCATCCAGAGCATGGCCGGCATCAAGACCGCGCCGAAGGCCTGGTTCCAGGCCCTGCGCGCCAAGTGCGACGCCACCGGAACGCTGCTCGTCTTCGACGAGATCCAGACGGGCATGGGCCGGCTGGGCACTCCCTTCGCGGCCCAGTTCTACGGCGTGCGGCCCGACCTGCTGACCTCCGCCAAGGGCCTGGCCTCCGGTGTGCCCATGGGTGCCGTGCTCATGACCGCCGCCGTGGCCGCCAGGCTGAAGGCCGGCGACCTGGGCAGCACCTTCGGCGGCGGGCCCCTGGCCTGCGCCGCCCTGCTGGCCACCGTGGAGACCCTCCAGGCCGAGGCCATGCCCGCGAACGCCAGCGCCGCCGCGGCGCGGCTGCGGACGGAGCTCCAGGGCACCGCCGTCACGGAGGTGCTGGGCGAGGGCCTCCTGCTGGGCCTGCGTTGCACCCGGGCCGCGGAGCTGAAGAAGCACCTCCTCGCCCACCGCATCCTCGTGGGCGGCTCCGGCGATCCCACCGTCCTGCGCCTCATGCCCCCCCTCAACGTCAGCGCCGAGGCCCTCGACGCCCTCGTCGCCGCCATCCAATCCTTCGCCGCCTGATCCGGAGTCCCCCCATGAAGCACTTCACCCGCATCGCCGACCTGGGCCCCGAGGGCGTCCAGCGCATCCTCGCCACCGCGGCGGCCTGGAAGCAGAACCCGCCGGGCGCCATCTTCGCCAACCGCATCCTGGGCATGGTGTTCTTCAATCCCAGCCTGCGCACCCGCGCCAGCTTCGAGGCGGCCATGCTGCGGCACGGCGGCCACGCGATCGTGCTGGAGGTGGGGGCGGGCACCTGGAAGCTGGAGGACCGGGACGGCGCCGTGATGGACGGCGACCGGGCCGAGCACGTCCGCGAGGGCGTGCCCGTGCTGGGCCGCTACGCGGACGCCCTGGCCGTGCGGACCTTCTCCCACGGCGACGGCGACGACGTGGACGAGCGCGATCCCGTCATCAATGCCTTCCGGCGCTTCTCCACCGTGCCCGTGCTGAGCATGGAGAGCGCCCGGGAGCATCCCCACCAGGGCCTGGCCGACCTCCTCACGATCCAGGAGGCCCACGGCACCACGAAGGTGCCCGTGACCCTCACCTGGGCCCCCCACATGAAGCCCCTGCCCAAGGCCGTGCCCAATTCCTTCCTGCTCACCGCCGCCGCCTGCGGCGCGGAGATCCGGGTGGCCGCGCCGAAGGGCTACGAGCTGGCGCCCGAGGTGCGGGCCGAGGCCGAGGCCTACGCCGCCGCCACCGGCGGGAAGATCATCTACACGGAGGACCAGGCTGCCGCCCTCGAGGGCAGCGCCGCCGTCTACGCCAAGGCCTGGGGCCCCTCCACCACCTCGGGCTTGCCCGCGGCGCCCATGGCGGAACTGGGCGCCTGGATGCCCACCGCCGCCCACCTGGCCCAGGCCGCGAAGGAGGCCGTGTTCCTCCACTGCCTGCCCGTGCGCCGGAACCTCGAGGTCCACGACAGCGTCCTCGACGGCCCCTGGAGCCGCGTGGTGGACGAGGCGGAGAACCGCTTCCACGTCCAGCGCGCCACCATCCACGCCCTGCTCTCCCAGGCCTGATCCCCCCTCCGCCCCTCCGAGGTTCCCGATGCCCCTCTCCCCCAATCCCTACGCCGCCCTCAAGGAAGCCTCCCAGTACGTCCGCCTGTTCCGCGGCAAGACCTTCGTGGTGAAGGTGGGCGGCGAGGTGCTGGCGGAACCCAAGCTCCGGAAGGCCCTCTGCGAGCAGCTGGCCCTGCTGTGGTCCTTCTCCATCCAGGTGGTGGTGGTGCACGGCGGCGGGGCCGAGCTCGACGCGGTCTGCGAGGCCATGCACATCCCCGTGCAGAAGGTGGCGGGCCGGCGGGTGACCAGCCCCGAGGTGCTGGACGCCGCCAAGATGGTCTTCGCCGGCCAGGTGCACATGGACCTTCTCGCGGAGTTGCAGGCCGCCGGCGTGCCCGCCGTGGGCCTCACGGGGCTCGACGCGGGGCTGGTGAAGGCCACGAAGCGCCCGCCCATGTCCGTGGTGCCCGACGGCGCCACCGAACCCGAGCTGGTGGACTTCGGCCTGGTGGGCGACATCGAGGCCGTGGATCCCGGCGTGCTGAGCCACCTGCTGGAGGGCGGCTTCATGCCCGTGGTCGCGCCCCTCTCCGGCGGGGAGGACGGCGCCATCTACAACACCAACGCCGACACCATCGCCGCCAGCCTGGCCGTGGCCCTCAAGGCGGAGAAGCTCTTCTTCCTCCTCTCCGTGCCCGGCCTGCTGAAGGACGTGGCGCGGCCCTCGTCGCTCATCCCCCACGCCACCCTGGCGGAGCTGGCGGCCTACGAGGCCAAGGGCATCGTGAGCGGCGGCATGCGGCCCAAGGCCGCGGCCCTGAAGGCAGCCCTCGCCGGCGGCGTGCCCAGCGCGCACCTCGTGAGCGGCGTGGCCCCGGACGCCCTGCTGGCGGAGGTCTTCACCAACGAGGGCAGCGGGACGATGGTCGTGCCGGGCCTGCCGGAACCCGCCGAGGTCCAGCCATGAATCCCGCCGAGCTGCTCACGCTCCTGGTGGGGACGCCCAGCGTCTCCGGTGAGGAGGGCCCCTTGGCCGACCGGGTGCAGGATCTCGTGGCCGGGAAGGGCTTCGAGGTCCACCGCACGGGGGCCAACCTCTGGTTCACCCTCGGGAAGGCCGGCGGCCCCCGGCTGCTGCTGAACTCGCACTTGGACACGGTCCCGCCCTGCGCGGGCTGGTCCGGCGATCCCTTCACGCCCGTCTGGCATGGCCCGCGGCTCCAGGGCCTCGGCGCCAATGACGCCAAGGGCAGCGTGGCCGCCCTCCTCCTCGCCGCCTTCGAGCTGTCCGCCCAGCCCCTCCCGGGCGAGGTGGTGGTGGCCCTCACGGCGGAGGAGGAGACCGGCGGCGCCGGCATCGCCACCATCCTCGATCAGCTGGGCCCCCTGAACGGCGCCGTGGTGGGCGAGCCCACGGGCCTGCGGGTCTGCGCGGCCCAGCGGGGCCTCCTGGTGCTGAAGTGCACGGCCCGGGGCCAGAGCGGCCACGTGGCCCACGCCCAGATGCTGGGGACCCAGAATGCCATCCACAAGGCCGCCCGGGACATCACCCGCGTCGCCGAACTGGACTTCCCGCCCCACCCGCTCCTCGGCACCCAGAAGGCCCAGGTCACCCAGATCCAGGGCGGCCTGCGGCGGAACCAGGTGCCGGATGCCTGCGAGTTCTTCGTGGACCTCCGCACCAGCCCCGACCAGGACCACGAGGCCCTGGCCGCCCAGTTCCGGGGCCTCCTGGAGAGCGAGGTGGCCGTCCACTCCAAGCGCTACCTGCCCAAGGGCACGGATCCCGGCCACCCCATCGTCCAGGCGGCCCTGGCTGCGGCGGGGAAGGCGGGCCCCGTGGGCTCGGGCACCACCTCGGACTGGGCCTTCCTGGGCGACGTCCCCGCCGTGAAGGTCGGCCCCGGCGACACCTTCCGCAGCCACCGCCCCGACGAGTACCTCACCCTCCCCGAGCTGGAGGCCGGCGCCGCCTTCTACGCCAAGCTCGCCCCCGCCTTCTTCAAGGCCGTGGCCGTGAAGGAGGCCCTCCATGGGTAGCACCCTCTGGGCGAAGGACCTGCCGCTGGACGCCGCCGTCCACCGCTTCACGGTGGGGGAGGACCCGGACACGGACCTGGCGCTGCTGCCCTGGGATGCCCGGGGCAGCGCGGCCCATGCGCGGATGCTGGCGGCCACGGGACTCATCCCCGCCGCCGACGCCGAGGCCCTCGTCCGCGCCCTGCGGCGCATCGCGAACCTCGCCGAGCAGGGCGCCTTCCCCATCAGCCCCGAGCAGGAGGACGGCCACACCGCCATCGAGGCCGACCTCACCCGCTGGCTGGGGCCCGCGGGCCAGCGCATCCACCTGGCCCGCTCGCGCAATGACCAGGTGATCCTGGCCCTGCGCCTCTACCTACGGGACGCCCTCCTGCGCCTGGGCCTCCGGGCCGCGGATCTGGCGGAGGCCTTCCTGGCCTTCGCGCGCACCCACGAAGCCACCCCCCTGCCGGGCTACACCCACCTGCGGCGGGCCATGCCCAGCACCTTCGGCCTCTGGGCCGCGGCCTTCGCCGAGGGGCTGCTGGAGGAGCTGGAGGCCCTCCAGGGCGTCCACGGCCGGCTGGACCGCTGCCCCCTGGGCTCCGCCGCGGGCTTCGGCGTGCCCCTGCCCATCGACCGCGAACTCACGGCGAAGCTCCTGGGCTTCTCGAAGGTGCAGCGCAGTCCGGTGGACGTACAGAACAGCCGGGGCCGCCACGAGGTGGCCGTGCTCCAGTGGGCCGCCTCCGTGGGCGGCGTGCTGGAGAAGTTCCTCTGGGACGTTGCCCTCTACAGCACCGAGGAGTTCGGCTTCCTGGGCCTGCCCGACGCCTTCACCACGGGCTCGAGCATCATGCCCCAGAAGAAGAACCCCGACGTGGTGGAGCTGGCCCGGGGCCGCTGCCGCGAGCTGCGGGGCTGGGCCGGGCTGGTGCAGGAGGTGGCCTCGGGGCTGCCCTCCAGCTACCACCGGGACCTGCAGCTGCTGAAGCGGCCCCTCGTCACGGGCCTGCGGGCCGCGGACGAGCTGCTGGCCGTCCTAACCCGGCTGGTGCCCGCCCTCCAGGTGAAGGCCGAGGCCGCCGACGCCGCCTGCGCCGACGAGCTCTACGCCGCCCACCAGGCCTACGTCCTCGTGGGCCAGGGCCTGCCCTTCCGCGAGGCCTACCGGAAGGTGGCCCAGCAGCTCCAGGACGGCAGCTTCGCCCCCGACCGCGGCGCCCTCACCGCCACCCACCTGGGCGGCGCCGGCAACCTGGCGCTCGACGACCTCGACGCCGACCTCGCCCGGGCCCGCGCCTGGATCGAGGCCCGGCATCAGGCCCACGCCCAGGCCGAGGAGGCCCTGTGGGCGAACTGAAACGGACCTTCCCACCGCAGAGCGCGCAGAGAAAAGCGATCCTTCCTCCGCGTTCTCGGCGTTCCCCGCGGTTGGCGGGTTTCCTCCCTCTGATCCTGAAAGGCCTCCCATGACCAAGCTCGCGGTCCTCGCCTTCTCCGGTGGTCTCGACACCTCCTTCTGCGTGCTCTACCTGAAGGAGCAGGGCTACGACGTGGCCACGGTCACGGTGAACACGGGCGGCTTCTCGGTGGAGGAACTGGCCCGCATCGAGGCCCAGTCCCCGAAGCTGGGTGCCGTGAAGCACGTCACTGTGGACGCCCGCGCCGACCTCTTCCAGGGCTACCTGCGCTACCTCGTCTACGGCAACGTTCTGCGGGGCCAGATGTACCCGCTCTCCGTGTCGGCGGAGCGGGTCTGCCAGGCCCGCGCGGTGGCCGAACTGGCCAAGGAGCTGGGCGCCGCGGCCCTCGCCCACGGCTCCACCGGCGCCGGCAACGACCAGGTGCGCTTCGACGTGGCCTTCCGGGCCCTGGCGCCGGAGCTGGAACTGCTCACGCCCATCCGGGACCTGGGCCTCTCCCGCGCCGAGGAGATGGCCTATTGCGCCGAGCGCGGCGTGGTCTTCCCCGAGAAGACGAAGGACTACTCCATCAACGAGGGCATGTGGGGCACCAGCGTGGGTGGCCGGGAGACCCTGGACCCCTGGACCACCCTGCCCGAGGCGGCCTTCCCCGTGGGCGAGATCGGGGCCCCGGCGCCCAGGACCCTCGTCCTCGGCTTCGAGCGGGGCGTACCGACCTCCCTGGACGGCCAGCCGATGGCTCCCGTGGCGCTCATCGCCCAGCTCAACGCCCTGGGCCGGCCCTACGGCATCGGCCGCGGCGTCCACCTGGGCGACACCATCCTGGGCATCAAGGGCCGCGTGGGCTTCGAGGCCCCGGCCGCGCACCTGCTCATCAGCGCCCACCGGGAGCTGGAGAAGCTGGTCCTCAGCGGCAAGCAGCTCTTCTGGAAGGAGAGCCTGGGCAACCTCTACGGCAGCCTGCTCCACGAAGGCCACTTCTTCGATCCCCTGGCCCGGGACCTGGAGGCCTTCCTCGAATCCAGCCAGGACCGGGTGTCCGGCGAGGTGCGCCTCACACTGCATCCCCGGGCCTTCGTGGTGGAGGGCGTCCAGTCGCCCTGCTCCCTGATGGACCCGCGCATCGCCACCTACGGCGAGGCCAACAAGCTCTGGACCGGGGCCGAGGCCGCCGGCTTCGCCAAGCTCTTCGGCGTCCAGCAGACCCTCACCCTCAAAGCCAAGCCGAACTGATTCCGAGGTCCCCCATGATGCGCATCCACGTCGACAAGCTCGCCTCGGTCACCCGGAACCTCCGGCTGGGCCGCACGCTCACCCTCTCCCCGGAGATCCTCCTGGAGGAGGGCTCCGTCATCGCCTGCCGGGTGCGGGGCGAGAAGACCACCTACAACCAGCTGGAGGACCCCCACGGCCGCATGAGCACGCTCCACGACGGGGACATCCTCGTGGGCGCCCTGGGCCACCGGAACGCGCTGCAGGGCTACGAGGGCGTCATGCCCACGAGCCTCAAGCCCGGCGACACGGTGAACCTCCTCAACATGGGCGGCGTCCTCGGCACCTGCCTCTCCCACAACCCGGACGTGGGCAGGCCCTTCGAGCTGGAGGTGCTGGGCCAGGTGCTCGTCTTCCCCGAGTTCCAGTCCCGCTCCGGCCAGCCCGCCCACATCCGCATGGGCGCCCTCCAGGGCACCAGCCTCGCGCCCCACTGCCCGGTGGTGTACGTGGCGGGCACCTGCATGAACGCGGGCAAGACCGCCGCCGCCTGCGCCAGCATCCGCGTGCTCAGCCGGGCGGGCTACCGCGTGGGCGCCTGCAAGCTCACGGGCGTGTCGCTCATGCGCGACGCCCTGGCCATGCGGGACTACGGCGCCGAGGTAGCCCTGGACTTCACCGATGCCGGCATCGTCTGCACGGACGCCGGCAGCGCCGCGGGCGTGTCGCGGGTCATCTTCTCCGAGCTGGCGGCCCACGGCGTGGATGTCATCGTGGCGGAGACCGGCGACGGCATCATGGGCGAGTACGGCGTGCAGGCCATCCTCTCGGATCCCGACCTGCGCAGTCTCGCGGGGGCCTTCCTGCTCTGCGCCAACGACCCCGTGGGCGCCGCGGGGGCCGTGGCCGACCTCAAGCAGACCTACGGCATCCAGACCGACCTGGTGGCCGGCCCCGCCACGGACAACCGCGTGGGCGAGCGCTTCGTGGCCACCCTCGGCCTCCCCGCCCGCAACGCCCGCGCCGACGCCGAGGCCCTCGGGAAGTACGTCCTCGGCCTCGTCGAGCCCAGGCTTTCGGCCAGGGTTTGAACGTTTTCTCACCACAGAGAACGCGGGGAACGCAGAGCAGGACAAAACCTCCTTTCTGTCCTCAGCGTTCTCGGCGTTCTCCGCGGTTGGCTGTTTTCCTTCGGGTGCCTTCATGACTTCAGTCGATGTCCTCATCCTCGGCGCCTCCGGCTACGGCGGGGGGGAGCTGCTGCGCTGGCTCTCCATGCACCCGGCGGTGGCCTCGCTGCGGGGCACGGCCCGGAGCCACGCGGGGAAGGCCTTCCACGCCCAGCATCCGCACCTGCGGGGGCTGGTGGACGGCGCCTTCGAGGCGGAACCGGACTGGGCGGCGCTCGCCGCCTGCCCGGCGCCGGTGCTCGTCTCGGCCCTGCCCCACGGCGAGCTGGCGAAGCAGTGGCCCGGCTTCCAGGCGGCGTGGAGCGGCCTTGGCCTGGCGGAGCGGCTCACCGTCATCGACCTCTCCGCGGACTTCCGGCTGGATCCCGCCTGGGTGTACGGCCTGGCGGACTGGCAGCCGGAACGGATGAAGGGCGCCCGGCGCATCGCCAACCCCGGCTGCTTCGCCACGGCCCTGCAGCTGGCCCTGCTGCCCCTGGCGGGCTGGAAGCCGGCCTTCGTGGCCGTCACCGCCGCCACGGGCTCCTCCGGGTCCGGTGCCGCGCCCTCGGACACCACCCACCATCCCACCCGGGCGAACGACTTCCGCGCCTACAAGGTGCTCGGCCACCAGCACGAGGCCGAGGTGCTTCGCACCCTGGCCGGCGCGGGCTGGGAGGCCCCCCTCAGCTTCGTGCCCCAGAGCGCGCCCATGGTGCGGGGGATCTTCGCCACGGCCCAGTTCCCGCTGCCTGCGGGAATCGAGGCAGGGGCCCTTCGGGCCCACTACGAGTGCTTCTACCGGGAACGGTTCTTCGTGCGGGTGGTGGATGGCTCGCCCCGCGTGGCGGCCACCACGGGCAGCGCCTTCGCAGACCTCGGCGTGGCGGCCCGGAACGGCCACGGCGCCGTGATGGTGGCCCTCGACAACCTGGGCAAGGGCATGGCCGCCCAGGCCGTGCAGAACCTCAACCTGGCCCTGGGCCTGCCGGAATGGACGGGGCTCAAGGTGGCGGGCGGGTTCCCGGGCTGAGGAGGTTGGCCGACCTCCGGGTCCATTTATAGACATCACTCGCCCTTGTGGGATGATGATGGCCCCTTCCCGGAGCATCTATGAATCCCTCCCTTCTCACCCGCGAGGCCCTGGCGCAGTTCGCCGCGGAGAGCCGCGGGACCTTCGAGGCCGAGCTGAAGACCCTGGTGGAGATCCCCTCCATCAGCGCGGACCCGGCCCGGCAGGGCGACGTGCGGCGCTGCGCCGAGGCGGCCCGGTCGCTCTTCGAGCGGCACGGCGGCAAGGCCGAGATCCTGGAGACCAGCGGCAACCCCCTCATCCACGGCTGGTTCGGCGAGGATCCCAGTCAGCCCACCATCACCGTGTATAACCACATGGACGTGCAGCCCGCCAACGAGCCCGAGTGGCTGGCGGATCCCTTCACCTTCGTGGTTGAAGGCGACACCTACAAGGGCCGGGGCAGCACGGACGACAAGGGCCCGGCCGTGACGGCCCTCTTCGGCGCCCTGGCCGCCCGCCGCGCCGGCGTGCCCCTCAACATCCACTTCCTGTGGGAGCTGGAGGAGGAGATCGGCTCCCCCAGCTTCGAGGGGGGCCTGAACCGCCACCGGGACCGCCTGAAGACCGATGCCATCGTGGTGAGCGACACGGTCTGGATCACCCGCGGCAAGCCCAGCACCCCGGCGGGCCTGCGCGGGCTCAAGGGCTTCCGGCTGACGCTCGAGACGGCCGACCACGACCTGCACAGCGGCGTGGTGGGCGGTGCCGCCCGCAACCCCCTGTCGGAGCTCATCAAGGTCGTGGCCGAGATGATGGATGGGGAGACGGGCAAGGTGAAGATCCCCGGCTTCTACGACGACGTGGTGAAGCCCTCCAAGCAGGAGCTGGAGGAGTGGGAGCGTTCGGGCTTCAGCGTGGCCACCTTCAAGAAGGACCACATGATCACCGGCATGCGCACGGAGGATCCGCTGAAGGTCATGAAGCGCGTCTGGGGCCGGCCCACCATGGAGGTCCATGGGGTCGTGGGCGGCTACACGGGCCCCGGCATCAAGAGCGCCGTGCCCCCCCGGGCCGAGGTGAAGCTGAGCTGCCGCCTGGTGCCCGACATGGACGAGCACAAGACCATCGACCTGATCCGCGCCTTCGTGAAGGAGCGCTTCCCCGACGTGCAGTTCCACGAGGAGCACGGGCTGGCCCCCTTCAAGGGCCACGTCACGGGCCCCTACGCCGAGGCCATCAAGGACGCCTACCAGTTCGCCTTCAACGCCCCCTGCTGCTTCACCCGCGAGGGCGGGAGCATCGGCGCCGTGAGGACCATGGAGGACATCCTGGGCTGCCAGGTCTTCTTCCTGGGCCTCAGCCTCCCCAGCCACGGCTACCACGCCCCCAACGAGAACTACGACTGGGAGCAGGCCTCCGGCGGCATGGCCGCCTTCGCCCACTACTTCCAGACCGTCAGCGGCTTCAAGCGCTGAACGGCGGCGCTCCCCCCGAAGGCCGGCCCCCGGGCCGGCCTTTTTGCGGCTGACAGGCGGCCCGGCCCTCTGCATCCTGGGGCATGTCCCCTGGCACCCGGTTTCCCCTCCTCCTGCTGGCGGCGGTCTCGGCCGCCTTCCTCCTCCTGGGCTGGGCCCCGCCCGCCGACCGCTTCACCTGGTTCATGGAGAACGCGCCGGTGATCCTCGGGGTGCCGGTGCTGGTGGCCACGCACCGGCGGTTCCCCCTCACGGGCCTGCTCTACGGGCTCCTCGCCCTGCACGCGCTCGTGCTGATGGTGGGCGGCCACTGGACCTACGCCGAGGTGCCCGCCGGGCACTGGGTGGAGGGCTGGCTGCACCTGGCGCGGAACCCCTACGACCGGCTCGGGCATCTCTTCCAGGGCTTCGTGCCCGTGCTGCTCTTCCGCGAGGTGCTGCTCCGGAAGGGCGTCCTGAAGCCGGGGGGCTGGTCCGCCTTCGTGCTGATCCTCATGGCCCTGGGCCTCAGCGCCGCCTACGAGCTGGTGGAGTGGCAGACGGCGGTCTGGACCGGCAGCTCGGCGGATGCCTTCCTGGGCACCCAGGGCGATCCCTGGGACACCCAGTGGGACATGGCTTGCGCCCTGATCGGGGCCACCGCGGCCCTGGCCCTGCTGGGCCGGAGCCACAGCCGGGCCCTGGAGCGCATGGAAGCGGCAAAAGTCGCCTAATTCCAATTCATGCCCTGGTCTTGCAGGGGCCCGGGCCGGGGGTCTACCCTGGCCTCCCTCCCATGCTCGAACCCCCGACCACCCGTTCCGCCGTGGACCTCCCCCCCGCGCCCGCCGCGCGCGCGACTCCGGACCAGCTCCGCCGGGAGGTGGAGGCGGTCCGGGAGAGTCCCCTGGTGGCCTTCCTCCTGGCCAGCCTCCATGGGCTGGTGGCCATCCTGAACGAGCAGCGCCAGCTCCTCGCGGCCAGCCCGGGCCTGGCGGAGGCCCTGGGCCCCCGCTGGGCCGGCCGGTTCCGGGGCGCCCGCCCGGGCGAGGCCTTCGACTGCATCCATGTCCCCGAGGGCCCCGGCGGCTGCGGCACCTCCCCTGCCTGCGCCCACTGCGGCCTCCTCCTCTCCCTCCTGGCCGCCCTGGACGACGACGGGCCCAAGGAGGGCGAGTGCCACCTGTCCCTGCGCCGGAACGGGCGCTGGGAGGCCCTGGAATTCCATGTGACGGTCTCCCCCCTGCGGGCGGGCGGGCACCGCTTCCTCGCCGTGGCCTTCCGCGACATCAGCGCCGAGCGGCGGCGGGACGTGCTCGAACGCCTCTTCTTCCACGATGTCGCCAACATCCTCCAGGGGCTCCACGGCTGGTCCGAGGGGCTGTCCGAGGGCACCGTGAAGGCCGAGGATGCCGCCCGGCGCATCCTCCTCCTCTCCGAGCGCCTGGGCCAGGAGGTGCACAGCCACCGGCGGCTGCTCCAGGCCGAGCGGGGCCGGCTGACCGTCCAGCCCACCGTCCTCCAGGGCGGCATGGTGCTCCAGGAGGTGCAGGGCCTGCTGGAGCGCCACCCCTCCGCCGGGGGCCGGCGCCTGGCCCTGGTCCACGCCCCGGGGCCCGGCAGCTTCGTAAGCGACTCCGACCTGCTGCTTAGGGTGGTCTACAACATGGCCCTGAACGCCGTGGAGGCCTCCAGGCCCGAGGAGACCGTGCGGCTGTCCTTCGGCTGGCAGGGCGACCGCCCCCGCTTCGCCGTGCACAACCCCGGCACCATCCCCCCGGCCGTCCAGAACCGCATCTTCCACCGCTCCTTCAGCACCAAGGCCGCCAAGGGGCGGGGCCTGGGCACCCATGCCATGAAGCTCTTCGGCGAGAACCTCCTGCGGGGCGAGGTGGGCTTCGAGAGCAGCCCGGCCACCGGCACCACCTTCTGGATCCTCCTGCCCCCGAGGCTGGAAGCCTGAGGACAGAAGCCTGCGGCCCGGGCCCTTGACCAGCGATCAAAGTGATATCACATTGATTGCTCACGGAGGTCCTCATGCTCAAGGAACGATCCGCCTTCGCCCTGCCGGGCCTGCCCGTCCTGCTCCTGGCCCTGCTCGTGGCGCTGGGGGCCATCGCCCTCACCATCCAGGCCGGGATCCAGGACGATCCGGGCCGCCTGGCCTACACCCTGCCGGTGCTGGTGGTGGGGATCTTCGTCCTCACGGGCCTCTTCGTGGTGAACCCCAACGAGGCCGTGGCCCTGCAGCTCTTCGGCGACTACCGGGGCACCGTGCGGCAGGAGGGCATGGCCTGGGCCAACCCCTTCCTCAGCAAGCGGAAGATCAGCACCAAGGTCCGCAGCTTCGAGAGCCAGCGCCTGAAGGTGAACGACCAGGACGGCAACCCCGTGGAGATCGCCGCCATCATCGTGTGGCGCGTGGTGGATACGGCCGAGGCCCTCTTCGAGGTGGAGGACTGCGAGAAGTACGTCACCGTGCAGAGCGAGGCCGCCCTGCGGGCCCTGGCCTCCCACTTCCCCTACGACGCCCACGAGGCGGGCCAGCTCTCCCTGCGCGGCAGCACGGACGAGGTGGCCGCCAAGCTGAAGCTGGAGCTCCAGCGTGTGCTGGCCCAGGCCGGCGTGGAGGTGCAGGGCGCCCGCATCAGCCACCTGGCCTACGCCCCCGAGATCGCCCAGGCCATGCTGCAGCGCCAGCAGGCCTCGGCCATCATCGCCGCCCGCCAGAAGATCGTGGAGGGCGCCGTGGGCATGGTGGAGATGGCCCTGGCCATGCTGGCCGAGAAGGGCACCGTGCAGCTGGATGAGGAGCGCAAGGCCGCCATGGTGTCGAACCTGCTGGTGGTGCTCTGCAGCGAGCGCTCCGCCAATCCGGTGGTGAACGCAGGCACCCTGTACCATTAGGTTTCCATGGCCGAGCGCAAGCCCTTCCTCCTCCGCACCGACCCGGCGCTGCTGGACGCCCTCCAGCGCTGGGCCGATGAGGAGCTGCGCAGCCTCAACGGCCAGATCGAATACCTGCTCCGCCAGGCCCTCCAGCGGGAGGGGCGGCTGAAGGCCCCGAAGCCCCCCCGGAAGCCCGCGCCGTGAACCCCGCGGCCCTCCAGCTCGCCGCGGACCTGGGCGGGGCTCTGCTCTCGGCGCCCGGCGGCAGCCTCCTGCTGGCGGAGCGCCCGGGCCCGCACCTGGCGCCGCGGGTGGCGGTGCTGGGCCGCACGGCGGAGGACCTGGGCCCCGCCCTCGGGGCCATCGCCACCCTCCAGGCCCGGGGCCTGGCCCTCACCCTGGTGGGCCTCCTGCCCCTCCCCGACCGGGAGGGCTGCGACCTGGCGGCGGCCCTGGACCTGCACCGCCGCCGCATCGGCGCCCTGGTGGCGGCCCTGGACGCGGGCCTGCCCTGGCTGGACGGGAAGCCCATGCTGCCCCGCCGCCTGCCGGGCCGCGTGTACCGCACCGTGCCCGTGGCCCTGGACAAGGCGCCCCTGGGGCCCCTGGAGAAGGCGGAGCTGAAGCAGTTCCTGGCCGATTGGGACAAGGCCCGGCGCAAGATGACCTTCCGCCGCCCCGAGTGGCGCGAGGCGCCGGACCACGAGGCCCACGGCGGCTTCGAGGCCGATCTCTGGCCCGGGGTGCCCGTGCCGGAGGGTGCCGAGCTGCGGGTGCCGCCCCTGGAGCTGCCCGTGGGCACGCCCCTGGCGGATGCGCTGCGCGCCGCCCTGCGCGCGGCCCTGGGCCAGCCCATCCCCCTCCTGCCCCTGCCCGCGGATCCCGCGCCCCTGCACGCCCTGCGCGCCCTCACCCGCGACGCCGCCGCCTTCCGCGGCCCCGCGCGCGCCTGGGAGCTGGCCCTGGCGGCCCTGGCCCGCCTGCCCGCCCCGCCCCACTTCTGCGCCCGCTGCTGAGGACCCCTGGGCACGGCGGAACCGCGAACTGCAAACTGCAAATTGCAAACTGCGGACCGCGAATGTCGCGAAGGGGCGCGAATCAGGCCCGGGGCCGTACGGGAGGCCCCTCGTTGTCCGGGCACCCCCAAGGCAGGCCGCGGTCCAGGCCCGGTTCCGGCGCCCCTGAACGGCTAAGCTGGAAGCGCACCTCCCTTCCGGAAGCCCCATGCCCGACCGCATCGGCAAGTTCGAGATCCTCCGCGCCCTGGGCCAGGGGGCCATGGGCGAGGTGTTCCTGGCGCGGGACACCACCCTGGGCCGCGAGGTGGCCCTCAAGACCATCCGCCCCCACGCGGACGCGGCGGCCCTGGGCGACCTGAAGGCCCGCTTCGCGCGGGAGGCCCAGTCCGCTGCGGGCCTGCACCACCCGAACGTGGTGACCATCTACGAGTTCGGCGAGGCGGACGGCCTGCTCTACTTCGCCATGGAGGTGGTGGAGGGCCCCAGCCTGGAGCACCTCCTGCGCCAGCAGGCCCTCTCGCCCCGGGATTTCCTGGCGGTGATGGCCCAGGTCTGCGACGGCCTCCAGGCCGCCCACGCCAAGGGCATCGTCCACCGCGACATCAAGCCCGCCAACATCATGGTGACCCGCGAGGGTGAGCGCCCCGTGGCCAAGATCCTGGATTTCGGCGTGGCCAAGTCCCTGGGCCAGGACGCCACGCAGACCGGGCAGGTGGTGGGCACCCTGGCCTACATGGCCCCCGAGTACCTGCGCCTGGGCAAGGCCACCCCCTCCGCCGACCTCTTCGCCGTGGGCGTCATCCTCTACGAGGGTCTGGCGGGGCACCGCCCCTTCCAGGGCGACACGAACGGCTCGCTCATCTACTGCATCCTCAACGAGCCCGCGCCGGAGCTGGACACGGCGCGCCTGGAGGGGCTCAGCCCCGCCTTGCGCGACCTCATCCTGCGGGCCCTGGCCAAGGATCCCCTGGAACGCTTCGCCACCGCGAAGGAGCTGGGCGAGGCCCTGCGGGCCGCCCTGGATCCCGCCTGGCGGCCCCAGGACCAGCCCACCGTGGCCCTGCCGAAGCGGCCCGCCGCCGCCCGCGCCGGGCACCGCGGCCTCTGGCTCGCCCTCGGCGGGCTCCTCCTGGCCGGGGCCGGCCTCGGCGCCTGGTGGGCCCTGCGCCCCGCCCCCGCCGCCCACAGCGCCACCCTGGACGACGCCGCCCTGCGGGCCGCCGAGCACATGGTGGACCGGGATCCCCTGGGCGCCCTGCGCGTCATCCGGGAGGTGATGGCCCAGGCCCCGCCCGGCACCCGCGTGGACCCGGACGCCCTGGCCCTCCTGCTCGTCGTGCAGTACCAGGCCAAGGACCTGGACGGCTTCCTCGCCACCCTCAAGGACGCCCAGGCCCGCGGCGTCTCCGCCGCCGACCTCCTCCAGAACCGCCGCTACAAGGCCATGCTCACCCAGGACCGGAAGACCGGCCGCCTGCCCGGCGAGCTGCGGGCCCGGCTGCTGAAGGGGGAGTACGGGGCCTGAGCCCTCCCGTTCAGGGCGGAATCCGGCCCGTTCGGGGGATCTCCTTGGGCTCCGCCGTTCCGCTGTGGCTTCATGGGGCGGAACCCGACCCGCCCCGCCGCTGAGGCCGGGGCCGCCCTGCTTCAGGAGCCCCCGTGAAACCTGCCGCCGCCCTCGCCGCCCTCCTGCTGGGGGTGGGCTGCTCCACCTTTGTCCCGCCCCGCTACACCATCTCGGCGGACAACCACACGGCCCTGAAGGCCGCCGGCCTCCACCCCGTCCGCCTCGGGGACTTCGCCGGCTTCCCGGGCTTCAAGGCCAACTGCCGCACCTGGGGGCCCATCGCCCCGCCAGACCACCAGACCTTCGAGGCCACCATCCGCAAGGCCCTCAAGGATGAGCTCGAGATGGCCTCCCTCTACGACGAGCACGCCCCGGTCACCCTCACCGGGAAGGTGGACCACCTGGCCTTCTCCTCCAAAACCGGCCTGCTGGGCGGGACCTGGGACATCACCCTCACCCTCACGTCGAGCAACGGCCGCACCCTGACCACGACGGAGCACTACACCTTCAAGTCGGGCTACGTGGCCGACACCGCCTGCAAGCAGACCGCCGAAGCCTTCAACGGCGCCCTGCAGGACCTGATCGGCCAGATCGCCAAGTCCCCCGATTTCAAGGCCCTCACCCAGTGACCCGGGAGGCGTCTGCCTCCCAAGGCCGGTCGCCGCATCCCTCGCCGCCTTCCCCGGGCCCCAAGGCGGGGACCCCATCCCGTTCGGAGCGCCGAATCGCCCGTTCGGGCGAAGGGGCTTGGCGTCCGGGGCGGGGTGTGTCTTCATGTGCCCCATCGGTGATCTTTCTGATGGCCTTCCTCGGGAGGCCTGCGTGTCCTGGAACGCCCGCCCTTGGGCCCCAAGCCCGCGCCCCCGGCCCTGCCTCGGCACACCCAGGATCGCGCCCACACCGGTCGCCCCCGAGCCCAGCAGGACCGGCCCCTCCCACCGCACGCCGGGGACCAGCCAGCCCTTTCAAATCTCCTAGGCAGTTCCCTGTTTTACTTGATACGAACCTTCCCTCCTCCCACAACTCGGGGAACCAAGCAGTCATTTCGTTGGTTAGTCTAAATCTAGTTAGGCCTCGAAAACCAGGTCCGTCCGAATCCCGTTCGGCTCCCCATTCCGCCTGTTCGGCCGTTCTGCTTGGGGTTTCGTGGCGGGCGTGTACTCATCGTGGCAAGCCCCAGGCTGCTCTTTCCAATCCCCGTCCGGTTTTCCCGTCACCTCGGTTCATGTCACGGCAGAGCTGGCGTCTCGGCCTAACCGTTAGCTCAACTCGGACCCCGCCCGCATTGCCTTCCGCTCTCTCTCAACATTCCGCTTCCTCGGCTCCGTTCGTCGCCTCGGTGCAGGCGGGGCCGGTTAGCTTCATTCGTTAGGCATCACAATCACTAAATCAGGAGAAACCATGAATAGACTCATGATCCTTTTACTTCTAGGATCAGTTCCCTGTTTTCTATCCGCACAGCAAAACCAGGCTAGATTCACAGCAGGCCCAGGAACCAAAATAACCCTCGCGACGGGCATCGTCGAAAAAGTTTTCAAACTTGAGGATGATGGATTTCTATTCCAGGCATACCAAGTCAAATATAAGAATGCCGAAATTGTTGTTAATGATTTAACATCTTTGACGAACTACAAAATGGGCGACAAGATTACCTTCAGAGTAATGAAGAGTGATTTGACAACCAGTAACCCGAATTTGAAAAAAATGATCACCTTTAATGTTATCAAATTCCTGCCTAACCCCTAGCTCAACTTGGACCCCGCCTGCATTGCCCTCCGCGCTCTCTCAACATCCCGCTTCGTCGGCTCCGCTCGTCACCTCGGTGCAGGCGGGGCCAGTTAGCTTCATTCGTTAGCCGCTGTCCGAAACTGGCCGAGGCCCACACATATGTACTTCGAATTGGCAGGAACGAATGTAAGAGTGATGGGTTCGATGCACATGCTTCCATCCGACTGCCCAACAATTCCAGATTGGTCAGTAAGAGCATTTGACTGGTGTGAAGAAGTGGCTTTTGAAGCTGAACCGACTGCTCTCTCTCCTTCGCATCTGAAAAAATCAGATGGAGTGGATCTGACGGAGCATCTGTCTCGAGCAACGTGGGCTTCTCTCAAACGAATATGGCCACCACCCTCCGTGATTCTACCATTAGAAGAGGTTCGACCATGGGCTGCGTTGATTTATGGTGGTGCGTTTGCACTTCGATGTGTCGATGGAATTGAACCGTTATTTCATAGGAGAGCAGCGGAAGAGTCCAAGCAAATCCATTATCTTGAAAATGGAGATGATATGGCCTCAGCATTTGACACGGCTCCTCTTGCAGACGTTGTGAGAAGCATAGAATTGTTGGTTCGAGATTATTCAGAGCCTCAGCGCACATTAAAAAAAATGTACCGAGCATGGGTCGCTGAAGATTTGCCCGGGCTTACCAAAGTGGCGCTACACTCACCATCCTTTAGGCTTCCGACCATAAAACACGCGGTGATTCTCAAGCGTAACCAGGCCTGGGTGGGTAAGATGAATGAACTTATTAACTCCCCAAAGCGCACATTGGTCGCAGTAGGCGCTCTTCACCTTTATGGCCCTGGGAATTTGTTTGAATGCTTGGGGCATCAAACCAATTTGCTGTCTAATGGCGGCTAACCCTCCGCTCAACTCGGACCCCGCCTGC
>MTLD01000557.1_pt6 | contig 39880 bp, 35 predicted proteins | sample 1982471 | NCBI WGS metagenome assembly MTLD01 (sample SAMN05712604, study PRJNA340218) | biofilm metagenome | isolation source: sample SPM anode biofilm adapted to -50 mV | place: USA | collected 2012-02-03 | reverse complement strand
CCCGCCCCTGCCACCAGGGCCAGGGTCGCCGCGCCGCCCACCAGGCCCGCGAGGCTGGTGCCGCCGCGCGAGGCGGCGCCCGGACCCGGCAGGGCGTAGTCGGGAAGGATGGAGGTGCGGCCCTGGATGCGTGCCGCGAGACGATGGACGAGCCCCTCCGGGGCCGATGCGCCGGCCGGCGCCACCCGCGCCACGGACCATTCCAGCCCATCGGGCCGGCGGGAGGCGGCCCAGGAGAGGACACCCGCCGTCAGCACCGCCGCGCCCAGCCCCGCGGCCAGCAGCCGGCGGCCTGCGGGTTCCGGCCGTTCCTCCAGCAGCCCTGGGCGGGCGCGGCGCACGAAGCGCAGGAGCAGTGCCGTGGCCAGGCCCTCCGCCAGGCCGATGGGCAGGTGGATGGGCAGCATGGCCAGAAGGAAGGCCCGGAAGGGCAGGCCCGCGAGACCGGAGAGGACCGTCTCCAGCACCACGGCCAGGGCCCCCAGCTGGAGCGCCGCCACTGCGCCCAGGATCGCCCCGGCCGCAGGGTGGCCCCGCCGCGCCAGGGGCCGGTACACCAGCGGGTAGGCCACGAAGGCGGGCAGGATGCCCATGTTGAAGAGGTTGCAGCCGAAGGCCAGCAGGCCACCGTCCGCGAAAAAGAGGGCCTGCACCAGCAGCACCGAGCCCATCACCAGCACCGCCGCGGGCGGCCCCAGCAGGGCCGAGAGCAGCAGCGTCCCCACCAGGTGGCCGCTGGAGCCCGTGCCGGGGATGGCGAAATTCACCATCTGCACCGCGAACACGAAGGCCCCCAGCACGCCCATGAGCGGCACCCGGCGCTCGTCCTCGTCGTGCCGCAGCCGCCGCGAACAAGCCGCCAGCGCTCCGCCGGAGAGGGCCCAGAGGCTCCCTCCCACCGCCGCGGAAACCAGCGCATCGGCCATGTGCATGGGGCCAGTGTACGAGGGAAGCGGGCCTCGATGGCGCCTGCCGGAGCCGGCGGGATCTCCGGCCGGGCCTGCGGCGGGTATCCTTCCCTCCAGGCCAGGCATCCAGGAAGGGGGACTCCACCCATGGCAGACGATCTGGGCCCGCTTTCACCGGAATTCCCCGCGGGCGTCGAGGCCTTCATCGGGTTCTACCTCCACCGCACGACCGGGGATTTCAGGCGGTTCCTCCGGGAGGACTGCACCTTCGAGGGCGCCTTGACCGCCGGCACGCTCCGGGGCCGGGACCTCGTCCTGGCCCACATGAAGCAGAGCCTCCAGGGGCCCTTCGCGGAGAGCGTCCTGCAGCACCTTGGATCCATCGTCTCCGGAAACCGGGTGGTGGTCCGCTGGGCGGCGGAGGCCCCCGCCCTTCCCGAGCCGCGGCGCGTGGACGGGACCAGCATCCTCGACCTCGACGACCAGGGCTTGATCCGGGCCGTAAAGATCGAGTGGAATCCCCGGCCGCTCCTCCGGGCCCGCCCCTGACGCAAAAACCCCCGCTGGCGCGGGGGATCAGGCTGGTGGTCCCTCCCGGACTCGAACCGGGGACCCTCTGATTAAGAGTCAGATGCTCTAACCAACTGAGCTAAGGGACCAGCAAGATCCAAAGTCTACCAGATTCCGGACCGGCTGCAAGAGCCAGATCCGCGGCCCCGCTCACAGGGCGGGCATCTTCATCGCCTCCCGCACCTCGGCCATGGTCGTGCCGGCCACGGCCCGGGCCCGGGCGCTGCCATCCCGAAGGACATCCTCCAGATCCGCGGGACGGGCCAAGTGGGCCTCGATCTGCTCGCGCACGGGTGCAATGCGCCGGGTGATGGCCTCGGCCACACGCTTCTTGCAGTCGAAACAGCCGATGCCCGCCCGGCGGCACTCGGTGTCCACCATCTGCACGGTGGCCTCGTCGCTGAAGAGCTTGTGGAAGTCCATGACGGGGCAGATGTCGGGGTTGCCGGGATCGGTTTTCCGGACGCGAGCCGGATCGGACGCCATCTGGCGGGTGCACTTCTCGAGGATCACGACGTCGGTGTCCCGCAGGTAGATGCAGTTGCCGTAGCTCTTCGACATCTTCTTCCCGTCGAGGCCCGGGACCTTGGGCGTCTTGGTGAGCACGGCGTCAGGCTCGGGGAAGACCTCGCGCTGGTAGAGGAAGTGGAAGCGGCGCACCACCTCCCGGGCCAGCTCCAGGTGGAAGAGCTGGTCCTCGCCCACGGGCACCTTGTGGGCCTTGTAGAGGACGATGTCGGCGGTCTGCAGCAGCGGATAGCCGAGGAACCCGTAGCTGCCCAAGTCGGCCACGGCGTTCTGCAGCTTCTCCTTGTAGGTGGGGACGCGTTCCAGCCAGGAGAGGGGCGTCATCATCGAGAACAGCAGGTGCAGCTCCGCGTGCTCCTTCACGAGGCTCTGCACGAAGAGGGTGCTCTTCGCCGGATCCAGGCCCGCCGCCAGGTAGGTGGCCGTCAGCTCCAGCGTGGCGGGCCAGATCTCGGCGACGGTCTCGTACTTCGAGGTCAGCGCGTGCCAATCCGCGATCATGTAGAAGGCCTCGCCCTGGCCCTGGAGGAGCGCGAAATTGTCCAGGGCCCCCACCAGGTGGCCGATGTGCAGGGAGCCCGAGGGCTGGATGCCAGACAGGATGCGGTGCATGGAGGCTCCGAAATGCGCGTGGGTCAGAAGTGGAGGATGAGGCGGGCCACGATCTCGATGCCGTAGAACACCAGCCCGAACACCGGCCCGATGACGTAGCCGAGGAGGCCCGTGAGGGCCAGCACGATGAGGATGCCGCCCATCCAGGGCTGGACCCGGTCGAATTTCGGCAGCCAGCGCCAGGGCAGGAAGCCGCGCAGGATGCCCGCGCCGTCGAGGGGGCCCATCGGCAGGAGGTTGAAGAGCGCCAACCCGACGTTGATGAGCACCAGGCGGCCCAGGAGCGCCAGGGAGAGCGTGGCCGTGGTGCCCAGCTGCAGCACCTGCAGGCTCTCCACCTTGCCGGCCAGCAGGGCCCGCACGAACACCCGGTACTCCAGTTCGGGGACGGGCACGACGGCCTTCACGACGAGGAACATCACCCCCAGGAAGACCGCGGCCTGGATCAGGTTCGAGGCCGGCCCGGCGCTGGCCACCAGGGCGTAGCCCACGCGCTGGGTGAACTTCCGGGTCAGCTTGCGGGGATCCACGGGCACGGGCTTGGCCCAGCCGATGAAGGGGAACCCCGTGGCCATGCCCAGCAGGGGGAAGACCACCGTGCCGAGCAGGTCGATGTGGGCGATGGGATTGAGGGTCATCCGGCCCAGGCTGGCGGCGGTGTCGTCCTCCAGCAGGTAGGCTGCCGTGGCGTGGGAGGCCTCGTGGACGCTCAGGCTGAACAGAAGGGCCACGTAGCTGACGAGGATGGTGGGAAGGGATAGGTTGTCGAACACCCGGGCTCCGGCAGAACCTCCATCCTAACCGCTCAGTTGGCCTTCTCCCCCGGGGCCGGGCTATCCTGGGACCTCCAGCCGGGAGCCGCCATGTATCTGAAACCGAATTCGCCGGCCGCCGCCAGCGCCGGGAAGTCCGTGATCGGCTTCAACATCATCAACGGGCGGGAACTGGAGGGCGATCTCGGCATGATCGAGTCCCGCTCCGCCGTGGACAAACGCGACCTGGTGGGCGTGTTCCCCGACAGCGGCGAGAAGGATGTGGCCCGGGCCGCCAAGGCCGCGGCCGAAGCCTTCACCACCTGGTCCGCCACCCCCGCCCCCGTCCGCGGGGCGGTGATCCAGCGCACGGGCCAGATCCTCGCGGAGCAGAAGGAGAAGCTGGCCCGTATCATCACCCGCGAAATCGGCAAGACCCCGCGCGAGGCCCTGGGCGAGGTCCAGGAGGCCATCGACACCTGCAACTTCTTCGCCTCCGAGGGCCGCCGCCTCTACGGCCAGACCGTGCCCTCCGAGCTGCCGGACAAGTCGCTCACCACCTACCGCCGCCCGGTGGGTGTCTGCGGCATCCTGGCCGCCAACAACTTCCCCCTGGCCGTGCCCAGCTGGAAGATCATCCCCGCCATCCTCTGCGGCAACACCGTGGTGTGGAAGCCCAGCGACGACGCTCCGACCATCGCCTACCTGTTTCTCCTCGCCCTGATGGACGCGGGCCTCCCACCCGGCGTGGTGAACACCGTGAACGGCCGCGGCCGAGCAGGCTGCGGCAAGCACTTCCTGGCGGGCATCGACAAGGGCTTCTACCAGAAGTTCAGCTTCACCGGCTCCACCGCCGTGGGCCGCCTGATCGGCGAGGCCTGCGGCCGCAACCTGATCATCCCCAGCCTGGAGCTGGGCGGGAAGAACCCCATGGTGGTGATGCCCGACGCCGACATCGACCTGGCCGTGCAGGGCGCCCTCTGGGCCGCCTTCGGCACCGCCGGCCAGCGCTGCACGAGCCTGGCGAACCTCATCCTCCATGAAGCCTGCGCCGCCGAGTTCAAGCAGAAGTTCATGGCGGGCGTGGAGGCGATGGCCATGGGCAATCCCATGACCGATCCCGAGGTGACCTACGGCCCCATGATCAACCCCCGGTTCGCGGAGGGCTTCCGCGAGCACTGGGAGATGGGGCGGAAGGACGGCGCGATGCTCCTCTGCGGCGGCGAGCAGTGGACCGAGGCCAACCGCACGGACCGCGTGAAGGGGCACATCGAGCACGGACTCTACATGCAGCCCTGCGTGTGGGACGGCGTCACGCCGGACATGGCACTGTTCCAGACCGAGGTCTTCGGGCCCACGGTGAACCTCACGACCGTGAAGGATTTCGACGAGGCCATGGCCTGCGCCAACGGCACGCCCTACGGCCTCTCCAGCAGCCTCTACACCGAGAACCGGCATTGGGTGGAGCGCTTCAAGCGCGAGATCAAGGCCGGCATGGCCAGCATCAACAACAGCACCACCGGCGCCGAGGCCCACATGCCCTTCGGTGGCAACGGCTGGAGCGGCAACGGCACCCGCGAGAGCGGCATGTGGGTGATCGACTGGTACACCCGCTGGCAGGCCGTGAACGACGATGCCTCCGGCCGCCTCCAACTGGCCCAGATCGAAACCGACTACGGCCAGCCCAAGACCAACACGGACTGGTCGATCCTCTGATCCGCCCGTGGGCAGGCGCTAGAATGATTCCAGGAGTCCGACCATGACCAAGCCCCTCGTCCCCGCCGATCTGCTGAAGTCCCTCCAGGCCGTGGACAAGCCGGCGGCCGATGCCGGCACCGCCAAGCCCAAGGTGAAGGCCCAACCCCAGCCGACGGTCCGCGCCTCCTCCAAGCCCCAGGGAAAGAGCGGCGGCGCGGCCCACATGCGCTCCAGCAACCGGGGAAAGTAGTCACTCGAACCGCCACGCCTGGATGGCACTGACCCGCCGCAGCACCTCGGCCACGAGGGCCGTGGCGGCCTCGCCGCGGGTGCGGACCCGCGCCACGTTCCCGCCGGGCAGGTGCACCACATGGACCGAGGCCCCGCCCGGAAAGGCCGGATGACGGGCCAGGGGCCGCGCCAGGGCTTCCAGATCCAGGGCCTCGAGCCAGCCCGCGGGCAGCGGCGCCGTGCGCGCTCCCGGCACCAGGGCCCCCACTTCGCGCACCTGGAGCAGCACCAGGTGGTGATGGCTGTCGGCGGTCCCCCGCCAGGCCAGGAAGGGCGGCAGGTCGCCGAAGCCGATGCCCCCCTTCCGCGCCTCAGGCCAGGCCCGCAGCTCGGCTGTGCCGGCGTCGTCCGCCGCCGCCATGGCCAGCCGGGCCAGATCCGGCTCGGCGGGGAGCACCCAGGGCTGGAGATCAGCGAAGGCCATGGGGTCGAGGATGGCACAACGGGGCCGCAGTCCGGGTAGGCTGGGCCCATGGCGATGGACGGGAGCGGAACCGGCGGAGTGGGAGCCCCCAGGCCCGTGGTGGCCACCGGGCAGCAGATCGGGGCGGGCTGGAGCCCGGCCCTTTCCGTGGCCAAGGCCCTGGCGGCCCTGGCGGAGGCCCGGCGCACCGGCGCCGAGGCGGTGTACTGGCTGGCGGACGAGGATCACGACCGCGCGGAAGTCTCCGCCGTGGTGGGACTCCGGGACGGCCGCCGAATCCGCCACCGTTTCCGCTTTGATGCGCCTGAGGGCACCGCCACCGGCTGGCTGCCCTGGACCGACCGCCACCAGGCCGAGGCCGAGTCCCTCTGGGGGCCCTGCCCCGCGCCCGTCGAGCCCACCCTGCGGGGCCACGTCCTGGCCCTGGGGAACCCCCTCTGGCGGCGGGGTCTGCGGCCCTTCTCTCCCACCGATCCGGCGGTGCGGGCGCCCATCCAGGCCACCCTCGAAGGCTGGCGGGCCCTGGGCCTGGAGGCGGATCTCGTCCGCCAGGCGGCGAGGTTGGAGGCCGAAGGGGCTCCTCTGCCCCTCGACCCCCGTATCCAGGCCGCCTGGTTCTCCCTGGATCCCGCCACAGGCCGGCGGCGGCGCCTGGAGCCCCGGGAATCCCTGCCCCCGGGCCGCTGGCTCAGCCCCGGGGCGGCCCTCCGGCCCCTCATGCAGTCCCTCCTGCTGCCCGTCGAGGCTGTGGTCCTGGGCCCCTCGGAGCGGGCCTACTGGCGGCTCTGCGAGCCCCTCTGGGCGCGGGTGGGGCTCCCCCCGCCGCGGATCCTCTCCCGCCCCAGCGTCTTCGTGCAGCCCAGCGGCTGGAACCTGGAGGCCGGCCAGCTGCCCCTGCTGCGGGACGGGAACTGGGCTGGCCTCGCGCCCTGGTCCGGCGGCCCGGCCTCGGCGCGGCTGCCCGTCCCGGATCCCGACCCGGCCTGGCCCGAGGCCGTGCAGAAGCGGTTCGCCGCCGAGCTGGACCGCACGCGGAACCGCCTGGGCCGTCTGGACCGCCGCCTCCACCGCGAAGCCGCAGCCCAGGCCCTCGGCGGCGATCCCGAGACCCTGCGCCAGACCCTGTTCCCCTTCGGACGGCCCCAGGAGCGCGTGGTCCCGGGCCTCGCGTGGCTCCAGGACGAGGCGCTGCTGGACCGCATCCTCGACCACATGGACGGCCGCACCGATCCCCTTCTCGTGGAGGCCTCATGAGCGACGGACTCGACCTGCTGGTGCTGGGGGCCCACCCCGACGATGCCGAGGTCCACGTGGGCGGCCTCCTGGCCCTGGCCTCCGACCGGGGCCTCAAGGCCGCCATCCTGGATCTCACCGCCGGCGAACTGGGCACCCGCGGCACGCCCGAGACGCGGCGGGCGGAGGCCCAGGCCGCCGCGAAGATCCTGGGGGTGCAGCGCATCGTCATGGACTTTCCCGACGGGCGCTTCACCGAGGAGGAGCGCTTCCGGGTGCGCCTGATGGCGGAGTTCCGCAGCCTGCGCCCGAAGGTGCTGATCCTGCCCGCCCCGGAGGACCGCCACCCGGACCACCGCCGCGCTCACCGCCTGGGCCGCGAGGCCGCCTACTATGCCGGGCTGAAGAACTACCCCTGCGAGGGCAAGCCCTGGCGTCCCGAGGCGGTGGCCTGGGTCGGCGGCGAGCAGCCCGGCCCGCCGGACCTCCTGGTGGACGTGAGCGCCGTGTGGGAGCGCCGCATGGCCGCCTTCGACGCCTTCGGCAGCCAGTTCGACCAGGATCCCGCCCAGCCGGCCACCCGCATCGCCCACCCCGCCTTTCGCCGCGGCGTCCTGGGCCGGGCCATGCACTGGGGCTCCCTCCGCATGTGCGACTGGGCCGAGGCCCTCTGGTGCGAGAAACCCGTCCCCCCGGCCCTGGTGCGGCTGGTGGCGGCGGTGGACACGCAGGCATGAAGCGCTTCGAATCCGACCTCCTCGCGCAGATCCAGCGCCGGGGGGATGGTGTGTCCGGCCGGGTGCTGGTGGCCTGCTCGGGGGGTGGGGACTCGGTGGCCCTGCTGCTGCTGCTGTGGTCATTGCGGAAGAGCCTGGGGCTGGAACTCACCGTGGCCCACGCGGACCACGGGCTGCGGCCCGAGTCGGAGGCCGACGCGGACTTCGTCCGCCAGCTCTGCCGGGCCCTGGACCTCGATCTGGCCGAGGCCTGCCTGGGCGTGAAGGCCCACGCCGCGGACCGGGGCATCGGCATGGAAATGGCTGCGCGGGAGCTGCGCTGGGACTGGCTTCGCCAGGAGGCCGCAGGCACCGGCGCCACCGCCGTGGCCACGGGCCACACCCTCGACGACCACACAGAGACCGTGCTCATCCGCCTCGCCCGGGGCGGCGGGCTGGGCAGCCTCCGCCCCCTGGCGCCGCGCCAGGGCCTGCGCTGGTCGCCGCTGGTGGAATGCCGGCGCGGGGAGTTGCGCGACCACCTCCGCCAGAGGGGCGTGCCCTGGCGGGAGGACCCCACCAACGCGGAGCCCTTCACGGCCCGCAACCGCTGGCGCACGCTGCTGGAGGACATCCGCCGCGAGGCCCCGGAACTGGACCACCATCTCTTCGAGACGCACCGGCAGGCGGAGGAGGCCCAGGCCCTCGCCCACCGCCTGGTGGCGTCCTGGCGCGGCTCGCGCTGGTCCGTCGCGGATGGCGAGGTCATCTTCGAGGCCGGAACCTGGACAGAACCGGACCTGCGCTGGACCCTCGAAACCGCCTTCCGCGAGCTGGGACATCCGCTGGAAGCCTCGCTCCTGCGCGGCCTGGCGCCCTGGCTGGCCACCCGCCTCGCCACCGTGCGCCGCGCCTCCTGGGGCAACTTCTTCCTAAACCCTGAACCTGGGGGCCGGTATCTGCATCTAAGGCAGGGTTCCCCGCCTTCCGGGCCGGGGTACACTGGACCTGGAATGGGGCGCGGCCCCGAGGAGTGACAATTTGAATTCCATGATGAAGAGCGTGCTGGTCTGGCTGGGCATCATCGCCCTGCTCGTGCTGGCCTTCCGCCAGATCCCCCAGAACAGCCGCCAGGTGGAGATCCCCTTCTCCACGTTCTACACCGAGGGCACTGCCGGGAAGTACAAGACCGTGACCCTCTCCGGCTTCGACCTGGAGGGCACCTACAAGGACCCCATCAAGAACCCGAAGACCGGCGAGACCATCGACCGGTTCCGCACCGTCGCCCCGCCCATGCAGGATCTCGGCAAGGTGATCCTCAGCTGGAAGACCGAGGGCCAGCTCGACGAGTTCAAGGCCGCCAAGCCCAGCGAGAACAACTTCGCCTACGTGCTCATGTTCTGGGCGCCGCTCCTGGTCTTCGTGGTGCTCTGGTTCGTGTTCATGCGCCAGGCCCAGATGGGCGGCAACAAGGCTCTCAGCTTCGGGAAGGCCCGGGCCAAGGGCCTCTCCACCAGCGCCAAGCGCATCACCTTCGCTGACGTGGCCGGCTGCGACGAGGCCAAGGAGGAGCTGAAGGAGATCGTGGAATTCCTGAAGGATCCCGCCAAGTTCGTGAAGCTGGGCGGCAAGATCCCCAAGGGCGTGCTGCTCATGGGCCCTCCGGGGACCGGCAAGACGCTGCTGGCCCGCGCCATCGCCGGCGAGGCCAAGGTACAGTTCTTCTCCATCTCCGGCTCCGACTTCGTGGAGATGTTCGTGGGCGTGGGCGCCAGCCGCGTGCGCGACCTCTTCGAGCAGGCCAAGAAGAGCGCCCCCTGCATCGTGTTCATCGATGAGATCGACGCCGTGGGACGGCATCGCGGCGCGGGCCTCGGCGGCGGGCACGACGAGCGCGAGCAGACGCTCAACCAGCTGCTCGTCGAGATGGACGGCTTCGAGGGCAACGAGGGGGTCATCCTCATCGCCGCCACGAACCGCCCGGATGTGCTGGACCCAGCTCTCCTCCGCCCCGGCCGCTTCGACCGCCGCGTGGTGGTGGACCGCCCCGACGTGAAGGGCCGCCACGAGATCCTGAAGGTGCACACCACCGACAAGATCCCCCTCAGCCCGGATGTGGACCTCGAAGTGATCGCCCGCGGCACCCCCGGGTTCGCCGGCGCCGACCTGGCCAACCTCTGCAACGAGGCCGCCCTCACCGCCGCCCGCGGCAGCAAGAAGTGGGTGGAGATGACCGACTTCGAGAACGCCAAGGACAAGGTCTACATGGGCGCCGAGCGCCGCAGCCTCGTCATGACCGAGGCCGACAAGCGCATCACCGCCTACCACGAGGCCGGCCACACGGTCGTCGCCGCCGTGGTGCCCCACAGCGATCCCCTGCACAAGGTGACGATCATCCCCCGGGGCCGCGCCCTGGGTGTGACCTGGCAGCTCCCCGTCACGGACCGGTTCAACACCACCCGCGACTACATGGAGAGCCGCATCGCCATCGCCATGGGCGGACGCATCGCCGAGGAGATCTTCTTCAACCAGCTCAGCACCGGCGCCGCCAACGACATCCAGCAGGCCACCGAAATGGCCCGGTCGATGGTCACGGAGTACGGCATGAGCGACAAGCTGGGCCCGCTGAACTTCGGCGGGGGCCAGCACGAGGTCTTCCTGGGCCGCGACTTCGCCCAGCACCGGGAGATCTCCGAGGACACGGCCCGCCTGATCGACGTCGAGGTCCAGGAGTTCGTCATGCGGAACTACCGCCGGGCGAAGGAGGCCATCGAGACCCATCGCGACCAGCTGGTGACCATCGCCGAGGCCCTCCTCGTGCGGGAGACCCTCGACGGCAGCGACATTGAGATCCTCATGAAGGGCGGCACCCTTCCCCCCCCTAAGTCCGGCGGCACGCCCACGGCCCCTGCCACCACCGAGGGGGCGGCCACCGGCGCGCCCCTGAACCCGGCCCTCAAGCCGGCCTAGGGCCTGGCCATGGCTCCGTTCGATTGGGGACCGCTCCTCCAGGGCGGTCCCCTTTTCCTGGGCATCCTCAATCTCACCCCCGATTCCTTCAGCGACGGCGGGCGGTTCCTCGACCCGGCCGCCGCCCTGGCCCAGGCCCGACGCCTGGTGGAGGACGGTGCCCGGATGCTCGATCTCGGGGCGGAGAGCACCCGCCCAGGCGCCAAGCCCATGGGCCCGGACGCGGAGTGGGCCCGCCTCGCGCCGGTGATCGCCCCCCTGCGGGCCGCGCGGCCGGACCTGCCCCTCAGTGTGGACACGCGCCACGCCGTGGTGGCCGGCCGGGCCCTGGCCGCAGGCGTGGCGGTCCTCAACGATGTCGCCGGCTTCTCGGATCCGGCCATGCTGGAGCTGGCCCGGACGACCGGCTGCGGGCTCATCGCCATGCGGAGCCGCCCCCAGGGGGCAGGCTTCCTCATGCCCCCCTACGGTGCCGATGGCGAACCGGGGGCGGATGCTGCGGTGGCGGAGTTCCTCGCCGTGCGGAACCGGCTCCTCGGAGCCGGCATCGCGCCGGACCGCATCCTCCTGGATCCAGGCTTCGGGTTCGGCACCACGTTCGCGGAGGACCTCGCCCTCTGGAGGGCCCTGCCGGACCTCCCCCGCCGCCTTGACTGGCCCGGAGATCGCTTCTGCCTCGGCATCTCCCGCAAGCGGTTCCTGGCCTGGCGTGCGGGAACACCGGATCTCCCCCCCGCGGAGCGCGACCCCCTGACGGCCGCGGCCCACGCCGAGGCCGCCGCCTGGGGATACCGGGTCTTCCGGACCCACGCCATCGGGTAATCTGGGGGCATGACCCTTCGCTACTTCGGCACCGATGGCATCCGGGGCGTGGCGCTGCAGCCCCCCCTCACCCTGGAGGAGACCACCCGCTGGGGGGCCGCCTGGGCTCAGGTGGCCGGGGAGAACGGTGTCCGGCGCCTGGTGGTGGGCTGGGATCCCCGCACCAGTTCCGGACCGCTGGCGGAAGCCTTTGTGCTGGGCGTGGGCCAGGGTCTCAAGGTGTCCCTCCTGGGCCTGGCCCCCACGCCCGCCGTGGCCTGGACGGTGGCCCGCCTCAGCGCGGAAGGCGCGAAGACCTGGGGCCTGATGATCTCCGCCAGCCACAATCCGCCCGAAGACAACGGCCTCAAGGGCTTCAATGAGCGGGGCGAGAAGCTGGAGGAGCACGAGGAGCAGGCCATCGAGACCGCCTTCGAGGCCACGCCCGAGCCCACCACCGTATCCGTGCCGCCGGACCACCTGGATCTCGCCCCCTATGTGGCGCACCTGGGCGGCGTGGATCTCCCCCCGGACTTCGGTCTGGTCGTCGACTGCGCCCACGGGGCCACCGCCGAGGCCGCCCGCGAGCTGTTCCGAGGTGGCCGCATCGCCTGGATCGGCGTGCCGGCTGAGGGCGCCCGCATCAACGTCGGCGTCGGTTCCACGCATCTCGACGCCCTGAAGGCCGCGGTGATGGCCGAGCGGGCCCACCTGGGCATGGCCTTCGACGGCGACGGCGACCGCTGCCTCATGGTGGACGGCGCGGGCCGCGAAATCGACGGCGACCAGATGCTCTGGCTCATGGTCCAGGACCGCCTGGCCCTCGGCGACCCGCCGCCCGGCGTGGTCGGCACGGTCATGACCAATGGCGGCCTGGAGCAGTCGCTGACCCAGGTCGGCGTCCCCTTCGTCCGCACCGCCGTGGGCGACAAGTTCCTCCTGCGCGAGATGGGCCAGCGCGGCTGGGACCTGGCGGCCGAAGCCTCGGGCCACGTCATCCAGAAGCGCGTGGGGCCCAGTGGGGACGGGCTGGCCACAGCCCTGGCCATCCTCCGCGCCCTCCTCCACCGGCCCGAAGCCACTCGCTGGGACTGGACCTTCCAGCCCTGGCCCCAGCGCCTGGTTAATGTGAAGGCCCGCACCCGGAAGGACCTCAAGCACTGCGCTGGTCTGGGCGAAACCATGCAGGCCATCGATTCCCGCTGGGGCCACGGCATCCGCCAGGTGGTGCGCTGGTCCGGCACGGAACCCAAACTCCGGCTCATGGTCGAGGCCCGCGAACCGGCCTGGGTCGACCAGGCCCTCGCGGAACTGGAGGCCGCGGCCCGGCGCGACCTGGACCTGGCCTGATGGCGCCGGACGTCCGCCGCCCCGTGGACCGCCTGCTGGCGCTCTTTGCGCTGCTGCTGGTGGCCGTGGGGATGGTGTGGATCTACTCCGCCTCCGCCATCAAGGCCTCCCAGAACCATTCGGCGGCCACAGCGTTCCTCACCCGCCAGCTGGTGGGCGGCGGCATCGGGCTCGGCCTCATGCTCGTCCTCTCCCAGGTGGATCTCGCGCCCCTCCAGGACCATCGCCGGCCGCTCCAGATCGCCTATGCCATCCTGGTGGTCCTCCTCGCGGCCGTGCTGTTCTTCGGCCCCCGGATCAACGGCGCCCACCGCTGGATCCGCCTGGGGCCCATGAGCCTCCAGCCCTCCGAACTCTTCAAGCCCCTGTCCGTGCTCATCGCCGCCGGCTGGATGGTGCGCAACCGCGAGGCCTGGGCCAACCGTCAGGATTCGCTGCCCAAGCTGCTCGGCCTGTTCGGCATCCTGGCGGTGCCCCTGGCCCTCATCCTCCGCGAGCCCGACTTCGGCACCACCTTCCTCATCGTCTTCGTCACGCTCATGGTGGTCTTCCTCGGCGGGGCCCCGAAGTGGATCTTCGCCGTGGCCCTGCCGGTCCTGGGCGCGCTGGGCACGGCCTTCGTGGTGCTTTCGCCCTACCGTCTGGCGCGTATCACCAGCTTCCTCAATCCCGAGGCCGATCCCCTGGGCCGGGGGCACCAGGCGCTCCAGAGCCTCGTGGCCGTGGGCAACGGCGGCCTGCTGGGCGTGGGCCTCGGCGCCGGCAAGCAGAAGCTCTTCTTCCTGCCCGAGGCACACACGGACTTCATCTACGCGGTCATCGCCGAGGAGGCCGGCCTGATCGGCACCACCCTCGTCCTCGCCCTGTTCATCGCCATCCTCTGGCGCGGCTTCCGCATCGCCCGGCGGGTGGGAGACGCCTACCTCAAGCTCTGCGCCATGGGCTTCGTGCTGCTGCTGGTGGTCCAGGCCCTCATGAACATGAGCGTGGTGCTCTCCCTAGCGCCGAACAAGGGCATTCCCCTGCCCTTCATCTCCTACGGCCCCAACAGCCTCATCGCCAGCCTGGTCTGCCTGGGGTTGCTGCTCTCCATCAGCAAGGAGGCGGGCTCAGCCTAGGTGCAGGGGCTCGTCGTCCTCGTCGTCCACGAGGGTGATGTTCGATCCGCCTGAGAGCAGCACCGCGTCCTCGTAGAGGTTGCGCAGCTTGGGCTCGAAGCGCTCGCCCTGGGCCAGGCGGGGGTCCTCCCGCAGGGTGAGGCTTTCGCGCATCAGCCCTTTCAGCGAGGCCGGATCCGCCTCCAGCACAGCGCCCAGCAGCTTCAGGGGGTTGGTGGCACCGAAGGCCGCCATGGGCGTGCGGAAGCGAAGCAGGCTTCCCTCCCAGGCCATGTCCTCGACCATGGGCCGCAGGTCCACGTGCTTCTCCTGCTTCTGGCCGCCCACCTTGCCGGCCCGGTCCCAGGCAAAGGAGGCCGCAGCCAGGAAGCGTGCGGTGGCGGCACGGGCGCGATCCAGAAGATCGGCGGGGCAAGGCCAGGTCCACTCGGAGGTTTCGGCCAATTCCGCCACTGGCGTGGCGTAGTGCGGCTGCTCGATCCAGCGGTGGAGGCACAGCCCCTCCGGCAGCCGGGCGTTCAGCCCCGACAGCAGCGTCTCCGCGTCGGCCTCCGGCGATCGCTGGAGCACCGCCTCGGCCCACTCCTCGCGCCCGCCGGCTCCGGCCGGGAGCGGCGGCCCCATCTGAAGAAGCGGCCGGGGATGGCGCCCCAGGTCCAGGGCCAGGCGCAAGCCCTCCAGGCGGAATGCCGCGAGGAGGATCCGCTGGAGGTCGCCGCCATCGAAATCCACGGCAGGCTGGACCTTGGCGTACGCGATGCGAACGGAGACCCGGCGGCTGTCGAGCTGCCAGGCGGCAATACGGCGTCCTTGGGCCTTCTCCGCCAGCGGCGCGAGGCGTTTCGCCAGTGCTTTCAGGGGATCGGAGTCCTTCCCCATGCGCCGCGCCTCACGAAGGATGACCAGGGCCTCTTCCGCGAGCCCCTCGCGGAGGAGCGGCTCCACCAGGGCCTCCACGGCGGCGGCATCCCCCGCTGCCACCCCTTCGCGGAAGGCCGCGAGCGGAGCGGTCTCGCGGCTTCCCAGGCGCGCCATCGCCGCCAAGGCCGCGGCGAGACGGGCCTCCCGCGCCAGGACTTCAGGCGGAATGGCAGAGGGGCGCGCCGAGGTACTCACCTTTCCAGCATAGTGAATAAATCGAGAAGCGGCGGAGGGAGAACCAGGATCGCGCCTCCGATTTCCACAACACCTGTGGGAAGCGCGGCGGAAACCCGGACAAACGCCTTGCCGCTCAAGCCCCTTCCCGACCTGCTGCGTTTCGGTGGCAGCCCGCGGCGCGAACCGGATTGACAGGTGTCCCCGGATTCGTTCCATCCGGCCTTTGCCTTTCGACGCCTCCCGGTCCACTCTGAAGGGACACCATGCACCACGATCCCCTCGTCCCGCTCACCCTGCCAGACGCCTGGCCCTTTCCGAGCCGCCCGGCCCAGCGGCCCCTCGCCTGTCGCGAGGGGCGGGACCTTCCGGGCCTCGGCCCAGGGTGGCGCGTCTGCGCGCCCGCGGGCGACGTGGAGCTCGGTCCCGCGGAGGCGCTCCCCGGCGCATTCGGACGCGGCGGCATCCTCCGCGCGGGCCACGCCGTGATCCGCCCCTACCGTCGCGGCGGCCTCGTGCGACTTGTGAACCAACGGACGTACCGCACGTCCATCCGCTTCGCCGCGGAGTACGCCATCCACCGCTCCCTCTGGGAGGCCGGCTTCCCCACGGTGGAGCCCCTGGGCTACGCCTGGCGACCCCATCACTGGGGTGTGGAGGGCGTGTTCATCACGCGGTTCGCAGCCGGAGAGCCCTGGCCCCGGCGCTGGGATCTCAGCGCCCGCCTGCTTCCGGACCTGGACCGCGCCCTCAGCGCCCTCTGCGCCTGGGGCCTGTGGTCGCCCGACCTCAACGCCACGAACATCCTGCTGCCTCCCGACGGGGGGCTCCTGCTGATGGATTGGGACCGGGCGCGCTTTGCGCCCTCTGCGGACCTGCGATCCCGCTACGACGAGCGTCTCCGGCGGAGTCTCCGCAAGCTGGGCGCGCCGCGGGAGGCCTTCCCCGCCTGATGGATCAGGCCACGAGCCCCAGCAGCACCTGGGCGAGCACGATTTTGAGGATGGTGGCCAGGGGATAGACCGTGGCGAAGCCCACGTTGGGCAATTCGTTGCGCGTCTGGTGGGTGGCGTAGCCCAGCACCACCGGCTGGGTATGCGTGCCGGCCACGATGCCGAACATCACGTTGAGCGGGATCTTGAAGAGCTTGTGGCCCACGGCCATGGCCAGCCCGTCCGCCAGGAGGCAGATGAGGAGGGCCGATCCCAGGAACAGCGGCAGCACGCCGGGGTTGGCGGCGACGATGGTGCGGAAGCCCTCGCCGGAGATGAGGCCGATGCCGGCGGCGAAAAGCACCAGGCCGAACTGCCGGATGGTGTGGTTGGCGCCGTAGGGGAAGTTCCAGACCAGCGAGCCCACGCGGTGGAAGCGGCCCAGGATCAGCGCGATGGCCAGGGGCCCGCCCGCGAAGCCCAGCTTGAAGACCATCCCGCCGCCCAGGGGGATGGGCACCTCGCCCAGCACCAGCCCGCCCGCCAGCCCCATGGCGAAGGTGAGGAAGCTCACGTCGCTGAGGGCGTGGTAGCTGTCCCCGAAGAACTTCTCGATGGCCTCGATGTTGTCCCGCCGCGTGGTCACGCGGACCCGGTCGCCCAGTTCCAGCACCGTGTCGCCGTCGGGCACGAACCACAGGTCGCCGCGCCGCACGCGGGTGATGATGGCCTGGTGCTTCGCCACGAGGTCCAGGCGGCCCAGGGGCACCCCGACGACCTCGGGACGCGACACGAAGATCCGCGTGGCGTCCAGGGCGCTCTGGTCCCGGTCCAGCTCCACGTGGCTGCGCTCGCCCAGCAGTTCGGCCACCCTGCCGAGATCCTCCGGGGAGCCCACCACCGTCACCAGGTCGTCCAGCTTCAACCGGAAGTCCGGCCCCGGCAGCAGCAGTTCCGCCTTGCGCAGCACCCGGCCGAACACCACGCGGCAACCATGGGTGGTGCAGATGTCATGCTTGCGGTGGGACTCAGCCTCGGGCCGCGTCACCCGCACCGTCCACGCCTCCAGGTGGTGGTGGCCCGTGCGGTACTCCGTGAGGCCGTCGGCCTCCTCCTTCAGGTTGACCCGGAAGAGGCGCGGGCTGATGAGCAGGATGAGCATGGGCACCAGCACCCCGATGGGATAGGCGATGGCCGAGGCCACCGTGGGCTGGGCGACCTCCAGGGGCCCCATGCCGGGCATGGACTTCACGCGGTCCACCACGCCCGCCAGGGCGGGCATGTTGGTGAAGCTTCCCGTGAGCAGTCCCGCCGCGTAGCGGGCGTTGAAGCCCACGGCCCGCGCCAGCAGCGCCACTGCGCCCGTGGAGACCACCATCACGATGAACACCACTGCGTTCTTCTGGATGCCCTCCCGGCTGAAGGCCGCCCAGAAGCTGTGGGCGATGGACAGGCCCATGGCGTAGACGAAGACCGCCAAGCCCAGCTCGTAGACCAGCTTCATCTCCCGGGAGAGATCCTTGTGGAGGGCCGGGTCCAGGCCCGGCCGGATGACCAGGGCCCCGAGGGCGATGCCCGCGAAGAGGATGCTGGCGATGCCGAAGGAGGCGCCGGCGATGCGGATCTTGCTGATGGGATAGCCCAGGGCCACCACCGCGAAGAGCAGCAGCAGGGGATTGTGGGCGAGGAACTGGAGGCTGTGCTGGAACATGGTCGCTCCCCGGCCCCGGGGCTCCGGGGCTGGCTCAGGTCAGTCGCTTGAGGGCCGCCGCAAGGGCTTCCACCTCGGCTGGGCGCGCATCCGGAAGGAACGACAACCGCACCACCGACCGCGCTTCTTCCGAAGAATACCCAAGCGTCGTGATTGCGTGGCTCGGTTTCACAGCCCCGCTGTGGCAGGCGCTCCCCGTGCTCACAGCGAACCCAGCCAGGTCGAGGGCCGCCTGGACGGCCTCGCCATTCCGGCCGCGAAGCAGCAGGGCACTGGTATTCGGCAGGCGCGGCGTGTCCTTTCCGATGACCTCGATGCCCCGGTTCCAGCCCAGGATCTCGGCCTCCAGTCCATCCCGCATTGTGACCAAGGACGCATTCAGTGATTGACGCTCCGTCAAATGGCGGACCGCCGCCGCCAGGCCCAGGATGGCCGGCAGGTCCTCCGTGCCGCCCCTCCGCCGCCGTTCCTGGGGCCCTTCCATCACGGCCTCCCAGGGCAGGCCCGGGCGCAGCCACAGCAAGGCCGAGCCGCGCGGGCCGCCCATCTTGTGGCCGCTGAACACCGCGGCATCGCAGTCCGAGAGATCCACCGGCACCTTGCCCCAGGCCTGGGCACAGTCCTTCACGCGCACGGCCCCGGGCACCTGCGGCATGACGTAGAGGATCCCCGTCTCGTTGTTCGCCGCCATCTGAACCACCGTGGCGCAACCCTCCGGGACCTCCGGCAGCCACGCCACGCGGGTCCAGTCCCGCAACGGATTCAGGCAGGCGCTGTGCTCGCCAGGGAATACCGCCGCGGGACGGTCCCCCAGGGCCGGCCACAGGCCGCGGACCAGCAGGTGCAGGGCCTCGGTGGCGCTGCTGCAGAACACCAGCTCCCCGGGCGCGACCCCCAGGGAGGCCGCGATCTCCCGCCGGGCCTCCTCCAGCCTGAACCGGGCCCGCTGGCCCTCCCGGTGGGTGCTGGTGGGATTGGCCCAGTCCTCCACCATGGCCTTCCGCATGGCCTCCACCGCCTCCGGATGGGGCGGCACCGAGGCGTTGGCGTCGAAATAGAGGCGCGGCATGGCGATCAGGGTACCCTGGACCCATGCCCAAGACCCTGGAAGGCAAGCTGGTGGTGGCCATTTCGAGTCGGGCCCTCTTCGACTTCGAGGAGGAGAACCGGGTCTTCGAGGAGACGGACGACCGGGCCTACATGAAGCTGCAGCTCTCCCGCCTGGAGGTGCCTGCCCAGCCCGGCGTGGCCTATCCGCTGGTGAAGAAGCTGCAGGCCTTCAACACTCCCGGAAATGACCAGGTGGCCGTGGTGGTCCTCTCCCGCAACGATCCCGTGAGTGGCCTGCGGGTCTTCCGCAGCGCCCAAGCCGCCCACCTCCAGTTGGAGCGCGGCGTCTTCACCCGGGGCCGCGATCCCTATCCCTACCTCACCTCCCTGGGCGCCAATCTCTTCCTCTCCGCCCGGGAGGAGGACGTGCGCGCGGCCCTGGCGGCAGGCTTCGCGGCGGCGCGGGTGTACCCCGACAGCGCCGTGGCCGCGGACCGCCATCCGGACGAGATCCGCATCGCCTTCGACGGCGATGCCGTGCTCTTCAGCGACGAGGCGGAGCGCGTCTATGAGCAGGGCGGCCTGGCGGCTTTCCAGGCCCACGAGATCGAACGCGCCGCCGTGCCCCTGCCCCCGGGCCCCTTCAAGCCCCTGCTGGAGGCCCTCCAGCGGCTCCAGGCCCAGGCGCCGGACGCACCTATGCGCCTGCGCACCGCCCTGGTCACCGCCCGCAGCGCTCCCGCCCACGAGCGCGCCATCCGCACCCTCATGGCCTGGAACATCCAGGTGGACGAGGCCATGTTCCTGGGCGGCCTGGAGAAGGCCGACTTCCTGCGCGAGTTCGAGCCCGATTTCTTCTTCGATGACCAGACCGGCTACTGCGACACCGCCGCCCGCGTGGGTCCCACCGGCCACGTGGTCAGCGGCGTGCGGAACGAGCCGCTGAAGGACTAGGCCGGAACGACTTCCCCGTAGATGTTGTCCCGCTGCCAGGGCTCGTAGCCGGCGGCGCGGATCATGCGGTTCATCTCGTCGTGGTTCACGCTGTAGCAGGTGCCGGCGGCGCTGACGACATTCTCCTCGAGCATGAGGCTGCCCATGTCGTCGCAGCCGTAGTGCAGGGCCACCTGGCCAGTCTTGCGGCCCATGGTCACCCAGCTGCTCTGGATGTGGGCGAAGTTGTCCAGGTAGATGCGGGCCACGGCGATGGTGCGGAGGTACTCCACATCCGTGGGCTTCGGCACCTTGCCTTCCCAGGGCGTGTGGCCGCTCTGGAAGGGCCAGGCCGCGAAGGCCGTGTAGCCGCCGCCGTTGTTCCGGGCCAGCGCGCGGTCCTGCTGGTCGCGCAGGGCCTCCAGGTGCTCGATGCGCTCGGCCAGGGTCTCGGTGATGCCGAACATCATGGTGCCGGTGGTCTTCACGCCCTCTTCGTGGGCGGCCTCCATCACCTCGAGCCACTTGTCGCGGCCGCCCTTGAGGGGTGCGATCTTCTTGCGAATGCGGTCCACCAGGATCTCCGCGCCGCCGCCGGGGATGGAGCCTAGGCCCGCCTCGCGCAGATCCGCGATGGTCTTGCCCAGGGTCTGGCCGCTGAGCTTGGCCATCATCTGGATCTCCACCGGCGAGAAGCCGTGGACCCAGATGCCCAGGTCGTGGTGGAGGTAGCGCACCAGGTCCAGGTAGTAGTCCCAGGGCAGGTCCGGATTCACGCCGCCCTGCAGCAGGAAGCCCGTGCCGCCGATGGCCTGGGTCTCCTCGGCCTTCTGCTTGAGCTGCTCCTTCGTCAGCACATAGCCGCGGCTGTCGCCGGGCTTGTGGTAGAAGGCGCAGAAGGTGCAGTAGACGTTGCAGACGTCCGTGTAGTTGACGTTGCGATCGATGACGTAGCTGACCCGCCCCGGATGGTTGTGACGGTCGCGGACCGCCGTGGCGGCCACGGCCAGGTCCGGCAGGTCGGCCTGCTCCAGCAGGTGCAGGGCCTCCTCCTCCGTGACGCGGCGGCCCTGGAGGGCCCCTTCGAGGATGGCGTCCGTGGTGGTCGTGAGCATGTCGGGCCTAGACCTGGTAGCCCATGACCTGGAGGCAGCGGCGGCAGACGCAGTCCTGCCCTTCCACGCCGTGCTGGAAGTGGTCGAGGGTGTAGGGGTTGCGGCACTTCTCGCAGACCTGGGTGGGCTCGGTGGCGGTCTTGGGGGCGTAGAGATGGGTGGGATCGGGCATGACAGACTCCGGAGTCTTCAAGAATAGCGCGGTCGGGCCCCGGGGCCTCCGCCCGGCATGACAGAGGCGGCCCGCTGGGCCGCCTCTATCAGCTAAACGATCGGAAGGCTACTCTTCCACAGGAGCGGCCTTGGCGCTTTCGTGGGGCCGGGTGTTCCGCTTGTCCTGGTGCTTGTGGGCCTGGGCCTCCAGCTTGTCGACGGCCTGGGTGATGCTGGCGTACATGTCATCTGTCGTGGCCGACGCCACGAAGGCGTTGGCCCGGGTCTTGAGGGTGATCTCGGCCATGTGCCGGTGCTTCTCGACGCCCAGGATCACGTGGACATCGATGATGTCATCCAGGAAACTGGCCATCTTGTCCAACCGCTCCTTCGCATGGGTTTTCAGGGGCTCGGTGAGCTCCACGTGGCGGCCGGTGTAGTTGACCTTCATGGGACACTCCTCAAAGTGGGCCGGGCGGCCCGGAAAAAGCGGAGGCGCTGGATCGGGGCGGATGCCATGGGCCAGGCCCATGGCGGCTCATCGGCGCCGGCGCTGGGAGGCTGGAGGAATCTTCAACTCCTCGCGGTACTTGTTGACGGTGCGACGCGCGACCTTGATGCCGTCCCGCTCCAGCAGGCCTGCGATGGCCTCGTCGGAGAGGGGCTTGGCCGCGTCCTCGGCCTGAATGTAGGCCTTGATGCGATGCTTGACCACGGTGGCGGAGACATCCGAATCCTTCGGACGGGCCGAGAAGAAGTAGTTCAGGTCGTAGAGCCCCTGCGGGGTGTGGATAGTCTTGGACTTCACCACGCGGCTGATGGTGCTCTCGTGGAAGCCCGTGGCCTCGGCCACGTCCCGCAGCACCATGGGTCGGAGATGCTCGATGCCGTGCTCCAGGAACTCCCTCTGCAGGTCCGCGATCTGCGCCGCCACGCGCAGCACCGTGCGGTTGCGGTCCTCGACGCCGCGGATGAAGTCCCGGGCGCTGCGGAACCGTTCGCGGATGAAGTCCTTGTCGGACTTGGCATCCGTGGAGGCCAGGAACCGCTGGTACTCCCCGTTCACCCGCAGGCGCGGGAGGCCCTCGTCGTTCAGGTACACCTTCCAGTTCCCGTCCTCGCCCTTGAGCACCACCACATCGGGCTTGACCACCCGCTCGCCCTCGGGATCGAAGGCCCGACCCGGCGAGGGGTTCAGGTGCTTGAGCTGGTCCATGGCGATGGCCAGGTCCTCCTCGCTGCAGCCGAGCACCCGGCGAAGCTTCACGCTGTCCCGCTGGCCCAGCAGCGCCGAGTGGTCCTGGATGATGCGCACGGCCAGATCGTCTGGCTCGGCGCCAGCATGGCGGAGCTGGAGCAGCAGGCTCTCCTGCACCGTGAAGCAGCCGACGCCGGAGGGATCGAACTCCTGGAGGACCTCCAGCGCCCGCTGCAGCGCTTCCTCCGGCACCCCCAGATCCGCCGCCAGGGCCGGAGCCGTGGTCTCGACGGAGGGATGGTCGGGATCCAGGCGGAGGAACCCCTTGGGATCCAGCCGGTCGATGAGGCGCTCCACCAGGGCGGCCCGGGGATCCTCGTGCTCCAGCGTCTCGTAGAGCTGGCTGATGAGGTGATCCTGGAGGGATTCGGTGGCGCTGAGCCGGTCCTCCCAGGAGAGGCGGTCCTCCTCGGGGAGAGCGCTGGTCCGCGGCAGGTCCGTGTCCCAGCTGTTCTCGGCGCCGCAGTCCGTCTCCTGGACCTGGGCCACGCCCTCCTCGGTGAACTTCTCCAGGTCGCCTTCGGGGTTCATCTCGCCCGCCGCGTCCAGGAGGGGTCCCAGGTCCACGGTATCCACACCTTCGGGGAGTTCCATCCCTTCGGCCGTCTGGTCCGAGGAGCCTTCGGTCACCTCCGAATCCCGCCCCTCCTCGATGGCCTCCAGCGTGGGCACCTCGTCGCCGTCCTCCGCCAGCTCCAGCAGGGGGTTCTCCTCCAGTTCCCGCTCGATGGTCTGGCTGAGCTCCTGCAGGTTCATCTGCCAGAGCTTCAGCTTCAGCTGCATGGCCGGGGTCAGCGCCAGGGTCTGGCTCTGGGACAGGCGCTGGGAGAGGAAGGGACCGGCGGCCATCAATCGAGCCTGAAACGATCGCCCAGGTAGACCCGGCGGATGTCCGGGTCCTCGGCGATCTCGCTGGGCAAACCGTGCTTCATGATCATTCCATCCGCCAAGATATAGGCGCGATCGGCGATCTGCAAGGTCTCGCGGACATTGTGATCGGTGATGAGCACGCCGATGCCGCGGGCTTTCAGGTCATCGATGAGACCCTGGATCTCCAGCACGGACTTGGGATCCACGCCCGCGAAGGGTTCGTCGAGCAGCATGATGCGGGGTTCGGTGACCAGGGCCCGGGCCAGTTCGCAGCGCCGGCGTTCGCCGCCGGACAGGCTCATGCCCAGGGTGTCCCGCACCTTCTCCAGGTGGAAGTCCGCGAGCAGCCGCTCGCAACGTGCCTGCTGCTCGGATTTCGGGATGGGCTGCAGCTCCGCCAGGGCCATCAGGTTCTCCCAGACTGTGAGCCCCCGGAAGACACTGGATTCCTGGGCGAGGTACCCGATGCCCAGGCGCGCCCGGCGGTGCATCGGCGCCTCGGTCACATCGTTTCCCAGCCAGCGGATGCTGCCCCGGTCCGGCGCTTCCACGCCCACCACCATGTAGAACGTGGTGGTCTTCCCTGCGCCATTGGGCCCCAGCAGGCCCACCACTTCGCCCATGCCCACGCAGAGGCTCACGTCCCGCACCACCGTGCGGTCGCCGTAGCGCTTCTGGAGGTTCGCGGCCTCGAGGCAGGGAGTCTGGGGATCGATCACGCCTCCATCCTTACCATGAAGGCCCCGCGCCCTTGCCCCGGACCCTGCCCTGCCAGCGCACGATGCGCGGGCCCGGCTCCAGTTCCAGGGCCTCGCCCTGCCCTTCCCCCAGCCTGCCCCGGAGCGACACCGCGCCCTGGGCCTGGATGAGCTTCACGGCCCGGTCGGGCCCCACCATCACCGTGACCGTCTGGGCCGCCAGGCTCCAGCCCTGGCCCCGGCATTCCACGCCCCCGGAGAGCACCACCCGCTGGGTCTCGCTCTGGCCGCGCTCGGCCCGCAGGAAGAGATCCCCATCCGGAGCCGCCAGGGTGCCGTTCAGGCCCTCGGGGAAGGAGACGACGTCCCCCTGCCGGAGGATGCGGGGCCCGCTGAGGCGCTCCCGCAGCCGGGACCAGGCCGCGGGCTGGCCGGTGAGGGTCCACTTGGCGTCCGCCCACACCAGACGGCTTCCGCGGAGGCTGCCCCCGGCGACCAGGTTGACCTGGACCGGCCCCTCGAAGGTCCAGGATCGGGGATCGCCGCTGCCCGCCCCGCTGCTGAAGGTGCCATCCTCCCCCCGGCCCTGCACAGGCCCCTGAAGGTGCCAGCGTCGGGTGCTCCGCTGGACCTGCATGCGCGGCGCGGAAAGGCTGCGGGAACCCCAGAGGAGCACGGGTTGGCCCTCGGCCGCCGCGTAACCCACAGGAAGCGAGGCCGGCAGATCCGGACCGGCGCCCTCCCGGATGAAGACCCGGGGTGCCTTCAGGGTGAGCCGCTGCCCGTCCAGGGGTTGATCCCAGACCACGCTGCCCTCCAGACGCAGGCCCGCCGGCGTCCAGCGGACCCCCTCGGAGGCCAGGTTCTCGGAGCCCCCCGGGAGGGTCCGGTGGGCCTGGAACCCCCGCAGTTCCACCTGCTGGAAGCTGGATCCCGGCGCCGGCCGGGGCGCCCGCCCACCCTGGGCCTCGCCCCTCCAGCCGTCCTGGCGCTCGAAGGCCAGGGGCGCGGGCCAGCTCACGGTGTCCGGTGCCAGATCGGCGGCGGTGGCCTGGAGGGACCCTTCGGTCAGGTGGGCGCGCACCCGCTCGAGGTGGCCGTTCTGGAAGCCGGGAGTGGCCCAGAGCCGCTCCGCCTCCATGCCCAGCAGGGTGGCCCGGGACGTCCCTCCCTCCGGGGCGCGCCAGACCACAGGCCCGCGGTCCACCCGGAAGCGCCCGTCGGCCTCCCGCCGCCACCCCGCAGGCAGATCCCACTGGCCCTGGGCCGAGCCCTGCATGGACTCCCAATGGAGGGGGGAGAGGCCCTCCCACAGCCCCCCGGTCCACCGGAGGGCCGGCGCCGTCCCCTCCACATGGCCCTTCCCCAGCACCTGGGAGGTGGCTGGATCGAGCACCTGCAGGTCCATGGGCGCCGACAGGGTCCACACGCCCTCCCGGCGGACCGCCGTGGGGGAGGTCATGCGCCATAGCCCCGCCTGCTCCTCCAGCCGTCCCGTGACCTCCTCCAGGCGGAGGTCCTCCTCGGAGCCGGCGATGGTCTTGTAGTCCAGCACCATGCGGTTGGGGCCCAGCTGCTCGGTCAGCGTGCCCAGGGTGCCGCGGGTGCGTTCGGTGAAGAGGGCGTCGCCCGCCGAGGCGCGGCCGGGCAGTTCCCGGGGGCTCACGAGCATGAAACGGATGGTGAGACCCAGCACCGAGGCCAGCAGGGCCGCGCCCGCCCCCCGCCAGAGGGGGTGCCGCGCCGGGGGCAGCGTGAGGGACCTCACGATCCCGCCTCCATCCCGGCCAGCGCGGTCTCTACGAGCCAGGAGCGGCCCCAGCGGAGGCTGGCCTGGGGCGTGGCCGCCAGGTGCAGGGTCGTCCCCGCCGCCGGCAGGGGGGGCCGTTCCACACCGGCAAACCAGGTGAGGGGATCGGGATGGCCGGATAGCCTCAGCTTCCAGTGGTCCTCCCCGAAGACGTCCCGGCCCGCCAGGGGGCCGGAGATCCGGGCCAGCGGAGGGGGGAAGCCCTGGCCGTAGGGCTCCAGCAAGGCCAGATCGGCGTCCGCGGGAAGGTCCCCGGCGACGCCATCCAGCAGCAGCGGCGGGAGTTCCCGGCCGGCGGCCTGGAGATCCGCCCCCCGCTGCAGGGCCTGCCGGACAAAGGGCAGCCGCGCGACCTCGAAGCTCAGACCCGCCGCGGCCCGGTGCCCGCCTCCGCCCAGGAGGAAGGGCTGGGCCAGGGCCAGGAGTTCGCCCAGGTCGTAGCCTTCCGGGGCCCGCAGGCTGCAGTGGGCCACCCCGTCCACCACCGTGCAGACGCCCGCGGGCCGCCCGCTGGCGCGCATGCGCTGGCCGGCCACGATGCCGATGACGCCCTTGTGGGCCGTGGGATCCATCGCCAGGTCGAAGGCCCCGGGTCCCGGCGGATCCAGCCGTTCCGCCAGCTCCCGCTGGATGCGCCGGCGCTCGCGGTTGAGGTCCTCCACCCGGGCCATCAGGCGCTCGGCCTCGGCGGCATCCCGCGTGAGCAGCAGACGGACCGCGTCCTCCGCGCCGCCCATGCGGCCCACGGCATTGAGACGGGGCCCCAGGGCGAAGGCGATGTCCTGGGCCGAGAGGGGCCCCTCCTTGCGGGCGGCCCGCAGCAGGGCGGCCAGGCCGGGGCCGTTCTTCTCGGAGAGCGAGGCCAGGCCCCGCCGCACCAGCAGGGCGTTCTCCCCCGCGAGGGGCATCATGTCCGCCACGGTGCCGATGGCCACCAGCTTCAGCAGGCCGTCGAGGAAGGCGGCATCGCCGCCTCGGGGCACGGGCACAGCGCCCAGGAGGGCCTGGGCCAGCTTGAAGGCCACACCCACGCCCGCCAGGTGGCGGTTGGCGTAGTCCTCCAGATGGGGATGCACCACGGCGCAGGCCGCGGGCAGTTCGGGGCCCAGGGCGTGGTGGTCCGTGATGACCCAGTCCAGGCCCAGTTCCCGGCTGGCCGCCACCTCGGCCACGCTCCGCACGCCGCAGTCCACCGAGATGATCAGGCCCGGGTCGCGCTCGGCCTTCAGCTCCTGGATGCAGTCCAGGTGGAGGCCGTAGCCATCGGAGAAACGGTTGGGGATGAAGAACGAGACCTCGGCGCCGAGCTTCTCCAGCACCCGGGAAAGCAGCGCCGTGGCCGTGACGCCGTCCACATCGTAGTCCCCGTAGACCACGATGCGCTCGCGGGCCCCGATGGCCCGGTGGATGCGCGCGACGGCGGCATCCACCCCCGGCAGCAGGTGCGGATCGCTGCTCCGTTCCCAGCTCGGGTCCAGGCGCCAGGCCAGCTCCTCGGGGTGGTCCACGCCCCGGAGCCAGGCCAGCCGCGCGAGGCGGGGCTCAAGGTCCCACGCGGCCGCGAGGGCCCGCCAGGGCGCGGCGCCCGCCGGGGCCTCCCGGCGGAGACGCCAGGCCTTGGGGCCCATCAGCCCACGCTGCCCATGCGGGCGAACTTCTGGTACCGCTCCTCCACGAGCGCCTCGGCGCTGAGTTCCGCCAGCTCGGAGAACGCGTCCACCACCGCCTCCTTGAGGGCCGCCGCGGCGGCCTCGAAGTCGGAGTGCGCGCCCCCCAGGGGCTCCTTCACGATGCCGTCGATGACGCCCAGATCCAGCAGGTCCGGCGCTGTAAGCTTGAGGGCCTCCGCGGCCTTGGGGGCCTGGGAGGCATCCTTCCAGAGGATCGAGGCGCACCCTTCGGGCGAGATCACCGAGTAGATGGCGTTCTCCATCATGAGCACGCGGTCCGCCACGCCCAGGGCCAGGGCGCCGCCGCTCCCCCCCTCGCCGATGACCACGGCCACGACGGGCACCTCGAGCTTGGCCATCTCCAGCAGGTTGCGGGCGATGGCCTCGGCCTGCCCGCGCTCCTCCGCATCCACGCCGGGGTAGGCGCCGGGCGTGTCGATGAGACAGAGGACGGGCCGCTTGAACTTCTCCGCCAGCTTCATCAGGCGCAGGGCCTTGCGGTAGCCCTCGGGCTTGGGCATGCCGAAGTTGCGGAGGATCTTCTGCTTGGTGTCCCGCCCCTTCTGCTGGCCGATGATCATCACGGCATTGCCATCGATCCAGCCCATGCCCGCCACGATGGCGGCATCGTCGCCGAACCGGCGATCGCCGTGCAACTCCTCGAAACGCTCGCAGATACGTTCCAGGTAGTCGAGGGTGTAGGGCCGCTTGGGATGGCGGGCGAGCTGGGCCCGCTGCCAGTTGGTGAGGTTGGAGAAGAGCTCGGCCTTCAGCTTGTCGAGTTTCTTCTCCAGCTTCTCCCGCTCCCGGGCCTGGGATGGATCCATGGCCATGGCCTGGATCTGGGCCTCCAGTTCGAGGACCGGCTTCTCGAGCTGGGCAAGATCCATGGCCTGTTCGGGGGACGCGTCTTTCATGGGGCCTCGGAAGGAAGCAAGGGCGAGGTCCCAGTGTAGAGGGGCCGGGGAACCTTGAACAGGCCGCGCCCATCTTGCTGCTGGCGGCCGATCTTCCATATTGGACACCGGACAGGAGGTTCCCATGCTGCCCCTCGCCTCCCTGCTGCTCCTCGCCCCCACCCAGGCAGCGGCACCTCCCCAGGAACTTCCCCTGGTGGACGCCAAGAGCCTTCCCGGGGTCCCGGGTCCCCTGGTGCCCCACTACCCGGACCCCAGCCGCGGCGCCGGTTCCACGGGCATGGACGCCGTCCTGCGGGCCCGCGCGCGGCGCGGCGTCAACATCCCGGCGGCGGCCCTCCCGTCGGGCTCCCTGCGGGTGAAGGACCGTATCCCCGACATCAGCGGATGGCGGGCCTACCGCATCGAGGTGCCCGCGGGCGGCGGCTTCAAGGCCCGCCTTCAGGGCCTCCACGAGGCCTGGTTCGTGGTGAAGGTCCTCAACCGCTGGGGCACCCTCGAGGAGGGCATGCTGCAGAACCGCATCCCCACCGGCAATCCAGAGGCCTCGTACCGGAACCCTAAGGGTGCGCCGAACACCGTCTACATCGTGGTGGACACCACCGAGAACCACGCCACCGGCGAAGAATACACCCTGACCGTCACCCGGGACTGAGCTCCGGTCAGAATCGGGGCGGAGGTTCCCCCGGATGCACCCCACGCCCTTCCCCCTCCTCGGCCTCAGCGGTGGCATCGCCGCCGGGAAGAGCTTCGTGGCCGCGGAACTGGGCCGGAGGGGCTGGATCGTGATCGACGCCGACGCCCTGGCCCGGGAGGCGGTGGCCCCCGGAAGCGAGGGCCTGGCGGCCGTGGTGGCCAGCTTCGGCCATGGCGTGCTGGGACCGGATGGCGGCCTGGACCGGAGTCGCATGGCCGCGGAGGTATTCTCGGACGACCGAGCCCGCCACCGGCTCAATGCAATCCTCCACCCACGCATCGAGGCCCTGCTGGCGGCCCGGCTTTCAGCCCTCCCGGCAGGCACGCGGGGGGCCGTGCTGGACGCCGCCCTCTGGGTGGAGCGCGGCCGGGCCCACCACTTCGATGCCTTCTGGACTGTGGACGCGCCCGAGGCCCTGCGCCTGGCCCGTCTCGCGGCCCGGGACGGCCTGGATCCCGAGGCGGTCCGCGCGCGCCTCCGCGCCCAGGCCAGCGCGCCCGAGCGGGCCCTCCATGCGGACCGCGTGATCCTCAACGATGGCCGCGACCTCTCCGGAATCCTCGACGGAGCCGAGGCCACCCTTCTGGCAGACTGGAAGATCCGCCGCGCGCGGACTTGGAGGACGCCCATGGCCGCTCCTTTCACGCCCGACCAGCTCCGCGAGGTCCTCACCGCCCTCCTCGCCCGGGGCGGCGACTACGCCGAAGTGTTCGTGGAGCGGCGGAAGGCCCATGCCCTCAGCATGGACGATGGCCGCATGGAGGACGTGCTGGCCTCGGAGTCCTTCGGCGCCAGCCTGCGCCTGATGGAAGGCGAGACCACCCGCTTCGCCGATCTCATCGCCCCCACCTTCGAGGAACTCCAGGATGCGGCCCACACCCTCGCCGCCCCCGGGAAGGGGCTGGCGGCCGAATTGCCGGCCCTCGTCTTCGAGGCCTTCCCCACGCCCAGCCCCGTGGCGATCGACCCGGACACCGTGTCCCTGGCCGACAAGGTGGCCCTCGTGCGCCGCGCCGAGGCGCTGGCCCGCGACCACGCCGCCAACCTCCGGCCGGGCGCCCTCAAGCAGGTGTCTGTCGGCTACGGCGACAGCACCCAGCGCGTGTGGATCGCCTCGGCCGAGCCCGAGGGCAGCGGCTGGCTGGCCCGCGCCACCGAGGACCACCGCACCCAGGGCGTCCTCCGCCTGAACGTCACCGCCGGCGACGGTCAGCAGCTGCAGACCGGGTACCAGGCCCTCGGCGAGACCCGCGGCTTCGAGCTGTTCGCGGACGAGGCCGTGGCCCGCACCGTGAAGGAGGCCGTGCGCCTGGCCGTGCAGGCCCTCGACGCCCAGCCCGCGCCTGCCGGCACTTTCCCCGTGGTGCTCAGCAGTTCCGCGGGCGGCACCATGATCCACGAGGCCTGCGGCCACGGCCTCGAGGCCGACCTGGCCCTGGCCGGCATGTCCGCCTTCGCGGGGAAGCTGGGCGAGAAGGTGGCCGCCGACGGAGTCACGATCATCGATGACGGCACCCTCCCCCACAAGCGCGGCAGCCAGGCCATCGACGACGAGGGCAACCCTGTGAGCCGCGTGGTCCTCATCGAGAACGGGGTGCTCAAGGGCTACCTGCAGTCCCGCAAGACCGCCCGGAAGATGGCCACCGAGCCCACCGGCAACGGCCGCCGCGAGAGCTACCGCCATCTGCCCATCCCCCGCATGCGGAACACGTTCCTGGCCGCCGGGAGCGAGGCTCCCGAGGCCATCCTGAAGGACCTGGACCGCGGCCTGCTGGTCACGCACATGGGCGGCGGGCAGGTGGACACGGTCACGGGCAACTTCGTCTTCCAGGTCACCGAGGGCTACTGGGTGGAGCAGGGCGAGCGGAAATACCCCGTGAAGAACGCCACCCTCAGCGGCTGCGGCCCCGAGGTACTGAAGCAGCTCACCCGCATCGGTAGCGACCTCCACCACTTCGACATTGGCACCTGCGGCAAGGACGGCCAGGGCGTGCCCGTGAGCGACGCCCTGCCCACCATCCTCTGCCCCGCCCTCGTCGTGGGCGGCACCGCCGAACCGCTGCCGAGCGTGATTTGACTGGAGACCGACTGCAGGTGGTGCAGGCCGACATCACCACCCTCGCCGTGGACGCCATCGTCAACGCCGCCAACGCGAGCCTGCTCGGCGGCGGAGGCGTGGACGGGGCCATCCACCGGGCCGCGGGCCCGGAGCTCCTCGCCGCCTGCCGCGCCCTGGGCGGCTGCGCCACCGGCCAGGCGAAGCTGACGTCGGGCTTCGACTTGCCCGCGCGGTACGTCATCCATGCCGTGGGGCCCGTCTGGCAGGGCGGCGCCGCCGGCGAGGCCGATTTTCTGGCCTCATGCTACCGGGAGAGCCTCCGCCTCGCGGAGGCCCACCAATGCCGCAGCCTGGCCTTCCCCGCCATCAGCACGGGCATCTTCGGCTACCCGGCCGACCCGGCGGCACACCTCGCCGTCCGCACCTGCCGGGACTGGCTGGCCGGCCACGCCCTGCCCGAATCCGTGATCCTCGTGGCCTTCGACACCGCCAGCCTTGCGCACCTCTCCGCCGCCCTCGAGAAGGAAGCCTGACATGACCGACCCCTTCCGTTCCTTTGTCCCCGAATCCCTCGAGGCCCGCCTCCAGGAGGGGCTCGCCCACGCCATGAAACTGGGCGCGGAGGGGGCCGAGGCCTTCCTCTCGGTATCCCGCTCCCGCAAGGCCAAGGTGCAGAACGGCGCCCTGGAGGACCTGACCGCCAGCAAGCGGGGCGGACTGGGCGTCAGGGTCATCCGCGCCGGAGCGAAGGGGTTCCGCGCAGGGCTCGCCACCACCAGCGACCTGGCGGCGGCCGACTTCCGCGACCTCTTCACCCAGGCCTGGGAGCTGAGCGCCCTGGGCGACGAGGATCCCTGGCTCCGCCAGGCCGAACCCTCCGGCACCGACGACCTGCCCACCCGGTTCGATCCCGCCGGGGACGCCCTCACGCCCGAGCAGCGCATCGAGCGGGCCCTGGCGCTGGAGGCCGAGGCCCGGAAGGCCTCCGCCAAGGTGGCGGCCGTGCGCGAATCCTCCTGGAGCGATGGGGCCGGCGCCAGCCTGCTCCTCACCCAGAAGGGCGTACGGGCCGCGGATATCGGCTCCAGCTGCTCTGCCGCCATCGAGCTGGCCGTGGCCGAGGGCGAGGATCGCCAGGCCGCCTGGCACTGGGACGTGGCCCGGCGGCCCGCCCTGGACCTGGCCGCCATCGGCGCCGAGGCCGCCCTCAAGGGCGAGCGGAAGCTGAACCCGAAGCGGCTTCCCGCCGGCAGGTACCCCGTGGTACTCCATCCCGAAGTGGCCGTGGACCTGCTGGGCATCGTGGCCGGCATGCTGGACGCCGAAGCTGTGATCAAGCAGCGCAGCCTCTTCGCCGGCAAGCTGGGGGAGACCATCGCCTCGCCCCTCCTCACCCTGGTGGACGACGGCCGCCTCGCGGAGGCACCGGGCCGCCCGGCCCTGGGCACGGAGCCCTGGGACGCGGAGGGCCTGCCCACGCGCCGCAACGTGCTCATCGAAGGCGGCGTGCTGCAGACCTATCTGCACACCCTCAAGACCGCCGCGGAGATGGGCGTCGCCCCCACCGCCAATGCGGGGCGCGGCCTGGGCAGCCAGCCCGGCGCCACCACCTTCAACCTCTTCCCCCTGGCCGGCCAGACGGCCCCCGAGGCCCTCTACCGGATGGCCGGGAACGGCGTGCTGATCACGGAGATCATGGGCCTGCACACCGTGGATCCCGTGAGCGGCGATCTCAGCGTGGGCGCCAGCGGCCTCCGCATCCGCGAGGGCGTGCTGGCCGAGCCCGTGGACAAGCTCACCTTCGCCGGCAACCTTCGCGACTTCCTCACCCGCATCGTGGCCCTGGGCAGCGACCTCCGCTGGTACGGAAGCAGCGCGGGCCTGAGCCTCCTGCTGGAGGACATCGCCCTGGGAGGCGCGTGATGAGCGCGGGCTTCTGGGACGAACGCTACGCCGCACCCGAGTTCACCTACGGCACGGAGCCCAACGACTTCCTGCGGGAGATGGCCCCGCGCATCCCGGCCGGCCCCGTGCTGGGCCTGGGCGAGGGCCAGGGCCGCAACGCCGTGTACCTTGCGGGCCTGGGCCATGCCGTCACCGCCGTGGACCAGTCCGCCGTGGGCCTGACCCGGGCCCGGGAGTTGGCCACCTCGCGCGGCGTGGCCCTGACCACGGTCGTGGCCGACCTTGCCGATTTCGATCCGGGCCCCGGCCCCTGGAGCGGCATCGTCTCCATCTTCTGCCACGTGCCCTCGGCCCTCCGGCGGCGGCTCTATCCGCGCTGCGCCGAGGTCCTGGCGCCCGGTGGCGTCCTCATCCTGGAGTCCTACACACCGGACCAGCTCGTCCAGGGCACCGGTGGACCGAAGGAGCCTGACCTCCTCAGCACGTTGGCGGAACTGCGGGAGCTCCTGCCGGGCCTCGACCTGGAGGTGGGCCGGGAGGCGATGCGCGAGATCCAGGAAGGCCCCTACCACCATGGACCCGGCGCCGTGGTCCAGGTGGTGGCCCGGAAGCCGGCCTAGCCCGCCGGGGCGTGGATCTGCGATCCTGGGGTCTTCTGCATCGGGATCCCCATGAGCCTCCAGTCCGCCCGCGAATACCTGTCCTCCCCGCACCTGGAGCCCGAGCTCCGGGCCGAGCTGGAGCCTCTCGTGGCCGCCGCCGGAACGGGCGACGCCAAGGCCGTGGCCGAACTGGAGGACCGCTTCTCCGAGCCCCTGGCCTTCGGCACCGGCGGCCTGCGCGGTTTCATGGCCGCGGGCCTCCGCCGTATGAACCTCCCCAACATCCGCCGCGTCTCCACGGCACTGGCCGCGGTGGCCGGTCGGAAGGCCCCCGGGAAGCGGATCGCGGTGGTGGGCTTCGACACGCGCCTCCACTCGGACACCTTCGGCCGCGCCTGCGCCGAGGTGCTGGCCGCCGCGGGCTACCAGGTGTTCCTCGGCGACCGTCCCCTGCCCACGCCCTTCCTCTGCTTCGCCATGAAGCGCCTGCAGGCCGGCTGCGGCGCCATCGTCACCGCCAGCCACAATCCGAAGGAATACAACGGCTTCAAGGCATACAACGACCTGGGCGGACAGGTGGTGGACCCCTGGGACGCGGAGATTGAGGCGGAAATGGCCCGCCAGCCCCTGGTGCCCGAGCCGCCGAAGGCGCCCGCCGGCCGCATCCAGCCCATCCCCTCCGAGGTGGAGGCCGCCTACCTCGCCATGGGCCTGGACCTGCTCCAGCATCCCCAGCCTTTCGAGGCCGCGCGGATCCTCTTCACGCCCTTCCACGGCACCGGCGGCGCCTTCGTGCCCGCCCTCTTCGAACGTGCGGGCCTGCCCCTCACCGTGAGCCCCAGCCAGGGCGTCCAGGACGGCACCTTCCCCACGGCGCCCCGGCCCAACCCGGAGGAGCTGGCGGCCTACCGGGCACCCCTGGAAGAAGCGGAACGCATGGGGGCCGAGGTCATCCTGGCCAACGATCCCGATGCGGATCGCATCGGCGTCGTGGCGAAGCGCAACGGCGCCTGGGAGCTGATGTCGGGCAACGATCTGGCCGCCCTCACCCTGGACTACCTCTGCGCCCGGGACAGCCGGAAGGGCGTGGTGGTCAGCACGGTGGTGACCTCCGATTTCATGGCCGAAGTGGCTCGGAGCCACAGGTTGCCCGTGATGTGGACCCTCACGGGCTTCAAGAACATCGCCGTCTGCATGGATCGCCTGGAGGCCCTGGGCGAGCCCTACGCCTTCGGAGCCGAGGAGAGCTACGGCATGCTGCTGCCGCCCAGCCTGCGCGACAAGGACGGCGTCACTGCCGCCCTTGTGGTGGGCGAGATGGCCGGGCACTTCAAGGCCAAGGGCCAGACGCTCTTCCAGGCCGTGGAGGCCCTGATGGCGCGGGTGGGCATCTTCCACAACCGCCTGGTGAACCTGGAGGACCCCCGGCCCGGCGGCGCGAAGCGCTTCGCCGAGGCCATGGAGCGCATCCGCACCGCCGGCCTCGCCACCCTGGGCGGTGAGAAAGTGGTGGCCTGGGAGGACTTCCAGACCGGTGAGTGGCACGGTGAGGGCCGCACCGAGCCGATTCTCGACCGTCCGGACCAGCGGGAGCAGGCGCTCCCCATCCCCCGCAGCAACGTCCTGAAGTTCCGGATGGAGAGCGGCGCCTTCGCCGCCTTCCGCCCCAGCGGCACCGAGCCGAAGTTGAAGGTCTATCTGCAGAGCCGCACAGACACCGCCCTCCTGGACCGGCTCGAGGCCGAGGCCAGATCCCTGCTGGGCCTGTAGGACCCTCCAGCACGGAAAAGGGCGCCTTCCGGCGCCCTTTTCCGTGCTGGAGAAGCCGACTACTTCTTCTTGGTGATGGTCAGCTTGCCCTCGGCCCAGCCGTGGCAGTCCTTGCACTGGGCTTCCTTGTACTTCGCGATCATCTTGGTGGCTTCGGCATTGAACTTCTTGTCCTTGGGGGCGCCCACGTGGCAGGCGGTGCACTTCGCGCCCTTCACGGTGGTGGGCTTGGCCATGGCGGGGGCCACGGCAAGGGCCAGGACGGCGGAGATGAGGACGAGGCGGCGCATGGATGGCTCCTTTGAGGGGATGTGACGCCCCGGCAGGATGCGGGGCTCAGGGGAGGGACAGCAGGTTCCTTGCCAATATCTGAAGGGGAGGTCCTAAAGACGACCCGCAGGGGATCAGCGCCCATCATGACACCCGTGTGACCCTAAATCAATCCATGACGCCATTTACGACTGAGTCTCAACCATTCCACACGACTGGCATTCCCAGGAAAAAGCAGGCGCCAGCCGGAGCTGGCGCCTGCCCTGCCCTGGGGGTTCAGTGCGCCAGGCGGGAGACCATGGCGTAGACGATGAGGATGAGCAGCACCACGCCCAGGCCGAAGAAGATGTAGCCGAAGGAACGGGCGATGCCCTTCCAGGCCTCCCACTCGTCCTTGACGCGGAAGGCGTCGAGGCGGCCTTCCTTCAGGAGCCGGTCATACCAGCGCTTGCGCTCGTGAAGCATCTCGGACTTCGCGATGCGGCCCGAGAAGATGACCGTGTCCATGGGGAACTTCTCCAGCCGGAAGTGGGTGTTGAAGAAGTGGACCGTGAAGATGAAGCCGGCGGCCAGCAGCGCCTCGTCGGAGTGCACGATGAGCGCGACATTGATCATCCAGCCCGGCATGAAGCGGCTGAAGAACTCCGGGAACCACATGATCAGGCCGGAGAGGCCGATGGCGAACACGCCCCAGAACACGGCCAGGTAGTCGAACTTCTCCCAGTAGGTCCAGCGGTCGAACTGCGGCCGCTCGCCCTTCCCGAAGAACCACTTGTTGTGGGCCACGAAGTCCTCGAGGTCCTGCTTGGAGGGAATCATGGAGTCGGGATGGGTCATGGCCTTCCCGATGCGGGAGAGGCGGAACTTCCCGGTCTCGGGATCACGCAGGAACCCCCGGTGGCGCCAGAAGTTCGCGAGGGTGTCCACCACGTGCAGGGTGAAGTAGACGAAGGTGATCACCGCACCGAAGTGGTGCAGGGTGCGCGCCACGCCGGGGCCGCCCATGAAGGCGAAGAGCGCCTTGGCCCAGCCTGTGTAGTAGAACTTCAGGGGCATGCCCGTGAGGACCAGCAGCAGGAAGCTCGTGACCACCAGGATGTGCAGGAACCGCTCGAAGGGCTGAAAGCGGGTGAACTGCTCCTCGTCCTTCTCGATCCTGGCCTTGGCTTCGCGGAACTGCTTCGAGTCGTGGCGATACAGCCAGATGGACCGGAACAGCCACAACAGGGTGTGCAGGCCGAACAGGGTGAAGGTGAAGACCAGCAGGGTGGTCATCACCACGAACACGTAATGCAGAATCGGGTCGTGCTTCCGGTCCATCGGATCGGCGTGGGGCTCGTACTTGGCAAAGCTCGCCGTGGCGTTCGGATGGCACTTCCGGCAGGTGTTGACGATGTTCGCCTTGGACAGATGGGAATTGGGATCCGAGACCGGGAGGATGTCGTGGTTGCCGTGGCAGTCGAAGCAGGCGGCCACGTCGGGGGCGCTGTGAGCCTTGCCCAGGGCCATGGCCTTTCCGTGGTAGGTGTCTCGGTAGTGCTCCAGCCGGTCCGCGTGGCACTTGCCGCACACCAGGTCGCTGTTGGCCTTGAAGTGGCCAGCGTCGGGCGTCTCGATCTGGTGGGCCGAGTGGCACTGGACGCACACGGGGCCGCGGGGATCCCCCTTGGCCAGGAGCTGGCCGTGGATGCTCTTCTCGTAGGTGGCCTCCACGGTGACGTGGCACTTGCCGCAGGTCTTGGCCACGTTGGCGTGGTTGATGGGCGAACTGCGGTCCACGCTGCGCTTGATGTCATGCACACCGTGGCAGTCGTTGCAGCTCGGCGCCACGATGAGGCCGTTCTTCAGCAGGGCCTTGCCGTGGATGCTCTCCTGGTACTGGGAGCCCACCGCCGGGTACTTCATCTTGTACTCATCGGTGAGGTGCTTGTTGGCGTGGCACTTCGCGCAGGTGACGGGGAGATTCATCTTGTAGACCGGCGAATCGGGCTGGTTCACCGGGACGATGTAGTGGTTCCCGTGGCAGTCCACGCAGCTGGCCGCGGCGGACGCCCCCATGGCCTTGCTCATGCCGTGGATGCTGCCCTGGTAGGCCTTGGCCTCCTCCGTGTGGCAAGTCCCGCAGACCACCTTGGCGGGCGGGTGGCTGCCGTCCTGGTGGCTGTCGTCCAGGCCCGCGTGGCAGTCCGTGCACTTGAGCGACGCATGCACGGCCTTGCCGAACCGGGCCGCGTCCACGAAGAGGGACACCTTGGCCCCGTCCGAACCGTCCTTGCTGAAATCCTTGTCCCCATGGCAATCGAAGCAGTTCTCGGGCGCGGATTTCCCGGCAGCCGCCCGGGCCGGCAGGGAGCCCGCGAAGCTCCAGGCCAGCAGGGCGGTGGCGGCGATCCACCAGGCCCGGTGGCGGCGGCGTCCAGGAGGTTGCAGGAAGGAGCTGCCCGCAGGCGCGATGGGGATCATGGCGAAGTCTCCGGCTCGAAAGGAAACGGGGGGTGGGGAAATCGATGGAATCGGGATCGGAGGTGGCGCGGGACCCCGCCCTACCCTGGCCTCAGTGGCCGGAGGGCGCGTCGGGGGGCGTGTCCTGCTCGGGGGACGTGGCCTCCGAGGCCTCGACGATCCGCCGGTAGTACTCGGGCCGAGTCTCCCGCAGATGATCGGCGGGCACCTTCCCATTCAGCCAGGCCATGTCCATGGGATAGACATCGGGATCGAAGATCACCAGGTACCAGTGCCAGACCAGGATGGAGAGCGAAGCCAGGATCGCCTCGTACCAGTGGGCCGCGGTGGCAGCATCAACCACCCACTTGGGGAAGTAGCGCAGGGTCCAGTTCTCCGCCCAGAGCAGGAACCCGGTCACGGCCATGACGATGGTGCCCCACATGTAGGCCCAGTACTCCATCTTCTCGGGGTAGCCGAACATGCCGAAGGTGGGCCGGTGCTTCGTGAGGCCCAGGTTGTAGCGCAGCATGTTGAAGATGTCCTTGGCGTCCTGCCAGTTGGGCAGCAGCTCCGTGAGGATCACCCGGTCGCGCTTCACCATGGCCATGTGGATCAGGTGGTATACCGTTCCGAAGGTGATGAGGATCGCGGCGATGCGGTGGATGTAGGCCCGGGCGATCGGACTGAGCCCGCAGGCCTGGCAGGCCTTGACCCAGGCGGCCTCGGGGAACTTCAGGGCGAAGCCCGTGAACACCAGGGAGAGGAAGCTCGCGATGACGATCCAATGGGCGATGCGGAACCGGATGTTCATCCGCATCACTTCCTCGCCCGTCCCGTGGTGGATCTTCCGATGGCGAAGCTTCCGGAGGAAGTCGAGGCCGTTGTGGAGGAGCATGAAGCCGATGGTCAGCGGGATCAGCACCAGATAAGCCAGCCGGATCCACTTCACGACGGGGTGCTCGCCGGCGCCTTCGTTCCGGAGGTGGATGCGGGCCGTGGCCAGCTTGTCGCCCACGCCGGCATGGCACTGGCCGCAGGTCCTCCCCAGATTCTTCGGATTGATGGTGGAGCGCGGATCGCTGGAGGGCAGGATGTCATGCACGCCATGGCAGGAGGCGCAGTTGGCCACGGTCTGCTGGCCGCCCCGCAGGGCCAGTCCATGGAAGCTGTCCTCGAAGGAGGTCACGTTGGAGGCAGGGAGGTCATAGCGCCGGGCGAGCCGTTCGTCCGCATGGCAGCGGCCGCAGGTCACCGTGGAGACCCGGGCGGGATTGACCAGCGAGCCCGCTTCCGTGGGCGCGAGGATGGTGTGCTCGCCGTGGCAGTCGGTGCAGGTGGGCGCATCCGCGGCCCCCCGGGCCACCGCCACGCCATGGACGCTCTGGGCGTAGGCCTGCATGACCTGGCCATGGCAGGCGCCACAGGTCTCCATCACATGCGCGTGGTTCACCTTCGCCCGGGGGTCGGTCGCGGCCAGGATGCTGTGGCTCCCGTGACAGTCGGAGCAGGAGGCCGCCTTGTCATTCCCCTTCGCGACCTCGCGTCCATGCAGGCTCAGGCGGTAGGCCTCGACGGGCTTGGCGAAGGGGATCTTGTGCTTCGCCATGAAGTCCGGATTGGAATGGCAGGCTCCGCAGGTGTCCGGCAGGTTCCGCTTCGCCACCTTGGAGGCCGGATCGGTGGAAGGCAGCATCTCGTGGGCCGTCCCGTGGCAGGAGGAGCAGGTGGCGGCGTCGGCCATCCCCTGCTTCTTCGCCAGCCCGTGGACGCTCCCTGCGTAATCCTTGACCTCGTCCCCGTGGCAATCCCCGCACTTCACCGGCGCGGGCTTGCCTGCATGGGGCAGCCGGGTGATGCCGCTGTGGCAGCCCGTGCAGCCCATGCTGGCGTGGGGCGTCTTCTCGAATTTCACGAGATCCACGTCATGGCAGCCGACGCAGTCTTGGGGC
>MTLD01001916.1_pt2 | contig 40084 bp, 38 predicted proteins | sample 1982471 | NCBI WGS metagenome assembly MTLD01 (sample SAMN05712604, study PRJNA340218) | biofilm metagenome | isolation source: sample SPM anode biofilm adapted to -50 mV | place: USA | collected 2012-02-03 | reverse complement strand
AGGGGCTGCCGCCGCACCCCAATCGCAGGCTGCAGTAGCGCCTGCGGCAAAGGTCACGCCTTTACCCGCGACCGCGGCGGCGCCCGCCGCCAAGGCCGCTTCAGCCAAAGTCGACTCCCAACCCGCCAAGGTGACCCCCAACCGCGGCATCACCATCGGCATGTTCGCCCTCATCATCGCCATCACAATGGGGGTGGTGGTCTGGGCCGCGAAGAAGACGCAGACGGCCGCCGACTTCTACACCGCGGGGGGCGGGATCACCGGCCTGCAAAACGGCTGGGCCATAGCCGGCGACTACATGTCCGCCGCCTCGTTCCTGGGGATGTCCGGGCTCATCTCGCTCTACGGCATCGACGGCTTCATGTACGCGGTGGGGCCCATGTTCTCCTTCATCGCCATCCTGCTGGTCATCGCCGAACCCTGCCGCAACGCCGGCAAGTACACGCTGGGTGACATCCTCTCCTTCAGGTCGTCCCCAAAGGTGGTGCGCGGGGTGGCGGCACTTTCCACCGTCACCGTCTCCATCTTCTACCTGATCGCGCAGATGGTGGGCGCAGGGAAGCTGATGCAGATGCTGATCGGGATCCCTTACCGCGTCTCCGTCATCGGGGTTGGGGCCCTCATGGTCGCCTACGTCGTCTTCGGCGGCATGAAGGCGACCACCTGGGTCCAGATCATCAAGGCCTCGCTTTTGATGGGTGCCACCACGCTCCTCTGCATCCTCGTCGCAGCCAAGGCAGGCTTCAACCCGGTTTCCTTCTTCACCGACATCGTGAACAACCCCGCCATCCAGGACCATGTCAGGCTGAACGTGCTGAAGGATGCCGTTCCCAAGGCGGGGATGGATTACGGCCAGCGTTTCCTGGAACCCGGGCTCTTCCTGAAAAGCCCGCTGGACCAGATCTCGCTGGGGATTGCCTGGGCGCTCGGCGCCGCCGGGCTGCCGCACATCCTTATGCGCTTTTTCACCGTTCCCAGCGCCAAGGAGGCGCGCAAATCGATCATCATCGCCCTTTTCCTCAACTCCAGCTTCTTCTTCATGATCAGCATCATCGGCTTCGGCGCGGCACTCTACCTGACCCCCCAGGGGATCCTGGCGGTGGACAAGGGAGGGAACATGGCGACGCTGCTCCTGGCTCAGCATATGGGTGGCGGTGCCGGAAGCCTCGGGGGGGACATCTTCCTCGCCTTCATCTGCGCCGTCGCCTTCGCCACCATCCTCGCCGTCGTCTCTGGCCTCGTGCTCGCGGCCTCCGCTGCTATCGCCCACGACGTCTACGTGAACATCATCAAGGACGGCAAGGCCGACCAGCACCTGCAGGTGAAGGTCGCCCGCATCACCTCCCTGTTCGTCGGCACCTCCGCGATCCTGATGGGGCTCGCCGCAGAGAAGGAGAACGTGGTAGCCCTGGTGGCGCTCGCCTTCGCGGTCGCCGCCTCGGGGAACTTCCCGGTGGTCATGCTCTCGCTGTTCTGGAAGAAGTTCAACACCGCGGGGATCGTCTCCGGCCTGGTGGTCGGGACCGTGACCGCCCTCGCGCTGGTGATGGTATCGCCGGTGATGACCTATCCCAAGAAGGTCGCGGCAGACGCGAAGAAGGTCGTCGAGACCCTGGAGCAGAAACAGGCAACCGGCGTCGTGCTGGCGGACAAGGAGCTGAAGGCACTGGAGAAGTCGAGAGCCGAATATGAGAAGAACAAGGACGGCAGCTCCATGGTGGGGCTGGATAAGCCCATCTTCCCGCTGAAGAACCCGGGGATCGTTTCCGTTCCGCTCGGGTTCCTGGCGGCCTTTTTCGGATGCCTCTTGTTCCGCGACCGCCGCGCCGAGGATATGTTCGCCGAGATCGACGTGCGGCAGAACACCGGCCTTGGGATAGCCAAGGCGAGCGACCACTAGCCTTGTCCGCGCCCCCGGGGGGGAGGGGAGTACCCATTCTTCCACCCTCCCGACCCCTCTGGGGGCAGGAGAGCGGACCAAAACGACCAGGAGGTGATCATGACGACAAAGACGGCTTTACAGGAAACACCGGAAACCGTTGCCGGCGACGAGGGCGTCCAGCTCCTCTATTCGCTGAGCAAGGAGGAACTGGTCCGGATTATCACCGACGACGCCAAGAATTGGCTCGCCCATGATGGCGTCTGGTTCCAGTCGCTGGAAAAAAAATACGGCATGGACGTGGCGGTCGACATCGACACCGACGCCTGGAGGCTCTTCACGGTGATCGAGGCGAAAAGGATCATGGAGCGGCTGGGCTTGAAACCGGGAGGGGGTATCCCCGCGCTGGTGGAGTGTCTGAAGCACCGCTTCTACGCCCGCCTCAACCTGCAGCAGTGCATCGAGGTGACGGAGACCCGGGCGGTATTCCGCATGATCGACTGCCGGGTCCAGTCCGCCAGAAAGCGCAAGGGGCTCCCGGACCATCCCTGCAAGTCCGTGGGGATCGTCGAATATTCCGGTTTCGCCAGCACCATCGACCCGCGCATCGGGACGAGATGCCTGGCCTGCCCGCCTGACGAGCACCCGGAGGAGTTCTGGTGCGCCTGGGAGTTCACGCTCAACTCCTGACCAAACTGAAGATACAACGAAAAGGAGAGACACCATGCACACCGCAGCCGCGGCGCCCTATAAATCCAAGAACAAGATCCGTTTCGTCACGGCCACGAGCCTCTTCGACGGCCATGACGCTTCCACCAACATCATCCGGCGGATGCTCCAGGCCTCGGGGGCCGAGGTGATCCACCTGGGGCACAACCGCTCGGTGGAGGCGATCGTCTCCGCCGCCATCCAGGAGGACGCCCAGGGGATCGCGGTCAGCTGCTACCAGGGGGGGCACGTCCCGTTCTTCAAGTACATCCGCGATCTTTTGAAGGAGCGGGGCGCGGAGCAGGTGAAGGTGTTCGGAGGGGGGGGCGGGGTCATCGTCCCGGAAGAGATCAAGGAGATCGAGAGCTACGGGGTCAGCAAGATCTTCTCGCCGGAAGACGGCCGCCGCATGGGGCTGCAGGGGATGATCAACCACATGCTGGAGCTTTGCGACTTCCACGTGGAGCGCGATCTGCAGGCGGAGATAGAGCGGTTGAAGGGTCGGGACGTGCGCGCCGTGAACGCCCTGATCACCCTCGCCGAGCAGGCGGTCCACGAGCATAACCAGGGGTATGGGGTGGTGCGCGAGACCATCCGCGGCATGGGGCGCGAGGTTCCGACGCTCGGCATCACCGGGACCGGCGGTGCCGGCAAGAGCTCGCTCACCGACGAGCTGGTGCGCCGCTTCATCAGGGACTTCCCCGACAAAAGCGTGGCCATTCTCGCCGTCGACCCTTCGCGCCAGAGGACCGGCGGAGCGCTTCTGGGGGACCGGATCAGGATGAACTCGATTAACACGGACCGGGTCTACATGCGCTCGCTCGCCACCCGCGACTCCCGCTCGGAACTCTCCGCCGCCATCAGCGATGCGATCGACGTGGTACGGGCGGCGGGGTTCGACCTGATCATCGTGGAAACCTCCGGCATCGGGCAGGGGGACGCGGGAGTGGTCGAGATCTGCGACGTCTCGCTCTACGTCATGACCTGCGAGTTCGGCGCCCCGACGCAGCTGGAGAAGATCGACATGCTCGACTTCGCCGACCTGGTCGCGCTCAACAAGTTCGAGAGGAAGGGTGCCGAGGACGCGCTTAGGAACGTGCGCAAGCAGTACCGCCGCAACCGCAACCTCTTCGAGCTCCCCGACGAGGAGCTCCCGATCTTCGGTACCATCGCCTCGCAGTTCAACGATCCCGGCACCAACGTCCTCTACCTCGCGGTCTTGAACAGCTTCAACGGGAAGAAGGAGCTTGGGTGGCGCTCGCAGCTCGCCGCGCCCGTTGGCGACAGCCTGAAGCAGTACATCATCCCGCCGGACCGGATCCATTACCTCGGGGAGATCGTACAGACGGCGCGCAGCTACAGAAAGAACGTGGAGAGCCAGTCGAGGATCGCCCGGAGCCTGTACCAGCTCAAGGGGGCCAGGGACCAGGTAACGGGGGAGGGGGCAAAAGACGAGCTGGACCGGCTCATTGCCAGCACGAACGCGGAGCTGCAGGAGGAGCCCAGGCGCATCATCGAGGAGTGGGCGGAGCTTAAGGCGAGCTACAAGCAGGACGCGCTGGTGACCCGGGTGCGGGACAAGGAAATAAGGACCGAGCTTTTCACCACCTCGCTTTCCGGCTCGCGCATCCCCAGGGTCTGCGTCCCCGATTACGAGGAATGGGGGGAGATCGTCAAGTGGAGCCTGAAGGAGAACCTCCCCGGGTACTTCCCGTACACCGCCGGGGTCTTCCCCTTCAAGCGGGCGGAGGAGGACCCCAAGCGCCAGTTCGCCGGCGAGGGAACCCCGGAGCGGACCAACCGCCGCTTCCATTACCTCTGTCAGGACGACGGCGCCAAAAGGCTCTCGACCGCCTTCGACAGCGTGACCCTCTACGGCGAGGACCCGGACTACCCGCCAGACGTCTACGGAAAGGTGGGGGAAAGCGGCGTCTCGGTCTGCACCGTCGAGGACGTGCAGAAGCTCTACGCCGGGTTCGACCTCTGCGCCCCCTCCACGAGCGTCTCCATAACCATCAACGGCCCGGCGCCGATGATGCTCGCCATGTTCTTCAACGCCGCCATCGAGCAGCAGGTGGAGAAGTTCAGGAAGGAGCAGGGGCGCGAGCCGTCGGCGTCGGAGTGCCAGGAGATAAAGTCCTGCACGCTGAAGACCGTGCGCGGTACGGTGCAGGCGGACATTCTCAAGGAGGACCAGGGGCAGAATACCTGCATCTTCTCCACGGAATTCGCCCTGAAGATGATGGGGGACATCCAGCAGTACTTCATCGAGCAGCAGGTGAGAAACTACTACTCCGTTTCCATCAGCGGCTACCACATCGCGGAGGCGGGGGCGAACCCGATCTCGCAGCTCGCCTTCACCCTCTCAAACGGCTTCACCTACGTCGAGTACTACCTCTCGCGCGGTATGCACATCGACGACTTCGCCCCCAACCTCTCCTACTTCTTCTCCAACGGTCTCGACCCGGAGTACACGGTGATCGGGCGGGTGGCGCGGCGGATATGGGCGGTGGTGATGCGGGAGAAGTACGGCGCCAACGAGCGGAGCCAGAAGCTCAAGTACCACATCCAGACCAGCGGCCGGTCGCTGCACGCGCAGGAGATGGACTTCAACGACATCCGCACCACGCTGCAGGCTCTCATGGCGATCTACGACAACTGCAACTCGCTGCACACCAACGCCTACGACGAGGCGGTGACGACCCCCACCGAGGAGTCGGTGCGACGGGCCATGGCGGTACAGATGATCATCACCAAGGAGCTCGGGCTTGCCAGGAACGAGAACCCGCTACAGGGAGCGTTCATCATCGACGAGCTGACTGATCTCGTGGAGGAGGCTGTCCTTGCCGAGTTCGAGAAGATCGACCAGCGAGGCGGGGTGCTGGGTGCAATGGAGACCCAGTACCAGCGGAGCAAGATCCAGGACGAATCTATGCTCTACGAGCACAAGAAGCACTCGGGCGAGCTTCCCATCATCGGGGTCAACACCTTCCTCAACCCTCGCGCGGGGGAGGAGGGGTACCAGGTCCCGGGAGAGCTGGCACGCGCAACGGCGGAGGAGAAGGAGCAGCAGATACGGAACCTGCGCGCTTTCCAGGAGCGGAACATGGAGAAGGCGCCGCTGGACCTGAAGCGCCTCCAGGAGGTCGCCGTATCCGGCGGCAACATCTTCGCCGAGCTGATGGAGACGGTGAAGGTGGCGTCCTTGGGGCAGATCACCCGCGCGCTGTACCAGGTAGGGGGGGAGTACCGGCGCAACATGTAGGATCCAAAGGCATCGCACACGGATTTGGCGGATGACGCGGATAACGGCGGATCAACAAACCATAGCGGAAGCCAACGCCAACGGGTTACTGAACAACATGATTGGGTGCCGGGCGGGAAGAGAAAAGGAGAACGCATGGACGTATTCGAGGCGATCAACGGCAGAAGGAGCATCCGGAAGTACAAGGTAGATCCGGTCGAATGGGAGAAGGTGGGGCAGGTGCTGGACGCCGCAAGGCTCGCCCCCTCGTGGAAGAACATGCAGTGCTGGCGTTTCCTGTTGTTGAATTCTGAGGAGAGGAAAAAGGCGCTGCTCAACGCCTTCCCGGAGGAGAACCCGGGGAAGAAGGCACTGGTCCAGGCACCGGTGATCATCGTGGTCTGCGCGGACCCGATCCAGTCCGGCGTGGAGAACGGCATCGAGTACTACGTAGCCGACGCCGCCATCGCCTTCGAGCACATCTGTCTCGCCGCGCACGGTCTCGGACTTGGCACCTGCTGGATGGGATGGTATGATGAGCCCGCCATCAAGGCGGCGCTGGCCATTCCGGCCGGGATCAGGGTCATCGGCGTGACGCCGTTGGGGTATCCCGACCAGGAGCCTAAGCCGCGCCCGCGCAAGGAATTGAATGAAATTGCCTACTACAACGATTGGGGGGTGACGGATGCTGAAGAGGCAGGAATCGCAGCAGAGAATTGCCAGGCTGCAACAGGAACTTAAGGCAAAGGGGATCGACGGGGCGCTCTTCATCTACCCCATCGACGTCTACTATTTCACCGGCACCCGCCAGAACTCGACGCTCTGGGTTCCGGCCGAGGGGAAGCCGCGGCTGATGGTGCGCAAGAGCGTCTCCAGGGCGGTGAAGGAAAGCTGCATCGAGGAGACTGTACCGTTTCCTTCCAGCAAGGAGTTTCCGGGACTGTTCCCGCCCGAACTGCAGAAGATCGGCTTCACCTTCGACGTGGCGCCGGTACAGCAGTACAACTACTACGCGAAGCTCTTGCCCGGGCGGGAGTTCGTCGACGTCTCCGCGATCAACCGCGAAATCCGTTCCGTTAAGTCGGAGTGGGAGCTTGGGCAGATGCGGCAAGGCGGTGACCGGATCTGCCAGGTCTTCAGGGAGGTCCCGGGGTTCCTGAAGGAGGGGATGCGTGAGGTGGACCTGGCGGCCGAGTTCGAATGCCGACTCAGGAAAGCGGGGAGCGAAGGTTACGTCCGGATGCGCGCCTTCAACCAGGAGCTGTTCCAGGGGCTAGCCGTCTCCTCCGCAACGGCCTGCGAACCGGGCTTTTTCGACGGCGCCGTCACCGGGCAAGGGATGTCCAGCGCCTCCCCGCATGGCGCTTCCGCCGCGGTGATCAGCGCCAACGCCCCGGTCCTCGTCGACTATACCGGCATCTTCAACGGCTACATCGTGGATATCACCCGGTTTTTCGTCATAGGGAAGCTGGCGCCCGAGCTGGAGCACGGCTTCGCCACGGCGCTGGTCATACAGAAATACCTGGTCGATAACCTGAAACCGGGCGCGATCTGCGAGGAGCTCTTCCTGAAAGCGGCCGAAATGGCGGAACAAGCCGGCCTGGCCCGCAACTTCATGGGGGCTCCCGGAGAGAACGCCCGCTTCGTGGGGCACGGCGTCGGACTGGAGTTGGACGAGTTCCCGGTGCTGGCGCAGGGGTTCAAGGTGCCGCTGCAGGAAGGGCAGACCATCGCCATCGAGCCGAAGTTCGTCTTCCCGGGCCAGGGCGTCATCGGGATCGAGAACACCTTTGCCGTCGGCAAAAACGGCGGCGTGAAACTGACCGACATGCCGGACGAGATTGTGTACCTTTAGCAGCCCAGCTCCTCCCGCTTTGAGGCGGCGGACAGCAGCAGCACTGCAGATGGGGGAGGCTCCGGCGAGCTTCCCCCATCGCTGTCCAAACGCCATGTCATCAATAGCTAACCTCCCTTCTCCGCAGAAAAAATCACGCCTCCTCTTGTTCGACCAACCATTTTATGCATGCTTGACGGGTGCTTTTACTTGAAGCCAAGCCAGCTTTTGCTATTCTTGTAAAAACATGTTTTAGAAATGCTTGACATGCACGTAAACGACATATATATTGGCCTCACAAATAACAGCTGTTGGAGGAGACATGAAAGACATCTTTGTCGTTGAGTCACAGAGAACCCCGTTTGGCTCTTTTGGCGGCGTCCTCTCCGATATTGAGGCGACGGTCCTGGGGGGCGGCGCCATCAAGGCTCTCCTGGAGCGAGCCGGCCTGGACCCGGCCGAGGTCGACGAGGTCATCGCCGGGCAGGTCCTCTCCGGCGGTTGTGGGCAGGCTCCGGCGCGTCAGGCCATGCGCGGCGCCGGGATCCCCGACAGCGCCCACGCCATGACCATCAACAAGGTCTGCGGCAGCGGATTGAAAGCGATCATGCTGGGGGCAGGTTCCATCCAGCTGGAAGATTCCGAAATAGTGGTTGCCGGCGGCATGGAAAACATGTCCCTCGCTCCCTTCCTGCTCAAGAAGGCCCGCTACGGCTACCGCATGGGGCACGGCTCGCTCATCGACCTGATGATTTACGACGGTCTGCAGGACCCGTATTCGGGGCGTCACATGGGGGAGATTGCCGAGGCTGCGGTCAAAAAGCATGGCCTCACCCGTGAGGCGCAGGATGAATTCACGCTGCGCTCCTACAAGTTGGCGCAGGAGGCAGTGCGGGGCGGGGTCTTCAAGGATGAGATCGCGCCGGTGGTGAAAAAGGGACGCAAGGGGGACGAGGTGGTCTCGGATGACGAGGAGCCATTCAAGGTCGACTTCGACAAGCTGACGCAGTTGAGGCCGGTGTTCAGCAAGGACGGGACCATCACAGCCGCCAACGCCTCCAGCATCAACGACGGCGCGGCTTTCACGCTCCTCGCGGGGGGGGCGGCGCTCAAGCGCTGCAATCTCACCCCAAAGGCGCGCGTCGTTGCCTACGCCACCGGAAGCCTGCACCCGGAGCTCTACACCGAAGCCCCGGTGACGGCGATCCAGGCCGCATGCGCCAGGGCTGGGCTAAAAGTCGGCGATATCGATCTCTTCGAGATAAACGAGGCCTTCGCCGCGGTCACCATGATCGCCATGAAGGAGCTCGATCTCGATCCCGGCAAGGTGAACGTCAACGGGGGAGCCTGCGCCCTGGGCCATCCTATTGGAGCCAGCGGCGCCAGGCTCGCAGGGACCGTGATCAGGGAACTGCACAAGCGGCAGGCGCGCTACGGGCTCGCGACCCTCTGCATCGGGGGCGGCGAGGCGGTCGCGGTGATTTTCGAAAGGGTTTAGACACTTTCTCTGGGGAGGCTTACATGTTCAAGACAGTCGGTGTTTTAGGGGCAGGGCAGATGGGGAGTGGAATCGCCCACGTCTTCGCGCAGCACGCTTACCAGGTCCTGGTCTACGACATCTCCGAGGTGCAACTTTCGAAGGCGCTCAAGTCGATCGAGCAGAACCTGGAGCGGCAGGCGAAGAAGGGTGTCATCTTCGACACCAGCATCCAGGGGATCATGGCCCGCATTACGGTCACCAAGGATCTGAAGGAGTTCTCCGGCTGCGACCTCGTCATCGAAGCGGCAACGGAGAACGAGGCGCTCAAGTTCGACCTTTTCCGAAAGCTCGACGAGGTGGTCAAGAAGGAGGCCATCCTCGCCTCCAATACGTCCTCCATCTCCATCACCCGCATCGCCGCGGTAACGAAGAGGCCGGAGCAGGTGATCGGGATGCACTTCATGAACCCGGTGCCGGTGATGCAGTTGGTCGAGGTGATCCGGGGCATCGCCACCAGCGACGAGACCTTCGAGGCAATAGGTCACCTGGTAGGCCTTTTGAACAAGCAGATGGCCGTATCCCAGGACTACCCGGGCTTCATCGTCAACCGGGTGCTGATCCCGATGATCAACGAGGCCGTCTTCGCCTTGTACGAAGGGATAGCTACCGCCGAGGACATCGACAAGGGGATGAAACTCGGCACCAACCAGCCGATGGGGCCCCTGCAGTTGGCTGACTTCATCGGCCTCGACACGGTGCTCGCCATCTGCAACGTGCTGCACGACGGCTTCAAGGACCCCAAGTACCGCCCCTGTCCGCTCCTGGTGAAGATGGTCGACGCCGGCTACCTCGGCAAGAAGTCCGGCAAGGGCTTTTACAACTATTAGCAGCTCTTTGGGGGAGATCTCATGGACGCAAAGAATATCCAGTGTGAAGTAAGCGAAGGGGTGGCAGTGGTGACGGTGAACCGGCCGGAAAGTCTCAACGCTTTGAACAGCGCGGTGCTGGCCGAACTGGAATGCACCCTGTACGGGATCGAGCAGGACAGTACCGTCAAGGCTGTCGTCCTCACCGGCGCAGGCGAGAAAGCCTTCGTCGCCGGTGCCGACATCAAGGAGATGGCGGCTATGACCTCCTTCGAGGGGCACCGGTTCGCCCAAAAGGGGCAGCGGTTGATCCTCTTCATCGAGAAGATGAGCAAGCCGGTCATCGCCGCTGTGAACGGCTACGCGCTGGGAGGGGGGCTGGAGTTGGCCCTTGCCTGCGACGTCATCTACGCCTCGGAAAACGCCAAGTTCGGCTTTCCCGAGGTGACCCTGGGGATCATCCCCGGCTTTGGCGGCACGCAGAACCTGGCCCGGCTAATCGGCCCGAACCGCGCCAAGGAACTGGTTTTCAGCGGCAGGATCATTCCGGCGGCCAAGGGGCTTGACTGGGGCATCGTGAACGAAGTTGTCCCGCTTTCAGAGCTGAAGGAGAAGGCCCTGGGCCTCGCCCGGGAGATGGCGAAAAACGGCGCAATCGCCGTGGGTTACGCCAAGGACGCCATCGTCAACGGGCTGAACATGACCAAGGAGGACGGCTTCCGCTACGAAAGCTCCCTTTTCGGCGTCCTCTTCGCCACCGAGGACCAGAAGGAGGGGATGGGGGCGTTCGTGGAGAAGCGCAAGGCGAAGTTCCAGGGGAAATGACCGGACCAGCGCCAGGGACAGACAACGATTTCTTTCCAAGGGGGATGATATGAACTTTGAATTGAGCCAGGACCACAAGGTGCTGAAGGATTCCGTTCGCGATTTCGTGGTCAACGAGATCAAGCCGCTCGCCATGCAGATCGACGAAGAGCACATGATTCCCGACTCCCTGGTGCAGAAGATGGGTGAGATGGGTTTCCTCGGCTCCTACTTCCCCGAGGAGTACGGCGGCGCCGGGCTGGACATGCTCTCCTACGCCATCGTGGTCGAGGAGGTCTCGAAAGCCTGTGGCTCCAGCGGCGTCCTCATCTCGGCCCACACCTCCCTTGCCTGCGGCCCGATCTACACCTTCGGCACCGAGGAGCAGAAGAAAAAATGGCTCCCGGACCTGAACACCGGCAAGGTCATCGGCTGCTTCCTCTTGACCGAGCCTGACGCCGGCAGCGACGCCGGGGCCATCTCCACCACCTACAGGCGCGACGGCGATCATTTCGTGATCAACGGTTCCAAGATCTTCATCACCAACGGCGGTTACAGGGGGACCGGCGTCCTCTTCGCCACCTCCGACAAGAACCTGAAGCACAAGGGTGTCTCCGCCTTCATCATCGACCTGCAGTCCCCGGGGGTCGAGATCCTCAAGAACGAGAAGAAGCTCGGGATCCGCGGCAGTTACACCACCGCCTTCGCCCTCGACAGCGTGCGCATCCCGGTGGAGAACCTCTTGGGGCAGGAAGGACAGGGTTTCAAGATCGCCATGGACACCCTGAACGGCGGCCGTATCGGGATCGCCTCGCAAGCCTTGGGGATCGCGGAAGGTGCCTTCGACCTGGCGCTCGCTTACTCCAAGGAGAGAAAGCAGTTCGGCCACCCCATCTGCGAGCTGCAGGCCATCCAGTTCAAGCTGGCCGACATGTACGCGAAGATCGAGACCAGCAAGCTCATGACCTACAAGGCCGCCTGCCTGAAGGACAGCAAGAAGAATTACACCATGGAGTCCGCCATGTGTAAGATGCTCGCCTCTGAGGCGGCCACCTTCGTCACCAAGGAGGCGATCCAGATCCACGGCGGCTACGGATTCATCGTCGATTACGAGGTGGAGCGGATGTACCGCGACGCGAAGATCACCGAAATCTACGAGGGGACCAACGAGGTTCAGCGCGTGGTGGTATCCAAGATGCTCCTGTCGTAACTCATCACCCCGACAAGCTCCTCCCTTGAGGCCGGGGGAGGAGCGCAGCGCAGACTAGATATGGAAATGGGGGAGCATCGTCAGGGCTACTGCCTGGAAGGGCGGCGCTGCCTCAGGGCAGTCAATAAACGCGCAGGAGTCGACCATGGAAGCTACCAGGGAAATCTATTGGAACGTCGGGCATGGGGTCGTGCTCCCCATGTACCTGCTGACGCTGGTCGCCGTCGCCGCCTGCTGTTACGGCATCTACCAGCGGGTCGAGGTGTACCGCCAGGGGAAGGAGCTGAACCGGCTCGACGCCTTGGGGGAACGGATCCCCTTCCTGCTCAGGAACCTGTTCGGCCAGGCGAAGGTAGTGCGCGTCGGCGGACCGGGACTCCCCCACGGCCTCTTCTTCTGGGGCTTCGTCACCCTCTTCATCGGGACGCTGCTGGTGATGCTCCAGGCCGACCTGACCCAGCCTCTCTTCAACCTGGTGATACTCAAGGGGACCTTCTACAAGCTCTATTCCCTGGTGCTCGACCTCGCCGGCGCCGCCGCCTTCCTCATGCTCCTGGGCTTGATGCTGCGCCGCTTCGTCTACCGGCCGGAGGGGCTCAAGATCACCCGTGACGATTACCTGATGCATGGCCTCTTGACCGCAATCATTCTCACCGGCTTCCTCGCTGAAGGTGCACGCATAGCCGCGACCGAGCTGCGGATGAATCCGGAACTCGCACGCTGGTCCCCCATCGGGATGTTCGTGGCGAACCAGTTCTCGGCGCAGGACGACGTCTCCCTCAGGCAGCTGCACACGCTCTGGTGGTGGGGACATTTCCTGCTGGTCCTCGGCTTCATCGTCTCCATCCCCTGGAGCAAATTCCGCCACCTCATAACCACGCCGGCCAACTACCTCTTCACCGACCTGCGCCCCAAGGGTTCAATCGCCACCATCAACCTGGAAGAGGAGGGGGTGGAGCAGTTCGGCGTGGAGAAGGTCTCCGAGTTTTCCTGGAAGGACATCTTCGACGCCGACGCCTGCACCTCCTGCAAGAGGTGCCAGGACCGCTGTCCGGCCCACAACACGGAGAAGCCGCTCTCCCCGATGAAGGTGGTGCAGCAGGTAGGCGAAATCGCATTCGGCAGCCCCGACAAGAGCCTGATCGAGACCGTCGGCAACGACGCGCTCTGGTCCTGCACCACCTGCCGCGCCTGCCAGGAGATCTGCCCGGCTGATGTGGAGCACGTGAACAAGATCATCGAGATGCGCCGCAACCTGGTGCTCATGCAGGGGGAGTTCCCCGGCGAGGAGGTCATGGTCGCCGTCAACAACGTCGAGGTGAACGGCAACCCCTTCGGTCTGGCCTACGCCGGCCGGGGTGACTGGACCGAGGGGCTGGAGGTGCAGATCCTGTCGGAGGGAGCGGCCGAGGTGGACGTCCTCTACTTCGTCGGCTGCTACGCCTCCTTCGACAAACGCAACCAGGAAGTCGCCAAAAGCTTCGTGAAGATCTGCAACGCGGCGGGGATACGGGTGGGGATCCTCGGCAAGGAGGAGAAGTGCTGCGGCGAGCCGGTCAGAAAGCTCGGCAATGAGTACCTCTACCAGATGGTGGCTCAGGAGAACATCGAGCTGATCAACGGTTATGGCATCAAGCAGATCGTCACCACCTGCCCGCATTGCATGAACACTCTGGGGCGGGACTACCGGGACCTGGGGCTGGATGCTGCAGTGGAGCACTACACCGTCTTCATCGACCGGCTGCTCAAGGAGGGGACCCTCGTCATCGACGAGCGGCAGTTCGACTACACCTACCACGATTCCTGCTACCTCGGGCGCTACCAGGACATCATCCAGCAGCCGCGCGACGTACTGCACGCCGCCGGCGGGCGCATCAACGAGATGCAGAAGTCCGAAAAGGAAAGCTTTTGCTGCGGCGCCGGCGGCGGCAGGATCCTCGCCGAGGAGAAACTGGGGAACAGGATCAACGTGAAGAGGGTCCACATGGCGGAGGCAACCGGCGCCCCGATCCTGGTATCCAACTGCCCGTTCTGCCTCACCATGTTCGAAGACGGCATCAAGACCGGGGAGTGCGAAGGGAAGCTGAAGGCGCGGGATCTGGCCGAGATCGTCGTCGAGAGGTTGCAGCCGGCCGCCGACCTCTGCGCGGTGCTTGACACCTTCCTCCCCACCTCCGCAGTCATCCCCCAGGTCACGGAGTCTTCCGCAGCAGGCGGCGAACCGGCGGCAGGCACGGAACCGGTCCTGGCAGACACAGAAAAGGCAGGGGAAGAACCAACGGAGATCGCGGCAGTAAACGGCAAGGACGCTGCCTGAGCGGGACCCATGCGCGGCGGCAAGGCGGCAGCTAGCAAAAAGCAAACAAGGAGGAAGCCATGAAGATACTGGTATGCATCAAGCAAGTTCCGGACATGGAATCTAGGTTCAGGCTCAACAGCGAAGGCACCTGGTACGACGAGGCCGACCTCGCTTTCAGGATGAACGAGTACGACGAGTACGCGGTAGAGCAGGCAGTCCAGTTGAAAGAGCAGTTGGGGGGGGAGCCGGAGATAACGGTGCTTTCCATAGGTCCCGACCGCGTGGTAGAGGCGCTGAAGAAGGCGCTGGCGATGGGGGCTGACCGGGCGGTTCACGTGAAGGATGACAAGTACTACCAGAAGGACCCCTGGCAGGTCGCTTCCGTCATAGCTGGGCACGCGGCGGGGCAGGGGTATGACCTCGTCTTCACCGGGATGCAGTCCCAGGACCGCGGCTCCGCGCAGGTCGGGGTCACAGTCGCCGAGCTGCTTGGATTCGGCTGTGCCACCACCCTGGTCGGCTTTGCCTACGACGCTGGCGTCATCACGGCGAAACGCGAACTCGAAGGCGGGAGCAAGGGGGTCGTGAAGCTGAAGCTCCCCGCTGTCGTCACCTGCCAGTTGGGTCTCAACACCCCAAGGTACCCGACGCTTCCCAACATCATGAAGGCGAAGAAGAAGGAGATCCTGGTCCAGCCGGTCTCGGAGCTGTTGAAGGAAGCCGAGGTCACCGGGACCGGCGGCATGTACCCTCCCGCGAAGAGGGGGGGCGGCATCGTCATCGAGGGCGAGGTGAACGATCAGCTCGACAAGCTGATGGGGATTCTCAAGGAAAAGACCACCGTGCTGCGTGCGGCCTGAAAGGAGAATAGCTATGAAAGCGTTGCTTATTGCGGAATACAGGCAGGGAAAACTGCTGGACACAACATATGAACTGCAGGCCTTTGCCGGGCTTTTAGGCGCAGAAAGCGCCATGGTGCTGGTGGGAAGTCCCGCCGATCTCCCGAAGCTTGCCGGAAAGCTTTACCTTGCCGACGTCGCCAAGTACGGCGAGTACAACCCCGACCTGCACAAGAAGGTGGTGCTGGAGGCGGTCGCCAAGGAGAACCCCGACTACATCGTCTTCGTGCACTCCTCCTACGGCTGGGACCTGGCGCCCCGCGTGGCCGCCGCCCTCAGGGTGGGCCAGGTGTCCGAGGTGGTGGGGCTTCCCGACGGGAAGTTCGAAGTGACCTGCTGCAACGCCAAGCTGCGCAGGACCGTCGCCACTAAGAGCGCGAGGACGGTGATCACCATCCAGGCCGGCGCCTTCTCCCCGCAGGGGGAGCCGCAGGGCGCGCCCCAGGTCGAGGTGATCGACGTGGCGGACCCCGCCGGCAAAACCGAGTTCGTAGGGTACGAGGCGGCCGAGCAAAAGGACGTCGATCTCACCAGGGCCGAGATCATCGTCAGCGCCGGGCGCGGGGTGGGGAAGAAGGAGAACGTCCAGGTGATCGCGCAGCTGGCCAAGGCGCTCGGCGGGGAACTGGGCGCGAGCCGTCCCGTGGTCGACGCAGGGTGGGCCCCCCACAGCCACCAGGTCGGGACCACGGGCCAGACCGTCAGCCCCAAGCTCTACGTCGCCTGCGGCATCAGCGGCGCGATACAGCACCTGGCTGGGATGAAAAAGGCGGATTTCGTGGTCGCCATCAACAAGGACAAGGATGCCCCTATCGGCGAGATAGCCGACGTCCTGATCGTGGCCGACGTGATGCAGTTCGTCCCGGCGATGACGGCAAGGTGCGCCAGATGAGCCTGACGGAAGGGAAGGTACAGGTCTACACCGGCAACGGCAAGGGAAAGACTACCGCGGCACTGGGGCTCGCGCTCCGTGCGGTGGGGCGGGGGCTCAAGGTCTGCATGGTCCAGTTCATCAAGGGGGGAGGGGAGTACGGCGAGCACCTTGCCGCCGAGCGGCTGGCGCCTCTTCTGACCATCCACCAGACCGGGCGGGACTGCTGGATCTACAAGGACCGGCTGGACCCGCAGGACATCGCCATCGCCCGCGGCACGCTGAACCTCGCACGAGAGACCCTGACCGACGGACAGTACGACCTGGTCATCCTCGACGAGATCAACGGCGCGGCTTGGTTCGGCCTGGTCACGGTCGAGGACATCCTCGACCTTATAAAGCAAAAGCCTGAGCAGGTGGAGCTGGTGCTGACCGGGCGTAGCGCCGACCCCCGCGTCATCGAGGCCGCCGACCTGGTCACCGAGATGGTCGAGGTGAAGCACTACTACCAGGCCGGGGTGCCGGCCCGGACCGGGATCGAGAAGTAATAAAGGGGAGAGGGATGAAGCTACTCGCTGGGATAAAGGTAGTGAACCTGGCGGTGAATCTGCCGGGGCCGGCGGCGGCGCGACGCCTGCAGGAGCTGGGGGCGAGCGTGACCAAGGTGGAGCCCCCCGGCGGGGACCCGATGCAAAGCTACCAGGCCGCGTGGTACCAGGACATGGCGGCCGGGCAGAGCGTCGTGCGGCTCGACCTGAAGGCACCTGCCGATCTGGCGCGTCTGGACGCGCTTCTCGCCGAGGTGGATCTCCTCATTACCGCTACCCGCCCCGCGGCCCTGGAGCGGCTGGGGCTTGGCTGGAAGAGCCTGCATGAAAAGCACCCCGCCCTCTGCCAGGTGGCCATCGTCGGCTACCCGGCCCCTCGTGAGAACGAGGCGGGGCACGACCTGACCTACCAGGCGTCCCTGGGCCTTTTGACCCCGCCCCACATGCCGCGCACCCTTTTGGCGGACATGGCCGGCGCCGAGCAGACCGTGAGCGGCGCGCTGGCGCTCCTCTTGGGACGCGAGCGCGGGCTGGGGGGCGGCTACCGGGAGGTAGCCCTGTCCTGCGCCGCGGAGGCCATGGCCGAGCCGCTTCGTTACGGCTGCACGGTTCCGGGCGCAATCCTTGGCGGGGGCTCGCCTGAGTACAACCTCTACGCTGCGAGTGACGGCTGGATTGCGGTGGCGGCGCTCGAGCCGCACTTCAAGAAAAGGATCGAGGAGTCGCTGGGAATCGGCGATGACGAAGGGTACCGCGCCGCCTTCGCCGGGAAAACCGCGGCAAACTGGCAGCAGTGGGGGCAGGAAAACGATGTGCCGATAGTCGCTCTGGCGTGATGACGTGGGGTTTTGAGCCCTGGAACGGGAGGAATCGATGTTTCTCGAATTAAACGAAGAGCAGAAGCTGATCCAGGAGACCGCGCGCGAGTTCGCCAAGGCGGAGCTGGAGCCGCTGGCGGCGAGGCTGGACCGCGAGGACGACCGCCCAGCGTTCCTCGCCAACCTTAAGAAGCTCGCGGAACTGGGCTTCATGGGGCTGAACGTCTCCGCCGAGTACGGCGGATCGGAAGCCGGTGTGGTCGCCTTCAGCGTGGCCATGACCGAGATCGCCAGGGCCTGCGCCTCCACGGCGGTGACCGTGTCGGTTAACAACATGGTCTGCGAGGTGATCCAGGCGGTCGGCTCGGCCGAGCAGAAGAAGAAGTACATCCCGCGCATCTGCTCGGGAGAGTACGCCGCAGGTGCCTTCGCCCTGACCGAAACCGGTGCGGGTTCCGATCCGGCCGGCATGACGACCTGCGCGGTGGCGGAAGGTGACGAGTGGGTGCTGAACGGCTCCAAGATCTTCATCACCAGCGCCCCCTATGCCGGCGTCTTCGTGGTCTGGGCGGTCACCGACCGGGAGGCCCCCAAGGGAAAGGGGATCAGCTGTTTCCTGGTGGAGCAGGGGGCGCCCGGGCTCGTCATCGGTAAGCAGGAGGAGAAGACGGGGCAGCATGCCTCCGCCACCTGCGAGGTCATCTTCGACAACTGCAGGATCCCCAGGGACGCCCTGATGGGGAAGCTGAACGACGGTTTCCGCATCGCGGTCGGCGAACTGGCCGGCGGTAGGATCGGCATTGGGTCGCTGGGGCTCGGGGTTGGTCTTGCCGCGATGGACTTCGCCACCAGGTACGCGCGCGAAAGGGTGCAGTTCGGCCAGAAGATCACGAATTTCCAGGCGATCCAGTGGATGATCGCCGAGGCGTACACGGAGCTTGAGGCGGCGCGCCTGCTGCTGATGCAGGCGGCGTACAGAAAGGACGCCGGCAAGTCCTTCGCGAAGGAAGCCTCCATGGCCAAGATGTACGCCACCGAGGCGGCGAACCGGGCCTGTTACAACGCGGTCCAGATGCTCGGCGGCTACGGCTACACCCGCGATTTCCCCGTCGAGCGTTATGCCCGTGACGCCCGCATCACCGCGATCTACGAAGGGACCAACGAGATTCAGCGGGTCATCATCGCCAGGGAGATATTGCGCAACTTCAATTGAGCGTCGGACAGGTCGGGCAGGTCGGACTGCTCGGAGTGACAGTGTGAAGAAAAACAGGAGGGTGTCTATGACTGGCAAACGCATCACGTTGCAGCAGGCCGCGGAGATCATCAAGGACGGTTCCAGCCTCACCTTTTCCGGCTTCACCATCTGGCGCCGTCCCTTCGCGCTGGTGTTCGAACTGATCCGCCAGGGACGCAAGGGGCTGCACCTGATCGAGGTGAACGGCGGCCCACAGACCGAGTTCCTGGTCGGTGCGGGATGCGTCGACATCTGGGAGTCGTGCTGGGTGGGGCACGAGCTCTACGGCAAGTACGGCGCCAACCTCTCCAGGAAAGTGGGCAACAAGGAGATCATCGTCGAGGACTACAGCCACGCGGAGATGATGTTCCGCTTCGCCGCCGCGGCCTCCGGCGCCCCCTACGCGGCTACCCAGACCTCGCTCGGGACCGATCTGCACAACCCCGAGTACGACATGCTGGGACGCGCAGGCCTGCGGGACGGCGAGAGGATCCCCAAGCACAAGTACGTCTTCACCGAGGACCCCTTCTACTGCGCCGGAAAACAGGTGCTGGTCCCCGCTGCCAAGGTCGACGTCGCAGTCATGTGCGTGCAGCAGGTGGGGGAGGAGGGGACGGTGCGGGTGAACGGCCAGTTCTACTCCGACCCGGAAGCGGCCCGCGCCGCCGACATCACCATCGTCATGGCGGAGGAGATCGTTCCCGAGGAGTACCTGCGCCGGGAGAGCGACCGCAACACCATAGCGAGCTTCGAGGTCGATTACATCCTCGAATGCCCCTTCGGCGCCCACCCCACCGGGATGTTCGGGCGTTACGACGTGGACGGAGCCTTTCTCAAGGATTTCTACGGTCGGACCCGGACCCAGGAAGGGTTCGACGACTTCGCCAAAGAATGGATCCACGGTCAGGACCACCATAGCTACCTGGAGAAACTGGGCTGGCCGCGCATGCTGAACCTCAAGGCCAACACCGCTCTCAACTACAGCACCGGCGTGAAAAGGGGGCAATGACATGGAACGAAATTACGCAACTCCCGAAGAATACGGCCTCCCCGACCTTCTCTGCTGCGCCGCCTCCAGGGAGGTCAAGGACAACGAAATCGTCTTCGCCGGCACCGGCCTCCCCATGGTGGCGATCATGCTGGCGCAGAAAACCCACGCGCCCAACCTGAAGCTGATCTTCGAGGCTGGGACCTTGGACGGGCGCCCCCCGCAGATCCCGACTTCGGTCGGCGACGCGCGCTGCGAGATGGGGGCCTCCCGCTCCTCGGGGCTCCACGACGCCTTCAGCGTCGCCCAAAGGGGGTACGTCGACCTCGGTTTCCTGGGCGGAGCGGAGGTGGACGAATACGGCAACGTCAACACCACATGCATCGGCAACTACCTTGAGCCCGAACTCCGCCTCACCGGTTCCGGCGGCAACCCGGACATCAATTCCTTCGCCAGGCGCACCGTCTTCATAATGGTGCACGAGAAGCGCCGCTTCACCGAAGAGGTGAGCTACATCACCAGCCCAGGCTGGAGGGTGAAGAAATGGCCCGAAGGGACCTCTGTGCACAGGAGGGAACTCTACGGCTCGGCCTACCGCGGCGGCCCCTCTGCCGTCATCAGCACGGCCGGCGTTTTCCGCTTCGACGACGAAACCGGCCGCATCTACCTCGACACCTGCCACCGGGGGAACACCCCCGAGCAGATCCGCGATATGTGTCAATTTGATCTTGACATCTCGCGGGTTAGCGGCGAAACTCTGCCCCCGACCCGGGAGGAGCTGCACTTCATCCACAGTGTGCTCGACCCGGAGCAGATTTTCATTCCCAAGGTGAAGCAGAAAGGGTAGCAATGGCCGATTTGAACCCGATGGAGGATTTCCAGAGGGATATCTCCTACCGTTTGTTGAAGCAGGTTGACGGCACCGCGAAGCTGACGGCGCTTATGAAGGACAGGTTCCATGACGTGGTGGCCGAGGTCGTGGTCGACGTGGCCACCTTGAAGATACTTTCGGCCAAAGCCGATTTCCACCGCTCCCCCACCTCCGACTGCGGCCACGTCTCGGCCCGGATGCAGGGGCTCGTGGGGTTCGTCATCGGCAAGGGGCTGCAGCGCAAGCTCGCCGAGGTGCTGGGGGGAGGAGAAGGGTGCGGCAACATGCGCAACCTTTTGCTCGGACTGCTCCCGCTCGCCCTCAACCTCAAAGCCGCGGCTGGGATCAGCAACGAGCAGGAGATGATGGACGCGATCCACGACAAGCTGATCGGCACCTGCGCCGGCTACCTTTCCCCCCGCAAGAAGAACTGACTCATCTCGGGAAACAGGAGACGAACATGACCTGGCACCATTTGGCCCTCACCCCGGAAGACGTTGCCGCCGGGAAGATCGCCCCGACAAAGGACGTCTTCACCGCTGCGTTCCGCGCAGCCGGCGGCCCGCGCGCCATGGCACTGTTCCAGAAGGGAAGCGAAGAGGGGGGCGTGGAACTTTTTTTCACCCCTGACTGCGGCAGTTTCGCAGCGCAACTCCTGACCGAATTGGGGGCGACCCCCTGCCCGGGGCCGGCGCTGGCCGGCCTGGAACTCCTGGTTGGGCACAACGAAATCACCTACTACCTGACCACCTGAGCCCGTCTTCACCCCGCTTGGCAACCGGATGGCGGTGCGCCTGCCGCCTCCGGCTCCCTTTATTCCCACCCCCGCGCCGCATATCTTTTCCCCTCCTTGCGCTATACTAGGACGGTGTTTTTTTCCCAAAAAGCGGAGAGAACCATGGGGCGCGGCACAATACGCAGACTTCTCAGCTGGATAGGCGGGCTATCCCCCGCCGCCATCAGTTCCATCTTCGCCTTCAGCAGCTTCTGCTGGGTTCTCCTCGCCCACCTGCTACTGCGAAGCTTATTCGCGGACCGCGAACTCACCTACCTCGCCCTCGTTGTCCTCGACCTGTTCGGGGTCGCCACCATGGCCGTGATCGTCTACCTGCTCAGCGAGAAAAGCGAGGCAAGGCACCGTGCCATCGAGTTGAGCATTCGGGAGCAGGCGATCCGCGACGGGTTGACCGGGCTCTACAACCGGCAGGCTTTCGACGATTTCCTGACGCAGTCCATCGAATACGCCAAGCGGCGTTGTGAGTCGGTGGCGCTTTTGTTTCTCGACCTGGATCGGTTCAAATTCGTCAACGACAGGCGGGGGCATTTCGTCGGCGACGCGGTTCTCGTCGAGACGGCGCGCCGGCTCACCGAATGCGCCAAGCGGGGCGAGGACCTGGTGGCACGGGTAGGCGGGGACGAGTTCGCCATGCTGCTGCGCCACCCCGACATGCCGGACGGCCCTGGAGTGGTTGCGAGGCGGGTGCTGGAGGCGTTGTCTGCGCCGGTTCAGGTGGATGGCGAAACGCTCAGGACCAGCATCAGCATCGGCATAGCCATGTACCCTTCCGACGCCGACGATCCCATGCAGCTCTTCAAGATGGCCGACTTCGCCCTGAACCAGGCGAAGCAGCAGGGACGCTCCACCTTCTGCTTCTACGGGGGAGAATGGCGGGAAGAACGCGACCATACCCTGCAACTGGAACAGGGGCTCCTGCGGGCAATCAACTACGACGAGCTGTTTCTGGTTTACCAGCCCAAGCTCGATACCTCGAACATGCGGGTCATCGGGGTGGAGGCGCTGGTGCGCTGGAACCACCCGCACCTGGGGGTGCTCGCGCCTACCAGCTTCGTCCCGATCGCGGAGAAGGCGGGGCTCATCTGGCCGCTCACCGAATGGGTGCTGAGGACAGCCTGTTCCCAGGCAGCCCGCTGGTACCGCAACGAGGGGCTGGACCTGAACGTCGCCGTAAACCTGTCCCCGTCCGTTTTCTCCCATCAGGACTTGGAAGAGGTGATCGAGAAGTCGCTGAACGACAGCGACCTCCCCCCGGACCGGCTCACCCTCGAGATCACGGAACAGTCGCTGATGATCTACGAAGCGGAGGCGCTGGCGGTGCTGGAGCGCCTGCAGCGGATGGGGACCAACATCCAGATCGACGACTTCGGCACCGGCTACTCCTCGCTTTCATCCTTGAAGCAGTACCACTTCCAGGCGCTCAAGATAGACAAGTCCTTCGTCAGCGACGTCGTCACCTCTTCGGACGACGCCGCCATCGCCACCACCATCATGTTCATGTCCAAATGCCTCGACATGGATGCCATCGCCGAAGGTGTTGAATCCGAAGCCCAAAAGGACTTCCTCGCCTCAATCGACTGCCGCTACATGCAGGGCTTTTATTTCTCCCGCCCCCTGGCCGCCTCGGAAATGGCCGATTTCATCCGGCATCTTCCCGACGACAAGAAAGCTTGAAATGCAAAACTCCGCCGTTATAATGATGAACGTTCTTTAATCTCAACGATCATTAGAAAGGAGTCCGCCATGGGTGACAGGCAAAAGACGGTGGGGGTGTTGACTGGCGGGGGGGACGTCCCTGGGCTGAACCCTGCGCTGAAAACCTTGGTGACCCGCGCCGTCGAGAACGGCTACCGGGTGCTCGGCATCCGGCGCGGCTGGGGCGGGCTCCTCACCTACAACCGCGACGACCCGCACTCGGGCGAAAACACCATGATGCCCCTGGACCGGCACTCGGTTCGCACCGTGGACCGCACCGGCGGCACCTTCCTGCACACAAGCCGCACGAACCCGGGGAAGGTGGCAACCGCCGACGTCCCTGAGTTCCTGCGCGGCCCGGACTTCGACCCTTTGGCCCCGGGGCACCACGATTTCACCCAGCACGTTCTCGCCAACCTGGAGCACCTGGGGGTCGATTCCTTGATCGCCATCGGCGGTGACGACACCTTGAGCTACGCCGAACGCCTGTTCCGCGAAGGGGTATCGGTGGTCGCCATCCCGAAGACCATGGACAACGACGTTTTCGGCACCGACTATTGCATCGGCTTTTCCACGGCCGTCACCCGCAGCGTCAACTTCATCCACAATCTGAGGACCAGCGCCGGCTCGCATGAGAGGATCGCCGTGGTCGAACTGTTCGGGCGCAACTCAGGGGAGACCTCCCTTATCTCCGCATACCTTGCCGGCGTCGACCGCGCCCTCATCTCCGAGGTTCCCTTCGACGTGGAGAGGCTTGCCCTTTTGCTCCAGGAAGACAAGAGATCCAACCGCAGCAACTACGCCATGGTGACCGTCTCCGAAGGGGCATCGATGATCGGCGGGCAGACCGTCGAGTACGGCCAGGAGGACGCCTACGGCCACAAGAAGCTGGGAGGGATCGGCGTCGTCGTCAGCGAGGCGGTGAAGGGGCTCACCGGCTCCCACATCATCTACCAGCAGCTCTCCTACCTGATGCGCAGCGGCGCTCCCGACTCGCTGGACCTAATGGTCGCCTACAACTACGCCAACATGACCATGGACCTGATCTCCGAGGGGATGTCTGGACGCATGGTCTCCCTGCAGGGAGGGACCTACCGGCACATCCCGATCAGCACCATCATGCAGGGGGAGAAGCGGGTGGACGTGGCCGAGCTGTACGACCTCGAGGAGTACCGTCCCAAGGTGCGTCACGTGCTCGGCAAACCGATGTTCCTGTATTAATTCCACCCAGGCAGGCACTATGATAGAGATCGACGGCAGCGTAGGTGAGGGGGGAGGGCAAGTTCTGCGCAGCGCGCTCAGCCTCTCCTGCCTCACTGGCAAGGGTTTCAGGATCCACAGCATCCGCAAAAACAGGTCCAAGCCGGGGCTTATGCGCCAGCACCTGATGGCGGTGCAGGCCGCGGCCAGCATCTCTTCCGCTGAGCTTATCGGCGACCGGGTCGGCTCCGGGGAGATCAGCTTCGTCCCCCGCGCCGTCAGGGGTGGCGACTACAACTTCGATATCGGCACCGCGGGGTCAGCGCCCCTCGTGCTGCAGACCGTCATCCCAGCGCTGCTCTCCGCTGGCCGCAAAAGCAGCGTCACCGTCACCGGCGGCACCCACGTCCCGTTCAGTCCCTGCTGGAACTACATCTCCGAAATCTTCTGGCCTGCCGTAACCCGCCTTGGAGTCAGGGGCGAGCTCGGACTCGAATCGTACGGCTTCTACCCGAAAGGGGGAGGGCGGGTCCGTTGCCGTCTCCATCCGCTTTCGCGCCCTTCCTCCCTGTCCCTCACCGACCGCGGCCGGCTTTTGCGCATCACCGGCTGCTCGGCGGTCGGCAACCTCCCCCTCTCGATAGCTGAGAGGCAGCGGCGCTCGGCGTTCGCTTTCTTGCGGGAGGAGCTGGGAAGCGAGCTTCCCATCGACCTGGAGGCGCGGGAGGTGCGGGTCTACGGGCAGGGGACCTTCATCTTCCTGAAGGCCCATTACGAGCGCGCCGAAGCCGGGTTCACCTCCTTTGGCGCCCCCGGCAAGCCTGCGGAACTGGTGGGGGAGGAGGTGGCGCGCGAGCTCCTGGAACACCATGGAACCGGGATGCCTGTGGACCCGCACTTGGCTGACCAACTGGTCCTCTATCTCGCACAGGCGCAGGAAGGATCTCGGTTTGCGACCTCCCGCATCACCTCCCATCTCGCGACCAACCTTCTGGTGGCGGGATATTTCCTGGAACTGGAAACGGAACTTGGGGGGGCAGAGGGCGCTCCGGGGGAGGTGCGCATCTTGCCTGGAGGGAACTCGGCATGACGAAAGGGATGAGCTGAAGACTGGCGTGCAAATGATGAAGGCGGCCCAACTGGGGCCGCCTTCTCTGTTCCGGGTTATTTATTTTTTGCCTGCCGCGGCTAGTAGCGCTCGAAGCCGACCTCCATCAGCTCGGTGTCGCACATGTTGATGTGGAGCCCGGCGCCGCTGGCCAGGGGTGCATTCCCAGCCTTGGTCATCTTCTTAAGCTGGGGCTGCTGCTTGTGCGCCTTCTTCCCCTGGGGCCTCATCTGGGCGCCGGATGCGTTGATCTTGAAGAAGGCGACCGTCCCCTGCAGCTGCTCGGCCTGGGAAGCGAGCTCCTCCGCCGTCGAGGCCATCTCCTCGGAGGCCGAGGCGTTTTGCTGGATCACCTGGTCCAACTGCTGAATCGCCCTGTTGATCTGTTCCGCCCCTGTGTCTTGCTCCTTGCAGGCGGCCGAGATCTCCTGCACCAGCTCGGCGGTCTTCTGGATGTCCGGGACCAGCTTCATCAGCAGCTCGCCCGCGTGCTCCGCCACTTCCACCGAGGTGAGGGAGAGGTCGCCGATCTCGCCCGCCGCCTTCTGGCTTCGCTCCGCGAGCTTGCGCACCTCGGAGGCGACCACCGCGAATCCCTTGCCGTGTTCCCCGGCCCGGGCCGCTTCGATGGCGGCGTTCAAGGCCAGAAGGTTCGTCTGCCGCGCTATCTCCTCGATGATGGAGGTCTTGGAGGCGATCTCCTTCATGGCGTTTACCGTCTTGGCGACGGCGTTGCCGCTCTCGCCAGCATCATCCGCCGATTTTGTCGCTATCTTCTCGGTCTCGACCGAGTTGTCGGCGTTCTGACGGATGTTCGCCGTCATCTGCTCCATGGAGGAGCTTGCCTCTTCCGCTGCGGCCGCCTGTTCGCTCGCCCCTTGCGACATCTGCTCCGAGGTGGAGCTCAGCTCCTGGCTCCCGCTGGTGACGTTGTCCGCAGCCGCCTTGACGTCCGCCACAACCTTGGTCAGGTTCTGCACCATGGTGGCGAGCGCCTGCATCAGCCCGTCGTTTGCCGAGCGCTGCTTCACCTCCAGCATGAGGTTCCCTTCCGCGATCTCCTTGGCGAGGTGGGTGGCGTTGTTGTTGGCCTCGATCAGGAGGTTGATGTTGTTCTTGATGTCGTTGAAGTCACCCTGGTAGACATCGGTGATCTTCTCGGGGATGTCGCCCTTGGAGATGCGGTCGACGTACTCGGCGGTTATGTTGATGGGTTGAACAAACGCGTCTATCAGCCGGTTCAGCCCGGTCAACAATTCGCCCCAGGCCCCCTGGTAGCCGGCCGCATTGCCGCGTACCTCCAGCTTCCCTTCCTGGATACCCTTGATCAGGAGGTTCATCTCGTCCGTCATCTTCCCGATGGTGGCGATCATCGCGGTCAGGTTCTTACCCATCAGGTCCCGGTCCGATTTGGGCGTTACCTGTACCGATAGGTCGCCGTGGGCGACCTTTTCCGCTGCCAGGGAAGCCTCCCTGATGTTGTCGGCCATGTTCTTGAACGACCTTCCCAGCATCGCGATCTCGTCCTGGCCGTCGGTCGCGATCTCCACCTCGACATCGCCGAGAGCCAGCTTGTCGGCGCACCCGGCCAGTGCGTTGACCGGCCTGGTGATGCTGCGGGTGGTGAAAAGCGCGATCACTGCGCCGATGATCAGGGCAATCACTGCCATCACCAGCGTGATGGTCATCGACCGGTTGGATACCGCGACCGCATCCTTATACTGTTCCTCGATCCCCGACTCCTGGTATTTCACCAGCTCGTCGAAGGCTGCGAAGATGGCTGCGCAAAGCGGTGCCGCCTCCTTTTCGAAGATCTCTGTGGCACGGGCGGTGTTGTTGGCCATGGCCAGCTCGATCACCTGGTTGTTCGCCTTGCGCGCGTTCTCGATCGACTGCCTGGCAGCGGCGATGAGCTCCTTCCCCTTGTCAGAGGTTTCAAGTTTCTCCAATTTGTCCATGGCCGCCTTGTACTTCTGGCGGGCCGTCTCGATCCTCTTTGCTTCCTCCTGCCTGGCCTCGACGGCTGAGTGGAGGATGAGGTTCTGAATGGCCGCCATGGCGGCATTGATCTGCTTCGAGGCTTCGTTTGCTTTCTGGATCTTGCCGTAGTCCTTCTCGACGATGGTGTCCATTCCATCGTCCACCTTCATCATTCCGAAGACGCCGACGGCGCTGATCACCAGCAGAAACAGCAAAATGACACCGAAACCTGCCCCCAAACGTGGCCCGATCTTCATGTCCTGAACCTTCATCGCAATCCCTCCGATACATTTTTATGGTACGGATTGGCGTTTGGACCGCGGCAAGTGTCTGCAGAGGTCGACGCCTTCTATACGGATCTCACGTGGAAAAGCACCACTGCACAGATGGCGCTAAAGTTCTTTATCGAACCAGTATGGGAAAACTTGAAATTTTTTTTCTATTTAACCTATTGTTTCCTGTCAGAGAGGGGCCCAGCGGTGGCTTGTGCAGACGAAAGGTGAAATTTTGATGGTATCGGCAGGGGAAAGAACTGCTGCCTGTGACAGCAAGTGGCGGGGTCTTTGCTAGGGATGGATGAGCAGGCAGAGTTCGTCTATCAGCGGCACTTGCCCATTCAGTATCTTGACCCTGGCGGCCCCGGGCTCGAACCAACCGGCCCGGTCCACCTCGGGGAACTGAACCGTACGTCCCGAGCGAGGGGGCCACTCAAGGGAAAAGGTGTTGCTGCTGATGGCGGACGGGTCGCAGTCGCCGGCAAAGGCCCAGGCCTTCACCCGTTTTCCACCCGGCTGCCGGATCTCGGTGAGTTCCAGGAACTCCCCCTGCGCCACCAGCCCGGTCTCCTCGGTGAATTCGCGCCGGGCCGCCTCGAGCGGGTCCTCGCCGGGGAGGCACTCTCCCTTCGGTATGGACCAGGCTCCCTCGTCCTTGCGAGCCCAGAAAGGCCCCCCCGGGTGCACCAGGAAAAGCTCCAGCCGCCCCTCTTTGAAGCGGAACATGACGAGCCCGGCGCTTTGCTTCATCTCAAAAGGATTGCCCGCGCGGCAACTGCCACCCTTTGACGATAGCCGCGCACCTGATCAGGATCACGGTGGCTGCGGAGACGGTGAGGTTCACCGTGTTGGGGAGCTCGGTGAAGTGCAGGAAGTAAAAGAGGGCGCCGCCGACCACGCAGGCCGAGGCGTAGATCTCGTGCTGCAGGATGAGCGGGATCTGGTTGCTCAAAAGGTCGCGCACCAGCCCCCCGCAGGTGGCGGTCATAACCCCCATGATGATCGACCCCATGAGCCCCAGGTTGAACTGGAGCGCCTTCGAGGTGCCGATGACCAGGAAGGTCCCAAGCCCCAGGGCGTCCAATAGCAGCATGGCCCGGTTCATCCTCTCGAAGCTCCTGGGGGTGAGAAAGACGACAACGGAGGCGGTCACGGCAAGGTAGAGGTAGAGCTCGTTCTTGAAGCAAAACGGCGGGGTGTCGTTCAAAAGAACGTCGCGGATAACGCCGCCGCCGGTCGCGGTGACGATGCCAAGGACGATGACCCCCAATAGGTCCATGCCGCGGCGCACTCCCGCAAGCGCTCCCGAGGCTGCGAAGGCGACGGTGCCGAGGAGATCCAGCGCGTAGATGATGGCTTGGTTGTTCATTTGCTAAGGTTCCTGTCTGTGGGGATCTGTCTCCGGAGGGACTGCCGTTGATGGCCCCCCGCGGCAGCAGGGGGGATCGCGCCAGGAAGCGGAAGGGGGGGGCGCCTTTCTCTACGTTGGCTACTCCTCGAACTCGTCGTGGTTTTGTCCCGGCGCCTGGTAGTCCTCTACGTCGTGCCAGAAACGTTGCTGCAGCTCCTTTAAAAGCGGCTCCAGGCTCTTGCGGTCGGCGGCGCTTATGGTGATGGCGCCGTACCTGCGCCCTACCTGGCGCACCTTCATGAACGCGAGCGGGTCCCCCTTCTTGAGCTCGGGGAGGAGGTCCGCCTTGTTGAAGACCAAAAGCTTCGGCTTCTGCGAGAGCTCCAGTTCCGCGAGGATCGCGTCCACCTGGACGATCTGCTCCTCGAAGCGCGGGTTGCTGCAGTCCACCAGGTGGATCAGGAGGTCCGCGTCTTTCAGCTCCTCGAGCGTCGCCTTGAACGCCCCAAGGAGGGACTTCGGGAGACTGCGGATGAAGCCGACGGTGTCGGTGATGATCACCTCGCGGTCCAGGGGGAAGCGGAGCCGGCGCGAGGAGGTGTCGAGAGTGGCGAAAAGGAGGTCCTCGGTGAACACCTCGCTGTGGGTGAGCGTGTTTAAGAGCGTCGACTTCCCGGCGTTGGTGTAGCCGACGATGGAGATGATGGGTATCCCCGCCTTCACCCTCTTCTGGCGGCGCTGGTAGCGGCCGTTGGAGAGCTCCTTCAGCTCCCGCTCCAGGTGGGCGATGCGGTCCCTGATGCGCCTGCGGTCAACCTCGAGCTTCGTCTCGCCCGGCCCGCGCCCGCCGATCCCACCCATGAGCCGCGACATCTGCACGCCGCGGCCGATCAGCCTAGGGAGAAGGTACTTGAGCTGGGCCAGCTCCACCTGCACCTTGCCGTCCTGGCTTGTGGCGCGCCGGGCGAAGATGTCCAGGATCAGCTGGCTGCGGTCGATGACCTTAAGTTCGGTCAATTCGGAGATGGAGCGGACCTGGGCCGGGGAGAGCTCCTGGTCGAAGACCAGCATGGTGGCGCCGAACTGCAGCGCCTTGATCAGCACCTCGCGGATCTTCCCCTCGCCAAGAAGGTAGCGGGGGTTGAACTCCTTGGGGCGCTGGATCACGGTGTCGAGGACGCCGACCCCGGCTGTTCTGGCGAGCTCCTTCAATTCCTCCATGGAATCGAGCGCCTCTTCCAGAGGGCGCTGGGTCACCGAGATGAGGATGCCTCGCTCCTGCCCCGTGGCGACCAGCGTCCCTTCCTTGAGGCCGCGCTCCAGGGTCTGCTCCAGGGTCTCGACGAAGGAGCGGAAGTCGAGGTCGTACTTGGCGAAAGGTATGGAGGGCTCCACCTGGTAGGGGAGGTGATGCCCCTCGGGGGGGACCAGTGCCGCCGTCTGTATGGTGAAGCGGTCCGGGTTCTGGGTAAGCTGCAGGGCCGCGACCATGTCGAGGCGCAAGAGCGAGAGGTCGGTCAGGTCGTCGTCGGAGAGGGGCTCCCCTTTCAGGTGGGTATGCACCAGGCGGATGCCGCGCAAAAGCCTGCGCCCAAGCGGGTAATCCTCCAGGTGCGGGATCATCAGGGCGCGCTCGTCGCCGACGACGACGTAGGCGATCTCCCCGATGCGGCTCACCAGGATGCCCAATTGGCGCCTGATTTCCAGGGAGATGTCGGAGAGCTCCCGGGCCAGTTCCAGCGAGATCACCTCGCCCGGCTTCACACGGCGGCGGTACAGCCTTTCGAGCCGCTTTACCTGGCTCGACTTCAACCCTGTCAGATTACCGTGCAGTCCTTTGATGGCGCGCCTCCTGTCCTAAAGGCCGATGATGTTGTAGCCGCTGTCGACGAAGTGGATCTCCCCGGTGACCCCTGCGGCGAGAGGGCCGGCGAGGTAGAGGGCCGAGTTAGCGACGTCCTCCTGGGTGATGTTGCGCCTAAGCGGCGCCTTGCCGGCCACGTGGCCGGCGATCTGGCCGAAGCCGCCGATGCCGGCCGAGGCGAGGGTGCGCAGGGGGCCGGCGGAAATGGCGTTGACCCGGGTCCCTTCGGGGCCCATGGCCTCGGCGAGGTAGCGCACGCTGGCCTCCAGCGCTGCCTTGGCGACACCCATGACGTTGTAGTTGGGGAAAACCTTCTGCGCGCCGAAGTAGGTCATGGCGATGATGCTCCCCCCGCGCCCCTGCATGAGCGGCGCGGCCTCCTTGGCCAGGGCGATCAGGGAGTAGGCGCTGATGTCGAGCGCCGTGGCGAAACCCTCGCGCGTGGTGTTCAGGAAGGAGCCCTTGAGTTCGTCCTTGTTGGCGAAGGCCACCGAGTGCACCAGGATGTCCAGCCCCCCCCATTGTTTCGCGACGTCGGCAAAGAGCCTGGCTATGTCCTCGTCGCTTCTCACGTCGCAGGGGAGAAACATGCTGGCCCCGATGCTCTCGCCCAGGGGGATGACCCTTTTGGCGACGCTCTCGCCGGCGTAGGCCAGGGCGATCTCGGCCCCCTCGCGTCTGAAAGCCTCGGCTACCGCCCAGGCGATGCTTTTGTCGTTGGCGACACCGAAAATCAGTGCCTTTTTCCCTTCAAGTAAACCCATGCGTATTTATCTCCCGGCCTGCGTCGTCGCATTAGGAATCGTTACTCCGCGACCGACGTACAGCGGCACATGATAATGAAAAAAATAAGAGTTGGCAAGGACTATGGCGGGTTTGCGCCCTTGCCGGGAGGCGCTTGGCGGCGGCCGGACCGGTTCGCGGTCCCGCTTCTGTCCGGGGCTTGGGGCAATCGCCGCTTGCGCCGCAACCACGCCCTGGGCCGCTGGCGCGGCCGGTCCACGGCGCGCTACGGCTCCGGGGTGGTCGGGGGATGCTGGTTGTATTGCGGCTCTGTCGCTTCGTCCCTACGGGAGAGTTCCAGGGTCCGCTCGATCGCCGCGAGCCGCTTCTCCATCTCCTCCAGAAGGACCAGGGAGCGGTCCACTTTCCCCTTGATGCTGAGGACCAGAAAGGGGACCAGGAACCAGATCACCACCAGGAAAAACCCGAGGATGGACATCATCATCATGAAGCCGCCGAAGATTTCCATGTTCGCCCCTTTACGATGGGATGTTGCCGGTCTGTGCCTGCTCCAGTGCGCGGGCCAACTGGTCGGGACAGGAGGTGTCCCCCTGGCAGGCGATTCCCTTTAGCCTTTTGACCGCCTCGCCCACCTCCATGCCGCGCACCAGCGCGGCGACCGCCTGGGTGTTGCCGGCGCAGCCGTCCACGAACGTGGTCTTCACTATCACGCCGTTGTCGATCTCTATATCGATGCGGGAGGCGCAGCTCCCTGAAGTCTGGTAGCTGATTTTCATCTGCGGGTAGTGCTCCTTTTTTTAAATGTGATGCACCGGCGCCGGCGGCATCTCTCGCCTCTGTCCAACCCTCTTCCCTCTTCATCCTTACTCTCCCACTGGGAGGTGAGGGTCGGGTTGAGGGGCGGAGGCGGCGTCGTCCGCGCCGCTGAAGTGGGCGGTATATCGCGAAGTGGGGGAAAAGTCAATCGGCGAGGGCCAGGGCACTGGCCATGGTGAGCCGTTCGGGGCCGGGAAACTCCTGCAGGTACAGGGCGTTGATGGCGGCGAGCATGGTGTTGAGGCGCTCGAGGTCGATGATGGCGCTGCCGGGGATGCTGGAAAGGTCCTTGAAGTTTTCGGGGCAGAAGTCGATGCTTTTCTCCCCCTCGGAGCTCAGCATCAGCGGCAGCCCGTGGGTGCGGCAGATCACCGGGCGCGCCTCGTAGAGCAGGCAGAGCCCGTCGTGGAGCAGGGGACAGCGGCCGGAGGGGGCGGTTGCGGCCAGCCGGCGGATGCGGTCGGCTTCCTCGGGGGGACGGCTTTTCAGCGCCGCCTTCAGTGCCGCGGCCTCGACCGCGAAAACCGAGAGGTGCCGGCAGCAGGCGTCGCATCCTGCGCGGCAGGCGATATGCCCGGCGAACTGCTGCACCGTACGGGCGCAGAGATCGTCGATGCGCTCCAAAAGGGCACGGTAATTTTCCAGTCCCGGCATGTTAATTCTCGCGCAGGCTCTTGCTGAACTCTTCCATCAGCTGCTTGTTGAGGTAGAAGTAGGGCTTTTCTATGGTGCCGGCGAAGCCGAAGGTCTTGAAATTTACCATCACCGGGTCGTCGGTGCGGCCGCTCGACACGTATCCCTTGGCGTCCGGGTCGATTTCCAAAAGGCGCTTCATCGCCTCCTGCCCCCCCATCCCCCCGGGTATGTTCAGATCCAGTATCACCGCGGCGAAGGTCCGCCCCGTCTGGTGCCGCTCCCGGTACAACTCGACGGCCTCGCTCCCGTCGATGGCGAACTCGACCTCAAAGCCGTACCTCTTCAGGGTCTCGCCCGCGACGAAACGGACCATTTCGTCGTCGTCCATGACCAGAACCTTTGCAACTACCTGACCATTGTCGTTTTGCATTGGAAGCTTCCCTAGTTACACGGTTGTTAAGCTGCGGCTGACGTGATATTAATCTATAGCTGGTATGTTTGCAGCTGGCAAGTCACTTTTTCATGTGAGTGCCAATTCATCCTGAGGAGAATCTGAAAATGGCGAAGGTAAAGTCGCCGGTCACCGCCGCCGTGCGCGTGCTGCGGCAGGCAGGGGTGGCCTACGGCGAGCACCCCTACCAGTACGAGGAAAAAGGGGGGACAGCCGTCTCGGCGCGGGAGCTCGGCGTAGACGAGAGATGCGTCATAAAGACCCTGATCATGGAGGATGAGGCCAAGAACCCGCTCGTGGTCCTCATGCACGGAGACCGCCAGGTCTCGACGAAGGAGCTGGCCCGCGTGATCGGGGTGAAGGCCGTAGCCCCCTGCACCCCCGAGACGGCCAACCGCCACTCCGGGTACCTTGTGGGGGGGACCTCCCCGTTCGGCACCAGGAAGCGGATGCCGGTCTACCTGGAAGAAAGCATCCTGGAACTCCCGCTCATCTACATCAACGGCGGCAGCCGCGGTTTCCTCGTCTCCATGCCCCCCACCGAGCTGGTCCGGGTGCTACAGCCGGTGCCGGTGAAGGTGGGGATCTAGGAGGAGCCGATGGATCTCTCGAGGAGTTTCGAACAGGCAGCGGAAGTCGTGGCGCAGGCCCAGGCGCTGGTGGTGACCGCCGGAGCCGGCATGGGGGTCGATTCGGGACTCCCAGACTTCCGCGGCGACCAGGGGTTCTGGACCGCGTATCCCCTGTACCGAAGGCTCGGCATCAGCTTCGTGGACGCTGCGAACCCGGAGCATTTCGAGCGCGACCCCCGCTTCGGCTGGGGGTTCTACGGCCACCGCACCAACCTCTACCGGGAGACGGTCCCGCACCCGGGTTTCCAGCTGCTGCTCCAGTGGGCCGAACGCTACCGGCTCGATTGCTTCGTCGCCACCTCGAACGTGGACGGCCAGTTCCAGAAGGCCGGTTTCGCCGCAGACGCCGTGCTGGAATTCCACGGCTCGATCCATCACCTCCAGTGCACCCGCCCCTGCAGCAGCACCATCTGGGAAAACCGGGAAGAGTTCCGGATCAACACCGAGACCATGCGGGCCGACCGTGTACCGCTTTGTCCCCGCTGCGGTGCGGCCGCACGCCCCAACATCCTCATGTTCGGCGATTACGGCTGGATCGCAGACCGCACCGAGCGCCAGCAGGAGCGCTTCCGGAAGTTCCTCTCCCGTGTCGGCCAAGGCAGGATCGTGGTTGTGGAGCTGGGAGCCGGGACCGCCATCCCCACCGTGCGCGCTGCCAGCGAGAGGATCGGCGCCCTGGCAAAGGCGCACGTCATCAGGATCAACCCGCGCGAGCCGCAGATACCCGCGCCGCACCTATCCCTTCCCTGCGGCGCCCTGGAAGGACTGCAGGGGATTGAGGAGATGCTCCACCGCCGTTAACCCCTTGAAATGAGGGTGCCTCCCTTAGTTGCTCCCGCCGCCAAAAAAACCTTGCCTTTCCAAAACCTTATTGCTAGTATTGCTCATTTTTTAGGCAGATAAGGAACGATCGTTCTATGCAAAAAACGGTGGCCCTCGGCCCACTTGTGTTGAAGAATCAGCTATTTCTGGCCCCGATGGCGGGCATCACCAATCTGCCGATGCGGATCATCTCCCGGGAGGGAGGGGCGTCGTTCGCCTTTACCGAGATGGTCAGCGTGAACGGCCTGACCCGCGAAGGGCGCAAGAGTTTCGACCTGTTGCAAAGCAGCGCAGAGGACCGCCCCATCGGGATGCAGCTTTTCGGCGACGACCCGGAGATGCTTGCCGAGGCGGCGCGCCTGGTGGAGGAGTACGGCGAGCTTATCGACATCAACATGGGATGTCCGGTGCGCAAGGTGGTGGGAACCGGCGCCGGAAGCGCGCTGATGAAGGACCCCCTGAAGGTGGGGCGCATCGTGAGGAGCGTGAGGAAGGCGACGAATCTTCCTCTCACCATCAAGATCCGCACCGGCTGGGTCTGCGGCGACGACACCTTCATGGAAGTTGGGAAAATCGCCCAGGAGGAGGGGTGCGACGCCGTGACGCTGCACCCCAGGAGCCGCGCCCAGATGTTCGAGGGGAAGGCGGACTGGTCCCGGATCAGCGAGCTTAAGAGCGCGCTCAGCATCCCGGTGATCGGCAGTGGCGACCTCTTCAGCGCGGCCGACGCGGTGGGCATGCTGACCCAGACCGGGTGCGACGCCGTGATGGTCGCCCGCGGCGCCATGGGGAGCCCCTGGATCTTCAGGGAGGCGCTCTCGCTTCTGGCCGGGGAGGAGCCGGTTCCGCCGACGGTGAAGGAGCGGCTCGCGGTCTCTCGCAGGCACTTGGAGCTCTTCACCGAGTTCGCAGGCGGGCGGGTGGCGCTCATGGAGATGCGTAAGCACCTCTCCTGGTACTCGAAGGGACTGCCGGGTGCGGCGCAGTTCCGCGCGGCGGTGAACCGAATCGAAAGTACCGCCGAATTGATCGGGGCCATGGAGGAGTTCTTCGATGCCTGAGAAACTGGAGAGTTACCATGCGAACGTGATCGACAGCGTGGGTGACGGCGTCATCGTCCTCGACAACCAGGGAGCCGTGACGCTGATAAACCCCGCAGCCGAGGAACTGGCAGGCGTTTCGCGCCGCCAGGCCATGGGCGTTCTCTTCAGCGAGATCTTCAAAGGGGAAGGTCCTCTCAACGACATGGTCGCCAAGACCGTGGAGACCGGGATGTCGGTCAGCGACCACGAGAACATCGTGCTCAAGCGCGGGGGAAAGCTCCTCCCGGTCGGCGCCAGCACCTCGCCGCTTTTAAGCGCGTGCGGCGAGCGCATCGGCACCATCCTCCTATTGCGCGACCTGACCAACGTGCGCGAGCTCGAGTCGGCCGTGCGCCAGGCGGACCGCCTCTCGGCGCTGGGCGCGCTTGCCGCGGGGCTCGCCCACGAGATCAAGAACCCGCTCGGTGGGATCAAGGGGGCGGCGCAGCTTCTCGAACTGGAATTCCCCGACAACGACGACCTGCGCGAGTACATCCGGGTGATGCTTAAGGAGGTGCAGCGGGTCAACGTCATCGTCGAGGAGCTCCTCGCGCTCGCCTCCCCGGGGCGCCTGAAGCTCACCAAGGTGAACCTGCACCGGGTCCTCTCCGACATCGTCCTGCTGCAGAAAAACGCGAGCGAGGGGAAAGAGGTCTACCTTCAGCAGTACTTCGACCCGAGCATCCCGCCCATCCTTGGGGACGAGGCGCTTTTAACCCAGCTCTTCCTGAACCTGATTAAGAACGCCCTGGAGGCGGTGGGAAGCGGCGGCGTGGTCAAGGTGACCAGCCGCGTGCTGTCGGACTACAGCATGACCCAGAAGGGGGAGCGGCGGGCGCGCATGGTCGCAATCGACATCGCCGACAACGGCCCTGGGATCGGTGCCGAGGTGCTGGAGAACATGTTCACCCCTTTCTTCACCACCAAGTCTCAGGGGACCGGGTTGGGCCTTGCCATCTGCCAGAAGATAGTTTCCGAGCATCGCGGCATGATCAAGGTCGATTCCGACGCCGGGCGCGGCACCGTCTTCACGGTCATGCTGCCGCTGGTGCAATAAGAAAAAAGTTCAAAGTTCTGAGTTCAAAGTTCGACTGGCCGCCCCTATCATGGTTACGTCACCCTGACTTACACCTGTAGCGAACGGACAAGGCAAATCGCGGAGGCCAGTGACCGGTGCCCGCACCGAACTTTTAACCCTGAACGTTGAACAGGTTTTGGTTTTAACTCTGAACTCTGAACAGGTTCTGGGTAGAACCTTGAACGGGTTTTAAGGAGTTTTTATGATCAACAACATTCTGGTAGCCGACGACGAAGAGAGTATGCGCTGGGTCCTTTCCAAGGCGCTCAGGAAAAAGGGCTACAACGTGGAGCTTGCCCGCGACGGCAACGAGGCTCTCAGGCTGATCCAGCAAAACGTCTACGACCTGGTGCTTCTGGACATCAAGATGCCCGGCATGACGGGGCTGGAGCTGCTGGACCGGGTGAAGGAGGAGCGCAGCGACCTCTTCGTCGTGATCATGACCGCCGAGGCGAGCATGAAGAACGCGGTCGAGGCGATGAAGCGGGGCGCCTACGACTACCTGACCAAGCCTTTCGACCTGGGCGTTGTCGACGCGGTGGTCGAGAAGGTGAGCCGGGCGCGCGAGATGACGAGCCAGGTGTCGCTCCTCAAGGAGGAGTTGAAGGACCGCTACCAGCTGGAGAAGACCATCATCGGCAACTCCCCGGCCATGCGGGAGGTCTACAAGACCATCGGCAAGGTCGCCCCCAGCGACGTGACGGTGCTGGTGCAGGGGGAATCGGGAACGGGCAAGGAGTTGATAGCCCGCGCCATCCACTACAACTCCAAACGCCTGGGCAAGCCCTTCATTCCGCTTAACTGCGCTGCCATCCCGAAGGAACTCCTGGAGAGCGAACTCTTCGGCTTCGAGAAGGGGGCCTTCACCGGCGCCACCGAAAGGAAGCTCGGCAAGTTCGAACAGGCCAACGGCGGCACCATCTTCCTGGACGAGATCGGCGACATGCCGCTCGACCTGCAGGCGAAGATCCTGAGGGTGCTGCAGGAGCGTGAGATCACCAGGACCGGTGGGAATCAGAGCATCCCGGTCGACGTCAGGGTGGTGGCCGCGACCAACCAGGACCTTGAAGAGAGCGTGCGCAACAAGCAGTTCCGCGAGGACCTCTACTACCGCCTGAACGTGATCCCGATCCAGCTGGTGCCGCTCAGGGAAAGGAAGGAGGACGTGCCGCTCCTGGTGCAGTACTTCCTCACCAAGATCTGCGCCGAGCTCGAGGTGCCGCAGAAGCGCTGCTCCGCAGACGCGATGAAGCTCCTCACCAACTACAACTGGCCGGGCAACATCCGCGAGCTGGAAAACACCATCAAAAGGGGTGTGATCCTCTCGCCGGACCCGCTTTTGGTCGCCTCCGATTTCCCCGGCCTGCGCAACCGCCAGAGCGAAGGGAAGGGGGAGGAGCTTTCCCTAGAAGGGATCGTCGACCTGAAACTGCGCGGCTGCTTCAGCAACATGGAGAAGATGGAGAGCGGCGACGTGCACGCCATGGTGCTGGAGCAGGTGGAGCGGCCGCTGATCCGCTTCGTCCTGGAGAAGACCCGCGGCAACCAGGTCCGCGCCGCCGACATCCTCGGCATCAACCGCAACACCCTGAGGAAAAAGATCACCGAACTCGGTATCGAGCTGCGCAAGGAATAGAGCTGGCAACTTACCCCCTCCCGCCTTAGCGGACCGAAGCGCTGCGGCGCGCAGGCCTGCCAGGGGAGGGAGAACATGATAAGGAGTTACCATGACCCTGATGGAGAGATTTTTTCTGGAAAAAGAAAGCGCGCAGCTAGTGGTGGTCGACGTGCAGGAGAAGCTCTGCCGGGCGATGGACGAGAAGGTGCTGGCAAAGCTCACCGGCAACATCTCCATTCTGCTGGATGCGGCGGCGGAGCTCGGCCTCCCGGCGCTCGCTACCGAGCAGTACGTGAAGGGGCTGGGCGAGACGGTCCCGGTACTGAAGGAGAAACTCCCTGCGGCGAGCCTGGAGAAGATGACCTTCAGCTGCTGTGGCGGCGAAGGTTTTCTGGAGGCGCTGGAGAAAAACGGGCGGCGGCAGGTGATACTGGTCGGGATGGAGACCCACGTCTGCGTGCTGCAGACCGCGCTGGAGCTTTTGTCGCGCGGTTACGTGGTGCATCTCGTCTGCGATGCGGTGATGAGCCGTCGCAAGCAGAACTGGGAGATCGCCATCAAGACCATGACGGCGGCAGGGGTGGTGATGACCTCGACCGAGTCGGTGCTATTCCAGCTTTTGCGCGTGGCCGGCACCGAGGAGTTCAAGAAGCTCTCTAAACTCGTGCGCTGACCTTATCCAGGCTGTCGACGAAGCGGCCGATCTGCTCCCTTTCGTCTTCGGAGATGAAGAGGAACTCCACGCCGAAGCCAGGGGGAAGCGCCGGCTTCTTCCTGTTTTTGGAGCTGTTCTGCCAGGCGATGCGCGCCCTGGTCTGGATGATGGTACCGAAGGGCTCGGGGAGGGCGAAGATCAGCTCTACCACGGCATCTTTCTCCAGATCCGCGTCGGCAGCGACATACATGCCGTTCTGGCTCAGGTTGGAGGCGAACCCCGAAAGGGTGAGGCCGAAGGCGCGGAACTTGGCGTTGAAGCGGCAGTTCACCCTCCGGTCGCGCCGGTCGATGGCGGGTAGGAGCTTGCGGGCCGCCTCGAGGAACGCGTGGCGGTCCAAGGGCTTGGTGAGGAAGCCGTCGCACCCGGCACGAAGGCAGAGTTGCCGCTCCTCCTCCTTCCCCTCGGAGGTGATCAGGATGACGGCGGTCGACAGCCTTTGGTCCCGCTTGATCTCCCGGCAGCAGTCGGCCCCGTTCATGAGCGGCATGTGCAGGTCCATGAAGACGAGTTCCGGCCGCTCCAGACGGCAGATCCTGAGCGCCTCCTCGCCGTCGCGCGCGGTCAAGACGGTGACGGCTGAGAGCTGCAGGTAGTCCTTCTCCAGTTCGATGAACATGCTCACGTCGTCAACGAGCAGAACCTTGCTTGCCACTTCCCCCCCCCCG
>MTLD01001814.1_pt1 | contig 40088 bp, 31 predicted proteins | sample 1982471 | NCBI WGS metagenome assembly MTLD01 (sample SAMN05712604, study PRJNA340218) | biofilm metagenome | isolation source: sample SPM anode biofilm adapted to -50 mV | place: USA | collected 2012-02-03 | reverse complement strand
CGGACCAGCCTGCTGGACACCCGGTCGGTACACGACGACATGGCGGAGTATCTGGAGCACATACTGACCTACTATGCCGAAAAGAAACGTTCCCGCCAGACGATGGAGACTTTGCTCTCGGCATTGGGAAAGTTCGAGTATGCCCTGAACCGTTACATCGAGATGTATTACCACGACGTCCCGTTGCTGGAGTCTGAACAGCTCCGGCTTGAGTACTATGCCCTGAGCCGAAGCCTGTTGCGAAAATCGAGCAGGATCTTCGATAACCGGGCCTATCCTGACCCGGTTCAGCTCATAGCGAACATCCGGAACAAGACATTCCAGCTTCAGGCTTCTCTGCAGTATGAAGGGGGATTACGGACTGAAGGAGTGGGCGCACCGAGTAACCGAAGATTAAAGAATCCCCTGACGGCGTCTTGCCTGCGCGGCATCATTAATGATCCGGTCAGCCGCATGGTGATAGGTATCGTTGCTACCGTGGAAAAAGGGGGAAAAGAAACCGAGCATTACGTTTCCCTTCGAACCTATCGGCGCCTGGAGCAATACTTAAAAGAGTTCGGCAAGCTGGAAAGTGATTACTTCGAATATGTGGCGGCAATCAACGAGGCGGCACGCGTGACCGGGCAGTATTCGCCGGGTCGCGGCAGCCATGGTCTCAAGCACAACTTCGCCCAGGAACGTTACCTGGAATGTATCGACCACGGGCTGAAACACGAACAGGCCCTGCAGCAGACCTCACTGGAAACCTCCCATTTCCGGTTGCGGGAGACCCTGACCTACACGAGAGGATGACATGACCGAACAACTGAACCTGATAACCGGCCTGACGGAACATGAGCGAAAAAAGCTCTTTTCCTGGGTGGTGTCGCTCCCGGAAGAACAGATCATCGAGATCTTCCAGGACGGAGTGAAACGTTCGTTCCAGCTCAAGGGTGAGCGTCCCGACCTCTCCGGCAGGATCACCAAGTACTGCGCCTTTGTCATGGCCGCCCGCAAGGGAGGCTGGGACACGATCAAGGGGAAAGGGTACCGGGTGGCGGATCAGGAGCAGTATGACGACTTTTCCCACCTGCGTCGGGCAATGGCAGCGGCCCTTGTCACCAGGGGGAGGAAACCGGTTCTGCGCCGGAAGATTCTTGCCTACTGGGGCGAAGTGAAGGAACTGAAGGCGGACGGTATGGGTTTCCGGGTCATCGCCGGCTATCTGCAGAGCAAGCGCAAACTGAAGGTTTCGGCAACGTACCTGAGCAAACTCTGGAAGGAGGTGGAGGAAAATGGTTGATTTCGAATTCAAGGGGATCTGCGTGAACGCAACGGCAGAGATATCATGGCGCGAACTCAAGGATTCCGGTGGGCATCACGTTAATCGGTTCGACAGAAACACCTGCGTCAAAGTTAGTTTCTGGGATTTTGTCATCTTCAATGACCTCTTTGAGCTGGCCATGGTGAAGTCCACCCTGAGCTACTTCATGCAGGCCTACTGGAAGCGGAGCAGCAAGGCAGGCAGCAAGATCGAACTGGCAACGGTACTTTTTCATGACGATGACTTCAATCCGCAGGCACTCAACATGATTGCCCGGCAGAAAAATGGCATTCAGTCCCTGGAAGTCAGTGTAGCTGACAATGGCAAGCCTGCCGGCGAGGTATATCTGAGCGCTCAGGAGGTGATCATGCTGGATATCGCCATCGGCAAGGCGATCAATCTGCTGTCGCCTGAAACCGTTTATCTTCAATACTGATCGAGTGAGGACGTAATTTCGAATACCGTGGTAGGGGAGTATTCGGCATCCATGCCGGTCACCCGTTATGAATGCCAAACTGCATGGTGGCTGTTTTGGCTACCAATTTGGTGCCATATATGGGGAACTTTTTGCCACCTTCGACCAATGGTGCATATTTGGGTACAAAAATGGTGCCTTCAATGCGCCATTGCCTGGTACCGACACTTCTGGCTGAATAAATATCCACTCCTCCGTAATTTTCAGGTAGATTACCGATACTTCAGCCGAATCAGTACGCAAATGGAGAGTGATTATGCTCGTCCGTCCATTTTCCGATATTCACGCCGAGTTTTGGCAGCCCAACAAGATCCCGCGCATTCTGGAGTTGGTGATCCCTCCGCTGCCAACTGACAAGGAGACCGTTGCCCTGGTTGCAGGCGACATCGGTCTTGCCCACCGTCAGGAGACCTGGCTCAAGGTGGTCAGCCTCCTGTCCAAGCGTTTTCTGGCCGTCATCTATGTAGAGGGGAATCATTTCTTCTACCACAATGATTTCTTCGGGCGAATCCACGAGTTGAAAGCCAAGCTCTCCCTGCCCAAGAATGTCCACTTTCTGGAAAACGAGTCCGTTGACATCGATGGCGTACTGTTCATCGGTGCCACCCTCTGGACTGATTTTCTTGGCAAGGATTTCTTCAAGATGCAGCACGCCCGGAAGAACATGAACGACTTCGTCCTGATCAAGAAGGCTGACGGGACACGGCTCATGCCTGAAGAAACTGTCGATCTTTTTCAGGAGTCGAAACGGTATGTCTTCGAAACAATGGCAGCCGCTGGCGGCAGGAAGACAGTCGTGGTAACACACCATGGCGTGTCACCCCTGTCCATCCACGAACGGTTCCGGGGAGACAGCCTCAATTGCGCCTTCATGACCGATCTCTCCAATGAGATCATTGACCATGGCCCGGATCTCTGGGTGCATGGCCATACCCACAACTCGTTCGACTACACCCTCGGCAAAACCCGGGTGGTCGTGAATCCTTACGGGTACAAGGATGTGGAGGTCAATCCGCAGTACGACCACAAACTCGTCATTGAACTCTGACGCAAAGGACCCGCCCTACAGAAAACCGCTATCAATTGCCACTTGTCGAAAGTCAACATGCAATAGAATTCACGACAGTTCGCGACAATTAACGACATGATATGGCTAACTGCCTAAATTCCTTTCCTCCGGCGTTTTCCATGTTGCAAGCCATTTCAGGGCATCCGTGGTATCAACCACCTCGCGGGCCAGTGCCAGTCGTTCCAGGACAGCAGCCTTATCTTCTTCCTTCAGATCGAAGGTACGGCGCTCAACATCGGCAAAGAACTCCTCGATCCTTTTTGCCTTGGCCCAGGCCTTGATGATGACGGATAACTCATTCCGGCTATCCTTGATAGCTTTGATCCGTCGGCGTTCAGCCTCTTCCAGTGCCTGCCTGCGCCTTTCCACTTCCCGCCGCTGGCGTTCGATCTCGGCCTGGCGCTCACCTTCCTCAAAACGCTTGACGATGTTTGCTGTTTCGGCTTCAAGATCTTTTACCAGGTCTGCAAGCTTTCGCGGGAAGTCGCCGGTTTTCGACTCGCGCCACTGCCGCATCCATGTGACTCTCTGATAGGGAGAGTACACCAGCACGCAGAACCGCCTGCTCGGCAGGTCAGACATGCTCCGCCAGGAATATGAATCATAACGTCTCGGTTTCTTGACCGGAAGTTCCGAGACCCGGGGGTACTTGCCATCCTGATACTCCACTTCGACATTCTCGCTCATCTCGAATATAGTCACGCCAAAAGCCACAGTGCCGATGAAGACAACGGTCGGCCGTGAAGTGCTCCAGAGATCCGAGTAATAATGTTCATTGCGACGTCCACCCTTTTCCCGCTCATCTACCTCATGGCGATGCAGGTTTTGTCCATATGGAGCCAGGCTGACGGAATGACCTCGTTTTTCAAAGGACAGATACAGGGTGTTTGCCACTTCGATCGCCCGATCCAGGCTTTCCTTTGAGACAATAATGTCAGCTATCAGGTATTTCCTCGGTTTGAGGAAACCGTTGCGGTTCTCACCTGCTCCGGTCATGAGTTCCTTGAAGCCTTCGAGCAGCGGGTGCTGTTGCGGAAGTGATCGCCGCCGACTTATTTTGCCATTGCTGTCTTTCGGCACCTGCGGTGGAGGCAGTTGAGCGACTCTTGCATAACCATCACGCGCCCATTCCAGTTCGTCCCCCGGACTGGCAGCTGGCAACGGCGGTTTCTTGGGGCGTTTGCCAGTCGCATACATTGCCCAGTAGCCCCTTTGTGGCCGCGGGACTTTCAAGCGAGTGCAGATACGGGCAAGGAAACTTGATGAGACCTTGTATTTCAGGGCGACAGTGGTCATCGGCTCTGCCCAGACTTCTTCATACAACTGTTCCCGGCTGATTCGGGTGTCCTTGTTGTTGGTAGCTGTATTTCCTCCCATTGTAGTACCTCTCCAATTGCAGACTTTGTCGTCCTGCATAATATATCTCATTTCAGTATGTCCTAAATATTGCTTTTTACGACAATTAGTGTATATTTGCGACTTAAATACACTTTAACGACCGGTGTGGGTGAGATCGTGGCAAAGCAGATTCCCGAACAAGAGCTGATACCCATTGAGCGGCAAATTGCCGCATCACCTAAGGGCGTAAGTATTTCAGAACTGGAGGCAGGCCTCGCCTCCATGGGATACATCATAAATCGTCGGACTCTTCTGCGTCGTTTGACAATTCTGGCCGAACAGAATCGAATCATCGCATCGGGAGTTCTGAAAGGGAGGATCTACCTTCCTCTGCAGGCACTAACAACAGAAGCAGCCAACGATGAATCTCTTATCCCCCTTTCCGCAGCAGGCTACGAAATACGCAACTATGTCAGTCAGCCGATACAGCGTCGTGAGCCGACAGGTTACCATCGCGATTTTCTTCTTTCCTATCCCGAGAACGGGCCATACCTGGACGATGCCACGCGAAAGCGTCTGCATCTGATCGGGCGATCCCATCATGACCCCGAACCTGCCGGTACCATGGCCCGCCAGGTGATGGGGCGACTGCTGATCGACCTCTCCTGGGCATCCAGCTATCTGGAGGGGAATACCTACTCCCTGCTGGAGACGGAGCGCCTGATCTCCTTCGGCCAGGCAGCTGAGGGAAAGGATGCACTGGAAACCCAGATGATCCTGAACCACAAGCAGGCCATCGAGTTTCTTGTTGAATCCGCTGACGATATCGGTTTTAACAGGTATTCGATTCTTAACCTTCATGCCATCCTGTCGGACAACCTGCTACCCAACCCGGAGGCCTGTGGGCGCTTGCGTCAGATTGCCGTCGGCATCGGCGGGTCGGTCTACTCGCCGTTGTCCACTCCGCAACTCTTGGACGAGTACTTTCAGCGGGCTCTTGATACTGCGGAAGCCATCAGCGATCCATTCGAACAGTCGTTTTTCGCGTTGGTGCATCTCTCCTACCTGCAACCATTTGAAGACGTCAACAAGCGGGTGGCACGGCTTGCCGCCAATATCCCGCTGGTTAAACACAATCTCTGCCCGCTCTCCTTTATCGATGTGCCTAAAAAGTCCTACGTCGAAGGGATACTGGGAGTTTACGAGCTTAATCGCATTGAATTGATGCGCGACGTCTTTGTCTGGGGATACGAACGGTCTGTCAAACGCTACTTGAGTACCCGTGAAGAATTGGGCGAGCCGGACCCGTTCCGGATGAAGTACCGTACGTTACTGACGGAGATAATCCGTGAAGTAGTTCTCCATGGTGTAGGACAGGCACAAGATGTGGTAACAACCTGGGCCGCAGAACACATTCCGGAAGAAGACCAGCAGCGTTTCATCAATCTGGTACATGCCGAGCTGAAAGGCTTGCATGAGGGGAATATTGCCAGATTCCGCCTGCGACCAGCAGAATTTGTAGCGTGGCAGGCTAAATTCACTGCATAAGACATTTTCTGTCGCAAGCTTGTTTTATTATGTAGTGCACTGCAAATGCAGTTGATATGAGGAACTATGTCCGAGAACAATAAATCAGGTCATCGCGAGCGCCTACGCGAGAGATTTGCGTCATGTGAGCAAGGTTCCCGAGACGATATCGCTCTATTGGAGCTGTTGCTTACGTATGCTATTCCACTGAAAGACGTGCAGCCACTGGCGAAGCGACTGCTTGCTGAATTCGGAAGTCTTGATGATGTTCTGACAGCGGACATTGACTCCCTCTCCAGGGTCGATGGGATCAAGCATTATTCAGCAATCCTGATAAATCTCATTGATGTCATCAGAAAGCAGAATCCAGTAAACCCACTTCCGGCGAAACAAGCCGGGACATCTTCCTTGTTTGAACACATCTATCCGGAGCCGGAATACAGTGGAGATCCCCCGACGCAGCCGAAATCACCTCGCCAGCGCAGCGGAGTGATCGGTAAGGCCATCTTGAAAGAAGCAATCGAGATCCTGCCGAAGTTGCCTGATACTGAATCCTTGGCAGAGATCCGGCAATTTCTGGTCAATAATCTCCATTTCAGTGCAGCACAGACCCGGAAACGTAATTCAAGCTACATAACACTCCGGATGTTTCCAAATGGGATTGCGGATAAGCCTTTGATAGCGTTCGCTCGTAAATTCCAGGGAACCCAGGAGCTGAGGGATGTCTGTTTTTACCGCTTCTGCATGGCTGAGCCGTTAATGCTGGATGTGATTGCGGAACTTATAATTCCAGCGATTGGGGTTGGCAAGATGCATCGACAACGGATTCACGACTATCTTATCGAGCGCTTTCCAGAGTCAAAAAGCATCGGCGACTGTTCAAAAGCAATTGTTGATGCCCTGGTAGCTGGCGGTGTCGTTCGGGCTGACCGGACTCATATTTCATTTTCATACCGTGACATTCCGCTTCATTCCTTTGCCTTTGTTATACATAGCGAGTTTTCGGAGCCAGGGATGTACGATCTCGGCAAACTGGAAAAAAATCGTCACATCATAGGCATGCTATGGAATCCAACCAGATTTGTTCCGATGCTCTATGAACTCCGCAATAATGAGCTGATCAGCAAGATTTCAGAAATAGACAGCGTCCGGCAGTTCACCACAAAATGGACACTGGACAAACTGGTAGCCAGGATTACGTCATGAAACATACTGAAATAATAGAGGCTCTGCGGAGCAAACTAGCTGTTCCGGGAGGCCGTCACCTGTATGGAGTACTTGGGGACTTTCCAGCCTTGAAGGATTTCTCTGTCAGACTGCAGGAGGCAAAGACGACTGACGGCAGACGTTTTCCCAAGGCACTCTCCGTCAATCACGGCATACTTGCTGCTATCCCCGATGACGAATTCAAGCATCTTGTGGAAAACGAGGCCAAGCGACCCGAACCGACAGCCGGTCATGTATCCAAAGCTTTTGAAGCATTCCTCCGGTCAAAGCTGCGTGGCAAGGGACTCATTGTGCTTTCCAATATGGAGATGCTGTTTGCTTATCACCTGGAACTGAACTTACTGCGAACGATGGCGGCTGATGATGATCGGATACTTCTTCTGCTCCCCGGCCATCGCAGCGGAGGTCGAATAATCATGTTTCCGGAAATAGAAGACGGCAATTACACCCTGCCGTCTAACCTGATCGCCGATAACCATTTATGGGAGTTGAAATAGACACACTATGTCGAAGTATGATCCATTCCGGAATTATCTTTCGGGCAGAGATGCTGCCGAGCAGGAGATTCAGTTGTCATTTGCCAGGCTGGAAGAAATCCTTGGCGATAAGCTCCCTGCAACAGCTTACATTGACCGCCCCTGGTGGGCGAACACGATGCGGAGCAATCATGCCAAGTCATGGCTGACGGTCGGCTGGAAAGTTAGCAAGGTCGATTTGGATCAGGATATTGTTCATTTTGCACGGCTGCAAGGGCTAGACGTACCGGCCCCTGCTGTGCGTGCTTTACAAGATGGTGGCTACCGACACTTCAAAGAATTCCTAGCAAACCTGCCGGCAGAGCAACGGCAGTTGTCCTTGTCGTTTCAGGACATTGAGGAGATCATCCGGAAAAAATTACCGGCTATATCCTTAGTGGACCGGCCTTGGTGGGCCAATACAAAATCCAGCCCCCAGGGGACCTCTTGGACATCAGTAGGCTGGCACGTTGAGCAGGTTTTCCTGAAGGCTCAGATAATAGTTTTCCGAAGAAGAAGTGACAATCTGATGGTGAGTATCCCCCGGTATGTCCGAAATCTCTTGGAAAACACCGTCGCCACCGGGCGGCCCGACAATCGGACCCTGATAAACTGGATCAGCTTTTGTCGTAAGGTTGGATGGTACTTCGAAGGCACTGTTCTTTTTGAACGGGGGGGACTTTCACTTGCAGGTCTTGATGCAACCGAGACAGTAGAAGCAGAAGAGCATTACGATGTCTGCAAACGTGAATTAATGCGGTATCGCAGATAGAATTCCGAGGAGGGCTTAATGGCCAACAGTGATTTACTCACTTTCCGCAAAACACTGGACCAGATCTGCTCTGTTCCCGATAAGATCATTTCCGTTTACTCGCTGGAAAAGCATGTCTGGCATGATTCCAATTCAGAATCAGCCCGTAAGGCGCGGAAACCGGAAATCCAAACCATAGAAGAATTCCAGATCGATCCGGTCCGGCCGTTCCTCAACGACATTTTCCGTTATGTGGCGGCTCCCTATAAACCCGAGCGCAAGGATAACCCGATTGGTCAGGGGTACTGGATACAGGCCGAGTTTGGTTCGGGTAAATCTCACCTGCTCTGTTTTCTCTCTTCTCTGGTTCTTGGTGATAAGCAGGCTTGGGCATTAGTTAAGCAGAAAGAAGATAAGGCTGGCCGTGGAAAGCGCGAATCGCTCTACCAGTTCTGGGAGGACGGTCTCGAAGCAAAAAGCACCAAACAGAAAGGTGTCTTCGTCATAGTCAAGACACTGGTCGGTGCTGGTGGCGGTACCGTTGGCCTCACCGATAAAGGGCAACGATTGAGCGAGTACATCCTTGATGCTGCCAAGGAACAGATTCAGGCCGAATTGGGGAAAAATCTTTCCTTGTATCCCACCGAGCTGCTTGCTGATCGATTCATCAACGAAGACCTTGACCGTTATCGCGGCGATCTGCGTAAGTTCCTCCGTGATCCCCGTTTCTTTGAAGAAGATGAATATGAAGAGGTCGACAACTTCCTCAAGGATATCCAGGACAACAAGGCGCCTGAATACAAACGGAGTTGCGGTAACAAGCTCTGGCGATTCTACACGGAATACCTGAAGGTGCAGCCACATATCGCCGCCGAGACTGAGGAAATCCTCAAGCACATGGTGGAGATTATCCTTGCTGAGGGATACAGCGGCGTTATGCTGGTGCTCGACGAGGTTTCCCTGTTCATGAAGAACCGGGAGGAAGATCAACGCACCGACGATGAAAAGACACTGGTAGTCCTGTCAAACCGCTTGGCCAAGGTGCATAACCTTCCCATCTGGACCGTCTGTGCCGCTCAGCAGGCGATTGAAAGCAAGATGGGGGTAAAGAATATTATTGCCGATGACCGGCTGAAACTCGTCGAACTTCTGAAGGATGACAAGGACTACTACGACATTGTTCTGGCCAGGGTCCGTGAAATCAAAGACCCCAGCGCTATCAGTAACTATTACCTTCATTACAAAAGGGGCTTTACCTGGCCCAACAGTATCGGCGAGCCCGAGTTCAGCCATTTCTTCCCTTTTCATAAGCCTGCCCTTGAAGTGCTCCGTCTGGTCACCCATGAGTTGACCACGGCCCGCTCTGCCATTCATTTTATGCATCAGACCCTGAAGCATCATATCAAGAACGAGGGGAATGAACTGATTCGCCTCTGGGAGCTTTTTGACGAAGCTGTGCGCTACGAGGAAGATCCAAGTGGGGTGCATGCCGGACTTGTCGCAATCCGAACGAAAAAGGAAGTAGAGTTCAAAGCCTATGAAATTTGCAAACGCCAGATAGACGGACAGACCAAAGGTGCCTTGAAGGTGTATCGTGACAAGGCAGTGAAGGTAGTCCAGACCCTTTTCCTGTACCATGTCGCCAAATACAAGCAGCAAGGACTCCCACCGGAAGAGATTTCCAATGCAGTGCTGATCGAGCGTGCTCCCGATGCCACTCCGGATGAGAACATCCAGCATTACGAAAGTATTGCCGAAAATCTGAAAAAAGAACTGCGACAGATCGTACAGAATTTTGATGATGACGGTAAACCACTCTATCGATTTGACCCTGTGTTTACCGGTGTCGATCCACGCGATGAATTCAGGAAAGCTCGTGATGAAGCCGAGGCCAATGAGATCATGCGGAGTGAAGCATGGAGCCATCTGGTAGCACTCGACAACTGGCCGATCCGCACCAGACAGATGACCATCGATCTGGCTAACGGCAACAGCTCTATTTTCAGAGACATTGCTCCCTTTATTGGGCCGTGGGAAGACTCAACCTCAGCCAAAGCTGGTGATCAAAGCATCGACATCACCTGGCAAGGTCGCAACATTTCAGGTCTGGTGGGGATGAGGGATCTCGGCAAGCTGGCTGCCGACAACACACCGCTTCCGGCGATAACCAGCGATGAAACTGACAACGACTTTGCCGTGATCGTCGGGACCAAGCCGGTGGCAAATGATGCCGTCAGCAGGCTTATTGCGCTGCGCAACGATCCACGCATTATAGTCTGGACTCCGGCAGACCTGACAAACGAGGAACAGGACAGGGTTCTCGACTTCGCAGCCTATAAGAAGCTGGTCTCCGACTGGCAGGGTAAGGAAAATGAAGACGCCGTTGCCGTTATCAACTGGGTTGCCAATACCCTTCAGACGGAACTCGGCAAGATCGTCAAAGTAGTAAGCAGCAGTTATGCCCGTGGCCGGATCGATTCGCTGAAGAATTCCCAGATGGAGTTCCATGTTGCCGGAGAACTGGCAAACATTTTCGTGCCACTGGTGGACAAGGTGCTCTCCGGCACGTACGAATCCCGTGACATCAAGTTCGATCCTCCGTTCATATTTAACAGAGATGAGGGTGTCAAAGTCATCAACGGCATCGTCAAGACCGGAATTATCCCCAAAAACGCCAAGCCCAACAAAGATATCAGTGCTGCTCAGAACTTCGGTTTCGGTCTGAAAATCATGAAAAAGAGCTCCGAGAAGGAGCTGGATGTTTCCGACAACCGCTTCATCAAGGAACTGCAAACCTTCATTGACGATAAACTGACCGATGCCGGGCAAACCATGAAGCTTGAAACCATCTACAAGAACTTCATGGGAATCGGCGGCCCCAAGGACTACGGTTTAAGTCGCCGTATGATCCAGATATTCCTCCTCTGTCAGGCCCGTCAGGGTAAAGTCAGGATCGGCATCAGCCCGAAGGCTGGTCTTACCTTTGCGATGATCGACTACTCAAACATCGGAGACATCGACTTTTCCGCCAAGATTCTGGATTCCTTCACGGAAATTCAGAGAATGGAGAAACCGGAAAACTGGGAAGTTCTCAGGCCATACGCAGAGAAGATCCTTGGCGTCGCCATCCCGTCCACGCATGACGATGCAGCCATCTCCGAGCATCGAAAACGTTTGCGGGAGGAATTCGTCAAACAGAAGGAGATTGTTGAGCGGCTCTCGACAAGAGCAAAAGGCCTTTTTGAGATTCTCAAATGCCCGAACCCCTATGCTGTCGAACTGACTCAGGTAGCTACCCTGTTTGCTTCCGACATCAGTAGTGGCGATGATATCCAATTGGCTCTCTATGGTCTCAAACAGGCATTTGCTTACAAGGCTTTCGACGAAACCAAGTCTGATCAGACCGAAGTAGATGACTTGGCCAACCGCCTGAAAAATTATCATGATCTGCTGCGCTTTCTGGAGTACGACACCGAACTGCGTGCCATTCGTTTGTACTGCGATACCGTACTGCCAGATCTCCCGGATGTTTCCCGCGCTCGCAAGATTCAGCGGAAAATCAGTGAAAAAATCGCTACGCTTCAGCCGTATATCGACTCCGAGGTCAAGCTGAAGACCGAATTGATCGGCAAAATACCCCCTGAAGCTGAAGAGACCAACACCTATGGCGTGCTGGTACAGGAATACACCACGGTCTACATGGCTCTGCATGACAACGTGCTGGATCGGGCCGAGAGCTGCCGCAGTACCATCAACTGCCTCATCGACGGCAACGAGATAAAAGCCCTCAAGGTTCTGGAAAAGATCACCGCCCTGCAGCCGCCGGTCTCGTCAAAACTGGAAGGCAAGATTCAACTGTGTGCGGATGAAATTTTCACCTGTTCCACCCCCTCAAAGTCTTCCGTGGAAGAACGTTTGCGCCACAATCCCATACACCCGTGCGGCCTCTCGTTTGATAACTTTACTGAAACTCTTGATGAGCTAGAAGATATCGCCAGCAATTCACAGAACATGCTTGATGTTGCCATTAACGGCAAACTGGAAGTGTTCATGAACCAGGCAGTACGGGATCGGCTGGAACAGGGGAAAGCAGAATCGATAATCGCCTCGCTTCTGGCTTGCGAGTCAGTAGCTGATGTGCGCAGCCTGCTGATCGAGGAGTCACTGAAAGACCCGTCAATTGTTGATGTCATCAACCGTTACTTGAAACGGATTGTCGTCAAGGTTGTTTCCCTGGCCGATTTTACGCCGACGGTCACAACCATCGAGAAAGAACAGGTTGGGCAAATGATGGAGGAGTTTGGCGCCTTCCTCGAAGCAAAATTTGCAGAAGTGGATGAGGGAGAGGAAGCATTGCCAATGCTGAAACTGGAAGGGGAGAGGGATAATGCTACGAAGCTGGATTCTCAGGAAGCTTGAGCCGGTAAAGGAATGTAGCCGGGTCCTGCTCAGGGATCCGCTCCGCCTGCTGGGTGAAATCGACAGCACTATTCACGGGTTCGCCTGCGAGAACGGGTTTACCGTCATTACGGCTGCCACCAATCTTGCCTTCCGTGATCTTTACGACAAGGTCTGCGCGGATACCGAGATCAGCAAAGTGCTTATCATCGATCGCGCACCTGCCCGCCGCCGGGCGGCACCGTCCGTTACCAAGGCTCCGCCACCGTTCTACCCCGACCTCCTGGCGCAGACACCCCCGGATTGCCGGATTGATCTCGACCTGCGGCAATTTCTCAAGGATGCAACCAGGGACGAAAACTGGCCGGCAGAAACCAGTGATCCCCGCTATGCCCGCCTCATTGTTCGCAACCTTGATGCAGTGCAACGCGCCCACCAGAACCTACGCACTGCCCACCCGTCGAGATTTGAAGACCATGACTTCCGGACCATTGTTGCTTATGCCGCGCTAGGAGTAGCCGAGGCGGCTTTTAAAAAGCAGAATGCCGAGGATTACTGGAAAATCGGCTTACTGGGTTACGAAGTCCTGGAAGAACTGGAAACGCTGACACCAGAGATCACCAAACCGATCCGTGAGGCTCTGCGTACGGCACCGGCCCCCTTCTGCCATTTTGCCAATCACAGCGCGGAGCTGGTGGTCCGGGTATTCTACCTCTCGGTTATCCTGGCACAGCACAGCGAAAACTGGAATCTGCTCCTGGCCAATATCGACCCGGATCTCAAGCCGCTGGCCGATATCAAGCTGGACATCCTTACGGATGCATCCCGGCGGCTGGTCGCATTGGATCGTGATCAGGCTGACCGCGACCTGTCCACCGTGGAAAAATCTCTGAGCAAGGATACACTCCAGTTTCTGCTGCTTGACCAACTCAAGGTTGATACCCCGGCAGGCTTCGCCGCTGTGCTGGAAAACGAGGGGTATTCGACCCATGTCGCTTCCCTGGCGTTGCTCGTAGCGCTCAATAATCTTGTTTCAGTCTCTCCGGCAAAGGATGAACACCAGAAGATCGCTGAGGCCCTCTTTCCAGAAGCCGGCCAGGCAGCATCACGGTTTTGCGATAACCGCTCCAGCACGACATTCTCACAGCTCAAGGAGGCCTATCAGCTTGCCGGTGAGGTCAACCAGCTTCGAGAGCAGTTGGCTGTGGCGGTGAAGAACCTGAAGGTGATGAAACCGGAACAACTCTCCTTCACGCTGTTCCGGGATCTTTGGAACGAGAAAAAGATCAACCGCCTGGAATACTACCTCTCGGCCCTGCAGCGTCTTGCTCAGACAGGTAACCTTCTCCCCCGTCACGAGGATGAGCTGCCGTCATTATTCGGCAACACCCTAGCCGGGCTCCGTCAGCGGCTGGAAGCCCTTCTTGATGAGGTAAACCGTAACCTCAACGAAATGAATTCCCGTTTCCAGGAGCTGGTTGCCCGCGAATATCCTGATTGGGTCAAGGAACTGGGCAAGGCCGGCAGCAAGACCGAAACCCTGCCGCTCTTTGCCGGTCAAATGCAGCCTGTGCTGACCAGTCAGTTTCTCCGCCGCTGTCTCAAGCCGTATTGGGATCATCAGAAAGAAAAAGCGGTACTGTTGGTATTCGACGGTATGCGCTACGACATCTGGGACGAACTGCTGCGCCCTCTTTTTGAAGACCGGATGGAGATCGTGGCCGACCTGCCGGCATCTTCGCTGCTGCCGTCTGAAACCCACATTACCCGTAAGGCCATCTTTGCCGGTACCTTCCCTGATTCATTCGATACCAGAGGGGCGGAAGATGCTCTGCTCAAGGATGGGCTGGCCCGTGATCTCGGATATACGGGGCCGGTCGAAGTCGTGCCGCCGGATACGTCCGGCACCGGCGAGACGGTTCGCTACCGTGCCGGGAACCTGGACGTCTATATCTTCGAACTGTGCGACAAGGAACTGCATAATATCAGAATGAAGACGCTGCCTGACGGCCGCCAGGTTCCATCCCGACCGCTATCGTTCGTCTATGAGCAGCACCTTAAAAACATCATCGACACCGAGGTGATAGCCATCACCCGCAACCTGGCGCCAGGCACCAAGGTCTTTGTCACCGCCGATCACGGGTTTGGCCATGTCGCCCGCAATTCACTCTCTTTTGATACGATCAGTCTGAACGAGCCGTCAGACTGTTCATATCTGAACTGCTGGTTGCGGGTGCCGATCTCCGATTCGTCGGTTCATGGCAAAGTGCGGAGCAATGTCATTGCCTTCACACCAGAACAGTTGCGGATGAAGTCGCAGGATGTCCGTTTTGATAAGAAGGCCGGTCAGAACATCTGCAAAGAGTACAAGGCGATTGTCTTCCCCAAGACGGGTTATTCCTTCAGCCGCCAGGGCTCGCCCTTCAATCCCGACGCCTATACCCACGGCGGCATATCGATCCAGGAACTGATGATCCCGATGATCGTGCTCAAGGTGAAGAAGCACGAGGAAGGGCTGCTGATGCTGGATGAGATCATTGGGCCGCAAGAGATCATCGAGGGTAATGAGGTGGAATTCCGTCTCCCCATCACGAGATCGTCTCAGCTTGCGGGCAAGGATGACGATATCCGAGCCGATATTGATGCTACCTGGAGCCGAGAGCCGGGCGAAAAGCCCCTACCTCGTCAGGTGGTGTATGTGTCAGCCACCGGGACAGAAACAGTCATCCGCTTCAAGCCTGATCCCAATGATGCCACGATGGAAGAACGGAAGGCCGGTGTGATGGAGCGGACGCTGACCATCACGGTAAGTTACAAGGAAGGTTTCCGGACCAGCCGAAAGATTCAGTCTCGCAGGTTCTCAGTCACTCTAAATTCCGAGCAGGTTGTCCGGCGGATTCCGCCGTCATTAGGTAATATTCTGGGGCTAACCCCCAAGAGCATGAGGTAAATCATGGCAAAACAAGATCAGATTAAATTATTCCAGAATGAACATAATTTTTCAGAAAACTGGTTCTTCAGCTGCGATCAAGAGAACCCTTTGTTGGCAGGTTTTATAAATAAGTACAAAACTGATCTTTCAACTGATTCAAAGTTACATCAAAATAGCGATTATACTAACAGTATAATGTCAACAAAAGAAACCAGTATATATAAAATGCACTCATATTGGTCTAAAAAACCACATGGCGCAATTGCATCTTATATTAATCACTTTAGTAAAGAAGGTGATGTAATATTAGATCCATTTTCTGGCTCAGGAGGAACAAGTTTTGTTTCTGTTCTAAGTAATAGAAAGGGTATTTCAATTGATTTATCCCCTTCAGCCTCATTTATATCAGCATTCCATATCACACCATGCAATATTGATGAGTATAGAAAATCATGGAAAAAAGTTTACGATATTGCCAGTAAGGAACTTGCATTTTTATATAATTATAAATCAAGTACAGGCCTATATTATTGGATTAATGATTTGGTCTGGTCTGAACCTGTTCAATGTGTCAAATGCCTAAAATATTTTCATCTTACACTCATAGATAATTCCCCTGTAGACTGTTGTCCATATTGTGATGAACCGTTCAACTCAAGAAAACGAAATATTGTATTTGCTAAACCTCAACCATATTGGGTTGATGTTGCTCATAAAGAATATTCTAGAACCAAATCAATACTGCTTGATGAAATACCTGATGTATCGAACTACATTCAATCAACAATAAGTAAATCTTTAGAAATGACCCCACGCGATTGGTTGAATAATTGTGCAATACCAGATGAGCTAATGGCAGGTCGTCTAGGCACAACAGGAGTTAAAACAGCAGAGGATTTATTTTCACCTCGCTGCAGTTATGCGCTTTACAAGTTGAAAAAAATAATTACAGAAGTCATTCCTGATAAAGAAATGCAATCTAGGATAGATTTCGTTGTTTCGAGCTTTCTTCTTTTGGCAACAACAATGCGGCGTTTAACAACTCATGGCCCTAGTGGCCCAGCAGGAGCATATTATGTCCCCCCAGTTAGATCTGAGATAAATATTTTACGAATTTTCAAGAAAAAAGCTGAGCAATATGAAGATTGCCTAAACGAAATCAATAGCGGTTACGTAATCGGGGGAAGAGGCATAGTCTCTTGCCAAAGCTCTAGTGATCTCAGTAAATTACCCACTAACAGTATAGATTATATTTTTACAGATCCGCCATATGCTGACAAAATGCCATATGGAGCACTTAATGTTTTATGGGAAGCTTTTCATGGTTTTAATCGAGGTTGGAGAAATGCAGAAGTCAGAGGTCTAAATTGGTCAGAAAGCATGCGTCCTATTCTGAAAGAATGTTATCGAGTTTTAAAACCAGGCAAATGGATTTCTGTCTGTTATCACGACACTTCAGAAGGTACCTGGTCCAGCCTTATTGATATTATGGCTGAAGTAGGATTTATAACAGGTGATTTCAAAGGTGTTCTTGCAATTGATACTGGGAGTAGATCTTTTCAGCAAACTAATGCCGACAAGGTAGTTAAGCGTGACTTGGTCATTAATTTTAGGAAACCATTAATAGGTGAAGTTACTTTTGCTGATAAGATCACCGATGATGATTCAGAAATTACATTCAATGAAAAAGCAATAAATATCATAAGATACTTTTTGACAGACAACCCAGGTATAACAAAGGATAGAATTTACGATGAATTAGTTAGTCACATGATAAGAACTGGAAGTATGGAAGCGCATAATTTTGATGATCTTCTCAATCAAGTTGCTGAACCTACCATAAATACAGATGGGCACCGTTGGTATCTTAAATCTAGCGCACTAGAAGTTGTTGATGCTGCCGAATCTGAGAAAGAAGACCAAGCTGCTGAAAAAGTTTCAGCATTTATAACAGATTCTTTATCAAGAGATCTTTCAGCAGAAGGTGTCCATTACAGCGATATATTTGAAAATTATGTATGTCTTGTAAAAGATAAGCCACGTCGCCATCTCGCTGAATGGCTTCTTGATTACTTTTACAAAACCGATGAAGGTACCTACCGCCTGCCCAACACCGAAGAAGAAAAGCGTCTCAAAGCCGAAGGACGATCCAAAGGAACACAGCGTAGCATCAAGCGTTATATTGCCTTCCTTCAGCAGGGTGTCGCCATCCCCGAAAAAGAACGTCCCAACGATTCCACTCTTGCCGAATGGATCCGCCACTGCAAACGCTCCGGCCTTTTCGAACAGGGCAAACTCCTCTATGAAAAAGGTGGACTTAACGTGGATCACCTTGCCGAAGAAGCCATGGTCAACGCGGAAGAGGACTATCAGGTCTGCGTCCGGATGCTCGTTCGTGGTGGGGGAGTCGCCACAGAAGCTAAGCCGAAGCGAGGTAGAAAGTCTAAGGCTTGATTTTGCGTTTTTGATGGAGGGAGTACAGTGAAACCATTTTCTGGGGCCAGATTTTGGGGAATTCGTGCGGGTAAAGGTGGCGCTGCCCACAAGTTATTTATTGAGAATGGCGTGATTGCTTTGGCGGATGCCGGGCTTGGTGACTTATCTAAATTGGAAGCTACAAGAGACTCCTTCTACGTTGCCTATCGCACGCTTCACCCTGAAGAAACACGTACAGGAACCGCAGGTATTGGTGGTAAGTTTTTTAGATTTATCTACGAAGTTGCAGTTGGTGATTTTATTGTCTACCCGGCATTAGTAGATAAGCGTGTCTATATTGCCGAAGTCACTGGGGAATACAAATTTGAAGTATCTTCAGAACACCAACACCAAAGAACCGTTAGATGGACTCATGCTATCCCTAAATGCGAGTTATCTAAAAGGGCATGTCAGGAGCTTGGTGCGGCGAGAACGTTTTTTGAGTTCAAAACAAACATAAGTGAACTAATGCTTAAAATGAATAACAGTTCATTTCAAATAGGAGCTGAGTCATGAAAATAAAGCGCCTGAGCATCAAAAATTTCCGGGGGATTGAGTCACTTGTGTTGGACTTCCTTACCCCTGACGGTAGCAAACCGAAAGATCTGCTGGTGTTTGCCGGGGCCAACGGCAGCGGCAAGACGAGTATCATTGAGGCGTGCCTTCTGGCCTTGGGAATGAAAGATGCCTTTCGTACCTCGACGGTTGCCAAAAATGACATCCGCGAAGGCAGCGATGACTACCTGATTGAGCTGACTGTTGAACATGGAGAGAAAACCTACGATTTCAAGAAGACCTCCAAATCAGGCAGCTCCAGATCCCCCGAGCTGACAGCGCTCTTGAATGAAACACCGCTTGAGTATTTTTCCTCCTGGCGGGAACCGAAACTTGCCGGTCCGGTGACCATTACCGCCGGGAGAAAGGGGAAGCGCCCTGCCGTAACGGAAGAAAACAGATTGTGGCGGTTGAAGCAACACCTGGTCAACGTCACTGCCCGTAAGGCGTTCGGCGCAGCACCCGACAGTCAGCAGGATCTGATATTTGATAACGAAAAATCGGCGTTTGATCGGTTGCAGCAGTTGTGGGGCATGTTTTATCCCGGCAATAACGATACGTTCCAGGCCCTGCCGGTCAGTGACAATGTGGATGAAGGATTTGACCTGTTTATCAAATATGGCCGGACAGGCGAGATGATTTCAACGGATGCTCTCAGTTCCGGTGAGATCGAGGTTTTAGCCTTTGCATCGACCTTCGTGCTTACCGATTTTTCCGGCGGCGTGGTGTTTATCGACGAACCGGAACTGCATCTCCATCCGGCATGGCAGAGAATCATCCTCCCGGCGCTGCGAAAGATCATGCCCAATGCCCAAATTATTGCCGTCACTCATTCACCACAGGTTTTGAGCTGCATCTCTCCCGAAAGCGTTTTGCTGATCAGCAGGGACAAGGACGGGCTGAAGGTTTCTTCACCGGAGGACTCCTTCGGTCTGGACAGCAACCGGATCTTGGAAGATCTGATGAATGTGTCGGAGCGGCCCGCCGAGATGAAGCAACGTTTTGATAAATTGTTCACCCTTATTGACAATAATCAGCTTGAGCCTGCACGGGAGTTGATTGCCGAACTGAAAGAGGTGATACATGCTGACCCGGATCTGGTTAAGGCGGAAACTATCATCCGTCGTAAGGAGATTCTCGGCAAATGAAGCAGATCATCAAGAACCAGGAGCCTGAAAATTTCCGGGAGTGGAAGCAGCTGGCAAACGATGACTGGCAGCCCTCGTGGACCGGCATGCCGGGTGATATCAAGCGAAGCCTTCATCAGTCTCTGATTGCTGAACAAGGCGGCATCTGCTGCTATTGTGGCAGAAGGATCGATGCCAGCGAGAGCCATATCGAACATTTCCGGCCACGCGGACGCAATTCTTTTCCGGAGCTTGAGATCGTCTATACGAACCTGCTTGCTTCCTGTCAGCGTGATGTGCAGCCGGGAGACCCGCTGCATTGCGGGAAGAAGAAGGGAAAGTGGTTCAATGAGCGCTTGACAATATCCCCCTTGGACGAAGGGTGTGAGCGTCGTTTCCGTTTCGGTTCCAATGGTCCGATATTCCCGCTGGTCGAGGGTGATGATGGCGCCCGCGAGACTATTGAGCATCTTGGTCTCGATATTGACAAGTTGCGCGCCATGCGTAAAAGCGCCATCGAAGGGGTGATTTCAGAACTCGATGCCTTGTCGGATCACGATCTCGATCGCCTCATTGCAGGATTCACCGAACGTGACAACTCCGGCCAATTTCCGGAATTCTGCATGCCGATTGTCTCTGTATTGCGAGAACTGCAGGTTGCAGCCTGACTTGATACCGGTTTCACTTAAACGGGCTTTTCAGCGGTTGCTGAAAATATGGCTTTAGCTGAAAGAGGATGGCAATGAATCATGAACTGAAGGAAATCTTCCGTGGCAAGGTAGTCAACAAGGCCCATACCATCAACACGGGTGTAGACGAGTTTCCTCGCTATGTCCTGGAATACCTGATCGATAACTACTGCGCCGAGGAGACCTTTCACGAGGACATGGAAAAGGTTGTGCGCCGTCTGAAGGATTCCTTTGTCTATGGTGCCGAGGCGGAAAAGATCCGTCACTACATCCGGGAGAACCGTCGACACTCTGTAATTGCCAGTCTGGACGTTCGACTGGTGGAAACAGAGGACAAGTACTGGGCCACGATCTCGGCAATCAACGAGAACTTCGTCAATATTCCGGAGAATATCGTCCGTCAATACCCGATGCTCCTGTCAGGAGGCATGTGGGGAACGATTGACCTCACCTACGATGAGACCGAGATTCACAACAAGAAGATTCGCCCCTTCAAGGTGGCGGCCTTTACTCCGTTCCAGGTGAGTGTGATCAACCTGGATGAGTACATCGAGAAGCGTCAGGAATTTTCCACCGACGAGTGGATCGATATCATGATCAATTCCTGCGGGCTCTCGCCCGAGGCGATGACTCGACGGCAGAAATTGCTCTATCTCTGCCGTTGCCTGCCGCTGGTCGAAACGAACGTCAATATGGTTGAACTGGCCCCGAGGGAAACCGGAAAGACCTACCTCTACCGCAATATCTCCTACTACGCCCACGTCCTTTCAGGCGGCAAAGCGACACCTGCCCAGCTCTTTATCAACCTGAATACCGGCAAGATCGGCGAGGTAGGCACCCGTGACGCCGTGGTGTTCGACGAGATCGCCAATACCGACTTTACTGATCCGAAGGCGCTTGTCAGTATCATGCAGGGGTACATGCAGGATGCCAAGTTCAGCCGGGGGAAGAAGGAGATGCTGGCCTTCGCCAGCCTGGTATTTGTGGGCAACCTTGATGTGCAGGGACACCTGCCACACGAGAAGTACTATCACCTTTTTGAGCCGCTTCCGGACTTCCTGCAGGTAATTGCCTTCCTGGACAGAATTCATGCCTATCTTCCCGGCTGGGAGATCCCCAAACTCACGCCGAACAGTTATTCCAAGGACTACGGATTCATAACCGACTATTTCTGCGAGATCATGCACGAACTGCGCAGGATCGACCTGCTGGCATCGGTCAAGTCTCGTTTCGAGCTGATCGATACTGCCAAGACATCACAAGGGATTTCCGGCCGTGACCAGCGGGCTATCATGAAAACCTCGTCTGGCCTGTTGAAGCTTCTCTATCCTGATGGCAGGGTGACGGATGATGAGCTGGCTGAAATTCTGCAACTCTCCTGTGAACTCCGTCAGAGGGTTCGTGAACAATTGCATCTGATGGCGCCGGGCGAGTACGACCGGCTGCTGCTTGGTGTCCGGATTGTTTCGTCAGGTAAGGTGGTGGCTCCTGAACTGCCGGATGCCAACAGAATCCAGAGAGTCGCCTTGGCAGAAAAACCGTCTGTTGGGGAAGTTATTGGACTCGCTGTTGACGGCGATCACGGCTGCATTCTTCATTTTGAGATGCAGGCCATCAAGGGGACCGGCAGGATCGTACCTTTGGGATCGATTCAACGGGTCATGCGCGAAAGCATAGAGACTGCCGCGCAGTTTATCAGAGCCAAGCACAGCGATCTTGGCATTTCCGCCGAGTGGCGACAGAACTATGACGTAGCAGTCCTTGCTACCTTCATGGGAGTGCCAAAGGAAGGGCCATCGTCCGGGGTCGCTATCGTCACCGGGATTGTCTCTGCATTGACGAATAAGCCGGTGCGAAACGACGTGGCGATGACCGGCGAGATTACCATCATGGGCAAAGTCTTGCCGGTTGGGGGTATACAGCAGAAAGTACGTGCAGCCTATGATGCAGGAGTGAAAGAAGTGCTACTACCGGTCGAGAACCTCCAGGAAGCCAAAGGGTTGCCGGCATACATTCTGGAAGCAGTTAAGCTGACTACAATTGAGAGTATTGATGAAGTGTTGAAAAATGCGCTGGTGACAGAACCTGCTTGAAACTAGGTGAGATATTAACTGATTTGAGGCGAAAAATGATCAAGCGAAGCAATACCTCCGACATGACGATGGGATTATTGTTCGTATTTGCAATGATTACTGCCATCTATTTTATAAGAGTATCTCAGGTTTATCCTAATATGACTGAACGCGGTCAATTCGGAGACATGTTTGGAGCTCTGAATACTGTTTTTTCAGGAGTGGCACTTATCGGAGTTGTTGTTACCTTATGGAAACAGCATCACATGCAGGTTGAAACAACTTTTTTTAGCATGCTCACCTTGTTGCAAGAAATCAGCGCTTCATCCGTTTTTGAAATAGAAAATTCTGTTGGTGAAAATCCCAAGTATACCGGAAGGGCATATTTTAAGTTTGCTTTCGAAGACTTCAGCAATAGATATTATGCAGATGTTATAACCACAAATAGAAATCTTTTTCCTACTGGTTATACCATGACAAAAGATCAGAAAAAGTCTGTAGCCAATATTCCAGAAGAAGTTTCAAAGGCTCCTTTGATAAAATGTTATGAGGACATGTACGATTATCATGAGTACAACCTTGGGCATTTTTTTCGGTATATTTACAACATAATCAAATACCTACGTGAAAATTATCCAGAAGACATGGAGAAACAGAAGCTATATGTTGGGATATTACAGGCTCAACTGTCAAATGATGAGATGGCACTGTTATTTTACAACGCAATTTCAATTCACGGAAAAAATGCTAAAGGGATCGACGTTTTCAGGAAATGGTTAGATGAGTATGGGTTTTTTGAAAATATTGGGAAACGGTGTATTTTTCACCCCTCATTTGCCAATTATTATCCGAATACAAAATTTAAGTGCTTGACTCGACAAGTATGACAAATTTACATATATACACTTGAATGAGCTGAATACGGCAATCTGGTTAATCTGAGCCGGTTCTTCATATGGCGAATATGGGCAAAATATAGTAAAAGTCACAGGGCAGGTCACAGAGTCAGGTTAACCTTTCTGCCATTCCTCTCTCACCAAATTGCACTTCTTAACGCACCCATCATTACCCCTCATCTCCCCTCATAATGCATATCCACCTGAATCCCCAGCAGCTTGCCCGCCGGTGAATCATCCTTTAACTCCAGAACCTCATTCTGCAATATGATCCGCTCAAACTCATCCTTTTCAAACTCACTTTCCATCCCGGAAATAAAATCCGGGTTCAAGGAGGCGATATACTGATACCCACGTTGCTGAGCAACTTCATGGGCAATCCGGAACAGCATCGCCCGCTGACGCACATCCATGTTGGCGTACAGGCGGCTGTCGTGGAAGATAAAGTCAACCTTGTGCCCCTGCTTCAGGCAGAGCAGGGTCATATCGTAGCAAAAAATCCTGACCTCATTGATGCCGTCTGAGCTGTCGTTTTCTACATGGACATCGAAGTCAAACCGCTTCCTGTTCTCTTTCTCATTATTGTGCAGGGATATGCCAGCAGGAGACGATGGGTAGAACTTGGCGACAAATTCCTTGAATATATTGAAGTTCCTATCACGAAACGGCCGGGTCTCTTCCAGATAGGTATTGGTCTTGATAACCTCGTCGCTCAACTGCCGTTCGTAGTTTGCTTCTCGGTTGCTGTATTCCAGGTCGATACTCTTGTAATCCCGCAGCTTCTGCGCCTGTCCGGTCAGTTTGGCAATCTCGTTGACAATGGCGGTGTACTGATCGAGCGCCCGCGCTTCTCCCAGTGCCTTTAGCTGCCGATCGAGTTCGGCCTGCTTGAGTCGCAACGCCTGCTCAGCCACCCGCAACTGTTCCTTGATGCGCATTTTTTCCCGGCTCAGGCGGGAAACGCGATTTTCTAGCAGCCGCTTATGGAAATCCGAGACATCTTCGAGACGTTTTAGCGACTCCGGTTTGAACGCCGCCGTCAGTTCGCCATAGAGCTGCCGGAGTCGCTCCAACGGCAGATCAGGCAGTTCCTTTAGGCTGCGGTCGATATTCTCTAGGGCATTCCGCTGCAGAAAGGTCTCATTCTTGTCGTTGTCGATCTCGGCAGCCAGCACATCGGCGTTTTTCTGCATCTCGTAGTAGTTTTCGGCGACGACAAAAGCGTCCTTGTCTTTTTCCAGTTCCACAATGCGGCGCTCCAGAAAACTCAGCTGGATATCGGCATCCTTACCCCCCATGTAAAAATCCCGTAGCAGAGGATCTTTCTTGAAATTGCTCCGGAGATTCTGAAGCTTCTTGATCTCATCCCGTATCTGCGCCTTAATCGCGAGCAGGTGGACATCAATGCCCAAAAGAAAAGCGTTCCTGACGAGCATGTCGAATTCGGTGTAGTCTTCGGTATAGCGCGGATCATTGTACTGCTTCTGCCCGCGCCGCATGAATTTAGGGAGAAGCGAGCGATAGCTGAGACCCGGCACACCAGCAGGAATGGTGAAGAGCCGCTCCTCCATCCAGGCGTTGAAGTCGCTGACCCGTTTTTCCTGGTGGTCAAGATAGACCGACCCTTGCTTGGAGGTGTTTCGGGAAACTGAATGCGCCCCGTCGAGAAGTTCGAATTCAAGGGTGAATTCCCATTCAGGAATCTTGAGTTCGAATTCGGCGTTCTTGCTTGATCCGAGGCAAAAATGGAGAATTTCGATGATTAGTGATTTGCCGACCCCGTTGTAGGTTCCGCCACCCTTCGATTTGGCGCCAACGATGATCGTTAGGCCAGAACGGTTAAATTCCACCGTCTTAAATGTTGGCTTATCGGCGGAGAGTCTGATCAGGCGCATCGTCGCAGTACCCCGCTGTGATCCGGCTCATTTACGGCGCCAACGGCAAAGAGCATATCGACCGTCAAAACCAGGTTTTCAAAGGAATGGGGCGAGGGGTAATCACCGGACCTCCGGGCTTTGCCGTACTTCTCCCACAAATCGTCGATAGTCTGGGGAACGGTCAGGGCATCCAGCACGAAACTGCCGAGCCCCAGAAGCGATTCCGAAAAGGAGATGTGTTTGTCGGGCATCAACACTGGTCGGGGTCCTCGAAGATATCGCAGGTCTCGAAGAAATAGGCCATGATTACCAGGGCGGCATTCTGCAGCTCTGCGGTAAGCCGCTTATTCTGGTGTGGTAACGACGGTGTTATCTCGTCGAGTATATGAAACAACTGTTGGTCAGCGAAGGTTGCACCACTGGAACCGGTTACGAATGAAACGGATTTGCTTTCCTCGTAAATCGCCTTTAAGCGGTCACGCACCTGCTGCCGGGTAAACTCGCTGTTCGCTCGGAAATAGTCTTCCAGGCTGCCGCGCCGGTAGGCAGCGTCACGCAGTATATGACCCGTGAAATGTAACCCGTTGAAGGCAAGTTTATCGTCAAAATCCGGCGCTACCAGGGTTTTATCGAGGGAGCGCGGCCCTCCGGCTTCCACTATATGCCGGATGATCTCGTGAACAAGATCAAAGGAGAGCACGTTGATTTCCGCCGGATTCGGCGGATTGCCGACGATGGCGATGATCTTGTCTTCGGGCAGATCTAAGAGAATATCCTCAAGGTCTTTGGCCAGGAACGGTTTGCAGACATTGAGGCCGTGTTGCTGTTGAAGCTTCGCCAGTGCGGCAATGGTGGTAGGGTAGCCACCCGGCGTAACCCGGCAGGCGTCATTGATGACGAAGTAAAATTCCTTAACTCCGTTCGGGTAAACGGCCGTGTCGCCCCACATTGCCATCACCCCGGTGAAGTCCTCTTGCAGTTTTTTGATTGCGGCTGCCTCATCGAACTGTTCGGGCGCATATACCTGATAGTAGCGTCCGGAGATAGGCTCATGGCCGTCGTTTTTCCAATCCCCTTCCTTTCCCTGTGGTTTCACTGGGGTAAAATCTGGCCGGGCATAGCGCATGATTTCGGAAAAGAAGTTCTGAAAGCCAATCCCTAATGTCTTGGCAATACGGTTTTGAAACATAATCCTGTAGAGCGCTTTCTGCTGTGCATTCATATGGGTTGGCTCTCATCCGGCATTGCTTACTTCGTTGCCGATTGCAGACTTGATTATGCTTAACAGTAATCTGCCCTGGCCATCTGATGCTCCAAGCTGTAAGCGGGAATACGGGAGATTAAAACGCCATGTATATAACACGGTTAGACAGTATTGCGGAAGAAGTATTTTGAAACTTTTCAAGGTCCATAGAGAATTTAAAAGCCTGATATTCTTCGGTCCGATCTATAACAAACCAAGCTTCGAAGTCGCAGCCGCCAGCTGGCCAAAACCGCTTCATAGTCAAAACGACCGCAGTTAACTTTCTCACTCCATATTTTTCAGTCTGAAAAAGTCAAGTTCAGCGATTTGCTTGAATTTATCATGGATAGGGCCGTGAAATTCACGCAGATATTTTGCAACCGCTTCGTTGCCGAGCATACTTTTTAAATATGCCTGCATAGATGTCATATCGATCATTGCTGTACCGTATTGTTCCTTCAATGAGCCGATCTCCCTGGACAGGGCAAGACTCTCTTCCTCAAGACGAACCTGACGGGCCAGTATTGCCGGAGTTTCCTTTTTCGGTTTGCCTTTGTTGACCAGCTGATTCGCCGGCGTCGCGTCCAGAAGGGCCTTGGCATAGCTGGAGGTGAACTTGTTCTGGTCATTCATCAGCATGGCGGCGTTGATCTGCCGGGGCGCTTTCATCTTTTTCAACACCCTGAACACCGGTTCCGGCACGGACTTGTCCTTCAGCAGTTCGACCGCTTCGGGGCAGATGCCCTCAAGCAGACACTTCTTGTTCCTGATGGTGCTGATATCAAGGTTCAAGGCCCTGGCAAGCTTTTCCTCAGAGACGCCCGACTGCACGGCCTTCATGATCATGCGATGTTCCTGAATTGCCGTGAGCCGATTGATGTACTTGTTGTAGGTATAGGTCTCGTCATCGGTTGAGATCAGACAGGAGACACGTTCCACCCCCAGTTCCTTCAAGGCCATGATCCGCAGATGGCCATCGAGCAGAAGATAACCTTTCCCTTTCTTGAGCGGAGCGACCACAGGAGCTTCGATAAGTCCCACCTCCCGGATTGAGGAAAGGACCTGACCATACTTTCTGCATTTCATTGCATAGATGGAAATGCTTTTGGTGGTGAGCAACTCCTCCACGCCAAGTTCGATAAGTTTTTCCTGGAATCCCTGCTTTATTATGTTTGCCATCGCCGCTACCTTTTCAGAAGATCCGTAACATGCAGAGGTATTTCATTCATGCCGACGGCCTTCAGCTGATTGGTGAAATGGACATCGGTCAATAACTGGCGCAAGGCCATGGCCGTGTAATCCAGGACATCCTTGATGTAGTTCGACTGGGCCAGCAGCCGTTTCTTCTCCCGGGCTCCATTCTCATAGGCTGCGATCAGATCCTCTGCGGAAAGATTGGCCTTTTCGCGTGGCGGAGCCGATAACCCTTTGCCGTAATGTTTGCGCCGGGAAATGATCTTCTGTACCGCGACCAGCTTTTTCCCGGTCAACGCCCCCGATTCATACGCCTCCGTCAGAGCCGTCTGTACGGCGGCGTCATCTTCCGCCGCGATGTTCAGCGCCTGGTAGAGCGGGATTCGCCCCTTTTCTACGGCGTTGACCAGATACTCCTCCCCCTCCTCAAGCAGACGGATGATGCCCCGAATATAGTCTCTGCCAAGGTTGGTCTTGGCGGCAATGGCATCGTCAGCGTACCCCTGGCCTTTCAGATATTTGATGCTCTGCAGGAGTTCCAGGGCGCTGTTGTTACGCCGGGCGATATTCTCCACCAGGCTCATGATGTGGGCATCTTCTTCGCTTACCTCTCGAATGACAGCGGGGATTTCCGTTTCCCCGGCGGATATGAAGGCCTCTATCCTCCCCTGTCCGCAGACAAGGTCATACTTCTTGCCGTTCTTACCATCTTTCCTTGGGGCAACCGTGATGGGCCGTTTCAGTCCGATGCTGCGAATGTTCTGCCGGATTTCTTCGGCAATGATCTGATTGCGCACCCGTGGATTCAGGATGTGAATATCTTCAATGGAAATAAACGCTATGGCCCCATGCTCCATGGTGCACCGCCTTGTCGAGAGAGATGTTGACGCTGAGCTTCAGCAAATAATCCAGTCTATCGGTACGAAAGCCGTCCAGAAATCCCGTGTTCTCCTCCGACAGCCGCAACTGATCAGCTGAAAATTCCAGCGCCGGGAGGATGTAGTAATCCTGGATCGATTCATTACGGACATCCATGCGCACCGCTACAGTTATGTCGGGACGGAGACCGCTGTCGAAGCGGATTTTCCAGCGCCGGATTCCGGCTGGGGTAGTGAAACAGCGGCTGATGACTACGGAAATGTACAGATTGTGATTCAATTCTAACAGGCTGCTTTCCGGGTCGATGGGAATCCGCCTGCCGCAGAGGTTTTCAATGTCGCGGACGACATCGACCACGATCTCGGCATGGAGGGAACGCAGCCGTTGGTTGATGACAACATACTGATAGTCGCGCTTCGGAGTGTACCCGATCATCTGGTAGACCCGCAGCAGGCCGCCGAAACGATTGCTGATCAGACTGCTGGGGGGCAGGAAATCAGCTTCATCAATGATCAGCGCCGATAGTCTTCCTTGGCTGGCATATAAATCCCGCAGTCCCTGCAGCAGCTCCTCGTCGGTAGCCTTCTTGTTTCGCTCCCGGTAAATCCCCTGAACGGTGTAGAAACGCTCCATGTCCACTACGGGCTCGAAGGCGTGATCCTTCCTCACCCATTCACTTTCCGGATTCGGTTTGGCTCTGCTCTTCATCTTGCCCGAAGTGCGGTTGAACAGGTTGTTGCCGACATATTTCTCATTGGTCAGTACCTCGCACACGGTTCCGCGTGACCAGGGGCGACCGAAATGGGTTTTCACCCCTTGTGCGTTCAGCTGCGCCGCAATTTCGGTTTCGCTGCTGCCGGCGATGAACTGGTCGTAAATCCAGAGCACTGTCTGGCATTCCTCATCCGGCCCTGGCATCAGGATCACCCGTTCGGTGAGCAGGCTTTTCCGCTGTCCCATCGCCAGTTCCTGCTTTGGCCTGCCTGACTCGTCCAACAGCATGCGCCGCAGCCCGAATCCCGCAACACCTCCCTGCCTGTATCCTTTTGACACCAGGTTGCATTGTCCTGCCCATACCTTCTGGGATAGCTGGCGGCAGTAGTCGCTGGCGCTTTCATCCCGCAGCAGGGTCATTATCCGATCGGCAAGGTTGCTGGTCAGCGTCACCGGCTTTTCACATGACTGGCAGACGACGTTTTTTCGCTCCAGCCTCATCCGGTGATACTCGGCCTCGCGGCTGTCTACAAACCGGCCCCATCGGCTTTCATCCAGATACAGGACAATGTTGTATCCGTTCCGACCCTGCTCCACGTCGTCAATCAGTGCCTGAAACTGCTCCCTCTTTTCCGTGTTGATCCCGCTGACACCCAGATCCGCATAGGTCTTTATGATTTCAATGCCGTACTCAGCGGCATAGGCACGTATTGCCCGCTCCTGATTTTCCGGTGACTCCACCTGCATCTCTGTGGACATACGGATATACATGGCACCTTTCAGGCGCAGGCTCTTGATTTCAGCCGCCGTATATGCCGTTCCTGCTGGTTGCATCCCGGGTATCTCCTTAATTCCACACAGAATATTCCGGTAATACTTTCAACCAACAAGGAACGTATGTCTACTATGATTCTGTGGCAGATCTGCCACAAAAAAGAACTCAACAATGGCGACCTGACGAGATATATTGTGAAGTTGCTGCGGAAGCGAAAGATAAATATTAAGCAAGTTGCAAGTGACCTCGACATATGTGTCCACCGGGCACATAACTGGTACTATAAGGATATAGGAATGACGGCTCTCGATCTGCTGATGTTGATGCAGGAATATGAGTTTGTCAGGCAGGCAATTGAAGGGGTACTGTCGCAGGATGACAGCTAAACTGTTACCACCAGTAATACCAGCGCCAGTACCACCATGGCACATAACACGGACGGTAATCCGTACTGGAGAAGGCATACTTGAGCAGCGCCCAGTACGGTTTCCCCTTCACATAGCCGTGATAGAGCCGCACTTGCACCCGGTCCATAAGGATGTACGGTAGAGAAATACAGGCAATGCCGATGGCCCAGTACCAGAATGATTTGGGGAAAAGGAGTCCGACCAGCAGGCCGGCAGATGCGCTGGTTAGCAGGGGCACGACGGTAGCGACCAGCACCGCCGGAAGTTTCTCCCGCTTCGGCTGCCGTTCTAGGAGCCATTGCCGGGCGTCATAGTATTTGATGCTGTTTGACATATTGACCTCGTCTTGCCGCACATGACGGGAAAACGTCAGTACTCCAGCAGGCTCTTCCCGTAATTGTGCTTGCCCCGAAAGGCGTCTTTGTGGTAGAAGAAATATTCCATTTAAAAGCTCACGAAATTCTTTTGTGGTATTTTTTATGGTAACAGTGTCAAGGCGGGTTGCTGATTCTTTTTGAAATTAGCAGTTTGAGTTTGAAGTTCGATGGACTCTCTCTCCGCCATTTTTATTTGAAAAAGCTTTTTGCTGTCATGCTTTAAAACTGCGAGTTTGCAGACGGACATGATAGCCGGGCCCCGCGCAACGGCGCGCCGTGAACTCCGCCAGGTCCGGAAGGAAGCAACGGCAGCGGCTCCCGCTGTGTGCCGCGGGTCAGCCCGGCTATCATCTGCGCCTGCAAACTCAACACCTCCCCTAATCCCCTTTAACTGGATGCCTCCTCCGTCTCAACTGTGGGGCGTCACATGACCTGCGAGGTTCAGTCTCTTGTCAACCGGTACGCACTACGAAGTCCTGGCAAGGAAATACCGTCCCCAAACATTTTCCGAGCTGGCCGGCCAGGAACACGTCAGCCGAACGCTGCAGAACGCCATCGATTCAGGCCGAGTTGCGCACGCCTTCCTGTTCACCGGAGCGCGTGGAGTCGGCAAGACCAGCACCGCCCGCATCATGGCCAAGACTCTCAACTGTGAGAGAGGGGTCACCCACGAGCCCTGTAATGTCTGTCCACAGTGCATCGAAATCACCAAAGGCACATCTACCGATGTATTTGAAATCGACGGCGCTTCCAACAACGGCGTGGACGATGTCCGTGATCTGCGCGACAACATCAAATATCTCCCTTCACACAGCCGTTATCGAATCATTATCATTGACGAAGTTCACATGCTTTCCACCAACGCCTTCAATGCGCTGCTGAAGACGCTCGAGGAACCGCCAGAACATGTCAAATTCATTTTTGCCACTACCGAACCGCACAAGCTGCCGGTTACAATTCTGTCCCGCTGTCAACGTTTTGACTTCAAAAGAGTCACACTACCCAAAATCATCAGCCGCCTCCGCGAAATTGCCGACAAAGAATCGGTAACCGTCAACGATTCTTCACTGGCCTTGATCGCACGCAAAGGGGACGGAAGCATGCGCGACTCGCTGACCGCCTTCGATCAGGTGCTGGCATTCTGCGGCAACAAGATCAGCGATGAGGATGTGATAACGCTGCTCGGCACCGTTGACCGCCGCCTGCTTGCAGAGCTTTCGGCAGCGGTCTTTAACGGCGACACACAGGGCGTGCTTGAGGGAATCAAGCGGGTCGACCAGGTCGGATACAACATGCGCCAGTTCGGGCAGGAGCTGATCGAGCATTTTCGCAATTTGCTGGTGATCCGCTCGGTCAAGAAGCCGGAGGCAATCCTCGATCTGGCAGCGGCCGAACTGGACGAACTGCGCATCCAGGCCGGAAGCATGGCTCCCCAGGACATCCAGCGTCGGCTTACTCTGCTGATAAAGGCTGATGCAGAAATGGCCTATGCCAGTTTTCCGCGATTAATCATCGAGATGGCGTTATTGAAAGCAGCCCTGCTGACGCCGGTTATCCCGATTCAGGAACTGATCGATAAAATCAAACTCCTGGAAGCCGGAGCTGTTCACACGCCTTCCTTACCATGGGAAACCGGACGGCCTGCACCAACTCCGCCTGCTGCCCAGCGTGCCGGGACCGTGCGGGAAGTGCCGCAGTTTACTCCTCCGACTCAGCCCCAGCCGGCAGTCCAAACAGTACCGGTCGCCGCAATGCCTCACAACCCCGACGCCCACCAGGGATGGGGAGGTTTTGTCTCTTTTGTAATCGGAAAAAATCCGGCCATCGGCTCTATTCTCGAGCATGGCAGCCCGCTAAAGCAGGAACAGGGGTTGATAGAAGTCGGTTTTCCGGCCGACAGCTACTATCTGACAGCGGCACAGGATTCGGAATTTATTTCCGGTGTTCAATCCTTGGCTTTTGAATCAAGCGGAGTCGAAACAACGATCAAGATAAAATCAATCACACCCAATTCCGCCGACTCTCCAATGTCGCTGGCTGAAAAAAAAAAGAGTGACGACAAACGACGACTGGAAGAATTGAGACAGGAAGTCGAAACACACCCGCTGGTCAAGGAAGCCAAACGGGTGTTTGGCAGCACTATTACGGACATACGTACGTATTAAAACAGCTCCCTGAGCTGAACAATTTGCGCAGAATCGAAAGGGGATGTAGATGTCAAAAGGATTAGCAAGCATCATGAAGCAGGCACAGATGATTCAGCAGAAAATGGCCAGACTGCAGGAAGAAGCCAGCCAAAAAACTGCGGAGGCAACCTCTGGCGGCGGAGCCGTCTCCATCAAGGTTAACGGCAAAAACGAGATTATTTCACTGGAAATAAAAAAGGAAGCGGTTGATCCCAATGACGTGGAGATGCTGCAAGACCTGATCATTACTGCCGCTAACGAGGCATTGAAAAAAGTTCACGCCGAAATGGGCGACGAAATGTCCAAAATCACCGGCGGCATGAGCATACCGGGACTTTTCTAGTATTTACAGTAAGTTATTTAATAATGCTGTCTTTTTAGACACAATGCTTATTTAGTTTGGCTAAGAATTTTAGTTCGGCTAATTGTGCCGGTGTTTACGGCATGTTCATCTACCGTCTCATTAATGGCAAAACATCTTGATTTCAATGCTCCTCCATGGTTTTCGGTTGCCTGTCGGCCCGTCCAGTACGGGGGAGCATCTTTTTTAACCTCGCTATAATACTAAAAAAATGTTTTATTTGTGTTGGAATTTATGTTAACAAAATCATCTTCGCTGATGCGATTGGTCGGAGAATTGAAGAAGTTGCCGGGCATCGGAGAACGCACCGCATTGCGGTTGGCGTTTCACTTGCTGAAGTCTCCACAAAATCTGACGGCACTGTCAGAATCACTTTGTGAGGTCCGGGATCGAGTTCATCCCTGTTCGACCTGTTTTGCAATAACTGAAACAGACCCCTGTTCCATCTGTAGCGGGAACCGTGATTCGAGCGTTATTTGCGTTATAGAAAACTCTCAGGACCTGATGGCTCTGGAGCGAAGCAACGCTTATAACGGCATGTACCATGTGCTTGAGGGAGCCATTTCGCCGCTGTCCGGCATCGGACCTGCCGACCTGCGAATTGGTGAGTTGCTGAGTCGGGTCACGGAAGGACAGCTCAAAGAAGTTGTGATCGCCACCAACTTTACTGTTGAAGGGGAAGCAACTGCTCTATATCTGACCAAGGCGCTTAAGTCCACCGGCGTCAAAGTATCGCGACTGGCACACGGCATTCCGCTGGGAAGCGATATCGAGTTTGTTGATGCGGCCACAGTTCAATGGGCGCTTCAGGGTAGAAACGAATTGTAGGCAAGAAGTTAACATAAACCACACAGGAGGAACGCATGAGCAGAAAAATGGTAACGATCGACGGCAACACCGCCGCCGCCCACGTAGCCCACGCCACAAACGAAGTTATTGCCATCTATCCGATCACCCCGTCATCGGTTATGGGAGAAATTTCCGATGCCAAAAGTGCCGCCGGCGAAAAGAATATCTGGGGCACGATCCCGTTAGTCTCTGAACTTCAATCTGAAGGGGGTGCCTCCGGTGCTGTCCACGGCGCCCTGCAGGCCGGTGCTCTGACTACAACTTTCACTGCCAGCCAGGGCCTGCTGCTGATGATCCCGAACATGTACAAGATCGCCGGTGAGCTGACTTCAACGGTCTTTCATGTCTCGGCCCGCGCCATCTCCGCCGCCGCCCTGAACATCTTCGGCGATCATTCAGACGTAATGTCCTGCCGTTCAACCGGTTGGGCCATGTTCTGCTCCAACAACGTTCAGGAGGTCATGGACTTTGCCCTGATCGCCCAATCATCTACTCTCCGTTCACGGGTTCCGTTCCTTCATTTCTTCGACGGTTTCCGCACTTCTCACGAAGTTCAGAAGGTCGAAGAACTGACCTACGATGATATGCGCCATATGATGAGCGACGAACTGGTCAACGCACACCGTTTGCGCGGCCTTTCCCCCGACCGTCCCGTCATGCGCGGCACGGCCCAAAACCCGGATGTCTACTTCCAGGGCAGAGAAACCGTGAACCAGTATTACGAACCCTGCATAAAAATTGTTCAGGAAGAAATGGACAAGTTCGGCAAACTTACCGGCCGTAAATACAAACTGGTAGACTATGTCGGTGCCAAAGACGCTGAGCGTGTTGTCGTTGTAATGGGCTCCGCTGCCGATACCGTCCAGGAAACCGTGAACAGCCTGAACAAAAAAGGTGAAAAGGTCGGCGTAGTCAAGGTCCACCTTTACCGCCCTTTCCCGCTGGATGCTTTTATAAAGGCGCTACCCAAAACAGTCAAAAGCATTGCAGTCCTGGACCGCACCAAAGAACCCGGTTCTTTGGGCGAACCGCTCTATCTTGACGTGCGTACAGCAATCGGCGAGGCTATGTCTTCCGGCAAGTTCAACTTCAAAGGCTACCCAGTTATTGTCGGTGGCCGCTATGGCCTGGGTTCTAAGGAATTCACCCCAGCCATGGCCAAAGCCGTACTGGACAACCTGAAAAAAGCCAAACCCAAAAACCACTTCGTGGTCGGTATCAAGGAAGACGTCACAAATTGCAGCCTGGAATACAACCCCTCATTCCGCAACGCCATGGACGGCACTTACGAAGCCATGTTCTTCGGTCTGGGATCTGACGGCACAGTCGGCGCCAACAAGAACACCATTAAGATCATCGGTGAAACCACCAAGAACTTTGCCCAGGCCTATTTCGTCTATGACTCCAAAAAAGCCGGCACCGTCACCGTCTCGCACCTGCGCTTCGGGAAAAAGGCGATCAACGCCCCCTACCTGATCGATCACGCAGATTTCATCGCCTGTCACAACTTCTCCTTCCTCGAGAAGTACGACATGGTCAGCAAAGCCAAGCCTGGCGCAACCTTCCTGCTTTGCTCACCTTTTGAGCACGGAGAAGTCTGGGATAAGATGCCCAAAGAGGTCCAGCAGCAGATTATTGACAAACAGCTGAAGTTTTACGTGATTAATGCAATCAAATTGGGTGAGGAACTTGGCCTGGGCGCGCGCATCAACGTCATCATGCAGACCGCCTTCTTCAAAATCTCCAACATCATCCCTCTCGAGCAGGCCATCGCCGAAATAAAGGGCGCCATCAAGAAAAGCTACGGCAAAGCCGGCGACAAAGTCGTCGCCATGAACAACGCCGCCGTCGACGAAGCGCTCAAGAATATACATGAAGTCCAGGTCCCGGCCAGCGCCACCAGCAGCATCAGCATGCCACCCCCGGTCTCCAGAAACTCACCGAAGTTTGTCCAGGAAGTCACCGGCAAAATCATCGCCGGCTTCGGCGACGATCTGCCGGTCTCCGCCATGCCGATCGACGGCACCTTCCCGACCGCCACTTCCCAGTACGAGAAGCGCAACATCGCCGTCGACATCCCGGTCTGGGACGAAACGCTCTGCATCCAGTGCGGCATCTGTTCCTTTGTCTGTCCGCACGCCACCATCCGCATGAAGGCCTATGATGAAAAACTGCTGGCCAATGCACCCAAAACCTTCAAGTCGACCGACTGCAAACTGCCCGAATTCAAAGGGCTGAAATACACTCTCCAGGTCGCCCCCGAAGATTGCACCGGCTGCGGTGCCTGCGTCCATAACTGCCCGGCCAAAAGCAAGGAAGATGCAAATCACAAAGCGATCAACATGCAGTTTCAGGCTCCACTCAGAGCAGAAGAAGCGCTCAACTATGACTTCTTCCTCAACCTGCCCGACATGGACCCGACAAAAGTCAAACTGGACACCCTGCGCGGCAGCCAGCTGGTCCGTCCGATCTTCGAATACTCCGGCGCCTGTGCCGGTTGCGGAGAAACCCCCTATCTGAAACTGATGTCCCAGCTGTTTGGCGACCGGGCCATGATTGCCAATGCCACCGGCTGTACCTCGATCTACGGCGGCAACCTGCCGACCACCCCCTGGGCCCAGCGCGCCGACGGCCGCGGACCGGCCTGGTCCAACTCGCTCTTCGAAGACAATGCCGAATTCGGCTTCGGAATGCGGCTGGCGGTCGACAAATTCAGCGAATCGGCCCGCGAACTGCTGACCGAACTGGTCAACAGTTGCAAGTGCGCATCCTGTGCTGAAATCCTGCCGGTCATGAAAGAAATTCTGGCTTCGCAGCAGAACGGCCAGGCTGAAATCGAACAGCAGCGCGCAAGAGTTGCCACACTGAAAGAAGCCCTCAAGGGGTGCAGCGAAAAGGCGGCCGTCCAACTGCTGCCGCTGGCCGATTATCTGGTCAGGAAATCGGTCTGGTGCGTCGGCGGCGACGGCTGGGCCTACGACATCGGTTACGGCGGACTGGACCATGTCCTGGCCAGCGGCAAAAACGTCAACATCCTGGTGCTGGATACGGAAGTTTACTCCAACACCGGCGGACAGGCCTCCAAATCGACCCCGATCGGCGCCGTGGCACAGTTCGCGGCCGGCGGCAAAGTCATGGCCAAGAAGGATCTGGGGATGATGGCGATGGCTTATGGTTACGTCTACGTCGCCAACGTGTCACTCTCCAACCCGGCCCAGGTTGTCAAAGCCTTCATCGAAGCCGAAGCGTATGACGGCCCCTCGATAATCATCGCCTATGCCCACTGCATCGCCCACGGCATTGACATGACCACCGCCGTTGACGAGCAGAAAAAGGCGGTCTCCTCCGGCTACTGGCCGCTCTACCGCTACAACCCGGCCCTGGCCGCCGAAGGGCAAAACCCGCTGCAGCTGGACAGCAAAGCGACAACCAGCAGCTTTGAAGAGTACGCCTACGGCGAGAACCGCTACAAGGTACTGAAGAAAATCAACCCGGAAGCGGCGGCGATACTGATGAAGAAAGCCAACGCTTGGACCGCCAGCCGCTTCGAGTATTACCAGAAGCTGGCGGCGCTGACTTACGGGAAGTGAACATAAAAACTTACCACCCCAACCCCCTCCTATTTTGCTTAAAAGCGCCTACTTTTGGCAGGAGGGGTTAGGGGTGCTAAGGTTTTTCCTTAATACTAAGAGGGGGATCCACAATGTCAGAAAGAAAACTACGCATACTAGTCGGCAAACCGGGACTTGACGGCCACGACCGTGGTGCCAAGATTATCGCCCGTGCTTTTCGCGATGCAGGCTTTGAAGTTATCTACACCGGCTTGCACCAGACGCCGGAACAGATCGTGTCCGCCGCTATTCAGGAAGATGTGGACTGCATCGGTCTGTCAATTCTGTCCGGCGCCCACAATACGCTGCTGCCGCGGGTCTGCCAGTTACTTAAAGAAAAGTCTGCGGAAGATATCAAGGTTTTTGGCGGTGGCGTGATTCCGGAGGACGATATTGCGGGATTGAAAGCCGCCGGGATCAGCGAGGTTTTTACTCCTGGGACTTCCACGGAAGACATCTCTGCCTGGGTCAGAGACAACGTGCTGCCAAGGGCGTAGAAGCAATGCCGGTAATATTTGATATGCGGGAGTCCATAAATGGCTTTGATTAAAGATTTTATAGAGATGTTGCGTGTGTCCGGCAGCATGTTTATGCTATTCTGCGCCGCATCGGCCATTGGGATTTTTTTGCTGCTCTTGTTAGTAGTCAGTTTTGTGACTTCAATGGCAAAGCGCTCGGCAATCTGAAACAGGTCAACCATGATTTTCCATGTGAGGTACCAAGTATGAACCTGCTTAACACCATCCTTACATCAAATCGAAAATTTGTTCATCCGGGAGCATTTCCGCCGCTCCCGAAAAATCCCAAGAAACAGTTTGCGATCTTCACCTGCATGGATACGCGTCTGGTTGATTTTCTGGAACCGGCTATGGGAATCAGCCGGGGGGATGCCAAGGTCATCAAAAACGCCGGCAACACCCTGGTAGATCCGCTCCACGGCGGTGTTATCCGCAGTCTGGTGGCGGCAATATTCATGCTGGGGGTGGAGGAGGTTTTTGTCATCGGCCATGAAGATTGTGGTATGGCACATATCGACCCGGACCAGCTGAAAAGCGATATGATCGACAGGGGCATTTCATCGCAGGCGATTGAGGCCCATGTTCCGGATCTGGCACAGTGGATGGGCGCTTTTTCCTGCCCGGCCGAAAATGTGACCGAGGTTGTCAGAAAAATACGCGCCAACCCGCTGATTCCTGCCGATGTGCCGCTTCACGGCCTGATTTTCTGTCCGAATGACGGAAGATTGGATGTTGTGGTTGATGGTTACCTGTCGGAAGGGTTCAATAGCAAAAACAGAAATACCAGTGAGAGGGGAAAATATGACAATCAATGACAGCAAAAAGAACTGGAATGAAAAAGTCGCCAAAGGTCTTGCCAAATCACCGGAGCGGATGGAAAAATTCCTGACCTCCTCCAACATCGAACTGGAGCGCTGCTTCACCCCCGGCTTTGACTACCCCGGCTACGAAGAGCAGCTGGGGCTGCCCGGCGAATACCCCTACACCCGCGGCGTCCAGCCGACCATGTACCGGGGTCGCTTCTGGACCATGCGCCAGTACGCCGGATTCGGCACCGCCAAAGAATCCAACGAACGCTACAAATACCTGCTCTCGGCCGGACAGACCGGCCTCTCGGTGGCTTTCGACCTCCCCACCCAGATGGGGTACGACTCGGACGCCGCCATGAGCCAGGGCGAAGTCGGCAAAGTCGGCGTCGCCATCGACTCGCTGGCCGACATGGAAATCCTCTTCGACGGCATCCCGCTGGACACCGTCTCCACCTCCATGACCATCAACTCCACCGCCGCCATCCTGCTCTGCATGTACATCGCCGTAGCAGAAAAACAGGGCGTATCGGCCGACAAAATCTCCGGCACGATCCAGAACGACATCCTCAAAGAATACATGGCCCGCGGCACCTACATCTACCCGCCCAAAGAATCCATGCGGATCATCACCGACATCTTTGCCTACTGCAAAGACCACGTACCCAAATGGAACACCATCTCCATCTCCGGCTACCATATCCGTGAAGCCGGCTCCAGCGCCGTCCAGGAAGTCGCCTTCACCCTGGCCGACGGCATCGCCTACGTCGAAGCCGCCCTCAAAGCCGGCCTGGAAGTGGACGACTTCGCCCCACGGCTGGCCTTCTTCTTCAACGCCCACAACAACCTCTTCGAAGAAGTCGCCAAATTCCGGGCCGCCCGCCGGATTTGGGCCAAAGTCATGAAAGAGCGCTTCGGCGCCAAAGACCCCAAATCCCAGAT
>MTLD01000557.1_pt5 | contig 40230 bp, 43 predicted proteins | sample 1982471 | NCBI WGS metagenome assembly MTLD01 (sample SAMN05712604, study PRJNA340218) | biofilm metagenome | isolation source: sample SPM anode biofilm adapted to -50 mV | place: USA | collected 2012-02-03 | reverse complement strand
AGCCGACGCAGTCTTGGGGCGTCGGCGCCGCCGCCGAGAGGAGGAAGCACGAGAAGAGTCCAGCCAGCAGGAACCGCATAACACCCCCGCAAGTCATCAATCACCCTAGCGCGGATGTTCCATCCCACTGCTTGATCTAAATCACGAATAACCGTGTCTATCAGCCATGATCTTTCATGTTCCTACATGGAAAAGAACGATTCTTGAGACTCATGATCTCAGGACACAGCCCTCATAATACGAGTTGTTCCTGATACTCCCCGAAGACCCCACGGAGGGCATCGCAGACTTCGCCCACGGTGGCCTCGGCCTTCACGGCGGCCAGGATGCGGGGCATGAGGTTCTCCGTGCCTCGGGCGGCCGACTCCAGTTCCGTCAGACGTTGCTTTACCGCGCCGTTGTCCCGGTTCGCCCGCACGGCGGCGATCTGCTGCCGGCGCGTGGCGCCCAGGGCCTCGTCCACCCGCAGCAGTTCCGGCTGTTCCTCGTTCTCCAGGGTGAAGCGGTTGACGCCCACGACAACCTGTTCGCCCTTCTCCACGGCCTTCTGATAGGCATAGGCCGCGTTCTGGATCTCCCGCTGGGGGAAGCCCCGCTCGATGGCGCTGACCATGCCACCCAGCTCGTCCACGCGCTCCAGCAGCGCCCGGGCGCGGCTTTCCAGCTCGTCCGTGAGGGACTCGATGAGGTAGCTCCCCGCGAAGGGATCCACCACGTCCGCCACGCGGCTCTCGTAGGCAAGGATCTGCTGGGTGCGCAGGGCGATGCGGGCGCTGGCCTCCGTAGGCAGGGCCAGGGCCTCGTCCCGGCTGTTGGTGTGCAGGCTCTGGGTGCCTCCGCACACGGCGGCCATGGCCTGAACCGCAGTGCGCACGATGTTGTTGTCCGGCTGCTGGGCCGTGAGCGTGCTGCCGGCTGTCTGGGTGTGGAAGCGCAGCATCTGGCTCTTGGGATCGTCGGTCCCGAACCGCTCCTTCATGATCCGGGCCCACAGGCGGCGGGCGGCGCGGAACTTGGCCACTTCCTCGAAGAACTGGTTGTGGGCATTGAAGAAGAAGCTGAGGCGCGGCGCGAAGGCCTCCAGCTTCAGGCCCGCATCCAGGGCGGCCTGCACGTAGGCGATGCCATCACCCAGGGTGAAGGCGATCTCCTGGGCCGCGGTACAGCCTGCCTCGCGGATGTGGTAGCCCGAGATGGAGATGGTGTTCCAGTTGGGCACCTGGTCCGCGCAGAAGGCGAAGATGTCCGTGATGAGGCGCAGGCTCGGTCGGGGCGGGAAGATGTAGGTGCCCCGGGCCATGTATTCCTTGAGGATGTCGTTCTGGATGGTGCCGCCCACCTTATCCCAGGAGACGCCCTGCTCCTCCGCCACGGCCAGGTAGAGCGCCAGCAGCACCGCGGCCGGGGCGTTGATGGTCATGCTGGTGGTGACCTTGTCGAGGGGGATGTCCCGGAAGAGCGTCCGCATGTCGTGGATGGAGCTGATGGAGACGCCCACCTTTCCGACCTCGCCGAAGGCCATGGCATGGTCCGGATCCATGCCGATCTGCGTGGGCAGGTCGAAGGCCACGGAGAGGCCCGTGGTGCCCTGTTCCAGCAGGTAGCGGTAGCGCGCGTTGCTCTCCTCGGCTGTGGCGAAACCCGCGTACTGGCGCATGGTCCAGAGACGGCCACGGTAGCCGGTGGCCTGCACATGCCGCGTGAAGGGATAGCGCCCCGGCGCGCCCAGGTCGCGGAGCACATCCAGGCCGGCCACGTCGGCCGGCGTGTAGCTGTTCTTCAGCGGGATGCCGGAGGTGGTCTCGAAGGCCCGCTGGCGCAGCTTTGCGGGATCCTCGCGAACCTCCAGCTGGGTGCGGACCTGGGCGAGGAAATCCTTCTGGTACATAGGGCCTCCGAGAGGTCCACCTTACCGTCCAGCCGCGGCGCCGCGCTACACTTGGCCCTTCCTCCTCGAGGGCCCGCCATGCCGATGCCGCCTCCGCCGCCCGCCGAATACCAGCTCATCTCCGGCGCCGATCTGTGGACAGACCAGGGCCCTCGGAGCGGCCAGGCCGTGGTGACCCGCGGCGGGAAGATCCTGGCCGTCGGACCTGAGGCCCGCCTGGCCAAGGCCCATCCCAAGGCCCAGCGCGTGGCGCTGCCGGGCGGCACCCTGCTGCCGGGACTCATCGAGGGGCACGCCCATGTGGCCGGCCTCGGCGCCCTGGCGCAAGAGGTGGATCTCGCCGGGGTCCAGGATCTGCCCTCGGCCCTGGCCCGCGTCCGCGCCTGGTCCGCGGCCCACCCCGCCGGCTGGCTCATCGGCCGGGGCTGGGACCAGAACCTGTGGCCCACCCGCACCTTCCCGAAGGCCCTGGACCTGGACGCGCTCACCGGCACGCGGCCCGTCTTCCTCACCCGGGTGGACGGCCACGCCGCCTGGGTGAACTCCGCGGCCCTGGCCCTCGCCGGCATCGACGACCGGACGCCGGACCCCGAGGGGGGCCGCATCCTGAAGGACGCCTACGGCCGGCCCAGCGGCATCCTGCTGGATGGGGCCATGGCCCTGGTGGAGAAGCTCATTCCCCCGCCCACGCCCACGGAGCTGGACACCCAGCTCCTCGCGGGTCTCCGCTCGCTCGAGCGCGACGGCTTCACCGCCGTGGCGGACATGGGCATCGGCGCCCCCGTCCTCGCGGCCTACCGCCGCCTCGCCGCCGCCCACGCCCTGCCCATCCGGGTCTTCGCCTACCTCAGCCACGACCATGAGTTGATGATCCGGGAATTGAAGCAGCGGCGCGCAAAGGGGCTCTCCTTCTTCCAGGTCCAGGGCGTGAAGTTCTACATGGACGGCGCCCTGGGCAGCCGCGGCGCGCGCCTCCTGGCCCCCTACGCGGACGACCCCTCCACGCAAGGGCTCTGGGTGACGGATCCCGCCAAGGTCCAGGCGGACGCCACCATCACCCTGCGCGCCGGCTACCAGCCCGCCATCCACGCCATCGGCGACGCGGCCAACCGCACGGCCCTGGACCTGCTGGCCGCAGCCGAGCGCAAGGCCGGTCGATCCCGGGCCCTGCCCCCCCGCATCGAGCACGCCCAGATCGTCGCCCCGGAGGACGTGCCCCGCTTCGGGAAGCTGGGCATCGTGGCCAGCGTCCAGCCCATCCACTGCACGGCGGACCACGCCTGGACCCCCGCACGCCTGGGGCCGGAGCGGGTGGAAGAGGCCTTCCCCTGGCGCGGCCTCAAGAACGGCGGCGCCCTGCTGGCCCTCGGCAGCGATGCGCCCGTGGAGGACGCCAACCCCTTCCTGGGCCTGGCCGCCGCAGAGACCCGGCAGGATCCCGCAGGCGACCCGCCCGGCGGCTTCCTCCCCGGCCAGCGCCTCACCCGCGCCGAGGCCCTCCGCGCCTACACCGCCGGCAACGCGAAGGCCCTGGGCCACAGCAAGGATCTCGGCGTCCTGCAGAAGGGCGCCGTGGCCGACCTGCTGTGGATCCAGGCCCCCCTCGGAACCGTGACCCCCGAAGCCCTCCGGAAGCTGAAGCCCGGCCGGCTGTGGGTGAACGGCGTCGAGGCGGAACTGGCACACTGATCCCATGAGCCTGCGTCCCGCCACCCCCTTCCTGGCCCCGTCGCTCCTCTCCGCCGACTTCGCGCGGCTGGGGGAGGAGCTGCGGATGATCGAGGCGGCCGGGGCCCAGGTGGTCCACGTGGATGTGATGGACGGCCGCTTCGTCCCCAACATCACCATCGGCCTGCCGGTGGTGGAGGGCCTGCGCAAGGCCTCCACCCTGCCCCTGGACTGCCACCTGATGATCGTGGAGCCCCTGCGCTACGCCGCCGACTTCGTGAAGGCCGGCGCCGACTGGGTGAGCATCCACCAGGAGGCCGATCCGCACCTGCACCGCACCCTGGCCGCCATCCGCCAGGCGGGCGGGAAGGCGGGCGTGGTGCTGAACCCCGGCACGCCCGTGGAGACCCTGGTGGATCTCGTCGGCGACTTCGACTTCGTCCTCCTCATGAGCGTGAATCCCGGCTTCGGCGGCCAGAGCTTCATCCCCCGCGTGCTCGACAAGGTGAAGCGGCTGGATGCCCTGCGCACGGAGCGCGGCGTGCCCTTCCTCATCGAGGTGGATGGCGGCGTGGGGATGAAGAATGCCGGCGAACTCGTCCGCGCCGGCGCGGACTGCCTGGTGGCCGGCAACGCCGTCTTCAAGGCCGCGGATCCGAAGGCCGCCGTCACCGGCCTGCTGGGTGAGATGGCGAAGGGGCGCACAGCCTGAGCTTGGCCGCCCGCGAAAGCCGCTTGATGGCCCGTTCCCGCCGCAGCGCCTCGGCCTTCGAGCCGCAGCATTCGGTGTAGACGAGCGCCAGCGGTCCCCGGCCCCGGGTGTACTTCGCCCCCTTTCCCGCCTCGTGCTGCGCCAGCCGCGTCGCCACGTCCAGGGCGATGCCGCAGTAGAGCGTGTCGTCTCCGCAGCGGAGGAGATACACCCACCAGGTCATCGCGCCACCCGCCAGGAGGCGGGGAAGGCCTCGGCCAGGATCTGCTCGGCAGAGGCGCCCCGGGCTGCCCGGAAGCGGGCGGTGGCGAGGCAGAGGCCCACGTTGTGGCCCCAGCCGTGGCCCCGGAGGCGCAGGCCCCCGCCCGGCAGGGCCTCGGCCGAGCAGGCGTTGCTGGGCCAGGCCGTCCAGCCGAAGCGCCGTCCCGCCGCCAGCCGCAGGGCTTCCACCGGGTAGGGCCCGGAGGCCCCCAGGCGGAGCCCGGACTGGCCCGGGTGAAGTCCCGGGGCGACATCCTGTTTGAGAACCGCCACCTGGGAGCCCGTCAGGATCCGGGTCCAGGCGGCCCAGCGGTCGCCGGGCACCTCCACGGCCGCCCCCGCCTCGGCGGGCCCCTCGCCCCAGACGGCCCGGGGGCTCAGCGCCCGTCCCCCGGCGGAACCCGTGAAGAAGGCCCAGCGGGGTTCCAGGTCGAGGGCCGGGGCCGTGGCCACGGCCCGATCCGTCTCCAGGGCGGCGCTGCCCCTCACCACCGCGCAATGGGTGAGGGGACACAGGACGCCCCCCGGATGCGCGTGGCGATGGGCTTGGAGCCAACGCGTGAGGACCGCCGCCAGCGCCCGCCGGGCCTCGAAGGGGGCGCCGGTGCCGAGTTCCCCTTCCGTGGCGGCGGCCACCCAGGCCGCCTCGGGCGCCGTCCACCGCAGGGACCACCCGTGGCGCCCCGCCCGGATCCGCACCCGGCCCCGGAGGGTCCCCACGGGGAACCCGGCGCCGAAGCGGACCGTGCCTTCGAAGCGCCACGATTGGCCGGGAACAGGGGACAATCGCTGTCCATTCACGACCATGGGGCCGCGGAGCCGCTCGGGGGGCCAGGCTACCGTGACCTCCGTGGAGGCCTCTCCAGCCAGGGACAGCGCCTCCTTGATCCAGACATCGCCCTTCCGCGCCATCGGCCGCGGCGGAGCCTGCGGCGGATCCCCGCGCAGCCAGGCCCGGAGCCAGCGGTAGGCCCAGGCCTGCTCCCGGGTGGTGCCGCCGGCCAGGGCCCGATCCAGGCGGTCCTGCTGGCCGCGTGTGGGCGGCGCGGGCCAGTGGGCTGGGGGACGGCGATGGGCCTCGGCGTGCAGGCAGCGGGCCTCCTCCGCCCAGCGGTGCAGCCGCGTCCCCGCCAGGCGCCGGTGGACCAGCTCGTGGCGGAGGAGGGCGCCCAGGTCCCGGCGTCGCAGCTGTGCCCAGGGACGGAGGTGGAGGGTGTCCCCGATCCACTGCGCCGCCCGGCCGGGGGGCGCGCCCGTGGCCTTCTCGAAGGAGGACCCCTCGCCGTGGATCCGCACCGTCCAAGCCCCGCCGGGCCAGGGGCCGTAGGCCGCCGTATCGGCGAAGGCCGGCGCCAGGGCGGCCGACACCGGCCCCAGGGCCTCGGGATCGCCCTCCAGCCGGGGGGGCGTGAAGGCGGGCTGAGGGGCCGCGAGCAGGATCACCGGATACCCATGATCTCCCGGAACCGGGCCATGGCTTCGGCCTTGCCGCGCCCTCTCGGGATGTGCAGCACGGCCACGGTGTCGCCGCGTCCCGCGGCCACCCAGGCCGAGGTGGCGCCGGGCTCGCCGGGAACCGGGGCGGTGCCGGTCTTGAACCACCAGGACTCCTTCCCCAGCAGATCGACGATCTCGGTGAAGAAGCCGGAGAGGTACCGGTGGGCGTATTCCCGCACCTCGCCCTGGCTGGGATCCGCCAGCCAGCCCGCCATGGCCTGCGGGCTCGTGCGCAGCAGGTCCCCGTCGCCCACCCAGGCGGGGGTGAGGACCGGCAGGGTGTCCCCGGGCGGAAGCCGGTCCCCCAGGAAGGGGGCGAAGGCCTCCTCCATGCGCAGGCGGGCCGCGGCCTCGCCGTAGTCCTGCCGCCATCGGGCCATGGATTCCCCGCCCCAGAAGAGGAAGGCCAGGTTGCAGCTCTCCTGCAGGGCCTTCCTCAGGTCCACCTTGCCGTGGCCATCCCGCTTCCAGCAGTGGTAGGGGCCCAGAGTCCCTGTGCAGCGGAAGCGGACGTCCCGGCTGGCCCACTCGACTCCCTCCAGCTTCAGCCAGATCAGCTTGGCGAGGCTGCCCATGGGGGCCTCCTTCGAGGCCTCGCCGAAGCCCTGGACCGGTCCGCCCTCCAGGCTGACGGCCAGCCCCTCGCCGGGGCGGAGGGCGCCTGGCTTCCAGACGGGCGGCGCGGGTTCCTGGGCGGCCAACAGCGTGCCCAGGAGGATCGCCAGGAAGGCTTTAGGGTTCCACATCGATCGTCCCCAGGGTGACGGGCCCGGCGCCGGGCAGGATGAGGCGTTCGAAGGTCCAGCGGCGTTCGCGATCCGTGCCGCCGTCCAGCACCGCTTCCACCCGCAGCCGCGCGGGCTTGGCTCCACGCCAGCCGCCAGTCCAGCGGAGGGTGTAGGTTCCCGGCGGCGGCGTATCGTGGGTGTACTCGCCGGACCAGCGGAGCATGCCACCCGAGGCGGTGCGTCGGCCGGATTCGGCCACCAGGCCGTCGGGCTCCACCACCTGCAGGCTGCCGCTGACCCACTCGCCCGAGGCCTGGAGGCTCAGGATCCGCAGCCGGGTGCGGGCGGTGGAAACCCACCAGCTGCGCACCACCCGCAGGCCCGAATCCGGCTCCTGGATCTCCAGCCGGTTCTCGCCGTTCTGGGAGGTGAGTTCCGTCTCGAAGGGGGTACCCACGCGGACGGACCAGGTCTGGGCCGAGCCGTTGAACCACACCCGCAGGGTGCGCTGGCGCCAGGCGTTCCGGCGGGCCTCCGCCTCCCGGGCGAGCCGCGCCTGCCGGAGTTGCTCCGCGGTCCGCGTGTCCTGGACCGGGGTCTCGTCCGCATCCTCGTCGTCGTAGCGGCGCTCCGGGTCCGCCTGGGGGGGCTCGGGGTCGTGGGGATCCACCAGCTTGACGCGCAGGGAGACCTTAGCCTCCCCGGACCAGCCGCCCAGAGCCGGGTCCACTTCCAGCCGCCACTGCTTGAGGTCGGGGACATAGCCCTTCGCAGGCTGGGCGGAGAAACCCAGGGCGCAGGCCGCGCCGGCCGCCAGGAAGGCCTTCAACAGGCGCCGCATCACCGGCCTCCTTCCTCGACCCGGAGATCCAGGCCGTCGCAGGTGGCCCACTGGGCCTCATTGGACATGAGGCTCAGCTTGGCGGGCCGCAGGCGGTAGGTGCCTGCCATGCCCGCCCCCAGGAGGATGCGGACCCGGTGCGAGCCCCAGCTCCAGATCCGGGGATAGAGGAAGGTCACCTTGTCGGGATGGACCTCGATCCTCGGCTTCTCCCAGTCCGGCGTGCTTCCCTCCTCAGTGAAGGGATGGCCCTCGAGGACGAAGCCCTCCAGCTTCACCGTTGGATTGAGGCCGCCGGGGATCGGCACCTCGAGGATGGCGTAGTCGGCGTCGCGGTCCGTACGGAAGGTGAGCTCCATCCAGGCCTCCTCCCCCGCGCGCAGTGTCCCGGTCCAGGGCTGGCGGACCCAACCCTGGCGGGCATTCCCGGTCTCCTGGGGCGTCCTGAGCCGCCAGATCTTCCGGTCCACGGCCATGCGGATGGCCGACGAGGCCTCGCCCCGCGGCACGCCCGCGGCGCTGCCGGGCACCTGGTAGGCGTAGGTCCACACCAGCACCCCCTTCCCGCTGGCGGAGAGGGTCACGGGCTTCGGCTCGGCCAGGGCGAAGCTGCCGGGTCGTGGGGCGCGGGCATCCCAGCGCCGGGTCTCGGCGCGCTCCTGGAACGTCCAGCTGGGTCCGCCCTGCACCGCTGCCTGAATGCCGGAGGCGCTCCAGTCCAGCTTGCGGATGCGGGCCAGGTAGGGGAGCAGGTCCACGATCTGCGAGGTGCTCCAGGTCGAGTACCAGCCGTAGCCGCGGTACTCAGAGGCCAGGAAGGTCTCGCCCTGGCGGATGAGCGGCGACTGGGGCCGCGCCAGGCACAGAGCCTTGAGGGCCATGACCGTGGGCACCACGTCGCCGGAGACGTAGCTCCACCAGTCGTCGCGCCGCCCCTCCCACCGGGCTAGTCCGCCCCGCACCGACGCCGCCTGCTCCAGACGGTCCACCAGCGCTGTCGTCTTCGGATGCCGGCTCTCGGCCGCGGCGAGGGCCACCATGGCCAGCACGTGGGCGCCGGGCCACTGGCCCTTCAGCACCTTGTCGGCGCTGCTGTCCACCAGGCCCTGCACCGGCTCGCCGCTGCGGGCCAGGGACAGCAGCAGGAAGGCTGCGTCCCCGGCGGGATCCACGGCCTGGCCCCGCTCCGCCCGCTGGCCCTGGGCCCGCTGGTCGGCCTGGCGGGCGACCTGCTGGAAGAGGTTCAGCGCCGCGAGCCGGCCCCGGCGGAACACCGCCTCGTCCACCGGATAGCCCAGGCGCTGCATGGTGGCGAAGCTCTGGATGGCATAGCCCGTGGTGTGTGGGTTGGCGTCCAGGCCGAAGTCACCCGGCGCGTACCAGCCCCAGCCGCCGTTCGCCTGCTGGTAGCCGTACACCCGGAAGACACCGTCCCGGATGTTGCGGTCCAGGTCCGTGAGCTGCTTCCAGTCCAGGGGCGGCATGGCGCCCTGCTTCACCAGGTCCGCCACCAGCAGGTTGGGGACGAAGCTGGAGAGGGTCTGCTCCACGCAGCCGTAGGGATAGCCGATGAGGTAGGGCAGCGAGGGCGCGGCCAGGTGCTCCAGGCTCCCCACGGGCGTGAGCACCAGGGCGGCGCTGCCCTTGGCGCCGGGCGGGGCGGGAATGGTGACCGTCTGCGCGCCGCCGTCCAGGATCAGGTGGCCGGACATCGTGGCGGGCACCAGCTGGTCCAGCACCTGCACCCGCTGGCGCTCGGCGTCCTTCAGGCCGCCGCCTTCCACCCGGGCTGTCACCGCGAGGGGGCCGGTCTGGTCTGCCCGCAGCGGCAGGGCGAAGCGGTACTCGCCCTGGTCCGGCAGCGTGAAGCTGGCTTCGGGATTCCCCACCAGCCGGCCGTTCTGCACCTCCAGGCGGAGGCGCCCGTTGAGGGGCTGGCCCGAGAGGTTGCGCACCAGAGCGATGGCCCGCGCCTCCTCGCCCACGCTCAGGGTGCGGGGCAGCGTCACCGCCACCTGCAGGGGCTTGGAGGAGGGTTTCGAGGCCCGCCCCATCCCCACTTTCGTGTCGGCGGTGACGGCCAGGGCCGTGGCCCGCCAGGCCGTGAGGTTGTCGGGGAGCGTGAGCTCCACGCTGGCGTGGCCGTCGCGGCCCGCGGCCAGGAAGGGGGTCCAGTGGGCCGTGTCCTTGAAGTTCTGGCGCACCTTGTCCGCATCGTCCGCCTTGAACTCGCCGCGCTTCGTCTGCTTCAGGCTCCAGACGGGCCGCTGCCGGCGGAGCAGGTCGTAGAAGCTCCAGTCCGTGGAGCCCGAGCGCAGCACGCCGTGCCGCCGCGTGGGGTTGAAGAAGCGGACGGGATCCGGGTTCAGCTCGGCGCTGAGGGCGTAGATGGCCTCGTCCACCACGCCGACGCTGAGATCGGCCGGCGCAGGGCGACCGGCGGCGTCCTTCACGTCCACGGAGACCCGCATGGGCTGCCCGGGCTGGTAGCGGTCGCGGTCCGTGGTCACGGCCACCTGCAGGCGCCGGTCGAGCCGGGGCACCCGGATCGGCACCTCCACCAACTGGCGCCGCCCCTCCGCCACGATCTCGAAGACCGCCCACACGTTGGGCTGCATGGCCGCTGTGACGGGGATCTCCACCAGGGCCGTGGTGCCCGGCACGGCGCGGCTCTGGCGGCGGCCCAGCGCCTCGTTCTCGATGGACCAGTGGAGCGTCAGCTTCGGACGCGGCAGCTGCACGAGGATGCGGGCCGTGTCCCCGGGCTGGTATTCCGGCTTGTCCGCGGCAGCGCGCAGGTCCGGCACCGCCGGCAGGGGCGTCCCCTCCGCCGCCACGGTGATGAGCCGCTGGGCCGCCACGGGCCGGCCCTTGGCGTCCCGGGCCTCTGCCACCAGCAGGTAGAGCCCGCCCTCCGGGATGGTCAGCATGGCCTGGGGGCCCTGGGCCGAGGCGACGGTCTCGCCGGGCGTGAGGGCGCTGGGCCGCGACCACCAGTAGGAATCCTCCTTCCGGGCGACGATGCGGGCGGCACGGAGGCTGATGGGCACCCCGGCCAGCACCTTCCCGTCCAGGTCCATGGCCCGGGCGGTCACCTGGAAGGGGCGGCCGGGCAGGGCCACCTGCCGGTCCGCCGCCACCCCCAGGATCATGTCTCCCGCGGAGGCCCGTACCTGGGCCTGGCCGCCATTGCGCTGACCGGAGGCATCGGCCACCTTCACCACCATGCGCCACAGCCCGTCGCTCTCGGCCTTGAAGCCGGGGAGCTGGGCCTGGCCATCGTCGTCCAGGTCCACCTGGCCACTCTCCATCAGCTCCGGCGCCGGGCCTGCGTCGTCCTCGTCCCAGATCCACCGGGCCTTAGGGGGCACCACCTTGTAGAGGAACCAGTCCGCCTTGGCCCCGCGCACCGCGGCCCCGTAGAAGTAGCGGGCGGCGACGTGGAAGGCGAGCGCATCGCCCAGGCCCACCTTGGCCTTCGGGGTGTCCACCTTCACTTCGAAGGCGGGCTTCACGAAGTGCTCGACCTTGAACTCCGCCTGGCCCGGGCCCTGGGGCCCCTGGAACACCACACGGTAGAGGCCCAGGCGCCCCGCCCCGGGCAGGGTGAAGTGCAGGCCGTACGTGCCTGTCTCGGCATTCAGGAGGCCGGCCTTCCCCTCCGTGACCTTGGTGTCCTCGGCATCCAGCACCGTGAAGGGCAGCTCCGGGGCACCCGCGGCCACGCGGTTCTCGCCGTCCTCCACCCGCCGCAGGATGGCCTTGGCGAAGACCTCCTGGCCGGGCCGGTACAGAGGGCGCTCCGTGTAGGCGTAGAGGCGCTGGCGCACGGCGGCGGTGGCCTGCCCCTCCGACGCGAGGATGGCGAAGGCCTCGCCGCTGCGGGCCAGCACGACCCGGCGCACGCCGGGACCCGCCGCCAGCTCGGCCACGCCGGAACCATCGAAGGCCAGGGCCCGGGCCTTCCCCGCCTCGAACACCTGGCCGGCGGCCCCCGCCCGGGGGGCGCCGTCGGTGGCGCTCACCGCCTGCACCCGCAGCCGGGCGCCGTCTTCCTCCGACAGCATGGCCAGGTCCGACACCACCCAGGGCACGTAGGCCGCGTCGGAGCCCCGCAGGATCTCCACGAGGTACAGGCCCGCGGCCTGGCCCGGCAGCTCCACACGGCTGAGCTGGCCCGAATCGCCGGAGTCGTCGTCCTCCCCGCCCTGCTTTCCCGCGATCTCCTCGATGACCTTCGGCACCAGCTCTGTCAAGAAGGTCAGGCCCGGCTGTCCCTCCAGGGGGAGGGCGCCGCCCTCCCGCGGGTTCGTGGCTGGGGTGCGCGGCGGGGCCAGCCGGTCGGACTGCTTGGCCGCATCGCGCAGGGCGCGGGTGGCGGTGCGGTGGACGGTGACGAAGGCCCGGCGCCCCCCCCACAGGAGGGCCTCGCGCAGCACGTCCAGGGGATCCTGGGCGCCCCGGCCGCCCTCGGCCACGGGGCTTCCGGGCGTCTGCAGGAGGAGTTTCTTCAGGAAGCCTTCGGGGTCCTCCACCCGGTAGAGCCGGATGCGGGCCTCCACGGGGATGGGCCCCGCGGCCTCCAGCTGGGCCGTCCTCCCCGGCAGGGTGGGCCGGAGCATGGCGAAGGCGCCGGTCCAGCCGCCCTCCCGCCAGGGGGCCTCGCCGCCGCGCTTCTGGGCGGTGCCCGTGGTGGGAAGCAGCAGTGCCGCGGGGATGAGCAGGGTGAGGAGGGGTCGGAACCAGCGCATGTCAGGACCTGGGGGCGGCGGGGTCGGCGGGCCGGGACGCCAGCAGCTGCCAGCGGTAGAGGCCCAGGAAGGCGGGATTCTCGGCGAGGGGGCGGAACTCGGGATCGGGATGGTGGAGCAGGTCGTCCAGGCGCACCCGGCGCACCTCACCCTCCTGGCGGGTGGCCCCCGAGCCCTCGGGGCCGGTGTCGTAGAGCAGCACCGGGGCGCCATCCGTGTCCGGCCGGACGAAGGCCATGACGTGATCGGGCTCGGGGCGGGCCCCGCCCCGGGCGAAGAAGATCAGATCGCCGGGCCGCGCCAGGGCCAGGTCCCGGCCCATGGGCACGCAGGAGAAGCGGCGAAGGAAGGCCCCTTTGGCGAAGGCCTGGAGCCCATCCGGGGTGGGGAAGCCCTGCCGCCAGGGGGCTGCAAAGGCGGGCGAGGGATCGCCACCCGCGGTGCCATCGGCGTAGCCCACCCGGTCGCGCCAGGCCTGGGTGTGGGGGGTCAGGGCCTCCCGGAAGGCGAAGCGCATCAGCCCCGCGCAGTCCCGCTGGGCCGGTTCCCAGGCCGGGCTGGGCCCCTCCAGCTGCTGTTCCAGGAGGGCCACGAACCAGGCCCGGAAGGCCTCGCGGTCACCCTCCTCCCGGAGCCCGAGGGGGAAGGCGGTCCCGGCTGGAATGGACACCGACTGTCGGAAGCCCGGCCAGGCCAGCACCGTGGCCCGGGCCTCCCCCGCCGGGGCCGTGAAGAACCCCTCGGCGGCGTTCCCCCAGGCGGGGACGCCCTCCACCCGGACGCCCCAGCCGGTCCGGCGGAAGCCCAGCAGGCTGCGGCTCTCCACGCGGAGGTGGCGGAGGGGGTTGGCGGGATCGGACTCCAGGCTGACGCTGTGGCGCACGGGCGCCAGGGCCAGGGCGGCCCCACCCAGGAGCGCCCCGCCCAGGGCCGCCAGCCGGCCCGGCGTCATCGGGGCCGCCCCTCGAGCCCGCCGGCGGTCCAGTTCCACTCGATGCGCACGGTGCCGAGCGACTTCAGTGCGCCGAGGAAGGGTCCGAGGCTGGCGGCCAGCTCGGCGGCGGCCTCATCCTCAACCGGGGCGGCCTCGCCTGCCCACCAGCGGCTGCCCTGGCGCCCCCGGAGGAAGGCCAGCAGCAGGGTCTCCAGCTCCTGCGAGGCCCGCGCGCCGTCCACCTCCATGCGGGCCCAGGCCCGGGAGTCGCTGTCCGCCAGCGTGGGCGCCTGGCCCAGCAGGCCCGCCGCCACCGCCTTCACGGAGCCGTCGTCGCTGCCCAGCACGAGCGTATCGCCCACCAGGGCCCAGGCCGGCGTGAAGGCCTGATGGGTGCGGACCCGGTGCAGCTCCGTGCTCCCGAAGGGCTGCTTCTGGTTCTGCCCCTGGAAGAGCCGGGGCAGCAGCTTCTTCAGCAGGTTCTCGACCTGCACCCGGCGCTCGGGCCGCACGGGCAGGGCCAGGGCCAGGCTCGGGCTCAGGCCAGGCTCGCCGAAGCCGCCGAAGGCTCCCGCGGCGCCCTCGGCCTGCATCCGCGAGGCCCGCCAGGGATCCTCCCGGCGGAGCCGGGCCAGTTCCGTGAGGGCGGCCTTCTCGGCCGGCGTCACCGGGGGCGCCGGCACCCAGCCGTTCCACAGGAGGGCCGCGCCCCGCAGGTCCAGGGCCCCCAGCAGGGTGTCCAGGTCCCGGCGCAGACCCTCGAGCTGCCGCCGCCGCTCCGCCGCGCCCGCCACCGCGTCCTGGTAGGCCTTCCGCTGGGCCGGGCTCAGCTGGCTCCCGCCGCCGGCGAAGGCCGGCATCTCCGGTTCGGCGATGTCCGCGCCCCGGTCCACCCGGAGGATGGCCGCCACCAGCTTCTCGGTGGGGCCCGCGCCCACGGACAGGGCCAGGGCCCCGGTGCGGGGCGCGGCCTTGGCCACGAAGGGGTTGGGCCACGTACCCTGCTGGGCCCCGGCGAGGCGGCGGCGTAGGGCCTCGCACTCGAAGGCGGCCCCCGCCCCCAGCCGCGGGACCACCCAGAAGGAGAGCTCGGTGCCGGGCGCCATGGCCGAGAGCGCCACCCGCGCCCACTCGCCGCGCTCGGCCAGGCTGGGCTGTGGGCCCGGGAACAGCAGGGCCCGCAGGGGGGCTTCGCGGTCGCTGATCCACGTGCCCTCCGGCCGCGCCACCAGGTGGAAGACGCCGCCGGAGCCCCGCAGCTGCTGCACCTGGACCTGGCCGCCGGGCCCCTGCCAGGTGACGCTGCGGACCCGGGCCCCCTGGCTGAGGGGATTGAGCTTGAGCAGGCCCAGGAGCAGCTGGCTCCGCAGGGGCAGGTCGCCGGGGATGAAGACCAGGGTGCCGAGGAGGCCGTGTTCCGGTCCCCGCGCCACCCCGTAGTGCAGGATCCAGGCCTCGCGGCCCGCCAGGGGTTCCAGGGCCGGCGAGGCCTGCCGCAGCCAGGGCTCCAGGTGGCGCACCACGAAACCGGCGCGGCTGCCCCGGGCGAGCGCCGGCACGAGGCCCGCGCCGTCCGGGGCACCGCCCGCCAGGGCCTGAAGACGCGCCAGTCCCGGACGCAGCTGGCGCAGATGGATGAGCACGCCGGGCTGGGCCGCCTGCTCCAGTCCCCTGGGCAGTGCGGCGTTTCCGGCCTGGGTGAACAGGGCCGGGCTGGGGATCCACTGGAAGCGCCAGCCGCCCGGGTCCAGGTGGAGGCCCAGGCCCTGGGTCCAGGGCCGGCCCACCCGGTTCGGGTCCCCCAGGTAGGCGAAGGGATCGGCGCCCCCCTGACGGTAGCCGCGGAGGTAGAGGAAGTGGGCCGCCTCCGGTCCTCCCGCCGCCAGCGCCTGGGGGGCCCACTGGTCCAGGGGCCACTGCAGCAACGCCGCCAGGGCCGCCCGCCGGTCCGCCCCGTCCTTGAGGTGCTCCAGCAGCTGACCCTTCCGTTCCTCCAGACTCATCTGCGTGAAGGGGACGGACTGCCAGATGCGCTGCCCGCGGGCATCCGTCCGGTAGAAGCTCCACCGCTGGACCTGCTGCCAGGCCCACCCGGGCACGGGTGCCTGGGCCCGCGCGACGCAGGGGACAAGGGCCAGGCCCACGATCCACGCGCCCACACGCCAAGCGAGTCGCCCCTGGCCACGCCCCATACCCCGCACTGGAACCTCCGGTGTGAGGCGATGCTATCAAGGGCGCGGGGCGGCGCAAGGAACCCTTGCGTGATTTTTGACAGCCCCCGCCCCTGGCAGACTGGAGCCATGTCCGACCGTTGTGTGCTCACCAACCTCCGGGGCCTCCTGACCCCCGATCCCGCCCGGGCCTGGGCGGTGGATCGCGTGCCGGACGCGGCCCTGGCGATGGAGGGCGGCCGGGTGGCCTGGCTGGGCCGGGCGGCGGACCTGCCCGCGGCCTGGACGGATGCGCCGCGGGTGGACGGCGGGGGCGCCTGGGCCAGCCCCGGTTTCGTGGATCCCCACACCCACCTGCTCTTCGGCGGGAACCGCTCGGGCGAGTTCAACCGCCGCCTTCACGGCGTCACCTACCAGCAGATCGCGGCTGAGGGCGGCGGCATCCGCGAGACGGTGCGGGCCACCCGCGCCGCCTCGGTGGCGGAACTGGTGGAAGCCGGGGAGGCGCGGCTGCGGGCCTTCCGCGAGCGCGGCGTCGTGCATCTCGAGGTGAAGACCGGCTACGGCCTGGAGCTGGAAGCGGAATCGCGCCTCACCGCGGCCTACGCCGAGCTGCGGCGCCGGGGCTGGCGCTTCGACGTGACCCTCCTGCCCGCCCACGACCTGGCGCCGGAGTTCGCGGGCGACGCCGAGGCCAACGCCCGCGCCGTGGCTGAGGATTGGCTGCCCGAGCTGGTGCGGCGCCATCCCGGCGTGGCCGCCTTCTGCGATGTCTTCGTGGAGACCGGCGTCTACACTGCGGACCAGGGTCGCCGCATCTTCGAGGCGGGGAAGCGGCTGGGGCTGCGCCCCCGCGTCCACGCCGACGAGCTGAGCTGGACCGGCGGCGCTGAGCTCGCCGCCGAGCTGGGCGCGGCCAGCGCCGATCACCTCATGTTCTGCAGCGAAGCCGGCATGACGGCCATGGCCGCCGCGGACGTCACGCCCGTGCTGCTGCCGGGCACCACGCTCTTCCTCGGCATGCGCGACTGGGCCCCGGCCCGGAAGATGATCGAGGCCGGCTGCCGCGTGGCGCTGGCCACGGACTTCAATCCCGGCTCCTGCCCCTGCGTGGATCCCCTCACCATCCTCCGCCTGGGCTGCCTGCAGCTGCGCATGACCTTCGAGGAGGCCTTCACCGCCATGACCCTCCACGCCGCCCGCAGCCTCGGCCGGGCCGAGCTCGGCCACCTCCACCCCGGCGCCCGCGCCGAGGTGCTGCTGTGGGACGTGGCGGAAATGCTGGAGATGGTCTATTGGGTGGGCGAGCCCTACCGGCCGAGGCACCTCCCCGTTTGAGGCGAGAAAAGCGGGTCACGGAAGCCACGGAAAACGGCCGGAAGGCACAGACAAAAACCTGAGCCGGTCTGCTCCCGTGTCCTCCGTGACCAGCCTTCTCTTCAGGCCCCGGCCGGCGCCCCGTCCTCGGGGCGCTTGCCGTGCATCAGCTCCACCACGGACTGGTAGAGGCCGCGACGCACCTCGTGCCGCTGGTAGGCGCGGGTGATGTAGCGCACCCGCACCTCGATGCCGGTGCTGGTGGGCCGCACGTTGATGCCGGGCTGGGCGGAGAAGGCCTGCACGCGGTAGCGGGTGGTGGCGTGCTTCCACTCCTCCTCGGCCTGTTTCGCGTTGGCCTCCGTCTCCCGGGCCACCAGCTTCTGGATGCCGTCGATGACGGGGTACGGGTCCTGCCCCGGCGGCACCAGGACGTTCAGCTCATCCCACATCCACTGCCCCGAGGTGGAGAAGTTGAAGTAGTGGCCCTCGATGGCGAAGCTGTTCACGAAGGCCACGCGCCGGCCCGTGGGATGGCCCGCATCGGACCAGTTGCCCGTCTCCAGCAGCACCGTGCGCAGCAGGCCGATCTCGATCACCTCGCCGCCCACGCCCTTGATCTCCACCCAGTCGCCCACATGCAGGCCGTTGCGGCCCATGAGGACGAACCAGCCGAAGAAGGCCACGATGAAGTCCTTCAGGGCCACCGTGAGGCCCGCGCCCGCCAGCCCGAGGATGGTGGTGGCCTGGGCCGGCACGCCCAGGACCACGAAGGCGATGACCAGCACCCCGGCCACCTGGGCGGCGAGGGCCACCACCGATCCCGCGGTGCCCGGCCGCCGGCCCTCCCCGTTCACGGCGCCGGTCCCCCGTCTCGCCGCGCGGCTCACGAGGAAGACCGCCAGCAGGACTCCCAGGATCCAGAGGACGGAGCCGAGCACCCGGTGGAGCGCCACCTGCCCGTAGGCCCAGGCGAGACCGGCCCAGCTGCCGTAGACCTCCGCCAGGTCCTGCTCATCCTGGAGGCGCTTGCCCAGGCTGACCACCATGCGCTGGGCATCCGTGAAGCGCTTGAGGGAGAGGATGGCGGCCTTGGCCTCGGCCCGGCTCGATTCCAGATCCACCACCTTCCCCTGCTTCGCGAACCCCGCGGCCCGCTTCCGGGCCTCCTCCCGGGCGTCCCACTCCCGCTGCACCTCATCCTCCGCCGCCTCCTTCCGCTTGCGGAGCTCCTGCACCTTCTGCAGTTCGTCCTGCTGGGCCTGCTCCAGCCGCGCAAGCTTGGCGCGCTGGGCGGTCCATTCGCGGAGGCGGCCCACCAGGCTGCCCGGCTTGAAGCGGGCCTCCGCCGGCGGCGCGGCGTGGGCCTCGTTCTGGGCCGCATCGTGGGCCGCCCGCAGGCGGCGCACCTTGGCCTGGGGGTCGCCCCCGGCCTTCTCGAGGTTGTCGGCGGCATCCTCCAGTTCGTCCCGGTCCAGCTCCAGCTGGGCCTTGGCCACCTCCAGCTGATCCCCCAGCGCATCCTTCCGGTCCCCGGTGGCCTCGGCCATCTGCCGGGTGAGCTGGGCCAGCAGCCGCTGGTCGGCGGCCACGGCATCCTCCATGTAGTCCTTCTCCGCCTGGAGGTCCTCCAGCTCCGGCGTGGGCTGGGGCGTTCGGGCCGCGGCCTCGCGCATGGCATCGGCGAAGGCCAGGTCCACCTCGTGGTTGGCCAGCCGTTCCGCCTGCCGGGCCAGCTCCGCCTCTTCGGGGGTGGCGGCCAGCACGGCCAGGGCGCGGGCCGTCCGCAGCGGGCCCTCGTCCACCACGGGGTCCGCCGGGGCCGGGGCCTGGGGCTTCACCGCCTTCGCGTCCTTGGCCCCCTTGGGCTCCTTCGCCCCCTTGGCCTTCTTCACCGGCTTGGGGGGACGACGGAACACCGGGTGGCGGAAGTTCGCCCCGGGGTCGGTCCCCGCCGTGGAGACGAAGCCTGCCACGGCCCCCCCCAGCAGCGCCAGCAAGAGGGTTCCCAGGATCCAGTGGCGGGTCTTCATGGATTCAAGAAACCACGCCGGGGGCCCGCCGCCCAAGGGAATTCCGCCCTAAAAACGAAGCCCCGGGCCGATTCCCGGGGCTTCTCCTGCGAGTGGACAGGGCCTACTGGTCGCCGTGCTTCGAGGCCTCTTCCACGATGCGGTAGATGCGCTCCTTGGCCCGCAGCTTCGTCTTCTTCAGCTCCACCTCCTCCAGGGATTCCTTGGCGGTGAGGCTCGGCTTCCGCTGGAGATCGCCCAGGCGCGAGTCGGCGGCCTTGTGTTCCTCCATCAGCTTCCGGAATTCGAAATGGTCCTTCATCAGGCGCTCCTGAAGGTCTGGGCGCAGGAAATCCATGGATCCTCCGTTCCTCTGGGGCGGGGCCGTTCCGCGGTCCCGCGGGTGAATCGGTGGCCCAAGGGTAGGGCCGGTCCCAAGGCCGTCAAGGGCGATTTCCGGTGACCCCCGATTCCTTGGTAGGAAAGGATTTCCGTGCAATCCTACCTCCATGTCCCTGGAGATCCGGAACCTGGTCCTGACCCGCCTGGACGGGGTCCGCCTGCTGGGTCCCCTGGACCTGGATCTGGCCCCCGGGGAGCGCCTCGGGCTGGTGGGGGAGAGCGGCTCTGGGAAGACCCTCCTGGCCCGCGCCCTGTTCGGCGTCCTGCCGCCGGGGGTCCGCCGGGAGGGCGGGACGATCCGGGCCTTCGGCGCCCCTCCGGCCCGGGATGGCCGGATGGCCTGGGTGCCCCAGGACCCCGGACAGGCCCTGAACCCCCTCCTGACCGTGGCCCAGCACCTGGCCCTCCTGCCCCGGGCCCAGCGGGAGGAACGCCCCGCGGCGGCCCTGGTCCGCCTGGCCCCCCTGCTGGAGCGCCTGGCGCTGCCCGGCGGCCCGGCCTTCCTCCGCCGCCGGCCCCACCAGCTCTCCGGCGGCCAGCGGCAGCGGCTCTGCCTGGCCATGGCCCTGTCCTGCGAGCCCCGGGTGCTGGTGCTGGACGAGCCCACCACCGCCCTCGATCCCCTGGCCCAGCGGGCGTTCCTGGAGCTGGTCCTGGATCTGCAGCGGACGCGGGGCCTGGGCGTCCTCTGGATCACCCACGACCTGGGCCTGGCGGCCGCGGCCTGCGAGCGCCTGGTGGTGCTCTACGGCGGGCAGACCGTGGAGGCCGGGCCCACGGCGCGGCTCCTCGCCTCCCCCCGCCACCCCTACACCGCCCGCCTCCTGGCCGCCGCCCGGCAGGAGCCCTCGGCCGATGCGGGCTTCCTGGCCGCGCCGGAGGACCGTCCGCCCGGCTGCCCCTTCCGTCCCCGGTGCCCCGCGCCGACGGCCCGTTGCGCGGTGCCGCGGCCCTGGCGGGGCTCCCTGATCGACGGCCTGCGCTGCGAGCGCCCGCTGGAAGCCGCGACCCAGGCGTGAGACCATGGGCTGCAAGGTCCCGCTGGAGGCGGGTCCGGTTTTAAGGGCTTCCCATGCTGACCTTGCCGCTGATGAAAGCGTTGACGTTCGACGACGTCCTCCTCGTGCCCGGGTACTCCGAGCTGCACCCGAACCAGGTGGACCTGGGAAGCCGGCTGACGAAGGACATCGCCCTGCGCATCCCCCTGCTTTCCGCGGCCATGGACACCGTCACCGAGAGCCGCATGGCCATCGCCCTGGCCCAGCTGGGCGGCATCGGCATCATCCACAAGAACCTCAGCCCCGAGCGCCAGGCCGAGGAGGTGGACAAGGTGAAGCGCAGTGAATCGGGCATGATCACCGACCCCATCACCATCGACCCCGACGCCCCCATCCGCGACGCCGAGGCCCTCATGGCCAAGTTCCGCATCAGCGGCGTGCCCGTGGTGGAGGGCCACCGGCTGGTGGGGATCCTCACCAACCGCGACCTGCGCTTCGAGACGCGCTGGGACATCCCCGTGCGCGAGGCCATGACGAAGGACAACCTCGTCACGGTGCCCGTGGGCACCACGCTGCAGGAGGCCCGGGCCATCCTGCAGAAGCACCGCATCGAGAAGCTGCTGGTGGTGGACGGCCAGGGCCAGCTCAAGGGCCTCATCACCGTCAAGGACATCGAGAAGTCCATCGAGTACCCCAACGCCTGCAAGGACGGCCTCGGCCGCCTGCGCGTGGGCGCGGCGGTGGGCGTGGGCAAGGAGCTGCTGGACCGCGCCGCCGCCCTCATCGAGGCCAAGGTGGATGTCCTCTGCCTGGACAGCTCCCACGGCCACAGCCTGGGCGTGGTCGAGGCCCTGAAGGCGCTGAAGAAGGCCCATCCCCACACCCCCGTCATCGCGGGCAACGTGGCCACCTACCAGGGCGCCAAGGATCTCTGCGCGGCCGGCGCCGACGCCGTGAAGGTGGGCATCGGGCCCGGCTCCATCTGCACCACCCGCATCGTCACCGGCGCGGGGATGCCCCAGATCACGGCGGTGGCCGAGGCCAGCCGCGCCTGCCGCGAGGCCGGCGTCACCTGCATCAGCGACGGCGGCATCAAGTTCAGCGGCGACATCGCCAAGGCCGTGGCCGCCGGGGCGGACGCGGTGATGATCGGCAGCCTCTTCGCGGGCACGGACGAGGCCCCCGGCGAGACCATCTTCTACGGCGGCCGCACCTTCAAGTCCTACCGCGGCATGGGCAGCCTGGGCGCCATGAAGCAGGGCAGCAAGGACCGCTACTTCCAGGAAGGCAAGGACGACACCAAGCTGGTGCCCGAGGGCATCGAGGGCCAGGTGCCCTACAAGGGCCGCATGGCCGACCTCGTCACCCAGCTCATGGGCGGCCTCCGCGCCGGCATGGGCCTCAGCGGCGGCAAGAGCATCGCCGACTTCCACCAGAAGGCCACCTTCGTCGAGATCAGCGGCGCCGGCCTCCGCGAGAGCCACGCCCACGACGTCATGATCACCAAGGAAGCCCCGAACTACCGGATGGAATAGCCGTTCGGCCAAGAACGGGAACACCGATGAACACCGATCAGGAAAACGGCTTGCGGCCGGATCATGATCCGCTGACCGAGCTCGTGATCGGGCTGGTGTTCAAGGTGGCCAATTCACTCGGATCGGGCTTCCTGGAGAAGGTGTACGAGAACGCCCTGGCCATCGAACTCGCCGGGTCGGGATTGGCATTCGAGCAGCAGGTCCCCCTCTCCGTGTCCTACCAGGACCAGGTGGTGGGCAGCTATGTCGCTGACCTGGTCGTCGAGGGCCGCCTGCACATCGAACTGAAGGCCTGCAGGGCCCTGGAGGAAGCCCATTCCGCCCAGTGCCTGAACCACCTCAAGCCCACCGGCCTCCCCACCTGCCTCCTCATCAACCTGGGCACCCCCAAACCCCAGATCAAGCGCCTGTCCCGCTAGGCTTTGCTTTTTTCGGTGTTCATCAGCTTTTATCGGTGTTCATCGGTGTTCTTCTTTTATCTTGAAACGTCAGTGGTCTGCCCGCATCTGGCCTCGGAGCCCCCCATGTCCCTCCTCGTGAAGAACGTCCGTCTCATCGACCCCGCCCAGAATCTGGACGGACCGGGGGCGCTGCTGGTGGTGGAGGGGGCGGTGGCGGCCCTCGGACCGGACGCGGAGCGCGATCCGCTGGGGGCGGGTGCCGAGGTGATGGACGGCGGCGGCGCGGTGCTGGCGCCGGGCTTCGTGGATCTGCACGTGCACTTCCGCGAGCCGGGGCAGACGCGCAAGGAGAGCATCGAGACCGGCAGCCGGGCGGCGGTGGCGGGCGGCTTCACAGCCGTGTGCGCCATGGCCAACACCAAGCCCGTGAACGACAGCGTGGCCATCACCGAGCAGATGCTCAGCCGGGCCGCCAAGGCCGACCTCTGCCGCTACTTCCCCATCGGGAGCGTGAGCCGCGAGATGAAGGGCGAGGAGCTGGCCGACATGGGCACGCTCAAAGCCGCGGGCTGCGTGGCCTTCTCCGACGACGGCCTGCCCATCATGAACGCCGCCCTCATGCGCCGGGCGCTGGAGTACACCCGCTGGCTGGAGGTCCCCGTGGTGGCCCACGAGGAGGACCGCGAGCTGGCCGGCAAGGGCTACATGCACGAGGGCGCCGTGAGCGCGTCGCTCGGCTGCCTGGGCATTCCCGCCGCCGCCGAGGAGGCGATGGTGGCCCGCGACATCGTGCTGGCCGAGCACACCGGCGGCCACCTGCACCTGGCCCACCTCAGCACCAAGGGCTCCATGCGCATGGTGCGCGAGGCCAAGGCCCGGGGCCTGAACGTCACCTGCGAGGTGACGCCCCACCACTTCGCCCTGTCGGACAAGGAGCTGATGAAGTTCGACAGCGACTACAAGATGAACCCGCCCCTGCGCAGCGAGGCCGACATCCAGGCCGTGCTGGAGGCCCTGGCGGATGGCACGGTGGATGCCATCGCCACCGACCACGCCCCCCATGGCTGGGACGACAAGGAGGTGGAGCTGCCCATCGCCGCCTTCGGCGTCATCGGCCTGGAGACCGCCCTGCCCCTCACCCTCGAGCTGCTGGTGAACCGCAAGGTCATCTCCCTGGCCCGCGCCCTGGAGCTGCTGACGAGCGGCCCCGCCCGCACCTTCCACCTCGACCGCCAGGGCCTCGGCAGCCTGAAGCCCGGCGCCCCCGCCGACTTCGTCCTCCTCGACCCCGAGGCCAAGGTCCAGGTGGACCGCGCCTTCATCCAGTCCAAGTCCTACAACACCCCCTTCAAGGGCTGGACCCTCCCCGGCAAGGTCCTCGGGACCTGGGTGGGCGGGAAGCGGGTGTGGGGCTAAAGCCAACGAAGGTCCACCCGAATCGAAGTTGACGCCCCGCCCCATCCGGATTTAGCTAAGGACAGCCCACGCTCAGCATCACGATTTCCGGTTCAGGCGAACCCGTGGGCTATCCCATCGGTTCGCCTGATTCATATGTTAGGCGCTCCTATGGTTTGGAAAAACCTTCCAGATCTCACAAAAGAGGAAATGAAAGATTACTCTGGTGGAAAGACCAGAATGATGAAGTTCCTTGTGGATGAAAACCTTGGCCCGTTTCCTGCCAGGGTTCTTCAGAACTGGGGATGGGATGCCATGTCGGCGGACCAAGTTGGGTTGGTCGGGAAATCCGATAAAGATGTCCTATCATATGCATTTAAAGGAAAGCGGTTCCTCCTTACACAAGATCCAGATTTTCTCAATGATAAGATCCATCCTATGGGAAAAAATTTCGGCCTCTTTCTTCTTCCAGGTGGCTCTCACGATGATGGTGGGCAAGACGCGCTTATTCATGCACTCCGGTTGATTAATCATTATTTTGCCCCTTACAGCGAGAATTTCATTGGCATAAAGGTTTCGATCTCGAAGACTGGAGAGATGCGTACTAGGCAATGGCGACCAGGCTTCTCCGAGGTTTTTGATACAAGATGGCGCGCCCATAATGGTCGTTTACAAGAATGGGTGAGTTAATCTATTGCCGTACCCTGCGCCTAACCTTCCGCTCAACTCGGACCCCGCCTGCATTGCCTTCCGCTCTCTCTCAACGTCTCGCTTCCTTGGCTTCGTTCGTTAGGCTTCACACCAAAAGAAGGGCCTCTATGACTCAGAGACAGGTCGGCAACCCTCTTGGGTTCTGGATCGCAATCGGAATCGCCATCGGTGCTGGCATCGGCGTTTCTCTGCACAACATTGCAATGGGCGTTGCCCTCGGAGTGTCTTTTGGTGTGGCTATCGGCGTAATTGCACAAAAGAAAGCCAACAAGAACCGTAAGCCTTCAGCCTGACCCTCCGCTTAACTCGGACCCCGCCGCAAGCGGCAGGGTCCTTTCTCCCTGGCATTCCCATCTAACCGCCCCACTCATCACTTCAGCCGCGGCGGGGCCGGTTAGCTTCTTTCGTTAGGGCGTTCTACCTTCGATCTTCAAAACCATAAAATGGTGCATGTCATGGATAATTCTTGGGATAATAGTGCCACTTCAAAACCGAAGGGGAATTGGAAATATAGAAGTGCTCTAGTTACAGTCTCCATACTTGCATCCAGCCTTTTAGCCTTCTGTACCGTCTGGGTTCTCTGGTTCTCGCGTAACCAGACCAAAATTGCAGAAATGGAACACAATCGGGCCAGACCGGATTGGGCCGCCGCCACACTGATTGTTGAAGCCATGATGAGCGATGCCGGAGCAAAAGCTCTGTACCAAGCCAATCCAAAGTTGAGTACACGGTTCAAAAGTGAAAGTGCGTTTCTATTATTCACCAATCAATGGCGCTCCCAGCTGGAACCTCTGCCTAAAGATTTGCCCCACTCTGATGAGAAAAACTTTGGACACGGAAATGGCTTCGGTTTGGGGCCTACAATTCTGAGCTACAAAATGCCGGGAGGTTGTTGGATAACACTCCATTGGAGCGGCCCGTATAACAATCCATCCCGCCAATTGACTGATATTGAATGCTACCAATGACCGCCTTCACGCCCTAACCCTCCGCTCAACTCGGACCGGGCCTGCATTAGCCTTCCGCTCTCTCTAAAATTCCGCTTCCTCGGCTCCGTTCAGCGCCTCCGCGCAGGCTGGGCCGGTTAGCCATTTTCGATATGCTTTAGTGCGCTGTCAGTCGTCCACCCGATGCTGCGGGATGAACCCATGAACCCATCGAACGCGACCCCGGGCCCGTCGGCATCCGAGCTCATCTCCCAGCGGATCGCGGAGCTGGGGGACTGGCGGGGGGTGACGCTGGGACGGATGCGGCAGCTGATCCTCGGGGCGGATCCGGGCGTCGTCGAGGAATGGAAGTGGGCCGGACCGGTCTGGTCCTGCGGCGGCCTCGTCTGCACGGGCGAGTCCTACAAGGACAAGGTGAAGCTCACCTTCGCCAGAGGCGCGTCCCTGCCGGATCCTGCCGGGCTCTTCAATGCGAGCCTGGAGGGAAACACGCGCCGGGCCCTCGACCTCCGCGAGGGCGAGGCGGTGGACGCCGCCGCCTTCCAGGCCCTCGTCCGCGCCGCCATCGCCCTCAACCGCGCCGGCCAGGCGAAGCGCCCGAAGGCCTGAGCCGTACCCTGGGAGGGACCGGAGGCGCCCATGCCCGTCCCGCCCGAATACCAGCGCGCCAGCCAGCACTTCGAGGCCTTCATGGCGGATGTGTGCGCCGCCTCGGGGCTCGCCACCACGCACATGGCCTGGAACATGGTGGTGGGGGTGCTGCACGCCTTCCGGCGGCGGCTGCCCCTGGGGGACGCCCTCCGCTTTGCCAGCGTGCTGCCGCCGGTGGTGCGGGCCATCTACGTGGCCGACTGGGACGCGGACGAGCCCATTCGCCCCTTCGGGGACGTGGCCACCATGACGCGGGAGGTGAAGGCCCTGCGGGCCGGGCACAACTTCTCGACGGACACGGCCATCCGCGAGGTGGCCACGGCCCTGCGGCGCCATGTGGACCTCGCCGAGTTCGAGGCGGTGCTGGGCACCCCTCCGCCGGAGGCCCGGGCCTACTGGCAGGCCTGAGGGGGACCGGCTGGCATCCCCGAACCCAGCCGAGGCGCCCGCCATGAGCCATCGCGCCGTCTGGGTGGACCTTCCCGTGACCGACCTGGACCGGGCCATCCGGTTCTATTCCACCGTGCTGGGCCTGGCCGTGACGAAGGAGAGCGGGCCGGGCTTCACCTTCGGCCTGCTGCCCCACGGGGACGGCGAGGTGGGCGGCTGCCTGGTCGTGCCCGGGCCGGAGGACGGGCCCTCGAAGACGGGCCCGCTGGTGTACCTGAACGCCGAGGGGCGGCTCGCCCAGGCCGTCGAGGCCGCGGCGGCCCAGGGCGGCCAGGTGCTCCAGCCCATCCACCCCATCGGCCCCCACGGCTCCCGCGCCGTGGTGCTGGACAGCGAGGGGAACCGCCTCGCCCTCCACGCCCTGGCGATCTGATCGCCATCTTCCACCGCGCGGCCCCGGCCCTTGGCCCGGATGGTGGCCCAGCCCCGCGGGAAGGCCTATCTTGGCCTCGGCAATCGCCATGCGCGGGAGGCCATGATGAAGAACTACCACCTCACCAAGGACGGCACCACCTGGAACCTCCGCCCCGAGGGGGGCGCCCGGCCGGTGGTCCACGCGGAGACGAAGGTGGAGGCCCTGGGGCAGATGCGGGCCTACATGAACAACCACCCCGGCTCGGTCACGATCCACAAGGAGAACGGCCGCATCCAGGAGGAGCACACCTATCCGCGGCACGCGGGGTCCAAGCACACGAAGTGCTGAGACCCACCGTCCCCTGAGGCCCGGCGGGTCCGCCGCCGGGTAGCATGGGGTCATGCTCGCCGTCCTCCTGCTCTTCCTCATCCCCGTGGGCGGCGGCATCCCGGCGGGGGTGCTGCTGGCCCAGGCGAAGGGGCTGCGCTGGGAGACCGCGGCGGGGCTCTACGCAATTTCGGACCTGGTACTCGCCCTGGTCTTCGAATCGTTGCTGGTCGGCTTCGCTGCCCTGGCGCGACGGCGGCCACCGATGGCCCGCTACGGCGCGGCCGTGAAGGCCGTCATGGCCCAGAATGTGGCCATGGTGGGGGGTACCGGAGCAGGCCCCCTGCGGGTGGTGCTGGTCGCCTTCGGCGTGGAGCCCATGACAGGTCGAACCGCCGCCCTGCTGGCGGGCTACGGGCCTCTGCCCAGCTGGACCTTGGCCATCCTCGGCGACATGGGTTATTACGCCCTCATCGCCCTCTCCACTCTGGGCCTGAACGCCTGGCTGAAACACCCCAAGCTCACGGCCTGGATCATCCTCGGGGCCATGTTCTTCTGGCCCATGCTCAGCCGGCGGGTGCAGGCAGGCCTAGCGCGCCGACGCAGGGCCGAGGCCTGAGGCGCCCCGCCCCCCCCTCTTCCGGAGGCTCCATGGACCGCCACCCCGTCGAGACGCTCATCGGACAGGCCGATGCGGCCATCACCCGCGAGGACTTCGACACGCTAATGGCCATCTACGCCGAGGATGCGGTGCTGGTGGTGAAGCCGGGCCTGGAGGCCCGGGGCCGGGCCCAGATCCGCCGGGCCTTCGAGGCCATCGCCGACCACTTCGGCCACAGCTTGGCGGTGGAGCAGGCGGGCCTGACGATCCTGGAGGCCGGCGACACGGCCCTGGTGCTGGCCCGCACGGTGATCTCCGCGACCACCCTGCCTCCCACCGTCCGGAACGCCACCTACGTCTTCCGGCGCGATCCCGCGGCCGGCTGGCAGTGCGCCATCGACAACTCCTATGGCCACGACCTGCTGCAGGAGGTCGAGGGCTGAACGTTTCCGCCCACCGCTGCACCTGGAAGGCAAGGGGACCCCATGGACACCCACCTGCACGCCATGACCGAGCTGTTCGCCCAGCTCGGCCTGCCCGCCACCCCGGAGGCCATCCAGGCCTTCATCGAGACGAACCGGCCTCGGGCGGCCCACCTCGCCCTGCCCGACGCCCCCTTCTGGACCGCCTCCCAGGCCGAGTTCCTGCGGGACCAGCTGCAGAACGATGCCGACTGGGCCGGCGTGATCGACCGGCTGGACGCCGCCCTCCGCCGGGGCTGACCGCAGGTTCCGCGGCCCCCTCCGGCGATCCCCGCCACGACAGGCATCTCCTGTGGCATCGTGTCTCCTCCCCCGGAGCCTGCCGTGACCGATGCCCTCCTGATCCGCCCCATCGAACCGGTCGACTTCGACGCATGGAAGGGCCTCTGGGACGGCTACAACGCCTTCTACGGCCGCTCGGGCCCCACGGCGCTGGCCCCGGAGATCACGCAGACAACCTGGTCGCGCTTTTTCGACCCGTACGAGCCCATGCACGCCCTGGTGGCAGAGCGGCACGGCGCCCTGCTCGGGCTGGCGCACTTTCTCCTTCACCGCAGCACCATCCAGCTTGGTCCCAACTGCTACCTGCAGGATCTCTTCACGGCCGAGGCCGCCCGGGGCCAGGGCGTGGGCCGGGCCCTCATCGAGGCGGTCTACGCCTGGGCCCGGCGCGCCGGACTCCCCCGGGTGTATTGGCAGACCCACGAGACCAACGCCCCCGCCATGCGCCTCTACGACACCCTGGCCGAGAAGCCCGGGTTCGTGATCTACCGCAGGCTGCTCCAGGAGCGACCATGAACGGCGACCGCTACCTCTCCGACGCGCTCAAGCGCTTCCGCGAGGCGAAATCCCAGTGCGACCGCGCCCTGGCGCAAGTGCCTGTGGACCGCTGGACCCGCCGGCTCGATCCGGATTCCAACAGCCTCGCCACCCTGATGCTGCACCTGTCGGGCAACATGATCTCCCGCTGGACCGACTTCCTGACCACGGACGGCGAGAAGCCGGACCGGGACCGGGACGCGGAGTTCGAGGATCCCTCGGCCTTCGATCCGGCGGCCCTGCGCGCCCGCTGGGAACGGGGCTGGGCCTGCCTCTTCGGCGCCCTGGAGGGCCTCACCGCCGACGACCTGGACCACACCGTGACCATCCGGAAGGAGCCCCATACCGTCCTGGAGGCCATCAACCGCCAGCTCGCCCACTACCCCTACCACGCGGGCCAGCTCGTGTTCCTGGCCAGGCACCTGGCCCCCGGGCCCTGGCAGACCCTCAGCGTGACCCGGGGCGGCAGCCGGGCCCTCAACGCGGCCCTCATGGGGGATCCGGGAAAAGGCTGAACGCCCCTTTCCCCACGGGTTCCCTGGGACTACCCTCATTTGGCTGTCAGAACAGGCAGCAGGAGGTCGTGATGTCCCAGGACAACGCCTCGCCCCGCGCGGTCGCCGCGCACTACACCCGCCCGGACCTGCTCCAGTCCATCTTCACGGCCCTGGAGAAGGCCGGGAAGGATCCCGGAGTCTTGGAGCCGGAGGACCTGGCCCCCATGGACGAGTTCCACATCCGCGGACGGGAGGCCACGCTGGAACTGGCCCAGGCGGCAGGCCTGGGCCCCGGCACCCGCGTGCTCGATGTGGGCAGTGGGATCGGCGGCCCCTCCCGATGCCTGGCCCGGACCTTCGGCTGCCGGGTGGAGGGGGTGGATCTCACCGAGGAGCTCTGCCGGGTGGCGCAGGAGCTGGCTGCGCGCACAGGCCTGGCGGATTCGGTCCGCTACCGGCAGGGGGATGCCTGCGCCCTGCCCTTCGAGGACGGCACCTTCGACGCGGTGTGGACTCAGCACGTGGCCATGAACATCGCCGACAAGCCACGGCTCTACGGGGAGATGGCGCGTGTGCTCCGCCCCGGCGGCACCGTCGCCATCTACGATGTCCTCGCCGCAGGGCCAGAGCCCATCCACCTGCCCGTGCCCTGGGCTCGGGAGGCCGGGGCGAACCACCTGGCCACGGCGGAGGATCTGCGGGAGCTGCTCGCGGCGGCGGGCTGCGTGGTGCGGTCCTGGAAGGACACGACGCCGGAGGCCATCCGCTGGCACGGCGCCCTGACGGCCCGGGCGGCCGGACGGGAACCGCCCCCGCTGGGCCTGCACCTGATGCTCGGGCCGGACTTCCGCCTCATGGTGGGAAACCTGGGCCGCAACCTGACTGAAGGCCGGATCGCCACGGTCCAGGTCGTCGCCACCCGGACCTGAGCCGCAGGCCCGCCCCGCCCCGGCTACCCTGGAGCCATGACCGCCGCCCTCCTCGTCATCGACGTCCAGCGGGACCTCTTCGATCCCGAGCCGCGCCCCTTCGAGGCCGACGCGGTGATCCAGCGGATCAATGCCCTGGCCGACCGGGCCCGGGCCGCCGGGGCCCCCGTGATCTACATCCAGCACGAGTACGCGGCGGGCAGCCTCGTCCACGGCACGGAGGGCTGGCAGCTGGCGCACGGCCTCCAGCCTGGGCCGGGCGACGCCTTCGTCCGCAAGACGACGCCGGATGCCTTCCTGCGCACGGACCTGCAGGCCCTGCTGGCGTCCCTGGGCGCGACCCGGGTGGCGGTCTGCGGCTACGCCAGCGAGTTCTGCGTGGACACCACCGTCCGCCGGGCCGCGGCCCTGGGCTATCCGGTGGTGCTCGCGGCGGACGCCCACACCACCCACGACAAGGCCCACGCCCCGGCCGCGGCCATCCGCGCCCACGAGAACGCCACCCTGCCTGAGATCGGCAGCTTCGGCCCTGAGATCCAGGCGATCCCCTCGGCCGGGATCGGCTTCGACGCATGACACCCGCGGCGCGCCTCCCCCGGCTTCGCGCCCTGCTCGGCCTCCTGGCCTGGCTGGGCCTCGCCTTCTCGGCCGCGGCCCTGGGTGCGGCGGCCACGGTCCGCGCGGGGGCCTTCTACACCCAGCTCGCGCGACCGGCCTGGGCGCCCCCCGCCTGGCTGTTCGGGCCGGTCTGGACCCTGCTCTACATCCTGATGGGCCTCGCCGCCTGGCTGGTGTGGCGCGACCGGGGCTTCCGGGGCGCCGCGGCTCCGGCGCTGGGCCTGTTCCTCGCCCAGCTGGCGGTCAACGCCCTCTGGTCCTGGCTGTTCTTCGCCTGGCGCCTGGGCGCCGCCGCCACCCTGGACATCGCGGTCCTCTGGCTCCTGCTGGTCGCCACGGTCCTGGCCTTCCGCCGGATCCACCGGCTGGCTGCGGTCCTGCTCCTGCCCTACCTGGCCTGGGTCACCTTCGCCGCCGCCCTCTGCCTGGCCGTCTGGCGGCTCAACCCTGGCCGCCTCTGAGGCCCCTGCAGGAGACCTGCCCATGCGCACAAGCCCGAAGGAGCTCGTCACCGCGTGGGTGGCGGCCTTCAACCGGCAGGACGTGGAGGCCCTGGCGGCCATGTACGCGGAGGACGCCGTGAACCACCAGGTGGCGGAAACGCCGGTGGCGGGCCGCGCGGCCATTGGCGCCATGTTCGCGGCGGGCTTCGCGGCGGCGGAGATGGTCTGCATCCCGGAGAACCTCTTCGAGGATGGCGAATGGGCCATCCTCGAGTGGCGCGACCCCCTGGGCCTGCGGGGCTGCGGCTTCTTCCGCGTGGTGGAGGGCCGCATCGCCTTCCAGCGCGGCTACTGGGACAAGCTCAGCTTCCTGCGCCAGCACGGCCTGCCCCTGCCGGCAGAGCCTTGATCCAGGTGGGTGTCGGACGGACCCTTTCGGCGTGCCCGGAGATGGCCCGATGCTGACGACGTGCTCCCGCCTGTCCCCGTTCATCCTGATGGCCGGGGTGGCCTTCCTCGCGGCCACAGGCCGGCTCCTCTCGCCCGCCCCCGGGGCCATCGCGGCCCAGGTGGCGGCGCTGGGGCTGGTCCTCTGGGCCCGGAGCGCCTTCCCCCCCGGTGGCTTCCGGGTGCAGGCCGATCCGGGCTGCGGGACGCTCCTCCGGAAGGGCCCCTACCGCTTCCTGCGCCATCCCATGTACGCGGCGGCGCTGCTCTTCCTGTGGGCCGCCGTGCTCGCGCACCGCTCGATCGCCACGGTCCTCGTCGGCCTGGCGGCCACGGCGGCGGTGGCCCTGCGGATCCTCGTGGAGGAACGTCTGCTGCGGGCGCGGTTCCCCGGCTACGCCGCCTATGCCCGGAGCACGCGGGCCCTGGTCCCCTTCCTCCTCTGACCGGGGGCTCTCATGAAATCCGCCTCCCTCCTCGCCACCCTCTTCCTGGCCCTGATCGCCCTGGCTCACATGGCCCGGGTGGTGTCCGGGGTCGAGGTGCGGATCGGGGGCATGGTCATCCCCCGGTGGATGAGCCTCGCGGCATTCCTCTTCTGCGGCACCCTGGCCCTAGCCCTCATCTGGGAGGGACGGCGATGATGCTCGAAACCCAACATCCCAGGTGACCATGATTTCCGAACAGGACCTCGAGCGGTACCTCCACGACCACATCCCCCTCTCCCGGGCCATGGGGGCCACCGTCCAGGCCCTTTCGGCCGGGGGCGTGACCCTGGAGGCCCCCCTGGCGCCGAACCTCAACCACCGGGGCACGGTCTTCGGGGGCAGCGCCTCCTCGCTCGCCATCCTGTCGGCCTGGGCCCTGGTCCACACCCGCCTCCGGGCGGAGGGGCTGGACAGCCGGCTGGTGATCCAGCGGAACAGCATGGCCTACGAGAAGCCCATCGAAGGCGCCTTCACCGCCACCTCGGCCCTCGCCCGGCCGGAGGCCTGGCCGGCCTTCCTCCGCACCCTCCGGCGCATGGGCCGGGCCCGCATCGCCGTGGTGTCCGAACTCCGCTGCGATGGGCAGGCCGTCGGCCGCTTCGAGGGCGATTTCGTGGCCCTGGAGGCCGCCCGGTCCCCGGTCAGGGGCGACTGATCGCCGGGGCCGCCAGCACGGCCTGTCTCAGGGCGGGCCGCACGGCGACCCGGACGGACTCAGCCCTGACGAGTTCGGCCTGGGCGCCGGCCCGGTTGCCGGTCTCCAGGAGCAGGGCCAGAAGGTTGTTCCAGGCATCCGGCTGCCGGGGATCGGCCTGGATGGAGCGCCGGTACTCGGCGATGGCCCCGGCGGGCTGGCCCAGGCGGTAGAGGCAGTTGCCGTGGAGCAGGTGATACGCCGCCGGCACGGCGAAGGGGGTGTCCTGGTGGTAGAGCTGGCCCTTCTTGGCATCCAGGTACTGCAGGGCGCTCCGCTTGAGGGTGAAGAGCTGGGCGCTGCAACCCGTGGGGTCCCCGCCCCGCGCCGTCAGCTCGTCGAGGCTGGCCTGCATGGCCTGCTCCTCGGCCGCGTCCTGGGCCTTCAGATCGGCGATCTGGTCGTGGTACTGCCGGTCCAGCGCGGCCAGGGAGCGCTCCGAGATCTCCACATGGGCCAGGGCGCCCGCGTAGTCCCGGTGCTCGTAGGCCATCTGGGCCAGGAGGAAGTGGGCCTCGAAGTGGTCGGGGATCTTCTGGAGGCAGGGCTCCAGCAGCTGCTGGGCATCCTTGAAGCGGTGGCCGTCCAGGGCCTGGCGGGCCTCGACGATGCGGGCATCCAGGGCCTGGTAGCGCCGGAAGATGGAGAGGTCCCCAGAAGAATCGGCCAGCACGGCGACCCCCGCGGTGAGCAGGGCGATGCGGAGGACCGGGGGGAGAAGGCGCATCGATGGACTCCTCGAAACCGCCGCCAGTCTAGCCTCTCCTCAAATCTGCGCCAGGAGAATCAATGGACGGAGGCCCCTTCCGCCTCCGCCCGGGCGGCCACGAAGGCCGAGATCCTCCGATGCACCTCGTGGAGCTCCCCCGCGCCGGCCTTGAAGGTCTCCGTGGCCAACACGCCTCCGGGGGCCTGGAGGCGGACGGGAATGCAGTAGCCCTGGGCCTCCCGGCTCAGGCTCCAGGCCAGCCGGAGGCGCCGCCCCCCGGACAGGCTTCCCGTGCCCGGGTCGCCCTCCAGCAGGACCACGGGCAGGCCCCGCGATTCCTGGAGATCCCGGCCCACCTCCCGGGCCAGGGCCGAGGCGAAGTAGTCCACCGCGGGATCCCCGGTGGTGTTCTGCAGCGGCAGGATCTCCACCGCCAGGGGAGGGGTGCGGACGGCAGTCCACAGCCCCGCCGCCCCACCCAGCGCCGCCAGGGCCAGGCCGCCCTCCAGCCAGATCCGCCGGCTCCGGGCGAAGGCCAGCGGCCGGAACACCGGCCTCGCAAGGTTGCCGGAATCCGGCCGGTGGACCGGCAGGGGGAAGGAACCCGAATCCGGCGGTGGGTTGCCCGGGAGGGGCAGCACCTTGGCCACGAAACGGTAGCCCTTCCGGGGCACCGTCTCGATGAAGCGGGGCTTCTCCGCCGAGTCGCCCAGGACCTGCCGCAGCCGCCAGGCCGCGGCATTGAGGCTGTCCTCGAAGCCCACGTGGATGTCTCCGCCCCAGACCCGCCGCTGGAGCTCATCCCGGCCCACCAGCTGGCCCGGACGCTCCAGGAGGCAGAGCAGCAGCTTGAGGGGCTGTTCCTGGATGCGCACGCAGTTCCCGGCCTTCCACAGCTCGCCGGAACTGGGATCCAGCTCGAACCCGCCGAAGGCCAATCGCGCCATGCGGCACCCGGGAGAGGTGCGACCGAGGGCAAGTATGGGATTCCGGCCGGGGGCTTCAACGCCCCCCGGGGGCGTCTAACCAGGGCCTCACCCGGGCGGCCCCATCCAGGGTCGGGCCACCCGGGGCGCTCCCAACCCCTCCGGGGCCAGCCGGTTAACCCTTCAGGCACCGTTCATGGCGCGGTGAGGCGACCCCGGCCCAGCCTCCCCCTGCCGCGCGATCCCCGCGCGGCACCCGGACCCCGATCGGGTCCCTCTTTTCTGGAGGTGTCCCATGTTCCGTGCCCGCACCCTCTTCACCCTCACGGCCCTCGCGGCCCTCGCGGTCACCCTCGCCGCCCAGGACTTCCGCCCGGTGGTGAAGGCCGCCACGCTGATCTTCCCCGGGAAGACGCACTTCGGCGTGGTCTGCAACTACAGCCGGAGCCGCGAGGCCGTGGAGAAGCTGGCCTTCGCCCTGCCGCAAGGCTCGACCCTCACGGTCGTAGACACCCGCGAATACGCCCAGGTCGCCCATGCCACCGGCGCCATCCTGTTCCGGGGCGTCGATCTGCTCGCCCTGCTGCCCAACGACCCCCTGGTGCGGGACGGATCGCCCCTTGCCACCGGCCTGGTGACTAAGGTGAGGAGCACCGTTCCCGCGTTCGGCACCACGCCGGAGGCCCTCCGGAACGGCTGCGCCCTGGCCCTCGGCGAGCGCACCGGCTGGGAGTTGATGCTGAATCCGGCCCTGGTGGATCCCAATCTGAAGGGCATCATCGGGCCCATCGAGATCTCCCGGGCGCCGCGGCCCGCGGCCCGCTGAGCCCTTCCCGTCCGGCATTGCAGAAGGCCCCGCAGCTGCGGGGCCTTCTGCTGCCGGTCCAAGGGCCCCTAGAGGGTCTTCATGTCCAGCACGAAACGGTAGCGGACGTCGTTCCGCAGCATGCGCTCGTAGGCCTCGTTCACCTGCTGGACGGGGATGAGTTCGATGTCGGAGACGATGCCGTGCTCGGCGCAGAAGTCGAGCATCTCCTGGGTCTCCTGGATGCCGCCGATGAGCGAGCCGGTGAGGATCTTCCGGCCGCCGATGAGGGCGATGGCGGCCACGGGGGTGGGCTCGGGCGGCACGCCCAGGAGCACCATGGCGCCCTCGACGCGGAGCAGGCCCAGGTACTTGTTGTAGTCGTGGGGCGCGGAGATGGTGTCGATGATGAGGTCGAAGTGGCCCGCCAGCCGCTTGAAGGTGGCGTCGTCCGAGGTGAGCGCGAAGTGGTGGGCGCCCAGCTTGCGGGCGTCGGCCTCCTTGGACTTCGAGGTGCTGAGCATGGTCACCTCGGCGCCCATGGCGGCAGCCAGCTTCACGGCCATGTGGCCGAGGCCGCCCAGGCCCACCACGCCCACCTTGTCGCCCTTCTTCGTCTTCCACTGGCGCAGGGGGGAGTAGGTGGTGATGCCCGCGCAGAGCAGGGGCGCCGCAGCGGCGAGGTCCAGCTTCGGGGAGACCTTCAGGGTGAAGGCCTCGTCCACCACGACGCTGGAGGAGTAGCCGCCGAAGGTGGGGGTCTTCCGGTCCATCTCCGTGCTGTTGTAGCTCCAGGCGCAGCCCTTCTCGCAGAACTGCTCGAGCTGCCGCTGGCAGCTGGGGCAGGTGCGGCAGCTGTCCACCATGCAGCCCACGCCCGCCAGGTCGCCGGGCTTGAAGCCCTTCACGTGGGCGCCCACGGCGGTGACGCGGCCCACGATCTCGTGGCCGGGCACCATGGGGTACATGGAATTGCCCCACTCGTTGCGCACCTGGTGGAGGTCCGAATGGCAGATGCCGCAGTAGGCGATCTCGATCTGCACATCGTGGGGACCCACCTCGCGGCGCTCGATCTGGAGGGGCGCCAGGGCGGCAGTGGCGGAGGCGGCGGCGTAGGCTTTGGCGGTGGCCATGGGAACTCCAAAGAACGTTTCTGGGTCCTTGAATGTAGGCCGCCAGACTCTCCGGGGAAAGTAGGCACCGGAACGTGCGTATCCCCCGCCCCGGGGAATCGGGAGTAGCATCCCCCGCACGGAATCCGGAGGAATGCCCATGCCCCGTCCCGCCACACTGCCCACCCTAGACTGGAAGGTAGTCTTTGAATCCGGCCTCGACTACGCCGACTGGCTGGCTGCGGCCGAATCCGCCGAGCAGCGGGACAAGCTGGAGGCGCAGCGGCTGGCGCTCGTGCTTGAGCCCCAGGTCGCGGGCTTCCTGGCCGCCCTGCCCCGTCCCGTGCACGTGGTGGCCATCGCCGAGGACTGGTGCGGCGATGTGGTGCGCCACGTTCCCGTGCTGCAGCGCATGGCCGAGGCCGGCCAGATGCTGAAGGTCCGCGCCATCACGCGCCAGCAGTGGCCGGAGGTCTTCGCGCGGTTCCTCACGAACGGCGGGGAGGCCATCCCCAAGTTCATCTTCCTCAGCGACCGCTTCGTGGAGTGCGGAAACTGGGGACCCATGCCCGAGGCCTGCCGGGAGCTGATCGCCCGGGGCAAGGCCTGCGGCGACGTGGCCGCGGCGCGGAAGAAGGTGGCCGCCCTCTACGAGGCCGACGCCAACCGGCGCGAGGTGGTGCGCGAGTTGCTGCGCCTCGTAGACGTGGCCTCGAGCCGGGAGCCCTAATCCGCAAGGCGCCCCGCCCCGTTTCCAGGGGGAGGAGGCGGCATGGAGGCGACCACGCAGGTGAGGATGGCGCGGCCCACGGACCGGCTGGCGGCGGTGATCCGCTTCTACCGCGATGGGCTCGGGCTGGAGGAGCTCGGTGGCTTCCAGGATCACGAAGGCTTCGACGGGGCCATGCTGGGGCTGCCCGGCGCCCCCTGGCACCTGGAGTTCACCTGTCAGCGGGGGCACCGCGTGGGGGAGGCCCCCACCCGCGACCACCTGCTGGTCTTCTACCTCCCGGAGGGCGAAGCCTGGCGGGCCGCGGTGGAGCGGCTGGGCGCCCTGGGCCACGCCCCCGTCCGGTCGTACAACCCCTACTGGGACCGCCGGGGCCTGACCTTCGAGGATCCCGACGGCTATCGCGTGGTCCTTCAGAACGCGGCGCGGCCCGCCTGAGGCTCGATGGCGCCCGTCTCCATCCGGGAGAGGGCCCCAGCAATCTCGCGCATGCCGGGGTGCTGCGCCCGCTGCGCCTCCAGATAGGCCACCGCCGCCTCGCGGCCCTGCCACTCGCCGAGGACCTGCCCCTTGAGGAGCACCGCCCGGGGGTCCTCGGGGTTCCGCGCCAGCACGGTCTCGTAGCGGTCGAGGGCCTCGCGGTAGGCCCCCCGGCTCACCTGCACCCGGGCCAGCCCGAACTCCGCGCAACGGTCGTAGCCCTGGGCCAGGGCCCGCTGGAACAGGTCCTCGGCCTTGGCCAGCTGCCCCAGACGGCAGAAGCAGTCGCCGGCGCGGGTGAGCACCTGGCGGTTCCCGGCATCCGTCTGCACCACCCGGTCCCAGAGCGGTGCCGCCTCCTCGAAACACCCGAGGCCCCGGAGGGCGTCGGCCAGGCCGAACAGGGCGTAGGGGTTCTCCGGCTCCAGCTTCAGGGCCTCCCGGAAGTGGTGCGCCGCGCGCTCGAAATCCAGGCGGCGGCGGCAGAGGTTCCCCGCCATGGTGCGGATGTTCAGCAGGCGGGGATCCAGTTCCAGCAGCCGCTCCCAGGCGGCCAGCGCCTCCTCCGGCCGGTGGGCCTTGTGGTACAGGTCCCCCAGCCCCATGAGGGCGTACCGGTTGCGGGGATCGTGGCGCAGGGCCGCCTCGTAGTGGCGGATGGCCCGCTCCCGGCGGCCGGTGCGCCGGCAGGCATCGCCCACCCGGGCCTGGACTTCTCCGGCATCGGGGCAGATCGTCAGGTAGCGGTCCCAGGCCGCCAGGCAGCCCTCGAAATCCCTGAGGCCGCGGCATGCGTCCGCCAGCCCCTGCAGGGCCGGCAGGTGGTCCGGTTCGGCCTCCAGGACCCGGCGGAAACAGCCGGCGGCGGCCCGGAAGTCCCGGGCCTTGCGGTTCGCCTGTCCGGCCTGCATCCAGCCCTGGAGGTCCATGGTTTCCCCGCGTTGGCCCTGAGTGTAATCCCGCAGGCGTTCCGGGGAGGGCCGCCCTTTTTCACAGGCAATCTCAGACCCCATTCCTGTCGGCTGATCAAAGATCAAATCCACGAAAAACATGTGTTCTAAATGGAAAAAACAAATATTTTGAGATTGATCTGCATGAAAACGATGGGTAGGCTCTTCCCCGGTATCCACCCTCCCGTCCCGGTGCCCGATGGACCTGCGGCCCTCAATCGTTCCGGAATCCCGCCCGCCCCTTCCCTGGCGCCACCGCTCCGGGGGCCCCGCGGAGGCCCCCCACCGGCCGAAGGGAACCCACGCCGGACTGGACGTGATGGTGGTGGAGGACGATCCCGGCGCGCGGAAGTACATCCGGATCGCCCTGCAGAAGGCCGGCTACCAGGTGATGGAGGCGGGCAGCGGCGAGGAGGCCCTCGGCCTCATGGACGAGCGCCCGCCCGGGATCGTGCTTCTCGACATCGGGCTTCCCGGCATCGACGGGTTCGAGGTCTGCCGTCGGCTGCGGTCCTGGCGGGAGGATCTGGCGATCCTCATGATCACGGGCCGGAGCGAGGATGCGGACAAGGTCTCGAGCCTGGATCTCGGCGCCGACGACTACCTGGTCAAGCCCTTCAACCCGGACGTCCTCATGGCCCGCATCCGGGCCGTGGCCCGGCGCTGCTGCCGCCCGCCACAGCCGGCGGAGGGCCTTCAGCACGGCGATCTGCGCATCGAGTTCCAGAACATGAAAGTCTTCAAGGGGGACCGGGAGGTGGACCTCACCCCCCGGGAATTCTCCCTGCTCGCCGCCTTCCTCCGCCATCCGGACGAGATCCTCACGCGGGACCGGCTCCACAGGGAGGTCTGGGGCGAGCACCACTTCGGAAGCGCCAAGGCCCTGGACGTGCTGGTGTGCAAGCTGCGCGAAAAGCTGGAGGACGATCCCGCCCATCCGAGACGGTTCCGGACGGAGTGGGGCGTGGGCTACCGGTTCGGCTGAGCCCGCGGCCGCGAGGGTCTCGCGCGGGTCTCGAAACCGCGTGTTTCCTGCTGACAGGATTAGAGTTGATGGATCGTTTTTTGCCGCTTTTTTAACAAATCTTAACCATTTGCCATCTTGTCCCCGAACACCCTCGACGTCATCTTTGGGGCCATCACGTCAACCGGAGAGCCGCACCCACCAAGGGCTCTTCCAGCGGTTCCAAGCAGGGCCGCGGCACCCGGACGAACCCGGGTGTGCGGGTGCCATCGGCCTGCATTCAACTGGAGTCCCCCCGGGCCTCCAGATCCCCCAACATGTTCCGGCTCGCGAGGGCCTCCCCTCTGCCGGACGTTCGCACCAAGGAGCCTTTCATGCGCAAGCTCGTCGCGTTCGCTCTCGTCGCCTGCCCCCTGATGGCCATCGACCCCGTCGGAGCAGGGAACAGCGATACCGCCCACGCCTTCTCCCTCGCCAGGATCATGGCGCCCGTGAAGGTGATCTCCACCGACAACCTGAACTTCGGCGCCATCGTGCTGGACAAGCTGGGCGAACCCGCCAGCGTGGAACTCATCTTCTCCTCC
>MTLD01001449.1_pt4 | contig 40313 bp, 34 predicted proteins | sample 1982471 | NCBI WGS metagenome assembly MTLD01 (sample SAMN05712604, study PRJNA340218) | biofilm metagenome | isolation source: sample SPM anode biofilm adapted to -50 mV | place: USA | collected 2012-02-03 | reverse complement strand
CGGGCTTGTCGGGCTTGTCGGGCTTGTCGGGCCTGTCTGACCTGTCTGACCTGTCTGACCTGTCTGACCTGTCTGACCTGTCTGACCTGTCTGACCTGTCTGACCTGTCTGACCTGTGGGCTGCGGAGCCGGCGCTTCCGGGTTGGCGGCCAGGGCGAAGTCGCCGCGCGCCGGACCGCCGAAGGGGACGGTGATGAACTGCGACCACCCCACCCCGGCAAAGGCGGTGTTGTACGGCACTGACACAAACCGCGGGTCCAACGTGGACCGGTCCAGCTTCACCACGTGGTCGCCCGCAGAAACGCCGGTGAAACTGTACTGCCCTTCACCATCGGTGAAGACGAAGGAGCCATCCTCCAGGTAAACCCTCACCCCGGCCTCGCCCCGTTCACCCCGGTCCGGCACGCCGTTGCCGTTGCCGTCATGGAAGACCCTCCCCATGATTATGGCCTTGCTCCCCAACACCGACCCCCTCACCTTGACTGAGGCGCTGGCGGGGGGCGAAAGGACGCTGCCGCCGCTTGGCGGGCTCCCGGCGGCCCGGGCCCAGTTGACGGCGGTCCCGACCGGGGCGTCGGCGGAGACCACCAAGCGGTAGCTGAGCAGCTTGAAGCCCCCCGGCTCCAGGCTCCCCAGATCCCAGCTCAACTGCTGCCCCCCTCCCGCCGGGTCCGCGACGACAAACCCGTCCACGTGGCTCGACCCCTTGAGGTAGCTGAAACCGCGGGGGACGCGGTCGGATATGGTTACATGGTTCAGCGCCCCCTCCCCGACGTTCTGCACGCGCACTGTGTAGGGCACTATGTCGCCCGCCTCGACGACGCTGCTACCCGCCGCCTTGGTCACCTGGAGCAACCGGGCAAGCACGGTGTTGAGGGTGCTGTTGCTGAGAGAGGGAACGGGACTCGCCGCGCTGGAGACGCCGGCGGTGTTGACGATGGAAGCGCTTCCCGGCGCGTCGTCACGGACGCGCGCCTTGAAGGTGATCTCCCCGCTGAAGCCCACCGGTAGCGACGGTATGTCGAAGACGAGGGTACGGGTGGCGGCGTCGAAATTGACGCTCCCGGCGATCCCTGCAGGAAGCGCCCCGCTCCCCTGTTGGTATTCAAGCAGGGGATCCAAGGGGTCGATCACCCTGACACCTGCAACCGGCGACCCGCCGCTGTTCCCAAGCGCGATGCTGTAGCTTAGCAGTGTCCCGGGGAGGACGCCCCCCAGCGGAGAAACGGCCTTCATAAAGGAAACGCCCCCCGCCGGCACCTGGAGCTGGTTGGTCAGGCTCGCGCTCCGCGCCGGCACCAGCACGGAGGTGGCGCTTACCGCGATCAGCGCTACGCGCCCTTCGCTTCCTGCCGGCGGCGTTGCCCTCAGTATCAACTCGACTGAGGCGCCGGGCTGCAAGGGGCCGATCGCCTGGACTCCGCTCGCGTCGGTGGCAATCGGCGTCACGCCGTCTGCGGCGTAAAAGCGAAGCTGCGGCGCCTGGCCGTTCTCCGGCAGCCCCGCGTCGACAACCTTCGCCACGAGCCTGAAGCTGTCGGCAAGGTTCCCCCGGTTGGTAAGGGTATGACGGAAATCAACGGGGACTGACGCATTCGTGGTTGCGGTACGAGGGGGCACCAGTTCAGGGTCGGAAAGGTCCCTGACGCTGACCGTGGTCTGGTTGGAGCGCACCTCTCGCAGGAGGGGGGTAGCGAAGCGGACGGTGAAATCGTGCCTGATGACGGTCCCGGCCGGGGTAAGCGGGAACGCGTTACGCGGCAGGGCAAACAGGAGCGCGAGCGCGATCAGGCGCAACCACCTCCACCCCTTCATCTTCCTGCCTGCCGGGATCGTCATCGGTTGCCCCAGTTCACATCGTCATTCGACCTGAGCTTTGAAAAAGAGGTAGAGGGTTTTTCCAGGCGACAGCGAGCCGCCAGCCGTTTCACTGGCTCCCTCGCCCAAAAAGGCGACGATGCTCCCAGCCGCACCAGACGCACGCCCGCATTGGGCAGCCGGACAAGGCGCCGCCCCCTCGGGCGAAAGGGCGACCACCAGGGAATCGGTGGCAAGTTTCAGCCCGGCCGGGACCGGGGTTTCGATCCTGAGCGCAGTGGCCGGGGCGGAGCCGCTGTTGGTGATCGCCATCCGGTACTGGAGCAGGTCACCGGGAACCGCGTCCACGGTCGCGGCGAAGATCCCCCCCTTGGTCAGGTTGCGCACCCCCTCGACGAGCGAGAGGACCGCGGCCAGCGCGGTGGTGGTAACCTGGTCGCTGCCGCTTGCCCCCTCCCCGGCAACGGCCAGCCGGGCATCGGACCGCGCGCCGTCGCCTCCTGACTCGGGGATGGCGACGGCAAGGAAGAAGCGATGTGAGGATCCGGGGGCGAGCGGCCCGGTGGAAACGCAGCGGTTCGTCTCTCCGGTCTGCCGCACACCGTCACCTGCGACTCCCCCACCCGCCCCGTCGTCCGCGTAAAGGGTCCCGGGCCAGGCGCTGCCGCCGTCCAACGAAAGGGTGAAGCTGTTCACGGCGTTGCCGACATTGGTGACGGTGTAGGGGTAGGTCACCAGGGAGCCGGGAGCCCCTGAGCCATCCGGGGGCGCGGAAACGGTCACCGCCGCGGTAAGGCCGCAAGCGACGGTCTCGGTCTTGACCTGGTCCAGCGACGCCGCGTCGCCGGCGGAAACCGCTGTGACCGGGACGCGGTAGCTCGCCCCAAGGGTGAACTGGCCCAGGGTGACCTGTACCAGAAACACGGCGGAAGCGCCGGGAGCCAAGATCTCGGTACGGTACCCCCCCGCAGAGAACTCGGAGGCGCGCTCCACCCCGCCCTGATCCCGATAGCTCACGGTGAAGCCGCTGCCGCCGGCGGGACCGGTCAGGATGAAGCGGTCGGCCTGGTCGCCCGCGTTCTTAACCTGGACCCTGAACTGCGCGGGGTACCCCGAATATGCCCCCTGCGTCTTGGACTGTATCAGGGCTGTCGTCTCGAAGATCCCTGCGCCGACATACGAGGCGTCCCCCTCGTTGGCAAGCCGCACCATGAGGTCCGCACGGTACGCCGCCAGGGCCTCTTCTCCCATGAGAAGCAGTAAAAACAAAGCGCAGCAAAGCTGCGCCAGCAGAAAGGACGGGCATCTACGTGGTAGCCAATATTTATTAAGATAGTTTAATCTCATGACTTAGAAAAATAACAGAGGATCGTGCAGAGGCAAGAGCCAAAGAAAATTTGTCTTTTCAACGGCCAGATGGTATGTAGATGCGACCCGCAGCAAAGGGGAACCAGAAGTTGACAGGAGAGCCAGAATGGGACAGCCGGCATCGAAATATACGGAGACGGGAAGCCGTTACTACCAGTTGGCCAACCGCGACATGGTCTACCTGAAGTCGATCCTTGAGGCTTACGAAGGGCTCAACACCATGAGCACCATCGACGGCAAGCGCGGCATCGTCCGCGTCAGCTTCCCGCTTTGCTTCGCCGGCGACATCGAGGCGCTGATGCATGAAATCGCCAAGGAGATCGGGATCACCGAGGTGACACTGGAGGGAGAGCCATGCTCGAAACCATAGACGCCGCAGCCATACTGCGCCGCGCCCTCTCCGCCGGCGGCGACTTCGCCGAGATCTACTACGAGGACGGCGCCTATACCGCGGTCATGTGCGAGGACGGCAAGGTGGAAAGGGTCCTCTCCTCCGCCGACCGCGGCATCGGCATCAGGGTGATCTCGGGCTTTTCCACCGCCTACGCCTACACCAACCAGTTGAGCCAGGAGTCGCTGCTGGGCCTGGCGGCGACGGTGAGCCGCGGGGTACGCGGGGGCCTCCCCTACGCCGAGTTCAACCTCTGCGAGCGCAGGGTGGCACCTGGTTTCCCCATCGGCATCGCTCCCGGCAGCGTAGAGCTGGCCGAGAAGGTCGCGCTGGTGAACCGGGCCGACCGGGCGGCGCGGGGATTCGACAAGAGGGTGCGCCAGGTCATGGCGATGTACCGAGACGCGCAGACGAAGGTCCAGACGGTGAACTCTTTGGGGGAATTCCACGAAGAGAACAGCACGGCGACCGTCTTCGTCGTGCAGGTGGTGGCGCAGCAGGGCAAGGTGACCCAGACCGGCTACGAGCCGCTGGGCGCCGCGCGCGGCTTCGAGCTTTTCGACCAGGCATCCCCCGAGGAGCTGGCGCTCAAGGCTGCCGCGCGTGGGGTGATGATGCTGGGAGCCCGCAAAGCCCCCTCGGGGCCGCTGCCGGTCGTCCTCTCCAGCGAGGCGGGGGGGACCATGGTGCACGAGGCGATCGGACATGGACTTGAGGCGGACCTGGTGCAGGCGGGGACCTCGGTCTATCGCGGCAGGGTGGGCGAGAAGGTAGCCTCGGAACTGGTCACCGTGATTGACGACGCCACCATACCCAACGCGCGCGGCTCCTTCGCCTTCGACGGCGAAGGGACCCCGGCACAAAGGACCGTACTGGTGGAAAACGGCGTCCTCAAGGGTTACATGTACGACCGGCTCTCGGCGATGAAGGACGGCTGCGCCTCCACCGGTAATGGCAGGCGCGAATCGTACCGGACGCGCCCCATAGTCCGGATGACCAACACGCTGATCGCCCCCGGCAAAAGCGACCCCGCGGAAATCGTGAGAAGCGTGGACCGAGGCCTTTTCGTGAAGCGTATGGGAGGCGGCCAGGTGAACACGGTGACCGGGGACTTCGTCTTCGAGGTGTCGGAAGGGTTTTTGATCGAAAACGGCGCGGTGGGAGAGCCGGTCCGGGGGGCGACGCTCACCGGAAACGGCCCCGAGGTGCTCAGGAAGATAACCATGGTGGGAAACGACCTAGGCTTCGGGATCGGAACCTGCGGCAAAGACGGTCAGGGGGTCCCGGTCTCCGACGCACAGCCGACCCTGCTCATCTCGGGGATCACGGTCGGCGGCGCAGGGTAAGGCAAAAACAAGGCGCTTAACAGGGATGAAGGGGATGCAGGGGATAAAGGCCGGAACGAAAGCACTCCTGGTACTGGTTCTCGTTTTTCATCCCTTTTATCCCCTTTACCCCTGTTGAGTTGCCTTTAAGGTTTCTCCGATTTTCCCTTCTTCAATACCTTCTCCAGAAGCGCGAGCTTTGGCTCGACCCCCTTACCAACAAAGATCTGCGGGTTGGACGGGGTCTCGCCCCGCTCCTCCTCCCATTTCCTGATGGTCTCCCGCGCGCGGTCAAAGGCCGCCGTGAAAGAGAATTCGTTGTTCAGCGCCTCCTCCAGGAACGCCTCCCCGAACCAGGTGAAGTCCTCGCCGAAACCGCAGCCGAAAGACTCATGTGTGGCGTCCGCCGCGGTGATCACCAGGGTTCCGTCATCCTGCAGCGGCTCTACGAAGCCACCGGAAAAGCAGGCGGAGACCACGATCACCTTCGACTTGATCCCGGCTAGCGCCAGCTCGCGCTTCAAGAGCTCGGGCGTCAGCTGCTTGAGCTCCAAGGGAGGGTTGTTCACGGCGAGCTCGTGGTCCGCCGAGCCGTGGGAGCTTAAGTAAAGGAACAGGAGGTCCTCGTCGCGATTCATCACCTCGCCTACCCGCACCAGGGTGCGCTCCAGGTTCCCAGCACTGGCGAAGGGGAGCGTGGTCGCGCTCTGCGGGTTATTGGCCAGAAGCACCGACCTCCCGGAGGTGCCGAAGCGCCGGTCGAAAAGCCGCCTGGCGTAGTTGAGCTCCTTCAGGAAGACGTCCTGGGAGGCGTCGCCCGCGAAACCGACGAAGTAGAGGTCGGGGACGCCGGGCCGCCCCGGCTTCAGCGCGGCAAGCTCCCCGTCCAGAAGCTTTGCCTGCGCAGCAAGCACCTCGTCGGTCAAGCGCAGCTCGCCGCTCTCGCTCCCCTGCGCGGAGCTGGCCCAGAGGTCGCCCCGCTGGAAGTAATAAAGCGGAGGGAGCACCAGCAAGGCGAAAAGCAGGGGAAGCCTGAGCCGGCGCATCCCATGGGCAGGGTCGATGCGGAACAGGAAAAGCAGTGCTGCGGCTCCCCACCACCAGTAGAAGCGGTAATAGTGGGGGGCGGTCAGGTAATCCTGGAGCCTTTGAAAGTGGGGGAGTTGTGCCACCCCTTCCAGGATGGCGTGAGAAAGCTCGATGGGGATGCTCGCCGCGACGAGGGAGGCGGCGACGGCGGAAGCAGTCCCGGAACGGCAGAGGAGCCTTCCCGCGGCAAGCCCCAACAAAAGCAGCAGCGGCAGGTGAAAGAAGAAGCCCGGTATCGAGGCAGAGGAAAAGTACCCTCCGGTCCCCACCAGCACGAAGGAACAGATGAAGTTCAGCGCGAGGTCGGCCAGCACGAGGAGCACGAGGCGCGCGGGAGCGGGGTCAAGCCGCTCAAGGTCCGAGCGCAGGAAAAGCGCGAGGCGCACGCCCCCTTTGAGATCGCGCAAAAGCCCCCTGAGGCGTCCCTTGTTTCCGCTTGCCGCAGGGGGAGCGACGCACGGCCCGGGCGCCTTTTCCCGAGCCTTTTCTTCGGCGCCCCCGCCCTCTTCGACCCGGGTTTCCCGGTGCTCTTCGCTTTCCATGACTGAGAATACTAGCACGACATCCCTCTTCCAAAGCCGGTTTGACCCGGCTTCACTTGATTTCATTCAACATTTTGTTTTTAATCAGGGGCTAATCCTGTTACCATTGCAGGCGCCGTGACCGGCGCCCTCGCCGCAGGCGCAGCAGACACTAAAGTAGCAGAGAGGTCAACCCATGCCTAGCCAGAAATGGACGAAATCGAGCTGGCGCTCTTTTCCCGCCTTGCAGCAACCGGTGTGGCCTGCGGGCTCGGCGCTGGAGGAAACGCAGAAGACGCTGTCCCAGCTCCCGCCGCTGGTGTTCGCCGGCGAGTGCCAGACCCTGAAGGCGCAGCTCGCCGATGCGGTGGAAGGGCGCGCCTTCGTGCTGCAATGCGGCGACTGCGCCGAAGATTTCTCGCGCTGCACCGGCCCGGACATCAGAGAGCTTCTGAAGGTGATCCTGCAGATGTCGGTAGTGCTCGCCTTCGCCGGCGAGAAGCGGGTGATCAAGATAGGTAGGATCGCGGGGCAGTACGCGAAGCCCCGCTCCTCGGACACGGAGATGGTGCAGGGGATCGAACTCCCCAGCTACCGCGGGGACATGGTGAACAGCCCGGAGCCGACCCTTGAGGCGAGAACCCCGGACCCGCGGCGGATGCTGGAGGGTTACTACCGGGCCGCAGCCACGCTCAACCTGGTACGCTCCTTCACCCTCGGGGGCTACGCCTCCCTGGAGCGGGTACAGGCATGGCACCGCGCCTCGCTGGACGCCCTTCCGGCGGGGCAGAAGTACGAGGACCTGGTCCGGCAGATCTGGAAGACCATCAACTTCATGACCGCAATAGGGCTCGACCCCCAGCACACCCCGCAGTTGAACCAGGTGACGCTCTACACCTCCCACGAGGCCCTCTTGCTCGACTACGAGGAGGCGCTCACCCGCATGGATTCCACCAGCGGCGGGTGGTACGACTGCAGCGCGCACATGCTCTGGATCGGCGACCGGACGAGACAGCTGGAGGGGGCGCACGTCGAGTTTTTGCGCGGTGTGAGAAACCCGCTTGGGCTTAAGGTCGGCCCGAGCTACGACATCGACACGGTGAAGGCGCTGGCGCAGAGGTTGAACCCCGACAACGAGCCGGGGCGCCTCACCTTGATCACCCGCTTCGGCGCCGACAAGATAGAATCCTACCTCCCCAAGCTCTTGCGGGAGATCAAGCAGGAGGGGTTCAAGGTGGTCTGGAGCTGCGATCCCATGCACGGCAACACCTACCAGAACGAGTACGGCCAGAAGTCGCGGAAATTCGAGGACGTCCTGCGCGAGATCAAGAACTTCTACCAGATACACAGGGCGGAGGGGACCGTCGCGGGGGGGGTGCACCTGGAGCTCACCGGCGACCACGTCACCGAATGTACCGGCGGGAGCCGCCAGCTTTTGGACAAGCACCTGCACCTGAACTACCAGACCAACTGCGACCCGCGCCTTAACGCCGAGCAGAGCGTAGAGCTCGCCTTCGAGCTCGCCGAGATGCTGCACCCGTGCAAGTGACGCCTGCTTCCGTCCGCCCCGCAGGTTAAAACGCGGCAACCGCAGGGGCAGTCAGGGGGAAGCTGTCGCGGCAAATCCATATTCAAAAGGTGAAGCCATGAAGATAGAGATCAGCAGCAACAACCCGCTGGAGTACGCCACCCCCGCCCTGGTCGTCGGCTGCTTCGAGGACCAGAAGGACCAGCTCTTCGCAGGGTGCGACGCAGCGCTCGGCGGATGCCTTGGGCGCCTCGCCGAAACCCGCGAGTTCACCGGCAAAACGGGAACTACCCACCTGCTGCACACCCTGGGGAAACTTCCCGCCGAACGTCTGTTGCTCGTGGGGCTGGGGAAGAAGGATGATCTGACCCGCGAGCGACTGCGCCAGGCTGCAGGCTACGCCATGCAGGCGCTGCGGGGGACGCGATGCGCCTCCTTCGCGAGCGCGCTGCATCTCGCCTCCGCCCTCCCCGGCGCTCAGGAATCGGTGACCGCCGGGAGCCTTCTGGGGAGCTACAGCTTCGATCTCTACAAGACCAAGGAGATAGAGCAGCGTTTTTCCTTCGATGCCATGACCCTGCTGGTCCCCGGGCAGGAACCGGAGCAGGCTAGGACGACAGCAGAGCAGGCGGAAAAGCTTTGCCGCGGGGTCTTTCTTGCGCGCGACCTGGTGTCGCATCCGGGGAACGTGGTCACACCGGGCTACCTGGCCCAGGCGGCACGGGAAATGGCGGCGCGAAACGGGATGGAATACCGGGTCTACGAGCAGGAGGAACTGGAGTCGCTCGGGATGAACGCTCTTTTGGGGGTGGGCAAGGGAGCGGCCGAGCCGCCGCGCCTGATCGTGGTCAGCTACCAGGGCGAAGGGGCCAAGGGACGCCCGGTGGTATTGGTCGGCAAGGGTATCACCTTCGATTCGGGCGGGATCTCCATCAAGCCCGGACCGGGTATGGAGGAGATGAAGACCGACATGGCGGGAGCGGCCGCCGTCCTCGGGACGCTGGAGGCGGCGGCCCTTTTGCGGCTGCCGGTGAACCTCGTCGGGATCGTCCCTACGGCGGAGAACATGCCAGACGGCAAGGCCTTCAAGCCGGGGGACGTCCTTACCTCGCTCTCCGGGACCACCATCGAGATCACCAACACGGACGCGGAGGGTCGGCTGATACTCTGCGACGCGCTGCACTTCGCACAGAAGTTCAAGCCGGCAGCCATGATCGATCTCGCCACCCTGACCGGCGCCTGCGTGGTCGCCTTGGGGCACGAGGCGACCGGACTTCTCGGCAACGACCAGCGCCTGGCGGACGCCCTGAAAAAAGCGGGGGAGGAAACTGGGGAAAGGCTTTGGCAGCTGCCGCTTTGGGACGAGTACGGCGAGGGGATGAAGAGCGACATCGCCGACCTGAAGAACTCCGGGAGCAGGGACGGCGGGACCATCAAGGCGGCCTGGTTCCTGAAGCAGTTTGTGGGGGAGACGCGCTGGGCCCACCTCGACATCGCCGGCACCGCCTGGAGCGACAAGGCGCGCCCCTGCTCCCCCAAGGGGGCAACCGGGGTCGGCGTGCGGCTCCTGATCGAGTACCTGCGCCAGAAGTAAACTTATCCCCCTTCCCTTTCCCTCCGGGGCCAGTGGTGCAGCAGCACCGGCACCAGGGCCGAGAAGGCCAAAAGCCCTATGGCTAGCATGGACTTTCCGGACCAGAGGTCCGAGACCTCGTGCACGTAGCGCAGTTGGGCACCGGTGAAGGCGTAGATGGCAGCCCCCGGGAGCATCCCGGCGACCGTGGTCCAGGCGAAAGTCTTCAGAGGAATTTTCGTCAGGGCGGCGCCGTAGTTGACGACGCAGAAAGGGGCCAGGGGGAGCAGCCGCAGTACCAGCAGGTAGTGCGGGCCGTGGTGGATCATCTCCCGGTTGAAGCGCGAGAGCTGCTCCGCGAAGTGCCGCTGCACCCAGTGCCCCAATAGGAAACGACCCGCCTCGAAAGCGGCTATGGCGCCGACAATTCCCGCTACAGTTACATAAAGGGTCGCGGGCAGAGCCCCGAACAGCATCCCCCCCGCGATGGTGAGCGCGAGCGCCCCGGGGAGAAAGAATGCGGTCATGAAGAAAAGGGCCGCGAAGAGGAGCGTCGCCTTCAGGTAGTGCCTGTGCACCATCTGCAGCAGGTAATCCCTGTGCTCGCCCGCATGCCGCACGCTGAACACATCTTCCTCCAGGAAAAGGCTCGTGGCGGCCACAGCCCCCAGTATCAGCACCAGGACAAGCACCTTCATCGCCAGCCGCCTTCTTCTCATCGCCCCCCTTCCCTCCTTTTCCGCCCACTCCGCCCGCCCGCTACGCCGTTGACATCCCTTTCGTGCTGGGTACTCTATAAAAGTTTTTTAATACTATATAATTTGCGCTCTCCTGCAAGAATGCGGCGGCCGAGCGGGGTCTGGCGACGGGAGCCCCATCGATGTCACGTACCTTTTCCGTAATGACCTACAACGTCCACAGTTGTATCGGCACGGACCGCCAGCTCTCCCCGCTCAGAATCGCCGAGGTGATCGACCGGTGCAACCCCGACATCGTGGCGCTGCAGGAGCTAGACGCGGGACTCACACGCTCCGAGATGATCGACCAGGCGCACCTGATAGCCATGACCCTTGAAATGTCGTTCCATTTCCATTCCTCCATCCATCTCAAAGAGGGGGGGTACGGCAACGCCATCCTGAGCCGCTCCCCGGTGCAGCTGATCAAGGCCGGGGCGGTTCCCACCGAGCCGCTGCACCCCTCTTTCGAGCGCAGAGGGGCGCTCTGGGCTCAGGTGGAGCTGCACGGCGTGAAGGTACAGGTGCTGGCGACGCATTTCGGGCTGAACCGGGGCGAGCGGGTGCGCCAGGCGAGGGCCATCACCGGGCCGGAGTGGCTCGGGCACCCGGAGTGCGAGGCACCGGCCGTTCTTTGCGGGGATTTCAACGCCCTCTTTGGGTCGTCGGTGTACCGGATCCTCACCAGGCAGCTGCACGACGTGCAGCACAAGGTCAGAGGACGCCTTCCCCGGGGGACCTGGCCCACCCAGCTCCCCTTCATGCGCATCGACCACCTGTTCGTCACCCACAACCTCAAGGTTCACAGCGTCAGCGTGCCGAGGACCGCGCTCACCAGGGTCGCCTCGGATCACCTGCCGCTGGTTGTCACGCTGGAGCTGCCATGAGCGTATTGAAGCCGGGCCTGAACTGCATGGGAATCTACCAGGCCGAAAGCAGCGGGGTGCTGATCGACGCCTGCGATTACTACCGCGCCTTCTACCACACGGCGCTCTCCGCGAGGAGTTACCTGCTCCTCGCAGGATGGCAGTTCGACTCGGAGGTGAAGCTTCTGCGCGGCGAGGAGGAGAAAACAGCCGGCGAGGTGCGCTTCCTGCAGTTTCTGAACGCCCTTTGCCAGGCGAACCCGGCGCTGCAGGTCTACATCCTCGCCTGGGACTTCAGCGCCGTCTTCTCGCTGGAAAGGGAGTGGTTCCAGAGCATCATCTTCAACTGGTCCGGCAACGAGCGCATCCACTTCCGCTTCGACAGCGTGCACGCCTACGGCGCGACGCACCACCAGAAGTTCGTCATCGCCGACGGGGTGCTCGCCTTTGTCGGCGGGATGGACATCTGCTCGTCTCGCTGGGACGACAGGCGCCACATGCGGGACAACCCGCTGCGTGCCGACGTCGACGGCACCCGTTACGGCTCCTACCACGATATCCAGACCTACCACACCGGCGAGGTGGTCGGGGTGCTGCTCGAGCTGTTCCGGCAGCGCTGGCTCGATTCCGGCGGCACACCGCTGGAACTGCCGCAGGCAGGCGCCCTGCCCCCGCGGTTCCCGGCAAACGCCTTGTCCCTCCCAGCGGGGGAAGTCGCACTGAGCCTCACCGTGGCCCCGGCGCCCCAGACCACGCAGCGCAAGGTGGGGGAGATCCGCCGCCTGTTCGTGGACGCCATCATGTCGGCCGAGCGCCTGGTCTATCTGGAGAACCAGTATTTCAGCTCCCAGGCGATCTACTGGACCCTGGTCGCGCGCATGACGCTCCCCGACCGCCCCCGGCTCCAGATCGTCATGATGCTCCCGGACCGCCTGCCGTTGACCGAGGAGCTGTTCCTCGGGCTCCCCCAGATGAAGATGATCCGCTCTCTGCAGCAGGTGGCGGAGAAGACCGGGCACCAGCTGAGCGTCTACTCTTCGGCCGAGATGGACCACGGCAACAGGAAGATGACCTTCATCCACTCGAAGCTTCTGGCGATCGACGACCGTTTTCTCACCATAGGCTCGGCCAACGCCACCAACAGGAGCATGGGTCTCGACACGGAGCTGAACGTGAGCTGGGAAGCGGCCGGGCCGGAAGACCCGCTGGTGCCGGCAATCCGCAGGCTGCGCGCCTCCCTTTTGGCGGAACACGCGGGGCTCTACGGCTTAGAGGAAGAGGAAAAGTTCGAGAACGTCGAGAACCTGACCCGCCACCTGGAATGCCTGGCCGACGACCACGAGGCGCGCCTTTGCAGGTATCAGGCGGACCCTACGCTGGAAAAAAGCGACTGGCCCGACGCGCTCGAGCCGATAGCGCGGGTGGTCGACCCGGAACAGCCATTAGACAGCGAGTTTCTCTTCGAGAGCATAACCAAGTCGGAGCTTGGCTCCTTCGCCAAGGGGATTTTCAAGCTGAGCCAGATGATGATCGGCCTGTGATGGGATAAGGGGGAAAACAGGAAAAGGAGGTACGACAGATGGCAGAAGATAAAGGGACAACGGCGGTGGAAACGGACAGGCACGACTGCGACGTCAGGGTGTGGTGCCCCTCCTGCAAACGCTCGGACTACACGCAAAGCGGCGACAAGTACCTCTGCGCCGCCTGCGGCAAGGTGATGGACCTGCAGCACGAGATGCACCACGAGCACTTCCCCCACCTCTCAGGCGGGGAAGACGAGATGAGCTGACCCCCTTCCGGCAAAAAAACAACCCCCTTCCTTGCGGGAGGGGGTTGGCGGAATCAAACCTTGCTAGCGCGGCAGCCCCGGGCCCTCGCCAGTTCCCACCGACTCGACCCGCGGCACCACCCCCGAGAACAAAAGCCTCGCCACGTCCCTCACCTCCTCGGCCGTGACTGCGGCGATCGCCTCCAGGGAAGCCCCCACCGGCTCCGGTGCCCCCAGAAGCGAGGTGGTGTTGGAGATCCTGCGCACCTGGGTCTCGCAGTCGTCGAGGGCCATGAGGCGGGCGGAGCGGATCTGCTCCTTCGCCGCCGCCAGCATCTCCTCGCTCACCTTCTCCTCGCAAAACCTCATCACCTCGGCATGGCAGACGTCGACCGCCTCCTGGGCCCGGTCCGCGCTGGTCCCTGCATAGATCATCAGCGCCGCGGAATCTGTGTAGGAGGACATCATCGAGTAGACCGTGTAGGCCAGGCTGCGCCGCTCGCGTACCTCGCGGAAAAGGCGCGAGTTCATCCCGGTGCCGAGGATCTGGTTGAAGACGGAAAGCTTGTGGCGGTGCTCGTTTCCGGCCGGCGGCAGCGGGTACCCCATGTAGAAGAGGGTCTGCTCCAGGGGGCGCTGGTAATGCCGGTTCTCGCCGACGGCGCTAGCCCAGGCAGGCTGCGGCTTTTTCACCTGGGGGAGCCCTTTGGGAAGCGCGCCGAGTGTGCGCTCGGCCTGCTCCACCATCCGGTCATGCTCCACGTTGCCGGCAACCGAGACTATGGTTGCGCTGGATAGGTAGTTGGAGAGCTTGTAATCCATCAGCCGGTTCCTTTGAATGCTCCCGATGCTCTCGGAGGTGCCGAGGATGGGGGTGCCCAGCGGATGCCCCTGCCAGAACCCCTGGTGAAACTGGTTGTAGATGAAGCGGCTCGGGGTGTCCTGGTTCATCAGGATCTCCTGCAGCACCACGGCGCGCTCCTTCTCCACTTCCTTCTCGGGAAGAAAGGAGTTGACGAACATGTCAGCCAGGATGTCGAAGGTCGCAGGGATGATCGAGGCGAGCGCCACCGCGTAGTAGAAGACCTCCTCCTGGCTTGTGTAGGCGTTGGCGCGGGCGCCGATGCTGTTGAACTCGTCGGTGATCTGGTCGGCGCTGCGGGTGGGGGTCCCCTTGAAGAGGAGGTGCTCTATGAAGTGCGAGGCGCCGGCGCAATCCTCCGGCTCGTTCCTCGTGCTGCTGTCGTTTCTGATCCCGACGGCGGCGCTCTGCATGCCGGGGACCTTTTGGCTCACCACCCTGATTCCGTTGGGGAGGGTGGTCATGCGCACCTGGGGAGTGGTTTCTGTCGTCGACATGGTCGCTCCTTGAAAGCTATGGAAATCGTTCCAGTTTGCACTGGCCGCAATTATAGCATGTTGTTTGAGGTCTAGGAGGAGTCCCCCCCGCTTGTTTGCTGCTGTCGTGCGGGGGGAGTCCCAGGAGAGGAAGCTTTCAAGGGGAAAAAAGAAACGGCTGTGAACGGAGCGTCATTTGAAGTCGGCGTACCTGGAGATCACGTAGTCCCTGTCCTTGGCGTCCTTGTCGTGGCACCCGAAGCAATCCCTCTTGCCGTCGAGTCCCGAAGGTTTACCCTCGGGCGTGAACCCGGCGAAGCGCCAGCCGCCGGTCTGCTGCTGGGTCCTGTCCTTTTGCATCACCACGATCATATTTTTCTTCCCCGGCACCTGCTTGCCGTTTTCTTCCTTGATGGAGTAGTTCACCGCGACGAACCGGCTCCCGTCGGGGTACGCCCCGCCGCTTTTGTAGCCCTTCATCGCCTTCTTGTCCACGTAGATGTAGTGGATGCCGTAGAACAGCGACTTCTTGTCCGTGTTGATCCGGGCCTTGCTCTTCTCCCACTTCTCGTACCCCCTGGGAAGAGCGGTCTGCGCGGCAGACGCAGCCGCCGTGGCGCCGAAGACGGCGCAAAGCGCGATGAGGGAAACAGCCTTTTTCATGTCAAGCCTCCGCTATAGTTTGAAGTTCGGTTCCGAAAACAGCCAAAAAATACCACACGCACCCGCCCTTTCAAAGGGATCAGGAAGGATTAATTGGACGCGCCGGGCCGCCCGCTTCCCGTGGAGGTCGCGTTCGACCAGGGAAATTCCGCCAGGTGCGCCGCCAGCTCGTCCTTGTGGTAGCGGTCCACCTTCTGGAAAAGAAGCACACCCGCCATGGCGATGGGAAGGGTGTAGATGAAAAACCCGGTGATGGCCATCAGCCGCTCCCCGATGTAGAGGGTCACCGTGAGGTTGAAGGCTATCACGCAAAGGTAGAGGAATGGGCCGTAGAAAGCGCGCAGAGGTGGCGCTGCGACCCCGGCGGGCTTCTCCTCCCCTCTCCCTCCGAACCTGTCGATGAGCTGCAGGGCGGCTACCAGCAGCGCGCTCACCAGGAGCCAGCCGAGGTAGTTGGAAAGCGGGATCCCAAAATGCGCTCCCACCTCCTTGTAGCCGTAGATCCGCCCCAGAAACCACCTGCTCCCCTGCAAGGCAACCGGGTCGGTGACGATGTCGAGAAAGACCTGGAATAAGGAGGCAAGGAACAAGACGGAGAAGGAGCGCCTCAGGCGGCCGGTCTCCAGAAGCACCAGGTCCCGTCCGGCCCTTTTCACCGGTCCCAGCACCAGGAGCGCGGTGGCGTAGCTGCAATAGGTGAGAAAGACGTAGGAGAGCGAGTCGAAAAAAGGGACCCCCGCCACCCAGAGCTCGCGGTCCCGGGTCGTGTCCACGTAGTAGTACCATCCGTAGGGAAAGCCCGTGTTGATGGAGCTGTACTCGGAGGTGAAGGCGATCAGGTAGCCGGCGACGGTGAAAAGGAGCGTCTTTTTCCACCCCAGGTGCGGCACGGCCGCGACCAGGTAGGCGGTGAAGAAGGCGAAGACGTAGGGACGCATGGTGATGGTCCCGATGGCGATGTCGAGGATGTCAGTCACGGGAAGGCCTCCGGAAGAAGGTTCAATAAAAACCAAAGCGTACACCACAGAGGACACAGAGGTACACAGAGGAAAATCTGAGGAACCCCCTAAAGCAAAAGACTTTGAAGTGTAACCCCGAAGCTCATTTCTTCGAAGATCATCCGTGATCGGGAAGTTTCATCTCAGTGTCCGCCCTGGCCTTCCCCCGTGACCTCTGTGTTCCGGGTCGGTCCGGGGTGGACGTTCGGGCCGTAAAAAGGACAGGCTACCGTTGCCACAGTAGCCTGTCCCCTGTCTGCCGTCCTGGAAGCTTCGAGCCGGCCGTTTAGAAGAGGGTCCCCACGACGGAGCCAAGCACGGAGATGGGACCCGCGTCACCCAAACCTTCCATGGCCCGCTCGGCTTTCTTGAGCGTGGCGGTGGTGTCGCGGTAGAGCTGGTCCTCGTTGACCAGCTTCCCGAGTGTCCCCTGGCCGGAGTTGATCTTCTGGGTGATCTCCTTCACGTTCTTCGAGGCGTCCCGCAGGTCGGTGTAGAGGGTCTCGTCGTTGATCAGCTTGCCCAGGGTCCCCTGGCCGGAGTTGACCTTGGCAGTGATCTCCTTCACGTCCTTCATCCCAGCGTTCAGGTCTTTCGCGCCTGCCCTGAGGTCGGCGATGAGGGCGGAGGCGTCGCGGTACACCGAGTCGTCGTTGACCAGCTTCCCGAGGGTCCCCTCCCCGCGCTCAATCTTCCCGGCCACGTTCTTCAGGCTCTCCACCGCGCCGCTTGCGTCGTCGAAGAGCTTCCTTTCGTTCAAGAGAAGCGCAAGCGATCCCTCGCCGCGGTCCATCTTGCCGGTGATGCTGTTGATGTTGGCGATGGAGTCCCTCAGGTTGCCGCGGTTCTCGTCCAGCATGACCGAGATCTTCTTCAGCACGACGTCCTGGTTTCGGTCCAGGTTGTTCACGAACTGTTTTGCGTCCTTCACCACGTCGCTCAGGTTGTCGACGATGATGTCGATGTTGGCGACGTCCTTCCCCTTCACCACGCCGCCCGGCTCCAGAAGCGGGGCGTTAGGAGAGCCGAAGGAAAGCCCCAGGAACTGGCCTCCCAGAAGGTTGGTAAGCCTCAAGCCCGCGACCGAGTCGGTCTTGATCCTGGTGCCAGGCTTCACCTCGAAGTTGATCTCGATCTTGTCGTTCAGGATGTTGATCCCCTTGATGCGCCCGACGTCGACGCCGGCAAGGCGGACCGGGTCCCCGACTTTCAGCCCGGTGATGCTGGTGAGATAGGTCTTGTAGGGGACGTTCTTCTCAAACGGGTTCCATTTCTCACCCACCTCGAGAAGCAACCCCAGGATGATGAGACCGAACAGGAAGAAGATGCCGACCTTTTTTTCTACCGAAAGAGCCATAAATCCTCCAAAAGACAAGACAGCAAAAGAGCTGCTGCGGCGCCGCGCAAAGGGCGCGGCAAGGTGCTACAGGAGCAGCCTGGTCAGGATATAGTCCGCGACCAGGATCAGCATGAACGACAGCACCACGGACCTGGTGGTCGACTGGCCGATACCCCGCGCGCCGCCGGAGGTGCTGAAACCGACGTAGCAGGAAACCAGCGCGATGATGGAGCCGAAGGCGACCGACTTGGTGAGGCCGGTGCCGATCTCCTTGATCTTCAGGGCGTCGGTGAGGCTGTCGTAGTAGGTCGAGTAGGAAACGAAGATCTGGGGGTGCAGGTTGCTGATCAGCGCCCCCCCGATGATCCCGATCACGTCGGAGTAGATGACGAGCGCCGGGACGCAGATGATGCAGGCGATGAAACGGGGCATGGCGAGATAGCGGACCGGGTCGATGTCGAGGGTCTTCAGCGCGTCGATCTCCTCGTACACGGTCATGACCCCGAGCTCCGCGGCCATCGCGGAGCCGCAGCGCCCGGCGACGAGGAAGCTGGTCATTACCGGCCCCAGCTCGCGCACCATGGAGTGCCCGACGATGGCGCCGATGATGTTCTGCCCGCCGTACTTCTGCAGCTCGACACCTGTCTGCAGCGCCAGGACCATCCCGACGAAGAAGGCCATAACCGAGGCGACCGGGAGCGTGTCCCAGCCGATCACCGCCATCTGGGTCAGTATGCTCTGCACGTTGCGCGGCGCCTCGCGCAGGAAGTAGAGGATCCTTCCCTGGAGGATGACCATCTCCCCCAGCACCTGGTTGAAATAAAGCACCCGTTTTCCGAGCGGTTCCAGAAATTGTGTCACTTATGCCCCCATTTGAGGCCGAAGGGGAGCCACAAAAGGCTCAGATCCTCTTCTTCGCCGTTGCGCTTCAGGCTGATCAGTCCCTTCAACAGTTTGAGCTCCCGCTCCGATTTGGTGTTGCGGTAGGAGATGAGCGGGAAAAGCTCGTAGGCCAGCTCGTCGCCGCGCCTTTCGTGCCAGTACAGGTTCCACAAAAGGGTTGAGGCCGAATTTCCCGCCTGGTCCCAGCGGCGCTGGTAGATGCGCCACAAAGGCGCCCAGTTCTTCTCGATCCCTTCCTTGTCCAGTATGGGCTCGACAGGCGCCGGAAGCGAGACGGAAGAGACCCCGTCAGTGGTCCTTTTGTAAAGGAAAAGCGGCCACAAAGCGGTGCGCTGCCTGTCGTGGCCGTCCTTGGGCCAGTACTCGTGATTGCTGCGGTACAGGAAGAAGAGCACGCGGTCGTTCTCCTGCTCGAAGATGTTGGATTTCATCTCCTCGTGCTTGTAGATGGGCCAGAGGTACCAGCTCTTCTCCCATTCGGGGCGCGTTTCGTGCGAGTAGAAGGGGAGGAATGAGTTCTTGCTCCGGTTCTCGCCTCGCACCGTTCCGATCAAGGGCCAAAGGTAGTTGACCTCCTCGTACTTCTTCTCGCGATCCTCGGTATAGCCGAAGAAGGGCCACAGATAGGTGCGCGAGGTCTTCTTGGGCGAGTCGGTCGAGGCGTAGAGCGGGAAGATGATCTTTTTCCGCGTCGGGTTGTCCGTGTCGAGCCCGGTCTTCTCGGTGAGGTAGAAGGGCCAGAGGACGAAACGCTTCTGGTAGACCCCTTCTTTTTGCGACTGGCCGTAGAGGGGGAACACATCGAAGCCGTCCTCCTTTTCCCCGCGGGTGCTGGAGAAGATCGGCCAGAGGTAGTGCCTGGTGGTGGTCCCCTTCTTCACCGTGGAGCCGTAGAGCGGGAAGAGGACAAAGTGGTACTCGTCGCGCCAGAAGCGTTCGTAGATGTCGCCGTAGATCGGGAAGACGGCGCGGTAGGGGCCGTACTTCTCGGACTTTCCGGAGACGTAGAACGGGAAAAGCAGGGTCGACTTTTCCGGCTCCGCCCCCTCTTCTTTCCGGTAGGTGGTCTTGCGGAAGAGCCCAAGCGTGGTCGTCGTGTCGGACTCGGGGGTGCTCTCGTGGTACGCGAGGGGATAGAGGTAATAGGTGGAGTCGGACTTCTCCTTCTCGTGGCTGCTCTTGTAGAAAAGGGGGCGGATGGCGAAGTCGGTATCCTCCCCTTTTTTCTGGTACTTCACGATGGGGCCCAAAAGCGAGAGGTTGCTGAAGCCCTCAGCCGGGCTCTCACGGTAGTCCACGAGCGGCCAGATAGTGAAGATGCTCCCTTTCTCTCCCTCGACCTTGCCGTCGACCTTGCCCTCGCCCTCGCCGGCGCTGCTTGAACCGGCAAAGGCAAGCATCAACAAAGATGCCGCTATGAACTTCCTGAGAACTGGCATGAACCTCTTGGCGTAACCTTTCGTTATAGGGACAGCCCCGGATAGTAACTGCTGCCGTCGCGGCTAGTCAACCAAAATAAATGTGTGCGCTGCCTGTGACAACGGCAAAGCTTGATTGGTGATTATGTCAACAAAGTCGCGACTGTCAATCAGCCTGAACAGATAAAGAAAGAGGCAGGAGACCTTCGGGTCTCCTGCCTCACAGTTTTCAGACGCTGTCGTACCCGGCTTGCTAGTATTTGCTGTCGGCGTAATCCACCCAGCCGCCGGCCAGAACCAGAGCCTTGTCGAAGGGAGAGATCTCGAACTGCAGCGACTCCTCGCGCCCTCCCCCCTTGATGGTGAGGGTGCCTTTCTCCACGTCCACGTCGACGGTGGCGTCGGCTGCACCGGCAAAGCCGAAGAGGCGGTCGATCTGCTCCGCGGAAAGCTCGATGGCCGCCATGCCGCAGTTGAACATGTTCTGCCTGAAGATCCTGGCGAAAGACTGCGCCAGCACCACGTTGATGCCGTTGACCTCGAAGACCCAGGGTGCGTGCTCGCGGGAGGAGCCGCAGCCGAAGTTGGCGCGGGTGATGACCACGCCTGCGCCGAAAGTCTTATCCGACTTCGGGTCGAAGCCCGGGAGCTTCAGGTCTTCGAGCAGGTAGGGCTTCAGGTCTTCCTTGGTGATCTCGGTCAGGTACTTGGCCGGGATGATCTCGTCGGTGTTGATGTCGCTGCGGTCGAGAAAGAGGACCGGCCCTCCGAATGTTTTCATATGTGACTCCTTGTTTAAAAAATGAAAGGCAGATGCAACCCAATCAATCCCCCATTGGCAAGGGGTGGGTTTGATTACAGATATTTTCTCGGATCTGCTATTTTACCTTCAATGGCGCTGGCGGCTGCCGTGGCCGGTGACATCAGGTGGACCATGCCGCCTTTGCCCATTCGGCCCATGAAGTTGCGGTTGGTGGTCGAGGCGCAAACCTCGCCTTCTGCCAGGACTCCGTTGCTCATCCCCAGGCAGGCGCCGCAGGTCGGGTTGGTGACGCAGAAACCGGCCTCCATGAAGATGTCGATCAGGCCTTCTCTGGTGGCATCCTTGAAAATTGCCGGGGTGGCCGGCGAGAGTATGCCGCGCACATTCGGTGCCAGTTTGCGACCTTTCAAAATCTGGGCAGCGATGCGCAGGTCTTCCAGGCGGCCGTTGGTGCAGGAGCCGATATAGATCTGGTCGAGCGGGGTGCCGACAATCTCGGAGATCGTTTTGACCTGATCCGGCTTGTAGCCGAAGGTTACGGTCGGTTGCAGGGTGGTGACATCGATGTCGATGGTCTGGTCATATTCGGCATCCGCATCGGCCCGCCACTGTGAATATTCGGCCAGGGCCGCTTCTTTGCTGGCGAAGTCGCCGCTGATAAACTTCCACAGGTATTCGACGGTGGTCATGTCCGGCATGCAAATGCCGGATGTTCCGCCGGCCTCTATTGCCATATTGCAGAGCGTCATGCGTGATTCCATCGTCATTTCATCAATGGTGGAACCGTGAAATTCCATCACACGGTCGGTTGCGCCATTGACGCCGATCTTGCCGATGATGTGCAGAATGACATCCTTGGCATAGACCCCTTTCGGCAGTGTGCCGTTGACATTGAATTTGATCGTCTTGGGCTGACGGAAGGCGCAGACACCTTTCAGGATGCCGACTTCCAGATCCGTCGTGCCGATTCCTGCCGCAAAAGCCCCGAAGGCTCCATGGGTGCAGGTGTGTGAATCGCCCATGATGACAGTGTAGCCGGGGCGGATAAAGCCGCGTTCAGGGAAGAGTGCATGACAAACTCCGTTGGCTCCGATATCGAAAAAATCCTTGATGTCGTGGCGGCGGGCCCAGTCGCGCAATATCTTGGCCTGGGTAGCGGTCTTGGTGTCCTTGCTGGGGGTAACGTGGTCGATAACGGCCTTGATTTTGGTCGTTTCAAAGACTCGATCCTTGTCGCGACGGATCAGGTCGTCGATGGCAATCGGTGTAGTGATCTCGTGACAGAGTACCGCATCCAGCCTCAGGACTTTTGTGCCGGGGAACGGCTCGTCTACCAGGTGAGCATCAAATATTTTTTCAGCAGTTGTTTTACCCATATTCAAGTACCTCGCATGATTCAGAATGCAAAACTTGTAGCATAACTTTGGTCGCAAAGTAAACCGGTGAACTTTTTTTTGATAATCCGATATGAGCGGATCGACAGGAATTTGGATGGAAAACAAATGCGGGCGTGGTATAAGAGCAACATTAATTCAAATCCCCTTATCCGGGATCGATGACAGGGAAGATCCGTGAATCCTGAGAACCTCAAAAACATGCTCCGTTCCGTCAAGGACGGAGCTCTTTCCATCGATGACGCTTTGCAACACCTCAAACAGCTTCCTTATCAGGATTTGGGATGTGCCCAGATAGATCATCACCGCGAACTGCGCCAGGGGATGCCTGAAGTGATCTTTGGTGAGGGGAAAACGGTTGAGCAGATCGTGGCGATTATGACCGCCATGTTGGGCAAGGGAAGCAACTTGCTGGTGACGCGCCTGGCCCAGGAAAAGTCCAGCCAGATACAGGCTGTTTTTTCAGCTGCTACCTATAATGCGGAAGCCCGCTGCCTGATTCTGGAACAGCAGCCGGTTGAGGAGCGTGGAAAGGGAACTGTTCTGGTGATATCGGCCGGCACTTCCGACATTCCGGTGGCTTCAGAGGCGGTAGTTACGGCCAGATTTCTCGGTAACCGGGTGGAGCAACTCTTTGATGTGGGTGTGGCCGGCATCCATCGTCTGCTGGCGCGCAGTGAGCAGTTAGCTGCTGCCTCAGTGATTATTGTCGTGGCCGGCATGGAAGGGGCGCTTCCGTCGGTGGTTGGCGGATTGGTTGATAAACCAGTCATTGCCGTGCCGACTTCGGTTGGGTACGGCGCTTCCTTCGGGGGGATTGCGGCGCTGCTGGGGATGCTCAATTCATGTGCGGCCGGAGTGACGGTCGTCAATATCGATAACGGCTTTGGTGCGGCCTGTGCCGCCAGTCAGATCAACCGGGTGTGACGTGATGATTATCCATTTCGACTGTTACGCCGGTATCTCCGGCGATATGACCGTGGCGGCTCTTCTGGATCTTGGGGTGCCGCTGGAGTACTTGCGCTCCGAACTGGCCAAATTGCCGCTGCCGCCCGAATCATTTTCTGTTTCCACCCAGCGTACGGAACGTCAAAACGTGGGCGCTCTCAAGTTTGATGTGGCGGTGCATGACCAACATACCCACCGTCATTATTCTGATATTGACGCTATGATCATGAACAGCTCTTTGGGCGACTCGGTCAAAGATCGGTCGCGCCGGATCTTCCGCCGCCTCGCCGAGGCTGAGGCCAAGGTGCACGGTGTTCCGGTTGCAGAGGTGCATTTTCATGAAGTCGGGGCGCTGGATTCGATTGCGGACATCGTCGGTACGTCCATCTGCCTTGATTATCTGGAAGTTGAGGCCGTCTACGCATCGCCATTGCCGCTGGGGAGTGGTTTTGTCAACACTGCCCATGGCCGCTTGTCGGTGCCTGCTCCAGCCACGACAGAACTGTTGCGGGGTATGCCGGTACACAGTGAGTGCGGTTCCGGCGAAAGAGTTACGCCGACCGGTGCGGCCATCCTGGCGGCGCTGGCGCATGGCTTCGGGAAAAGTCCTGAGATGCTGCTTGAAAGGGTCGGCTACGGTGCCGGCAGCAAGGATTTCAGCGATTGCCCAAACATCCTGCGTGCTTTTATCGGAAAACCGGTCGAGGCCTCCCGATGCAGCGATCAGGTGCTGATTGTTGAAAGCAATATTGACGATTCGACCCCGGAAATGCTGGGTTATCTCATGGAGCGTTTGCTGAAACAGGGCGCGCTGGACGTCAGCTTCACTGCGATCCAGATGAAGAAAAATCGCCCCGGGGTCATGCTCTCTTTCCTTTGTCGCCAGGAACAGCTCGATCTTCTGGCAAAGGTTGTACTGACGGAGAGTTCTGCCATCGGTCTTCGTCATTATCCTGCCGACCGAACTGTGCTGGAGCGCCAGATTGTCGAATTGCCGACTGAATTTGGCCCTTTGCGGTTCAAACAGGTTTATGGCCCTGAAGGAAACCTGCTGCGGTCAATCCCGGAATATGAGGATTGCCGCCGGATTGCAATTGAGCGGGGAATGGCATGCCGGGAAGTCATGGAACGGGCGCAATGCGCGGGAGTCTCTAGACAATGAGAATATCTACTTTGAGCATCGGTGATGAGCTGATCTGCGGACAAATCACCGATACGAATGCCGGAAGTATTGCCGCACAGCTACTCAACGAAGGTTTGCGGGTTCACCGGCACCTGACTGTCGGTGACAATGAACCGGATATCATGGATGCATTAAATGAATTGGGACGGAACAGCGACATGCTGATTGTAACCGGTGGTCTCGGTCCCACGCTTGATGATCTGACTTCACGGGCTGCTGCCCGTGCCACCGGACGGCGGCTGGTGATCAATGAGGACGCGCGGACCCATGTCCGCTTGATGTCCGGCAAACTGGATTCGCTGCTGTTTTGTCCATTAAGCGACAAACAGGCGATGGTTCCATCCAAGTCAACATTGATTCCCAATCCCAATGGCACCGCCTGTGGTTTTCAATTGATTCATAACGGCTGCTTCATGTTTTTCATGCCGGGTGTCCCATCCGAAATGAATGTTATGCTGCGGGAGTCGGTGTTGCCGTTCATGCTGGAGAGAGTGACCCATAAGCGGGTGATTCGTTCCGTCACCCTGAACGTGTTTGGATCATGTGAGGCGGAGGTGGATGAACTGTTGACCGGAATTGCCCGGCCTGATCAGGGGCTGGCGATGGGCATCTGCGTCACTTTTCCCTGGATGAGCGTAACGTTGCGGGCCGAGGCGGATAATGCCGACACAGTTGCGGCTCTTCTCGACTCTGCGGCCGCTACGGTGCGTGAACGCCTCAAAGATTACGTTTTTTCCGCAGGCGGTGCCGGTATGGACGATACGGTGGCAGAGCTGTTCCGCACAAGCGGCCTGACGGTGGCTCTGGCCGAATCGTGCAGTGGCGGCATGATAGCCAAGCGAATTACCGACATCCCCGGCAGCTCCTCCTATTTTCTGGAAGGGGTGGTAACATACGGCAACGCCGCCAAGATGAGACTGCTGGGAGTTTCGTCCGAGTTGCTGGATGCAAAGGGGGCGGTCAGTTCCGAATGTGCGTCGGCGATGGCGAAAGGTGTCCGCTCCGCCGCAGGGAGCGATCTGGGTTTGGCGGTGACCGGAATTGCCGGGCCGGATGGTGGCACTGAAGGAAAGCCGGTCGGGACGGTCTTTATTTCATTGGCGGCTCCGGACGGCTGCTGGACCAAACGCTTCCAGTTTCAAGGATCCCGCGACGAAATTCGCACTTTGACCGCCTGGACGGCAATGGATTGGTTGCGAAGATATCTGCTCCAGAGAGCAGGCAGCTGATCAGATAAATCCTTGCGGTAAAACTGCCGGATATGCTATTTTTCTACCCCCTTACGGTCCAATACATCCCAATTTCAGGAGATATCAAATCATGTCGGATAAAAACAGCGCCCCGGAGAAAAGCAAGGCGATAGAACTGGCGCTCAGCCAGATTGAAAAACAGTTCGGCAAAGGTGCCATCATGCGTCTGGGCAATGACGAAGCACTTCCGGGTGTGGATGCCATCTCCACCGGCGCTATCTCACTTGATGTGGCTCTGGGAGTCGGCGGAGTGCCGCGCGGCAGGATCGTTGAGATTTACGGTCCGGAGTCATCCGGAAAGACGACCCTGGCGCTCCATATCGTGGCGGAAGCGATGAAATCCGGCGGGATTGCCGCTTTTGTTGATGCCGAGCATGCTCTGGACATCGGTTATGCCCGTAAGCTTGGAGTAAAGACCGACGACCTGCTGGTCTCACAGCCGGACACCGGCGAACAGGCGCTGGAGATTGCCGAAACCCTGGTGCGCAGCGGCGCTATTGATGTGCTGGTGATTGACTCGGTGGCTGCCCTGGTGCCCAAAGCTGAAATCGAGGGCGACATGGGTGATTCCCATATGGGGCTTCAGGCCCGCCTGATGTCCCAGGCTCTGCGCAAACTGACCGGAATCATCAGCAAATCCAACTGTTGTGTGATTTTCATCAATCAGATCCGCATGAAGATCGGTGTCATGTTTGGTAATCCGGAGACTACTACCGGCGGTAACGCGCTTAAATTTTACGCATCGGTGAGGATGGATATCCGCAAGATTGCTACACTCAAGCAGGGAGATCAGATCATCGGTTCCCGCACCCGTGTCAAGGTTGTCAAAAACAAGGTGGCCCCCCCCTTCAAGGAAGTCGAATTCGATATCCTTTACGGCGAGGGCATCTCGCGCACCGGTGATGTGCTGGATATGGCTGTTGAGAGAAACATTGTCGAAAAAAGTGGCGCCTGGTTCTCCTACGGCAAGGAGCGCATCGGTCAGGGACGTGAAAATTCCCGCACCTGGCTGAAGGAGCACCCGGAAGTCCTGGCGGAAATTGAAGAGAAGCTGTTGGCGATTGTGAAGCCGGTTCCAGCGGCTGCAAAGCCCGAGTAGAACGCGGAGGTAAACTGTGGAGCTGAACGAAATACTCACGATAGCCTTCAAGGCCAAAGGATCGGATATCCATATCAAGACCGGTCTGCCGCCGATTGTCCGCATTGACGGCCGACTGCACCCGATTCCCAACGCCCAGCGCCTCTCCCCGGATTATGTCTCCTCGACTGCTCAGTCGATGATGAATGACCGGCAGAGACGTATTTTCGAGGAGAACTCCGAGGTTGATCTGGCGTATGCCGTGCCCGGCCTGGGACGTTTCAGGGTCAGCGTCTACCGGCAGCGCGGCACGGTGGCAATGGTTTTTCGATCGATTGCCTTTGTCATCCCGACTCTGGAGGGGCTCAATCTTCCTCCCGTCATTCATAAGCTCTGCAAGGAAGAGCGCGGCCTGATTCTGGTGACCGGAACCACCGGTTCCGGAAAGTCCAGCACCTTGGCGGCCATGATTGACTCGATCAATCAAAACCGTACCTGCAATATTATAACGATCGAAGATCCGGTGGAGTTCTTGCACCGCGATAACAAGAGTATCATCAGCCAGCGAGAGGTCGGCTCCGATACTCCGACTTTCTCTGCGGCGCTCAAGGGCGCTCTCCGTCAGGATCCGGACGTTATCCTGGTCGGTGAGATGCGCGATTACGAAACGATTGAAACTGCCATGACCGCCGCTGAAACAGGCCACCTGGTCATGTCTACCCTGCATACCATGGATGCGGCTGAAACCATAAACCGCATTATCGGTGTTTTTCCTCCTTACCACCAGCGTCAGGTGCGGATTCAACTTGCCAGTATCATCAGGGGGGTTGTCTCCCAGCGCCTGGTGCCTCGGGCGGACGGAAAAGGGCGTGTGCCCGCCGTTGAGGTCATGCTTGCATCGGCTCGCGTCAGGGAATGCATCGACGACAAGGACAAGACCAAGCAGTTGCACGATGCGATAGCGCAAGGCTTCGTCACTTACGGCATGCAGACCTTTGATCAATCACTGATGAAACTTTACTCATCCAAGCTGATTACCTACGAAGAGGCGGTACGCCAAAGTTCCAACCCGGACGACTTTGCTCTCAAGGTTTCAGGCATTTCTTCAACCTCGGATGCTTCCTGGGAAGGGTTTGAAAGTAAACCGGAAGATTCCATCGCGGAACCGGAAAAACTTGATATCGAAAAGTACTGAACCGCAAACGGTTGAAAGCACGTACCTGTACGCGCTGAGACTGCTGACCGGCAGGGATTACACAGTTGTCGGCATGTTGCGAAAGTTCTCGGCCCGGGGTGTCTGCGAGCCGGATGCCGAAACGGTAGTTGCACGGCTGCAGAGGGAAGGGTGGCTGAACGACCGGCGCTATGCCGAACGGTTTGCGGAATCGGCACTATCAAACGGTCGCTTCTTCGGTCCGCGCCTGAGGCAGGAGATGCTTCGCAGAGGGTTTGATGCCGGTCTTGTCAGTGATGTGCTGACCGGTTTGACAGGTGATTTTGATGAGGGGAACGAGGTCAGGCAGGTTCTGGAACGCCGCTATTCCGGGTTCTGTTTTTCAACCGCGACTGACCGTGATAAAAGAAAAATAATCGGATATCTGCAGCGGAGAGGGTTCGGACTGTCAGCAATCATGAACGCACTCAAAGCTGCAAAATAATTTTTGGATGGAAATACATTTTCAGATAGTTGAAGGGAAGCAATAAATGACAGGTACAGAGATTAGAAAGCAGTTCTTGCAGTATTTTGCCGAGCGGGGGCACACGATTGTTTCCAGTTCCGGCATTCTTCCAAAAAATGATCCGACGCTCATGTTCACCAATGCCGGTATGAACCAGTTCAAAGACTGCTTTCTGGGATTGGAAGACCGTGGTTATTACCGGGCCTGTAGTTCTCAAAAGTGTGTCCGTGCTGGCGGAAAACATAACGATCTTGAAAACGTCGGCCGCACGGCCCGTCACCACACCTTTTTCGAGATGCTTGGCAACTTTTCCTTTGGTGATTATTTCAAAAAGGAAGCGATTGCCTACGCCTGGGAATTCTTGACCAAAGAGTTGCAGCTGGACAAAAGCCGCCTGTATGTAACTGTCTATACCGATGACGACGAAGCCGCCGACATTTGGCATCTGCAGGAAGGGGTGCCGCGAGAGCGTATCTACCGTTTTGGCGAAAAGGACAATTTTTGGTCCATGGGCGACACCGGTCCCTGCGGTCCCTGTACCGAAATATTCTGGGATAACGGGCCTGAAGTCGGCTGCGGTTCGCCGGATTGTGCCGTCGGCTGTGACTGTGACCGTTACATGGAAATATGGAACAACGTCTTCATGCAGTTCAATCGTTCGGCCGACGGGAGCATGACTCCGCTGCCGAAGCCGTCCGTCGATACCGGTATGGGACTGGAGCGGATTACAACGGTCATGCAGGGCGTACGCTCCAACTATGACACAGACCTTTTGCAGGGGATTATCCGCCATATTGAGCGCCACAGTGGCAAGAAGTACGGTGCCAATGAGAAGGACAGCGTCTCCATGCGTGTCATTGCCGACCACTGCCGTGCCGTTACTTTCCTTATCTGCGACGGCGCCCTGCCGAGCAACGAAGGTCGCGGTTACGTCCTGCGCCGCATCATGCGCCGAGCCGCCCGCCATGCCAAGATGCTGGGTGTCAGTGAACCGCTGCTCTGCCGGATGGTGGAAGCGGTTCGGGAGATGATGGGGGATGCTTATCCGGAGCTGGCCGAGCGTGAGGCTTATATCAAAAAGGTGACGCTGGCTGAGGAAGAACGTTTCAACGAGACCCTCGACCGTGGTCTGGGAATTCTCAATGACGAGGTTGCTTCGCTACGCAGTGCCGGGAAAAATGTCATACCGGGTGAAGTGCTCTTCAAGCTCTACGATACCTACGGTTTTCCAATCGATTTGACCGGCGACATCGTGGAGTCAGAAGGCTTTACGATCGATGAGGCAGGCTTCGAAGCCTGCATGAAAAAACAGCGTGAATTGGGTCGTGAAAACTGGAAAGGATCCGGGGCAGCCGGTATTGCCGACATCTACAAGGCCATTCACAGTCGCGGAATTCACTCTCAATTTGTCGGCTATGATGCCATGACGGCCTATTCCCCAATACTGGCGCTTGTACGGGATGGCGTTGAAGCCGTTTCCGCAGCGGCTGGCGACCGTGTGGACCTGATTGTTGAAGAGACCCCTTTTTACGGTGAGTCGGGTGGTCAGGCTGGTGATGTCGGCGACATATCTTCCGGCGGCTCACATCTGGCCGTTCTGGAAACGACACGCCCCTTTCCGGACCTGATCGTGCATCATTGTCTGGTGAATGAGGGCGCTGTACGCGTATCGGATGCGGTCAACCTGACAGTCACAACGTCTGTTCGCAGAGCAACGGCCCGTAACCACACTGCAACTCATCTGCTTCAGACAGCCCTGCGTCAGGTGCTGGGCGAACATGTCAAACAGGCAGGATCACTGGTGTCGGCCGACCGGTTGCGATTTGATTTTACGCACTTCTCTGCCATGACAACCGATGAAATCCGCCAGGTAGAATCATTGGTCAACGGGTTTATTATGGATAACGATCAGGTGAGCACGAATCTGATGCCGATCAGTGAAGCCATCGAAGCTGGTGCTACGGCTCTTTTTGATGAAAAATATGGCGATTCCGTGCGAGTTGTGCGGGTAGGCGATGTCAGTATGGAGCTTTGTGGCGGAACTCACGTCAGAGCGGCCGGTGATATCGGACTGTTCAAAATCGTGTCAGAGGCCGGGATTGCTGCCGGTGTGCGTCGTATCGAGGCTTTAACCGGCACGGGAGCGCTGGGATTTGTTCGACAGGCGGAAGACGAACAACGCGCAATAGCCACCCTTCTGAAAGCGGAAGGGGGCAACTCCCTTGATAGACTCGAAAAATTATTATCCCGTCAAAAGGATATGCAGAGAGAAATCGAAGCTTTGCAGGGTAAGCTCAATGCGGCTGCTTCCGGCGATCTGTTGTCACAAGTTGTTGAAATTAACGGTGTAAGACTGCTGGCCGTGCAGGTGGCGGTCGATGACATCAAGGCGTTGCGCGATCTGTCCGACACTCTCAAGGACCGCATCGGCCAAGGTGTGATACTGTTGGGAGCCGAAATAGACGGCAAAGCCAACCTGCTGGTGGCGGTAAGCAAAGAGCTGAGCACAAGTATTAAAGCGGGAGATCTGATCAAAAAACTGGCGCCGGTCATTGGCGGTAGTGGTGGTGGGAAACCTGAACTGGCGCAGGCTGGCGGCACTTTTCCGGGAAAAATCGGAGAGGCCCTGGCGGTGGCCGCTGAAATTATTGCAGGTAGCTGAAGAGGCAGAGAAACAAAATGACCAACTCACGGAAAAATGGTGGCAGAATTCCGTTGCATGCCGGAAAGACAACTATTCTGGTTGCCGATGATGATGCGTGCATCCGTGATCTATGTGAAAGAGCTTTGCGGGATTATCGGGTGCTTCAGGCCGGCACCACCCAGGAAGCTGTCCGCATTTACAAAAAAGAACCGGTAGATTTGATCCTTTCAGATGTCATGATGCCGGGCGGTTCGGGAATCGAGCTGTTAAAGCAGGTCAAGCTACTGGACCCAAACGCTGCAGTCATTATAATGACCGGGTTCGCGGAAAAAGAAATTATTCTTGAAGCCCTGAAGGAAGATGCCGACGATTTTATCAATAAACCGCTTAATCTGCTTCAGTTGAGGACGGCTGTTGATAATGCACTGTCAAAAAAAGCATTAAAAGAAGAGCTGGCAAACATAAAGCGTGCTGATCAGCTCAAGAGCAATTTCCTGTCGCTGATATCGCATAAACTGCGCACCCCCATAACCGGAATATCGCTTTTTCTACAGAATATTCATCGGGGTTGCTATGATTCCGACAATGAATACTTCCTGCAAAATGCTGAAATGGCAAATGAGGAAGCCGTTTATTTGAGCCGATTGGTTGCAGACCTGCTCACATTCAGCCGGATCATGATAGATGACGATGAAGATCAGCAGGAAGAATGCAACCTTAATGCTATTGCTTCGGAGTTGTTGATAAAAGCCAGAGAAGCACATGGCAAGTCGGCAATTGATATCGACCTGAACCTCGGGGAACTGCCAACTCTCTTCCTATACAAAAAGAAGATCAGTTTTGCTCTTTATCAGATTATAGATAATGCGTTCAAGTTTTCCGGAGAAATGGGACATGTCGGACTTACAACCGTAGCGTCAGGCAATGAAGTCTGTATGATTGTCTCTGATTCGGGAGTTGGTATTCACAGGACGGAGTTTGCCAAGGTGTTTGAGAAGTTCTACCAGATTGATCCCGACAATACCGGACAGGTCAGGGGGTTTGGATTGGGACTTTTTTACGCCCGGGATTTTATCCGCCAGAACAACGGCAGCATAACTCTGGATAGTGAACCCGGTCTGGGAACAACAGTTACCATCTGTCTGCCGTTGCAATAATATTTTGAGATTTTGCAGGACTTACTGTAAACTGCCGACTTTAAAGTTGGCAGTTTCTATTTTAGACGGGAAATTGAGCTATGAAACATTTAATCGATAAAGCCAATACATTGATGGAGGCTTTGCCTTACATCAGGAGATTTGCCGGTAAAACATTCGTCATAAAATACGGCGGACATGCCATGTCGGACGATAAGCTGAAGGAGTCGTTTGCACTGGATGTGATTCTGCTGAAATCTTTGGGTATCAATGCGGTCATTGTACATGGTGGCGGTCCGCAGATTAACGAAACCTTGAAGCGTTACGGGATTGTATCTGAGTTTGTCCGCGGCATGCGGGTTACCGACTCCGAAACAATGTCTGTGGTAGAAATGGTCCTGGTCGGTCAGGTTAACAAGGAGGTCGTCGGCTACCTCAACCAGCATGGCGGCAAGGCGGTCGGTCTCTCCGGCAAGGATGGCACACTGCTCCTCTCCAAAAAACTTCTGCAGGAAGTCAAGGCGGATGACGGCTCACTTGAACAGCTGGACATCGGTTTTGTCGGCGATGTGGTCAAGGTTAATTCTGATCTGATCAAGACGCTTGAGAGCGGAAACTATATTCCGGTGATTGCTCCAGTCGGGGTTGGAGCCGAGGGTGAAAGTTACAATATCAACGCAGACCTGGTAGCTGGGCGGGTTGCTGCGGCTCTTAATGCGGAAAAACTGATCCTGCTGACCGACATAAATGGTGTAAAAGACAAAAACGGCAACCTCCTGGAGAGTATTTCCGTCAGTGATCTGCACCGTCTGATCGGGGAAGAGGCTATCACCGGAGGCATGATCCCCAAGGTTGTCTGCTGTGCGGACGCACTCAGAGATGGCGTTAAAAAAGCCCATATCATTGATGGCCGCATGGAACATGCGGTGTTGCTGGAGATTTTTACCGACGTTGGCATCGGCACGGAGATTGTGAAATGAAATCAGAACAGTGGATAGAAAAATCCGACAAATACATCATGAAAACCTATGGACGCTACCCGATTGTGCCGGTTCATGGAGAAGGTTGTCGTTTGTGGGATGCCGATGGTAAGGAATACCTCGACTTTCTAGGGGGTGTGGCGGTTAACAATCTGGGACATTGTCACCCCAAGGTTGTCAAGGCGCTTCAGGATCAGGCGGCACAGCTTATTCACTGTTCCAATTACTATCAGATTCCACAGCAGATTGAGTTGGCGGAACTTCTATGCAGCCATTCCTTTGCCGATAAAGCTTTTTTCTGCAACAGCGGGGCGGAAGCCAACGAAGCGGCCATCAAGCTGGCCCGTAAATACAGCCGTGATACCAGCGGCCCGGAGCGTTACGAGATCATCACCGCCGCAGAATCGTTTCACGGCCGCACCATGGCCACGGTATCGGCCACCGGGCAGGAAAAGGTGCAGCGTTTCTTCGATCCTCTCTTGCACGGTTTTACCCATGTTCCCTTTAATGACGCAGCTGCGCTTGAGGCGGCCGTCACACCCAATACCTGTGCAGTCATGCTGGAGCCGATTCAGGGAGAGGGTGGCGTAAATATACCTTCGCCCGGTTATTTTCAGGAAGTGCGCCGCATCTGCGATCAACACGGACTGCTGCTGATCTTTGATGAGGTGCAGGTCGGGATGGGACGCACCGGCAAGCTGTTTGCGTATGAGCATTTTGATGTGATCCCGGATGTCATGACCCTTGCCAAGGCGCTGGCCGGCGGAGCGCCCATCGGCACCATGCTGGCCAAAGACAAGTTTGCCACCGCATTTGTGCCCGGCACTCACGGTTCGACCTTCGGCGGTAATCCACTGGTCTGTGCGGCCGCCATTGCCACGATTCGAACCATCCAGGAGGAGGGTCTCCTGAATCGTACCGAAGAAATTGGCGAGTATCTGGTCGGGGAGCTTGAAAAGCTGGGTGAGAAATATTCCTTTGTAAAAGAGGTGCGCGGGATCGGCCTGATGATCGGGATGGGACTGTCAATTCCCGGCGCGGAAATAGTCACGAAGGGGCATGCGCGGGGAGTGTTGCTGAATGTTACCCATGACACGGTGTTGCGCTTTGTACCTCCTTTGATTGTTACCAAGCAGGAAATCAACAAAATGATCGAAATTCTGGATGGAATCTTTGCAGAAGTTGAAATCTAGCAAGTTTGCAGGATTATCTTGTTTGTCGGAGTGAGGAGAAAAATATTGATGACACGACATTTTCTGGCGCTGCATGATTTCAGCGAAATCGAGCTGTACGGGATGTTAACTCTGGCTCGAGAGTTGAAAGATAAACAGAAACAGGGTGTTCCCCACAAGTTGCTTGAAGGAAAAACCCTGGCCATGATTTTTGAAAAATCTTCCACCAGGACCAGGATGTCCTTTGAAGTCGGTATTTTTCAATTGGGCGGGCATGGCCTGTTCATCTCCAATAAAGATTCGCAGATGGGGCGCGGTGAGCCGATTAAGGACACCGCCCGCGTCATGGCTCGCTACTGTGATGGCGTCATGATTCGCACCTTTGGCCAGGAGATTGTGGATGAATTTGCGCGTTACTCTGATGTGCCTGTTATAAATGGACTGACCGATCTGTTTCATCCCTGCCAGATTATGGCGGATCTTATGACGGTTATGGAACAGAAACGTACTTATGAAGGGCTGGTTTTTGCCTGGATTGGTGATGGCAATAATATGGCTAACACCTGGATAGAGGCAGCAGCCATTTTCGGATTCGAGTTGCGACTGGCTTGTCCGAAAGGGTACGAACCGGATTTGTCTGTCATGGCTTGGGCTCAAGCCAAGGCGCCCGGCAAGATAACTCTGACTGACGATCCGAAGGTAGCTGCGGCAGGTGCCGACGTTGTCAATACCGATGTCTGGGCCAGCATGGGACAGGAGTCTGAGCAGAAAGAACGCGAGAAAGCCTTTGCGGGCTATTGTCTTGATGATTCATTGCTGGCTTTGGCTAAGCCTGACTGTCTTGTGTTGCATTGTCTGCCTGCCCACCGCGGTGAAGAAATCTCCGATTCGGTTATCGAGGGGAAAAACTCTTTCGTTTGGGACGAGGCCGAGAACCGACTGCACATTCAAAAAGCTATTATGGCAACTTTAATCAAATAACCTATTCAGTAATCAAAGGAGACTTGAAACATGGCATTAACAAAAAAGCAGGAAATCAAAAAAATTGTGCTGGCCTATTCGGGCGGCCTGGATACATCCATCATTCTTAAATGGCTGAAAAATGAGTACAACTGTGAAGTAGTGGCATTCTCGGCGGATCTTGGTCAGGGGGACGAGCTCGATCCGATCCGCGAAAAGGCACTGGCAACCGGTGCCGACAAGGTCTACATCGATGATCTTAAAGAAGAGTTTGTGCGCGATTTTGTCTACCCCATGTTTCGCGCCAACGCTATTTATGAGGGGCATTACCTGCTGGGAACTTCCATCGCCCGCCCGTTGATTGCCAAGCGCCAAATGGAAATCGCCGCCTTGGAAAACTGTGACTCGGTTTCCCACGGCGCTACCGGCAAGGGTAATGATCAGGTCCGTTTCGAGCTGGCCTATTATCATTTTGACCCGTCTATAAAAGTTGTGGCTCCCTGGAGAGAGTGGGATCTGAACAGCCGTCAGGCGCTGATTGAATACGCCCAGAACAATGACATTCCAATTCCTACTATCCAGAAACGGCCATGGTCGTCGGACCGCAACCTGTTGCACATCTCTTTTGAGGGCGGGATACTGGAAGATACCTGGGCGGAGGCTCCGGAAGAGATGTATGTTCTGACCAAGTCACCGGAAGAAGCCCCTGACAAGCCCCAGTATGTGGAAATTGAGTTCAAAAACGGTAATGCTGTAGCGGTTGATGGCGTGCAGATGACTCCCGCCCAGCTTTTGGCACATCTGAATCTGATTGGTGGCCAGCACGGCATAGGCAGGGTTGACCTGCTGGAAAACCGTTCGGTTGGCATGAAGTCGCGCGGTGTCTATGAAACTCCTGGCGGTACCATTCTGCGCGAAGCTCATTCGGCGGTCGAGCAGATTACAATGGATCGCGAGGTCATGCGTATCCGCGACAGTCTGATACCAGAGTATGCCAAACAGGTTTACGCTGGTTACTGGTTTTCACCTGAGCGGCAGATGTTGCAGGTGCTGATCGACGACTCGCAGAAGTGCGTCAACGGAGTCGCTCGTGTCAAGCTTTACAAAGGGCTTTGTCGGACGGTAGGGCGCAAGTCCGAGAGCGATTCGCTCTTCAACCTGGATTTTGCGACATTCGAGAAGGATCAGGTATTCAACCAGGCTGATGCCGAAGGTTTTATTAAAATCAACAGCTTGCGACTCCGCATCCGTTCGCTGATGCAGGCCAATCGCAAAAAATAGTATTACAACCAAATCTGTGTTGATATGTAAGGGGCATAACTAAGTTATGCCCCTTACATATATCTGCCTTAATTCATTGCGCAATATTATTAATAACGACTGTCTCTACTTTGAATATTCCAGCTTTTCGCGTATAGTTCGCAATTGCTGATATCAATACCTGATACAAGGAAAAATACACCATGTCCAAAGACAAGTTGTGGGGTGGCCGTTTTACGCAGCCGACTGATAAGTTTGTAGAAGAATTCACCGCTTCCATACAGTTTGACCAGCGTCTGTACCATCAGGATATTCGCGGATCGATCGCTCATGCCCGTATGCTCGGCAAACAGGGTATCATCCCTCTCCAGGATGTGGAGCAGATCGTTCACGGTCTGCAGAAGATCCTCCAGCAGATTGAGGCCGGTGAATTCGATTTCTCCATCAGCCTGGAAGATATTCATATGAACATCGAGTCGCGACTGTCAGCAGCTATCGGGGAAGCCGGCAAACGATTGCACACGGGGCGTTCCCGAAACGATCAGGTGGCTCTGGACATACGTCTCTACTTGCGGGACGAAATTGTTGAAATGAGTACCTATCTAGACCTTCTGATTGATGCTCTGCTGGATCAGGCTGAGGCTAATCTGGATACGCTTATGCCCGGATTTACACATCTGCAGACCGCCCAGCCAATCTTGTTTGCGCATCACCTGATGGCGTATGTGGAAATGTTCAAACGTGACAAATCTCGACTGGAAGATTGTCTGAAACGGGTTAACGTCATGCCGCTTGGTTCCGGCGCTCTGGCTGGCACTACTTTTCCGATTGATCGTGAGTATGTGGCTGAACAACTCGACTTTCCGGCCATTACCCGCAACTCCCTTGATGCTGTTTCGGACCGGGATTTTGCCTTGGAGTTTCTATCCGATGCCTCAATTCTGATGATGCATCTGTCGCGATTCTCGGAAGAGTTGATCCTTTGGTCCACCAGTTCGTTCCAGTTCATAGAGTTATCGGACGGTTTCTGCACCGGCTCTTCAATAATGCCGCAGAAAAAAAACCCGGATGTTCCTGAACTGGTGCGGGGTAAAACCGGCCGGGTTTACGGTAATCTGTTTGCTTTGTTGACGACGATGAAGTCCTTGCCGTTGGCATATAACAAAGATATGCAGGAAGACAAGGAACCGCTTTTCGACACGATTGATACCGTCAAGGGCAGTTTGAAAATATTTGCCGACATGATCCGGGAAATGAAGGTTAACGTCTCTGGTATGCGTCTTGCGGCTGGTCTGGGCTTTTCAACTGCAACAGACGTTGCTGACTATCTTGTCCGTAAAGGATTGCCCTTCCGCGACGCACATGAGGCTGTGGGTAAGTCGGTCGCTTATTGTGTAGAAAATGAGATGGATATAACCGAATTGTCGCTGGCCGAGTGGCAACTCTTCTCAGGTAAGATAGACAATGATATTTTTGAGTGCATTACCGTTGAAGCCAGCGTAAATGCTCGTGATGTTATCGGCGGGACAGCCAGGGAAAGGGTCTGGAGCGAGATTCAGAACGTCAGGTCTGGCAAGTAGCCCAAAATGTATTGCGATTTCTTTGGTTTTTCAGAAAAGCCGTTTACGATTACTCCCAATCCACATTTTATTTTTCTGAGCAGCGTCCACCGCGAGGCTTTTGCCAGATTGCTTTACGGAGTAGACAGCCACGCCGGTTTTATTGCTTTAACCGGTGAGGTCGGTACAGGCAAAACCACAATGCTGCGTACACTTCTTGCGCAGCTTGATTCTGAAAAATACAGAAGTGCGCTGATATTTAACCCCTGTCTGTCTAGTGAACAGCTACTTGAGTGCATCTGTAGCGAGTTCGGCTTACAGGTTCCATGTAAAGACCGATTCAGCTATCTGGATGCACTGAACCGGTTTCTTCTGGAGCAAAATATGGCAGGGCATACAGTGGTGCTTGTTATCGATGAAGCTCAAAACCTTGCTCCTGATGTGCTTGAACAGGTGCGGCTGATCTCCAATCTTGAAACGGAACGTGATAAACTGATTCAAATTATTCTTGCCGGCCAACCTGAACTGGAATGCGTCCTGAATAGGCACGATCTGCGGCAACTCAAGCAGCGCATAACGGTTCGCTGCTCGCTGACACCAATGAGCTTCGGAGATACTATTGCATACATTAACCATCGGATCAGAGTATCCGGCTGCCGGATTCCAGAGGTATTCCCCTCCAAGACTGTTAAGCAGATATATCGCTTTTCAAACGGGATACCACGGTTGATCAATGTGGCTTGTGAACAGGCTCTTGTTATGGCCTGGACACGTGAAAGCCTGACAGTCACGCCTGCCATATCGTCACAAGTGCTGAATGATCTCAAACCATCGGTTGAGCGTAACGGACTCTGGTTTCGTATTTCGCGTTGGCTTTTTGCTGAAAGGTAATCGGATTATATGAGTTATATTCTGGATGCACTAAAAAAAGTTGAGCACGATAAATTAAAGAAGTCCTCCCGTGGTGGCATTATGAGCATTACCGGAGACCTTTTTCAGGAACGTTTGCAGAAGCCTGCCAAAGCTGGCTCCTGGAAAATAATTATTCTGATCGTTGTCGCTTCGGTTATTACTTCTGCCGGTACATGGTTTGTCTTGAGGAACAACAAGTCTGGGAATATTCCTCAGCCCTCTGCCCGGCCTACATTTGCCGCTCCTGCGGCGCTCCCGCCGGTCACAGCAATTGTTGAGCAAGCGGTGCCTTTAGTGGTGCCATCTGCAGTAACTGCCTTCGACGGAGACCAAAAGAAAGCAGCTGTGCCCAGACCTGCCAAGCGTTCGATTAAGGCAACTATTCCACCACCATTAGAGAATTCCGCACCACAAACCCAACCTCCAGCCGACATTAAACTATCTGGTATTGCATGGCAGGAAGAGCATACCGCAAGACGAGCAGTGGTCAACGGGTTTTTGTTAAAGGAAGGGGCTGTTGTCTCAGGTGCAAAAGTTGCAGAAATCCAGCCCGACAAAGTAAAATTTTCAACGCCAACCGGGATCTTTGAGCTCCGATTAAATACGGCATCGGTTGCGGAGGTAAAAAGATGAGAATGTGGGGTAGGCTGGCTGTTTTAGGCAGCGTGACGCTGATAATGTCTGCCTGCGGCAAAAAAGGGTCTTTGGTCTATCCGGATATGCTGTTACCAGCAGCGGTGACATCTACAACAGCGATTCAAAGTGGTTCTGGAGTGAAAATACGATTTGAGCTGCCTATCTCTGACAAAACTGGTAACAAGCTGAATGATCTGGCCGGGGTTAAAATCAATAAAAGCGAAACTGACAGTGCCCCTGAGTCAACCTGTAGTTCTTGTATGGACGGTTATCGCCTCTTTCGTAAGCTGTATCTGGATGTTTTGCCTGAAGGTGTCGAACTTGCGGGGAATCGGATGGCACTGCTTGACGGGGATGTGGTCGCCGGAAAGCAGTATTCTTACGTTATAGTTCCTTTTACTAAAGAGGGTATGGATGGTACTTCGACTTCCAGAGTTTCTGTCCGGATTGTACAAGCAGCCTTACCTCCAATAATTCATGTCGAATCACAACCAACTGAAATTAAACTTTCGTTCGTCAGTCTGCCGCCGTTGGATGGTGTTTTAGTCGGTTATAATCTTTATCGCGCGCTTCAAAAAAACGTCTTTTCTCTACGGCCAATCAACAATGAACCCATTAATGCAAAAGAGTATGTCGACAGTGGTCTGGCGAGAGGAACCGTTTACCGTTATCAAGCCAGATCCTTAGTTAGATTGCCGTCGGGAGCCATACTTGAAAGTCTGGTCTCCAATGAGGTTGAGGGGATGCTAAAAGATGATGAATAGAGTGTCCTGGAAAGATATTATCATACAAAGAAAGGGCATCCATTTGGATGCCCTTTCTTTGTAACATGAGAAATGTTTACCAGAATTACTTGGCTACAGTTTCAGCAAGTTTGATTGCAATGTCTTTGTAAGGGTTTGCAAAAAGAATGATCAGGCAGACAACCAGAGCGTAGATTGCCAGAGACTCGATCATAGCCAGACCGATCATCATTGTGGTCAGGATCTTTCCTGAAGCGCCTGGGTTACGTGAAACGCCTTCAACAGCACTTTTAACCGCCAAGCCCTGGCCAATGCCGGTGCCCAGTGTACCAAGTGCCATACCAATACCTGCTGCCAGAACGCACATCGTGAAAAA